>Ga0081539_10000011_pt1:102500-461887 | contig 461887 bp, 430 predicted proteins | sample TabmetS4T2R2_FD_71023 | JGI IMG/M metagenome (GOLD analysis project Ga0081539, IMG submission 71023) | Tabebuia heterophylla rhizosphere microbial communities from the University of Puerto Rico - S4T2R2 | ecosystem: Host-associated > Plants > Roots > Rhizosphere ...
TGGTGGGTGAGCAGATAATCTGCTAAGGCGCTTGAGAGAACTCGGGTTAAGGAACTCTGCAAATTGATACCGTAACTTCGGGAGAAGGTATGCCTGCTGGGGTGAGGGGATTTACTCTCCAAGCTTCGACAGGTCACAGGTAATCGGTGGCTGCGACTGTTTATCAAAAACACAGGACTCTGCGAACACGAAAGTGGATGTATAGGGTCTGACGCCTGCCCGGTGCCGGAAGGTTAATTGATGGGGTCAGCCGCAAGGCGAAGCTCCTGATCGAAGCCCCGGTAAACGGCGGCCGTAACTATAACGGTCCTAAGGTAGCGAAATTCCTTGTCGGGTAAGTTCCGACCTGCACGAATGGCGTAACGCTGGCCACACTGTCTCGACCCGAGACTCAGTGAAGTTGAAATCGCTGTGAAGATGCGGCGTAGCTGCGGAAAGACGGAAAGACCCCGTGAACCTTCACTACAGCTTTACACTGAACTTTGACCTTGTCTGTGTAGGATAGGTGGGAGCCTTTGAAGCGTGGGCGCTAGCTCGCGTGGAGGCAACGTTGAAATACCACCCTGATAATGTCGGAGTTCTAACCTTGGCCCGTAATCCGGGCTGGGAACACTGTATGGTGGGTAGTTTGACTGGGGCGGTCTCCTCCCAAAGAGTAACGGAGGAGTGCAAAGATACCCTCAGCGCGGTCGGTCATCGCGCACAGAGTGCAATGGCATAAGGGTGTTTGACTGCGAGACTGACAAGTCGAGCAGGTGCGAAAGCAGGTCATAGTGATCCGGTGGTTCTGTATGGAAGGGCCATCGCTCAACGGATAAAAGGTACTCCGGGGATAACAGGCTTATTCCTCCCAAGAGTCCACATCGACGGAGGAGTTTGGCACCTCGATGTCGGCTCATCACATCCTGGGGCTGTAGCAGGTCCCAAGGGTTCGGCTGTTCGCCGATTAAAGTGGTACGCGAGCTGGGTTCAAAACGTCGTGAGACAGTTTGGTCCCTATCTTCCGTAGCCGTTGGAGATTTGAGGGTGAGCTGTCCTTAGTACGAGAGGACCGGGATGGACGCACCTCTGGTGTTCCGGTTGTCACGCCAGTGGCACTGCCGGGTAGCTATGTGCGGACGGGATAACCGCTGAAAGCATCTAAGCGGGAAGCCCCCCCCAAGATTAGATCTCCCTGGGAGCTCGACTCCCCTGAAGGGCCCAAGTAGACGACTTGGTTGATAGGCTGGGTGTGTAAGGCCAGTAATGGCTTCAGCTAACCAGTACTAATTGCCCGTGAGGCTTGACCATATAACCTCAAGCAGTTTGATGGCTTGAGTGATGCGAGTGGAGCGATCCACTTTGTTGAACGCGACAAGCGTCGAAACAGAAAACTCACCGGATTGCGGTGTGCGGGCCGTGCGCGAGTGCGGCCCGCCCATCGAAAAAGTTCGCCTGGTGGCAATAGCGAGTGGGAACCACCCGATCCCATTCCGAACTCGGAAGTGAAAACGCTCCGCGCCGATGGTAGTGTGCTCTTACGGGCATGCCAGAGTAGGTCACTGCCAGGCTCTATCCCGAAAAGCCCCCGAGGTCTGTAAAGATCTCGGGGGTTTTTCATTTTTCATTGGCCTTCGGCCAAGCGCGTTGACGGGGGTTGCCGGGGTGAAGCGGGGGTGCGCGCTGACCGGGAGGAATGCCTTTGACACGCCTTCAACACGCTAAAGGTTTGACGCACCCCTGACGGCCTCCGACCACTGCCGGCGCGTCGCTCCGTTTTCAATTTTGCGGCCAGACGCGCTACCCTCAGTTCCGCGGGGGATGTTTACGTGCACGGAAGCGCGGCAGAGGAGGTCCGTCATGGCGCTCGTACGGCAGCTTCTCGATGGCAAAGGGCGGGCCCTTTACTCGGTCACGCCTGAAGACCCGGTGCTGGAGGCCATACGTCTCATGGCCGACCGGCACGTGGGTGCATTGCTGGTCATGAAGGGCGAGGAGCTGCTCGGCATCGTGTCCGAGCGCGACTACGCCCGCAAAGTCATCCTGCTGGGGCGCTCGTCGCACGACACGCCCGTGTCCCAAATCATGAGCTCGCCGGTCCACACCGTCTCGCCGGACAAGACCGTCGAGGACTGCATGCGAATCATGACGGAGCGACGCATTCGGCATCTGCCGGTGGTCGAGCGCAATCGCGTGATCGGCGTCATTTCGATCGGGGATCTCGTGAAGGCCGTCATCCAGGCCCAGCAGCAGACGATCGAGCAGCTCGAGAGCTACATCCACAGTTGAGCGGAGCGGTCTGCGGAACCGAAGCGGGACCTTCATCCCGCTCCGTCCGCTCCGCGCAATCACGCTTCGACCGCAAGTCCGTACTTCGTCCAGGTGTCGAAACCGCCTTCCATCTCGACGGCAGCAATCCCGCGAGAAGCGAATTCGATTGCCGCCTCCGCCGCCAGGTGACACGTCTGGTTGTAGCAATACACGACCGTGCGCTTGCTCGGATCGATGCCGCTCACCGTGTGCCACTTGCCCTTCGGCAGATTGATGGCGCCCGGAATGTGCCCGGTCCGGAAGTCGCTGGGCAGGCGCACATCCACAATATTCAGCGGCTCGTTGCGCTTCAGCATTCCGTCCAGCTCGAACGGACCAGTGGTAAACGCCAGCTTGCCGGCGAAGTATTCGGCGGCCTCGCGGGCGGTCGGGGCGTGCAGTGTCATGGGTCTCTCTCCTTCGGTTCGTTGCGCCAGATTGGCGTGACACGTACGGTAGCGGTCCGCGCCCTCGAGAAAATCCGGGCTGGCGGAATGAATTCCATGCCCCCGGGAATGAATCGGACCGATGGAACATCTCGCCGACATCGCCACCTTCGTGAAAGTCGTGGATTTCGGCAGTTTCACGGCTGCGGCGACGGCCCTCGAAACGTCCCAGCCGGTCGTCAGCAAGAGCGTGACGCGGCTGGAGCAACGCCTCGGCGTGCGTCTTCTGAACCGCACCACGCGGCGACTCAGCCTCACCGAGGCCGGTGCGGAGCTTTATCGCCAGGGCTCGCAGGCCATCGCGGCGCTCGACAACGTGCAGCTCGAAATCGCGCGCTTCCAGACCGAGCCGCGCGGCACCTTGCGGGTTAACGCGCCCACAGCCTTCACACTTCTGCATCTTCAGCAGCGCGTGCCAGCTTTCCTCGAGCGCAATCCGTCCGTCGCGCTGGATCTGACGACTGAAGATCGCATGGTGGATCTCGTCGAAGAGGGCTACGACGCGGCGATCCGCATCGGCAAGCTCGAAAGCTCCACGCTCATCGCGCGCAAGATCGCGCCGTGCCGGCAGGTCATCTGTGCCTCGCCTGCATACATCGCGCGCAGCGGCACGCCTGAGGAAGTGGAGGACCTTCTCAGTCACAGCTGCATCGTCTACACGCTCGGCCGCGACGCCCGCACATGGCGGGTGCTCAACGACGATGGCGAAGAAGTGTTGTTACCTGTACGCGGTGCCGTTTCAGTGAACAATGGCCTCGTCGGATGTGGGCTCGGCATCGAAGGTGTGGGGCTCGTGCTGCTGCCGACGTTCTATGTCGGCGACGCGTTGCGCACCGGCAAGCTCGTGCGTGTGTTGCCGAAGGTCCGTCTGCCGGAGCTCGGCGTGTACATCGTCTATCCGGAGCGCCGCAACGCGCTCCCGAAACTCCGGGCATTCATCGACTTCATGATCTCTTCCTTCGGACCGGAGCCGGAGTGGGATCGCGGACTCTCGCTGCCATGACAACCGAATCCTCGCCAACCATTCGCCGCGCCAAGGTGAACGACGCTGCGGCGCTGGCGCGCATCGCCTCCACCACGTTCGTCGAAACTTTTGGTCATCTCTATCCGCCCGAAGACCTGCAGGAATACCTGGGCAAGGCGTACGCGCTCGACAAGGTCCGGCAGCAGCTCGCCAATCCTGCGATGGGGATCTGGTTCGCCACGATCGACGGAAGCGAGGAGCCGGCGGGATTCATCCTCGTCGGGCCTTGCAAGCTTCCCGTGGAGAATCTGGAGCCCGCGGCAGGCGAAGTTCAGCAGCTATACGTTTACTCGAAGCATCACAATCTGCGCCTGGGCACGCGCCTCATGGACACCGCGCTCGACTGGTTGATCTCGCAAGGACACGAGCCGCTTTACGTGGGTGTCTGGTCGGAGAACTACGGCGCGCAGCGTTTCTATGACCGCTACGGGTTCAAGAAAGTGGGCGAGTACGGATTCCCGGTCGGCAAGACAATCGATCGCGAGTTCATCCTGAAGCGGTGAGATATGAGCATCATCGTCCGGCACCTTTTCGTCTATCCCGTCAAATCCGCACGTGCCATTGCGAAGTCGAGCGTGCGCCTCGCCTCCACCGGGTTTGAATGGGATCGTCACTGGATGGCCGCGAGTCCCGCAGGCGTGTTCATGAGTCAGCGGACTCAGCCGCGTCTTGCGCTCGTCGAACCCGAAATCGGCGAGAGCGCGCTCACATTACGAGCGCCCGGTCAGGAACCGCTGGTCGTGCCGCTCCAGCCGAACGGCGAGACGAAACCAGCGCAAGTGTGGAAGGACTCCATCACTGCGCTCGATCAAGGCGACGCAACCGCGCGCTGGCTCACGAAGGCGGTGGGCACGGATGCGCGGCTGCTGCGCATCTCTCCCATTCTGGACCGCCATGCGAAAGCCGAATACGCAGCACCGACGTTCGCACCCGTCTCGTTCACCGATGGCTTTCCGATCCTCGTCGTCAATCTGGCATCCCTCGACGCGCTCAACGCGAGAATGCCGCAACAGGTGCCTCTCGAACGGTTCAGGCCCAACGTCGTCCTCGAAGGTCTCGAACCGTTTGCCGAAGACCGCATCGCTGCGCTCGAAATCGGGCCGATCACGCTGCGCCTCGTGAAGCCCTGCACGCGTTGTGTGATCACTTCCACGGACCAGCGCACCGGCGAGCCTTCTACGAACCCGCTGCCGATCCTGCGTCAATTCCGCTTCGACAAGCAGTTGCTGGGCGTGACGTTCGGGGAGAATGCCGTGATCGCGTCCGGTGTCGGCGACACCTTGGCGGCCGGGTCTCCCTGCAACGTGATCTGGGATTCCCCGGGCTGAATTCTGTTTGGGAATACCCGCAAAGCGGGCAGTCGACTTTAGTCGCACATGGAATTGTGCGCGGCGCACGTACACCTTGCGATGCGATCCGCCAGACTCGTCCGGGGTCGGTCTCAGGGAGTGTGATGCAGGTCGCATTCTGCGTCCTACAGCGCGCAGGGCTGCGCGACGGGAATGCACGTCGTTTTTTATGCAGGGCAACTCGCTCAATCTCGCGGTCGCCGCGGCCGTCACTGTCGGCCTTGCACTGATATTCCTCGTGCTGACGCTGTTCCGGAGCAGGACGCGCGGATCGTGGCGCTACTTCTTCGCAGCGATCGACCAATCGCCCACCGGACTGTTCATTGCAGAGTCGCAGAGCCTCAAGATCCTGCAGGCCAACCCGGCCGCGCAGCGCAGCCTCGGGTACTCCCTCAACGAGCTCACGGGTCTGACGCTGCCGCAGATTTTCATGGACGACTCCGACCCTGCCGGAAATTCGCCGGAAATCCTCGGTGCAAAGCTTCGCGCGCTGGACCCGCGCACCCCGCTGTCTCTGCGCTGGCGATGTAAAGCCGGCAACATCGTCGATATCGAAGTCTCCGGCAATGGCTTCCAGGCGGGTGCCCGCGCGCTGCTCGCCATCCGTACGAATGATGTGACCCTCCGCCGCAAGATCGAGACGCAGCTGCTGGAGAAGCAGCAGCACCTCGATCACCTCGCGCATCACGATCAGCTCACTGGCCTTCCCAACCGGCTGTACCTGTCTGCGCATCTTCCTGCGGCAATCGCCGAGGCGAAGAAGGCCGGCGCCATGCTGGCTGTGCTGTTCCTGGATCTCGACCGCTTCAAGCACATCAACGACTCGCGCGGCCACGAAGTTGGCGACAAGCTGCTGAAGACCGTTGCGCAACGGATTCGCAGTACCGTACGCAACGAGGACGACGTCGTTCGTATGGGCGGCGACGAGTTCATCGTCGTGCTGAAGAACATCAAGGGCCCGCAGTTCGTCAATGAGACCGCGGAGCGCATCAACGAAGCGCTTGCTGCCCCGGTCGTCGTCGACGGCCGTCCGCTCGTAACCACCGTGAGCATCGGCGTGAGCATGTATCCACGCGACGGTGTAGATGTGGGCGAGCTGCTACGCCATTCGGACACCGCGATGTACCAGGCCAAGGATCGCGGCCGGAACAACTTCCAGCTCTTCAGTCCGGTGATGGACAGGAAACTGAAAGAACGTATCGCGGTGGAGGCAAGCCTCCGCACGGCCATCGAGCAGAAGCAGCTCGATGTGCACTATCAGCCGATCATCGACATCGAGTCGCATCGGGTGATGGGACTCGAGGCGCTGCTGCGCTGGAAGCATCCGTTGCATGGTTTCGTTGCACCGGGCCGGTTCATCGGCGTCGCCGAGGAAACCGGGTTGATCGTGCCCATCGGCGAGTTCGTACTCGAACGCGTGATGGACGATGCCGCGCGCTGGCGCGAGATGGGATGGTCGCTCGTGCCGGTGGCGGTGAATATCTCCGCCGTCCAGCTACAGCGATCGGATCTTCCCGCGACGATTCGGCGGCTCACCCAGCTGCATGGCCTGAAGACCAACATGCTGCAGGTGGAGCTCACCGAGAGTGCCGTGTTCGAGCATCGCGAAGCCCGCACGGGAGAGTCCAGCGAAGATGCGATCTCGCAGCTCCGCGAGCTCGGTGTCCGGATCGCCATCGACGACTTCGGCACCGGATACTCGAGCCTCTCCTATCTCAAGCGCTGGCGTGTGGACTACGTGAAGATCGATCGCAGCTTCGTGCGCGATCTGGTCACGGACATGAGCGACCTTGCCATCGTCGGAGCGATCATCGCGATGGCGCGTCACCTGAACATCCAGGTCGTGGCCGAGGGCATCGAAGGCTGGCAGCAGCTCGAGAAGCTTCGCCAGCTCCACTGCAATCTCGCCCAGGGCTATCTCTTCGCCAAGCCCACTCCCGCCGCCCAATGCCGCCGCTTCCTCACCGGCGCGCCGCTCGATCTCACCGAAGACGAAGCACACCTGCTCGAGCTCGACGCCACAGGAAGCTACGGTCGCTGAGAGCCCTTCACGACTCGGGGCACTGAGCAGTTGGTGTCCAATCCGAAGTGACCGTCATCCAGGGCTGAGATGCGTCGTGCAGCACGAGCAGAACCGCACGCCGTGTTTCGGTGCCGATACTCGTGAGCAACATGGAAGGGCCCTGCCGTACGAAGCCGCCTTTGCCAGCTCGAATCACCAGAACGTCGTCGGGCGTACGCAAGCATTGCGCACCACTGACCACGTACCAGGCCTCCGGCCCGGAATGCTGGTGAACGGCGGTCTGCATCGCCTTGTTCGGCAGGAACACGGCTTCCATATATCGCGCGGTATACATCTTCGCCGCCTCGACTGGCAGTGGACCTATCACGGCAACACGTTCACCGGCCATCGGCCGCCAGCTCGAACCGGCTAGCGCGAAGAGCCAGATCTTTCCGAGCGACTCGACCACCGTGCCGGAAGCGTCTTTGCGAGCGGCTTCGGCCGCGGCCCGCGTGGGATAAGCGTACAAGTGCCAGAACACTTCCCCGGCCGGCAGACTTTCGAGCGACTCCGTAGCCAGCAGGTAGCAACCGGTTTCCGCGGAGCGCTTGCTGACCGGGACATCGCACCCGCCCGGCACCCGCGTCCCTGCGATCTGCGCGACGGCTGCATGTCCAGCCAATAGCGCAATCGCCAGCATCATTCCGTATTTCACGAGTAGAAATTCCTAACGCACGAGGCCGCTCTGATGTGCGAGCACGATGGCCTTGGCTCGCGAATCGACGTCGAGCTTGCCGAAGATGCTGGTCAGGTGGTTTCGCACGGTCTTCTCGCTGATGAAGACCCGCTTGGCGATTTCGGCATTGCTCAGTCCATGTGCCAGGTGAGTGAGAATGGCGCGTTCGCGCTCGGTGAGTTGATCGAGCCGGGCATTCTCCGCTGCGACGGGCACGTGCTCCGCTTCCCGACCGATGAACTGGCTGAACTCCGCGCAGAAGCGGCTCCATGCAGGCTCCGACTCGAGAAGAATGTGATTGCGACTGTCGAGCGGGATCAACGACGCATCCGGAATGCCGGCGGCAAACACTCGCCCTTCCGAGAACGGGATGATCGCGTCATCGCGCGCGTGCACTACGAGCGTCGGCACGCGCAATTGCGCCAGCTTTTCGACCACGTCATATTCGGCGGAGGCTTGCGAGATGCGGGCCGCGATCTCGGGGCGGGACGTGATCCGCATGAGATCGGTGAACCAGCGTTCCTGCTCCTCGCTCGCGTCCGGGACGAACAAGGTGGTGAAGAGCCTGCGGAATGCAGGATTGTCCTGCCCCCAGCCCGAGCGCATCAGATCCGTGAGGGCCTTGAACTGCCGCGAAGCCTCGTCGCCGCGCCGGTTCCAGCCCTGTGCGAACGCGCCGTAGAGGACGAGTCGCGTGACACGTTCCGGGTGTCTCCGCACATACTCGACGGCGATCGAGCCGCCTTGTGAGATCCCAATGAGTGCGAAGCGCGCGACGCCCGCGGCGTCGACCACCGCCTCCAGATCGGCAACCTGCGCGTCGAACGAGAGATCATCGGCATCCCAGTCGGACAGCCCGCAGCCGCGTGCGTCGTAGCGGACAAGGCGATTCCCGCTGGAGAAAAAGCCAAACCAGTGACGCCACACCGGGCTTTGCCAGTCGAACTCCAGGTGCGACATCCAGTTCGCCGCCTTGACGAGCGGCGGCCCCTCTCCGGACTCCGCGTAAGCGAGTCGAACCCCATCCCTGCTGCGAGTAAACCTTATCGTTTGTTTCATGAGGGACGCAGGACTGGTGCCGGCTGAGGGATTCGAACCCCCGACCCCCTGATTACAAATCAGGTGCACTACCAACTGTGCTAAGCCGGCACCGAATGGGGCGGCGATTGTAACCCAAGCGGCTGTCAGCCGGGTTTTGGGGTCCCGGCGTCCGCGGTCGTAGCGGCCGGGCGCGCATCTCGCGGCACCGGGGCGGGCTTGGCCGGTGCAGTCCCCGGCGCTGCGGGGCAGACGCGGATTTCGAGGCGCGAGCCTGCGTCCGCGCCTGAGAGCATGCCCTCCGTGGGCACCGTGCGATCGTTCGCGCCGAGATCCAGATCCACCCAGTAGATGGTGCTCGCCTGTTTGCGCTCCACGATCGCCGCAGGGATGCCGATCCGGCTCAGCGCCTGCACGCGTTTTTCGGCGCGCTCCTTCTCGCTGAACAATCCCACGGAGACGCGGCGCCCATCGCTCGCTTCCGCCATCGGCCGTGCATCGACGATGCCGGCCTGCTCCAGCGACTTCAGCACCTTCGCTTCATCGGTCGCGGACTTGAGCCCTCCGACGTACACCCAGTATCCATTCCAGGTCTCGCTCTCTTCGGCACGCTGCCGCGGATTGAAGCCGCGTTCGCGCAAGAGGGCGGCCCCTTGCGCAGCTCGCGCGAGATCGTTGAAGGGGCCCACCGACACGCAGCGGGTGGCCGGTGCAGAAACGCGCGAGCTCTGATCCTCAGTCGCCACAGTCTGGGCGACCGCGCCGGTGACGGGCCGCGCGAGTTGCGATTGATCCTGTGGTGCTTTGTCGTCGGTGACGAGAGCCAGCTCAGGAAGCGTCGGACCGGAGGCCGTTTCGACGGGCGGCGGGCTCGGCGCGTCGATCCATCCGGCCCAGGCCAGATAGACCATGTTCAGCGCCAGCAGGACGAAGAACGCGACGCGCACGAAGCGGATTCTAGAAGCCTCGTGCCACGACGGCGAGCCCCTTCAGCACCAGATCCGGCACGAATCGATACCGGACTCGGATCAGTGTCCGGATTCCCGGGACTCCGCCCCCCGTGAGCAGCACGAGCGGCGCGCGGCCCGCGACGCTGCGCGCCTCCGCAACCGCGCGCTCGATCACTGCAGCCGCGGCGTAGCGAGAGCCTTGCTCGATGGCGACGCGCGTACTGCGTGCAAACAGGCCACCGGCCGACAACCCGCCTTGCGCGCGCCGCCGAATCCCGCTCGTTTGAGTGAGGAGGCTGTCCTTCATGAGCCCGGGTGCTGGCACGATGGCACCACCCCGATGGCGACCCTGTGCGTCCACGAGGTCGACCGTGAGCGCCGTTCCGACACCGATGACACAGACTGCTCGCCGCGGCGCCAGGTGATGCGCGCCAATCACGCCGGCGAGGCGATCCGCTCCGAGTCTCCAGGGCTCCGCGTACAACGTGGTTACACCACCAACGCGCCTTTTCGACACAAAGAACTCAGGCATCAGCCCGGTTTGCTGTCGAGCGGCCGCGGCGATCATTCGATCGACACGCGCGCCGGCGACACTCACCGCAAGAATGCGCTCGATGCCAGGCGCTCGACCAAGCACGCGGCGCGCGAAGTCTTCCTGCTTCCAACACGCGTGGACTGCGGCGTGCTGGCGACCCAGGCGCCCATCGACGAGTTGCGCCCACTTCACGCGCGTGTTGCCAACATCGACAAGCAGCATGCGTGCTTGTTTCTTCCTGCTGCTCACTCGGGTCTCACGGTGACTTCACCCGAATAGAACTTGCGGAGCCCGTGCGGCGTTTCCACGAGCAAGGCGCCGCCCAGATCGATGCTTCGCGCCAGACCCCGCGTGCTCTCCTCGCCGGCCTGCACGTTGACGAGTCGACCGCGCAACGCATCCGCGTGCCGCCACTCATCGATGAATGGCCGCAGTCCTTCCTGCTCGAATTCCAGCAAGCCGCGGATACAGGACTCGATGAGACCCGCCGCGAGATCGTTCCGCGACACAGGTTTCCCGGCCACGGATTTCAGATCGATGGCAGGAAGACCGGTGGTCGAGATTCTCTCGAGGAGATCGGCGCCCAGCGCAACGTTCAGCCCGATGCCCACGACAGCACACGCCGGACCGTCGGACTCCGCTCGTAGCTCGATCAGCACACCACCGAGTTTGCGATCGTTGACGAGCACGTCGTTCGGCCACTTCAGTCGCGCATCCGGAACTCCGAACGGCTCGAGCGCGCGCAGAACACACACGCCCACGGCGAGACCGAGTGCACCCGCATCCCGAGGCATGTCCGTGAACGTCCAGCTCAGCGACAGGCAGACGGAGCCGCCCGGCGGCGCGAGCCACGAGCGACCGCGCCGACCGCGGCCGGCCGACTGAAATTCAGCGAGCAGCACTTCCGAACGCCCATGCGCGGGGTTCGGGCGAGCGACGAGCTCAGTGTTCGTGGATCCAAGCGACCAGGCCACGTCCAGCCGCTGCACACGATCGCGCACCACACGCGAAAGCGCGTCGCGAATGCGAGGCGCCGCCAGCGGTTCACCGGCCGCCTCCAGCCGATAGCCTCGATTGCGGATCGCTTCCATCGGCGTGCCGAGATCGCGCAAGGCATTCGCTGCTTTCCACACGGCGCTGCGCGTCACGCCAAGGGACCGCGCCAGTTCTTCCCCGGAACGAAACTCACCATCGCAGAGCTTCGCGAACACGCGCGCGACCAGCGGCGATGATGCCTGACCTGCGCCGGCACGAGGAGCAACACTCCGCGGCACTCGTTTACGAGACGCGGCGGCCACGGCCGAACAGCCACAAACGCCGCGCGCGCGGCTCCGTCCCCGCGCGCATGCGCGCGAGATTGGTCCGATGAGTAAACGTGACGAGCACCGCGATGGCAACGCCGAACACCAATAAGGGAAGCTGCGGTTGCAGCCCCCCCACCGCGACAGCGATGGAAACGGAGCAGGCCGCGATGATCGAAGCGAGCCCGACGAAGCCAAACAGCACGAGCGCCACCAGCCACGTGATGAGCGCGATCAACAAGAGAAGCAGATCGAGCCCGACGAGCACGCCGACGAGTGTCGCTACGCCCTTGCCACCTCGAAAGCCATGCCAGAGCGGATACACGTGCCCGATGATCACTGCGATCCCACACGCGACCGGAAGCCAGTCGCGCAACAACGCAGCAGCCGTGCCTGCTCCAACCAGTCCGATTCCGTGCAACGGAAGCGGCGCGATTACGCGCGTGGCCACGATGCCCTTGCCGATGTCGATGAGCATCACCCAGAACGCAAAGGCCTTGCCTTGCGTGCGCAGGGCATTGGTGCCGCCGGCATTGCCGCTGCCGAGCCGACGAATGTCGACGCCGCCGCGCAGCCGCCCCACGATGAGACTGCCGATCAGCGAGCCGAGCAGATAGCTCGCGAGTATCTTGAGAATGAGCTCCATCACGGGGGCAAGAATATCTCAGCGAGCATGCAGCGTACGCTGCCGCCGCCGAGATCCTCGATGGTCGGGAGTGGCACGGCCAGCACGGTGTCCGTGCAGGCGCTCAGGCGCGCGAATGATTCGGCGTCCAGCGCACGTCGCGCACTCGCGGACATCACGAGCACACGGCAGTCGCCTAGAGCTTCATCCCAGCTAGCAAGCTCGAGCATGTTGCCGGCGAATTGCTCCACGCCATCGAGCGTCAGCTCGATGACTTCGCGCCCCGTGGATCGCAGGCGCTCGAGAACACGGTCGCGATCGGCCGGCGCGATCGCACCGGTACCCGCGATGACGGCGCGTTCACCAACGCAGAGAAGCACGTTCGTGTGATAGATCGGCTGGCCAGCGCGGTCCAGAGCATTGAACAGCACGGGCTCGTAGTTCAGCTCGCGCGCCCACTCCTCGACGACTGCGGGATGCGTGCGCGGTGAAATGCTCGCGTACGCGACGCGATTCACATGATCCAGTACCAGGCTTCCGGTGCCCTCGAGACTTCGACCTTCGCGCTCGTGATGCGTGAGATCGAGAACGCGCGCGACCTTGAAGCCAGTGCGCGCGGCCACCGCGTCGATGACGTCCCGTCTTCTCTCGCAGCGCCGGTTCTCCGCGTGCATCGGATACAGCACGACGGTGCCATCTGAATGGAAGCTAACCCAGTTGTTCGGGAACAGCGCATCGGGTTTTGGCGGGACCGGAGTGTCCTGCACGACGCAAACCAAGATCCCTTCGCTTTCGAGTGCACGCGCGAGCTGCCGGAACTCCGCCTTGGCTCGCTCGTTGCTCGACGTTGCAGCCGTCTCCGCCGGGCGACGCTGCATCGAATTCGTCGCCGCCGTTTCCGGGTTGTAATCGAACGCCGCTGGCTCAATCATCAGAACGGCGCCCGCGCACTGCTCAACCAAACCGAGTCCCCTCAAGCTTTCATGGATTCGAATTCCGCACCGCTCGTGATCAACACGGACCGCGGTCTGTACTGCCCACCCGGAGACTTCTACATCGATCCCTGGCAGCCCGTGCAGACGGCGCTCATCACGCATGCGCACGGCGATCATCTCCGCCATGGCAGCGCCCGCTACATTCTCGCACGTCCCGGCAACGCCATTGCCCAGCATCGCCTGGGCAGCGGTCACACCGTCACGGCTTTCGACTATGGCGCGGTGTTTTCGGCCGGCGAGACGCGGGTGTCGTTCCACCCGGCGGGTCACATTCTCGGCTCAGCTCAGGTCCGCATCGAGCATGGCGGCGAGGTCTGGGTCGTGTCAGGGGACTACAAGCGCGATCCAGACCCGACGTGCGCGCCCTTCGAGCAGCTCGAGTGCGACGTGTTCATCAGCGAGGCGACCTTCGCGCTGCCGGTGTATCGCTGGACTCCTACGCCAGGCGTGGTCGAGGAGATCGTGCGCTGGTGGCGCGCGAATCGGGATCGAGGCATCGCCTCCGCGCTGTTCTGCTATGCCCTCGGCAAGTCCCAGCGCGTGCTTGCCGAGCTGCGGGCGTTCACGGACGAGCCTGTGTATCTGCACGGCGCGGTCGGCGCGCTCACCGATGTGTATCGGCGTGCAGGTGTGCAGATGGTGCCGACGATGTCCGCGACGTCCGAAAAGAAGACTGACTTCCGGGGTGCACTGATCATTGCGCCGCCCAGTGCGGCGGGTACGCCGTGGATGCGACGGTTCGGCGAACATTCGAGCGGCTTCTGCTCGGGATGGATGCGCGTGCGTGGCGACCGCCGGCGCCGCGGCTACGATCGCGGCTTCGTGATCTCCGACCACGCGGACTGGCCCAGTCTGCTCGACACGTGCCTCAAGACGCGCGCGCGCAGGGTGTTGCTCACGCACGGACACTCTGACGCGCTGGCGCGCTATCTGTCCGAGCGAGGCATTGCTTCCGGCGCGCTCGAAACCGCCTTCGGAGCCGAAGAGTAGTGCGCGCGTTCGCCGAGTTGTACGACGAGATCGATACCACGACCTCGACCAACCTGAAGGTCGCGGCGATGACACGCTACTTCAAATCGGCACCGCCTGCGGATGCGGCGTGGGCTGCATACATTCTTTCGGGCCGTCGTTTGAAGCGCTTCATCGGGCCCGCAGTGCTGTCGCGCTGGCTGATCCATGCGTCCGGCCTGCCGGAGTGGCTCGTGTCGGAATCGTACGCATCGGTCGGCGACATGGCCGAGACCATCGCGCTGCTGGTCGAGTCCGACGCTGCCGCGAAGGACACGACGGATGTACCCCTGGCGGAATGGGTGGATGAGCGGCTATTGCCGCTGCGAAATGCGGATGAAGCAGCCCAGCGCGATGCCATCGTCGGCTGGTGGCGCACGCTCCCGTATCGCGAATGTTTCCTGCTGAACAAGCTGCTCACGGGCGAGCTGCGCGTGGGCGTGTCCGAGCTGCTCGTGACCCGTGCCTTGTCCGAGGTCGTCGGAATGCCGCGCGCGGATGTCGCGCGGCGGCTGATGGGGGAGTGGTGGCCGAGTGCGGAATTCTGGGAAGGACTGAAGTCCGGCGAACCCCAGGCGAGCGATCCGTCGGCACCCTACCCGTTCTATCTCGCGTCACCGCTCGAAGAAGATGTGGCCACTCTCGGCGCGCGGGCTGACTGGCAGGTCGAGTGGAAGTGGGACGGCATTCGCGGGCAGCTCATTCGCCGCCAAAAACAGTGCTTCATCTGGTCGCGAGGCGAGGACCTCGTCACCGACCGTTTTCCGGAGATCGTGACGGCCGCGGCGGCGCTGCCCGATGGCGTGGTGCTGGACGGTGAGCTGGTTGCCTGGCGCGATGGAGCGGTCCGACCTTTCGCGGAGCTTCAGCAACGCATCGGTCGCAAGAAACTCACGCCTGCAATTCTCGAAAGCGTACCGGTGCGCTTTCTTGCTTATGACTTGCTCGAGCACGAGCACTCGGACATTCGCGAGCTTGCGCTGAGCGAACGCCGTGTGCGCCTGGAGGCAGTGCTCGCCAGCGCGCCGCAAGTGCTGTCACTCTCGCCCGTCGTTAGCGCGGCGAGCTGGGAAGAGCTGACGAAGCTGCGCGATGAATCGCGAACACGCAGTGTCGAAGGATTGATGCTGAAAGCCCTCGCCTCACCCTACGGCACCGGGCGACACAAAGGCTTCTGGTGGAAGTGGAAGATCCAGCCTCATACGTTCGATGCCGTGATGCTGTACGCGCAGCCCGGCCACGGGCGCCGCTCGAATCTCTACACGGACTACACCTTCGGTGTGTGGCGCGACGGCGAGCTGGTGCCCGTCGCCAAAGCGTACTCAGGCTTGAGCAACAACGAGATCCTTGCGCTCGACAAGTGGATTCGCACGCACACGATCGAGAAGTTCGGACCGGTGAGAGCGGTTGAGCCTGTTCAGGTCTTCGAGCTGGCATACGAAGGTATCGCAGCGTCGACCCGCCACAAGTCCGGCGTCGCCCTGCGCTTCCCGCGCATTCTTCGCTGGCGCACTGACAAACCCGCAAAGGAAGCAGACACCCTGCAGAGTCTGCAGGCATCGGTGCCGGGCAAATTGCCCGACGACGCAGATGGGCTCGATCAGCTCGCGTGAGCCGCGGCGGTCGGGCGTGCGGTGTAGGCCTCCATCAGCAACCCGGTGCCACCGCGTGACACGTGCGCGACGACAGCGGTGCGTCGATGGAGCTTGGTGATGGCGCCGAGATTGATCGCGAAGGCGAGCTCGACCTGCTGTCCCTTGCGCAGACCCAGGTTCGTGGTCTCGATGAATACGCCGGTGGCACTCAGGTTCACGGCTCGGCAGAGTTTCCTGCGCCCACCGGGAATGTTGATGTACACAGTGGTTCGGGCGCGGTGCCTGGTATGCAGTCGGCGTTCCACGGATCGTCGTCCTCGTTATATTTTTGTCGTCGTGGGAATCAACGGTTGCGATTATGCCTTCGTTCCCGCGCGCTCACGGTCCCGAGTCAACTTATCGCGTCACCGCACGCGCCCGGAAATCCTGCGACCGCCCGGCCTGCGGCGTCAAGGCGAGCCCACCTCGACCACCTCAATATGACCGGCCGTTCGCAATCTGTCGCATGTCGATCCGGACGGCGAGGGGACAGTGGTCGGAAAGGCGGGCGTGACGAGCGTCCGCCGCGCTAAAGGTGACGCGCTCAAAGGAGCCGGCAACGACGGCAGCTGCCAGGGACCGTCCTACCAGGATGTGGTCTATATAGGCGCTATGGGCCTGTCCGGGCACGCAATTGAGGAAAGGCTGGCCTGAGGCGACGTTGGTCAGATCCGCGCCGCCAAGCACCCCATCGTCGATTTCCGGCCAGACCTGTTGGACCTGTCCGCTGGCCGAACGTGCCGGTCCGGATTCGGCCAGGAGCTGCCGGTTGAAATCCCCCAGCACGGCAAAACTGTGAAAAGCCGCAGCCTGTGCATCGATCCAGTTCTCCAGCACAGGCACTTGGCGGGCCAGTGTGGCGCAGGCGGGTTCTCCGGAGTCCAACGGCTTGCCGCTGCAGCCGGACTTCAGATGAACGTTCAGTAAGTGAAGCTCGCGCGGCTCACCTGGAAACAGCACCAACTCCGCACCCCTTCGAACGGTGTCCTCGAGTGAGAGTGCGGCGACATCCGTCGCGCATCGCCAGCGCAGAGTCTTGCGGATAGCGAATCCTGTGTTCTGCAGGTGGCGACTACTGCTGAAGCAGAAGTCGTGCTCGGGAAACACGAGCCGCGCAGCCTCCGCGCCATTCACTTCCTGAAGCGCGATGACGTCAGCGTCGAGCTGCCTTGCGTAACGTGCGAGCGTTGCGAAGTCCCGCGATGAACGTTCGAGGCGCTGCGCGACATCGCACGGCAGCCGGCGCTGATCTGCAGGCACGGAGGCGCCCTTCGGTACGCACGTCTGCTTCAGCGGTTTGAACGTCGTCGGTGCGATCAGCCACTCGAGATTCCAGGTGGCGATCTTCAGCGTGGTGAAGCGATCCGGCTGCTGCGCCTTCGCGCTCGCGCCAACGAGCGCGAACGCACATAGCGCGAGCGCATGAAGGCCAGAGGAGGGTCTACGTGTTTCGGTCGCAGCCCTCAGCGCCAGCACTCAGTAGTTTTGTCCGTGCTGCTGGCGTCCTTCGCTCCGCGCACACCAGCCTGGTCGATCGTGAAGGTCTGGCAGGTCTTGTCGTCCTTCTGACCCTTGGTGCTGATCGCTGTGGCCGTGGCGATGTAGCCCGTGCCGGTGGGTTCGACCGTGAGCGAGTAGAGACCCTGCTCGGATGTATCGGACAGGCCGAGCCCTTTGTCCGCCAGCTTCTCTTTGAGCTTGGTCGTGTACACGCCCCACTGCACGAGGTACTTCTCCTCGCCGGACTGGATGCGCAACAGCGCGGTCGTCGCATCCGTGCGCTGCGAGCGCAGCAGGTACCGCCGATAACTCGGCACGGCGATCGAGGCAAGGATGCCGACGATGATGACCACCGTCATCAGCTCGATCAGCGTGACGCCCTGCATTCTCTTGCGCATGAATGACACTCCGTTCGGACGAAACATACGAGTCGAACCTAGTTAGTCGAATCGTAGTCGCGACGCCAGTACGTGCGCACGGAATCGTCGACTTGCACACACTGCCCGAGGATGTGCATGCCGGCGAGACACACAGTCTGCAGCCCCGGGTCCTTGGACTTCAGGTCGTCCGCGAGCTTCCCGCGCAGCAGGCCGATGTTCACGTTGCCGAGGATGCCTTCGTGCTTCACTTCCGTCGAAATATCGTCCTTGTCGATCTTGCCATCGCGGTTGAGATCGAGCTGCGGCCCGCCGTTGTCGACGCTGAATGCGTACACACGGTTTCTCGAGCGCGGCTGGCACTTGATGGTCCCGCCCGACACGTCGGGCTGGTACGTCGACACCAGGATCACATCGGCCGCGGTGGTCGACTCGTTGAGCACTTTCTCGCCCGTGTTCGCCGAGAAGATGTACCGCCAGCCCGCCGACGCGGTCGTCACCGTCGAGCCAAGGTTCGTCGTGATGTTTTCCAGTTGGTCATCGGTCAATGGAGTGCCGTAGTCGCCCTTCGCGAGTTTCGCGAACGGCCGCTTGTCGCGGATCGAGTAGAACCGGTCGACGGTCTGCAGGTTCAGCGGATGGCCGCGATAGCCGGACCCGATCGCGATGTTGTAGTACGGATCGGCGCCGCGCCGCTGGACCAGCGAGACGTCCGGCGCATTGTAGAAGCGGCGGGTGTCCGCGATGGCCGGAGTTGCGACGCCTCCCTGTCCGAGCTTCGCCAAGATGCCGCCGGCCACGAGCGTGGAGGCCGGATTACCCTTGGTGATGTCGAAGCGCCACACGCGCCCGCCCATGTCGGCGGCATACATGCGGTCCGCGAACAGGTCGCCGTCGATATCGAGCACGGTGACGCGGCCGGGAATCGAGTTCTTCATGTCGGTGAACGTCGTCCGCACGCCCTTCTGCGAGTCCGTGCCGGCCGTGTCGTCCGCGTCCGTCCCGTACCACAGCAGTGTGCCGTACTTCGCGTCGACCATGAAAATGCGATTGCCGGTGAGGTCGTCGACCTGCGTGATGTTCTCCTGTGCGCCGTCGTACCCGCCGCCAAAAATCAGCACGAGCTTCTGGTCGTTCTGAGAGGCGCCCTGAATGTCGGCGCGCGCGACGACCGGTGTCGACCACGTTTCACCGACGCCAGGGAGCGCCGACGCATCGTCGAACCACAGGAGCTTCGGGTCGTCGATCTTGGTGATGTCGAGCGCGTAGTAGCTGTGGCCGCCGCGACGCATGCCGACATAGAGCCACACGCGATCCGTGGTCGTATCGATGATGCCGTCGCCATTCTTGTCGAGGCGCAGGATGGAAATGTCGCCATCGAGCCCGTAGCTGCGCGTGGACACGCCGGGGTTGGCAGCCAGCGTCTTCAGGCGCGGCAGGAGCTCCTTCGGAATGAACGCCCAGTTCTCTATGCCCGTGGCAGCGTCGATCGAATGGATGAAGCCGTCGTTGGTCGCGATGAACACGCGATCGACAGCAGTGCCATCGTCATTGGCCGAGTATGTGACGACTGCCGGCTGCGAATGCAGCGGGTCGCCCATGCGTTGCTCGTTCCTGCTGTAGGCAAGGTCGACCGCGGCCTGGCGCTGGGCGTCCGTGGTTCCCGCGCCGAAGTCGGCGTTGGTTGCGGTCGGGTCGAGCGCCACCAGCGTTCCGGCGCCGGTGCCCGCCGGATTCGTGCCCAGATAAGTCAGGATCGTGCGAGTTTCCGGGAGCCTGGAGGCCGCGCCCCCTTCCGTGGTCTGGTTGCCGTCCGGTTCGGCTGACCAGAAGCTCTGCGCCTTGTCCGCGAAGGTGCCCTCAGACTGGTTGATGGCATCGAATTTCGGGTCCACACCCCTCACGATGAGCTTCGGGGGCGGATCGCTGTCGCCGTTCTCATCGACCACCGCGAGCTTGTATTTCTTCAGGTTGCCGTCCCAGCGCACTTTGTCGTTCGGCGCGAACAGCGCGAAGTAGAGCTCGTCGCGCGTTTGCGCGCGGTTGAACGCGTTGACGCCGACGGACGCGGTGGTGAACGTCGTGCCGCTGCTGAGCGCATCGCTCGTGATCTTGGTGAGGACTTCAGTGAGCTCCTCGCTGTTCGAGGCGTCGTAGCGCTCGCCGTTGCCGGCAGCAGCCACCTCGGTCAGGAAGTCGAGTCCCTTGACGTCCTTGCCGAACCCGATGGTGTAAGTGCTCACGGTCTGCTGCTTGTCGCGCGTGCTCAGCACGTCGTTGTTGGCCATGTAATGCGCCATGTCGTCGAGGCAGATGCCGTCGTCCGTCGCTTTCTGAGTGCCACTCAGGGTGCAGGCACCCGTGACGCCATGATCGAGCTTGCTGATGTCGTCGTTCGCTTCGCGGTCCGAGGTGGGCAAGCCGTCCGTCAGATAGATCACGAAGTTCTTCTGACACTCGCCGCTGATCGGCGACTTGTATGTCGTCTTGTCGATAGTCGCGCCCGTAGCGTCATAGCTCTTGCCGGGCACGGAATCGTCGCCGAATCGCAGGTTGCCGCCACTGTAGTAGAGGTAGGCTTCGTACAACGTCTCGGACAGAGGCGTATTGCCGTCCGGATTGAAGTTGTTGGTCGCCTCGATGATCTTGGCGCGATTGTTCGTCACGTCGCCCACCGCCTGCACGACATAGCCACCGCTGGCGACATACTCGCCCCGGCCGCCGTTGTTGCTATAGCGCATGAGGCCGAGATTCACGCCGTCGACTGAAGAGGCGAGCCCGATCACGGCCTGCTTCACCGCGTCGAGACGGCTGAGCGTGCTCGTCGGGGCGGTCTCGCGATACCAGTTGAGCCACTCGGCTGCATAGAAGGTATAAGTCGGGCGCTGGTTCCAGTCGATCACGCGCGCGACATTGTCGGTCCACAAGTTCTTCGAGTCGCCGTTCTGCGCATACTTCTTGGTCGAGGTCGAGTCGATGCCATGCTTGCCACTGTCGGCCAGGCATTCGACGTAGGACGACTCGTCCGCAGCCTTCAGATCGCGCCACTGCTTGGCGGTGGAATCGTACATCGCCGCCTTGCCGATCCAGCGCCCCGAGATGTAGCCGACCGCATCGCGCATCGCCTTGCACTTGTCCTGGCTCCGGTCGGCGAGGAAGTAGTTGGTCGAATCGCAGGTCGGCTGGTCCTCGCCTTCGCGGCGGTAGAAGATGCGGCCTGCCTTGCAGTTACCCTCTACAGCGTAGGTGCCACCGTCGTAGTCGTACGGCTTGCGCTCTTTCTCCGCGTCCGCGGTGCTCATACTGCCGGAGGTGTCGACGATGAACAGAATGTTCGGGACGATGCTCTCGCCTTCCGGCGGGGTAATGGCGTAGATCTCCGTGTCGTCCGCCAGCGCGGGCACCGCACAGCAGAAGCCCAGCGCAATGCCGAGCAGCGCGCCAGTCATTCGTTTGCGTGAGGTCAACATCGCGAGCTCCTACTGTTTGAGCGTGCTGGTTATGAGCACGCGCTGCACGGTCTTGAAGTCGTTCCCCACAGTGACGACGACGTTGGCATCGGGGTTCTCGGCGAACGCACGCCGTATTGCTTCGAGCGTCACCTTCTCCGCGCCGATCTCGTATGCCGTCGTGTTCGTCGTGCTGAACGAGAGCACGGCGCACGACGAGCAGGGCAGGGCAGCGAGCACGCCTGGATCGCTCGAGGGGAGCGTGATCATGGACGCCTGCAATTCATGCGCGTGCTGGCCGGCCTGCTGGGCCGAAGCCAGCGCGCAGAGTGCGAGCGCCGCGATGGCGAGACCTGTCCTGAACAGATGAGTTGTGCGAGACATGTGATTCTCCGATCGATTCAGGGTGTGCCGACGCCTGGCAGATAAGGCGTCGGATCGCCGCCACCGTTACTGCCGCTGCTGCTCGGCTGGAATGCACCCACTTCCTGGACCGCGCGCGCATTGCGCACCGAGACACCGGTGCTCGTGACGCGGTAGTGGAGGCCGATGAACTTGCCGGCGCTGAAGCCCGGAATGTCGCCGTCCTCGCCGATGAATTCCGATGAGATCGTGTACTGGTCGGTGTCGGGATTGAGCGTGCTCTTGATGTTTTCCTTCGTGACCGGCTTGCCGACCTTCTGCCCGACCGTGGACAGCTCGCGGACGGCCTGTTCGATACCGGCCTCGGACATCTGGAACGCACGTTCGCGGAACTGCTCGTTACCGGCCATCACGAGCTCGGTGCTCGAGGTGTTCATCGCCGTGATCGCGAGCAGCGTCAGGATCGCGAGCATGATCATGCCCACCACCAGCGCCGCGCCACGCTGCTTGTGTTTCATCCGTGTCATGTGGCTACGCATGCTTCAGCCTTCACAGCGTGCGGGCGTTCCGCAGGAAAATCGTTCGCGAGACAATGACGCGCCGGAACGTGGCCGCGGCACCGGACGGCGTGTATGTGACGGGGCCGTACTTGTATTCCTTCGTATCGACGAAGCCCGGCTCGATGTCGTCCGTGCGGATACGCAACCAGACGCGCACCGCCACCACCTGCGCCTGCCTGCCGGCTGCATCGACCAGGGGCGACTTGAGGATGACGTTGTCCGGATCGACCCACTGCGAAACCACGCCGTTCGGGTTGTCCGGGATCTTGTTATTGTCCTCGTCGACGTCGATGCCGACGGTGCCGTCGTGATCGCCCGTGTCGACGCCGAACTGCACCTGCATGTCTTCCACGCCGGGCAGAATTTCTTCATCCAGCATGGCCGGCGCGCCGCCGCTCGTCGAGAGGGTCTTCCGTCGCAGCGAAGGCGTCGTCGTGCTCCCATCCGACTGCTGGTCCACGTAATAGAGATGCACGATGAGGTCACGGATCTGACGCGTGGCGTCCACCGTGCCTGGAGCGGTTCCGTCCGTACTTACAAAAATGAACTGATTCGAACGCTTCAGGGCGTTCACGTACAGCTGCACTTTTTCCTTGCTCACCGGGACCGAGTTCGTCGAGGCGCGGCGAATGGTCAGCGTGTCGGTGCCGAGCTGGTAGTCCTTGTTGGCGGCGCAGGCGATGCCCGTATACACGCCATTCGTGCCCTGGACGGTCGCGATCAGGTCGATCGCAAAGTTGTTGCCACACGCGTGGGCGGCGGCAGGCGCTGCGGCGAGCTTGGCGTCGCTCTGCTCGAGCTGCGACGCCGGATACTGGTTGGTCCCATCCATGTAGCGCAGGTCGGCAGGATTGTTCGAGAACCCGAAGTAGCCCGCGAGCTGCAGGTCCGGTTCCATGAGACTGAGAGCGTACCGGCCGTTTTCCTGCAGGCGCGCCTGCCTGTCGTTCAGTGCGTAGGTAGTGCGGCTCTGTGAATAGACGAACACGGTGCCGACGATGATCAGCGAGCTGATCGTGAGTCCGACCAGTAGCTCGATCAGCGTGACGCCGCGCGCGCGGCTGCGCGAATGACGCGATACCTGGAGTGTGCGGCTGGCGTTCATCAGGTCGTCCCTATCTGCGTGAATTCCAGCTCCGCGGACAGCAAGTCCTCGCTTCCCGCGTCTTGCCATTCCGCATAGATGGTGTAGCGGCTGGGGTCCTTGGACGTCGCTCCCGGTGCGTAAGTAATGCGTACCTTCGGTAGTGTGGTGCCGTTGGCTCCCTTCGGCAGGGTGTCTATCGCCGCCGAGGCCCACTCCTGAATGTCGTACGCTGCAAGAGCGTTCGGCGTGCAGTTGGCGGTAGCGCAACTCGTTGCACCCGTAGGCTTCTTGTCAGTGATTGCCAGTTGGTATGCGGCACGCGCGCCACGATTGGAGCGGATGCGATCTGCCATGTCGTTGATGAGGTGGATTGCCTGCGTGCGGCTCAGCGCGGTGCGGTTCGCACGCACGCTCTCGAGATACATCACGGCGATGCCGAGCATGCCGATGGACAGGACGAGCAGCGCGACGAGCGCTTCGACGATACTCACGCCATGCTGGAGTCGCGCGCTCTTCGATCTCATGACGGACATTTCGCATCCTTCCATGCGTCACTCAGGACGTTCTCCGTCGCGGTGCCACTGGTGTTCCGTGTGATGCGCGCACGGCCGGTCACGGTGATCAGGACGCCGCGACCGGCGGACATCGTTTGCCCGTCCGGGGCGGCCATGCCTCGCTTGTCGCATAGCGTGACGTGATTCAGGCTCGTGAGGCCGCCCACGTTCTGGCGAAACCCGCTGGCTCCGAACTGCAGGCACTCGCCGTCCGTGCGGACATTCAGCGCGTTATTGGTGATGCCCTGGTCGAAAGTGCGCGCGTTGATCAGGGGTTCACTGACCGTATCGCCCCGCACGCAGTTGTTGTCGGCATCCAGGAATACGATCCAGCCGGCGCCGGACGTCTTGGAGCAGGTCGCATCCAGGCTGGCCGGCGTGTCGGAGCGGCATGCCGAGACACTCCGCTGCCGCTTGATCGCTTCGGTGCGGGCGACCGTGATCACGGCCAGCATGTCGTTCGCCGCATTCGTGAGGCGATTGTTCAGCCGGAACTGCTGAAAGCTCGGGACTCCGAGCGCCAGAATGGCTCCGGCCAGAACCACGACGATCATCAGTTCGGTGAGGGTGAAGCCGCGCATGCGGCCCTGCGTCCTGCTGCTCATGGCGGCGCATCATCCAGCCTTTGCTGGACCGCGGCCGCACGATCCGATGAGCGGCCGCCTTCCGAGGATCACTGGTCGCGGACTGTGAACCCCGTCACGCTTTCTTTTGACTTACTGCGAGATCCGTCGCGACTGGCGGCTTACTTGCCCCAGCACTCCGCGAGGGTCTTGGTGCCGGACTTGTCGCGCGTGTTGACATTGTCGAGGGTCAGCTTCCCACATCCGGTGTCGGCCGCCTGCCCGCCCTGGGGGATGGCAACGAGCTTGAACTCGGTGGCGCTGCGCTTGCCCAGCGCGTCCGTCACGCTGATCTGGTAATGGCCGTTGTCTGAGGTCTGAGGAAAATTTACATCACAGCCCAGCGCAGGATCCGCGTTGTAGGCATAGCTGTTGTATCGCGTGTAACAGCGCTCGAGCGCGCTCGCGTAGAACATCAACGCGGTCTTCGCATCGGTGCGATTGGCGCGCAGCATGTAGCCGCGGTACGAGGGGACCGCGATGGCGCCCAGGATGGCAACGATCACCACTACCGTCATCAGCTCGATCAGCGACATACCGCTTTGTCTGTTCTGCACGAATCTGCCTCCTCGAATGCTCATCGCAACTGCCGCCATGACTGCCGCCCGATGTCACCCGGGCCCGGGTTCTCACGAATGGTCTGCATGTTGCCGGTCGTGCCCGAGGTGTACTTGTACTCGGCATCCTTGCCCGACAAGACGCCGGGCTTGCCGATCATGCCTTCCGCGGACTGCATGCCGCTCGAGGGCACCTTGGTGCCATCGGACAGCGTCACGTAGTCGTTGTTGTCGAATTTCTTGTCGTCGTTCAGATCGAGTGGCGGATACGTGAGCCGCGCGCCCGAGAGCGCGTCGAGCTCCATCAGCCAGCTATTGCCACCGAACGCGCAAGGGTCGGTGTCCGGAATGATCGTGGTGAAGATGATGCGCCCGTTGCGCAGGATCGAATCCGACACCTGCATTTCACCCTTGAAGCCCGATGGCGGCGGTACGCCCGGTGAGCCGGACAGCAGGTCCAGGTACCAGCCGCGATTGCTCACGGTGTTCTGCGAGGTGGCGCGCACCGGCACGAGGCGGCTGCCGAATGTCTGCTTGTCCTCGAGAAGGATGGTCTGCTGCGTGAGCTGTGAGCGACCCGTGATCGCGCCGGTCCCGTCGTCGATGAGACCGTAGAACGTTTGCGTGCTGAGCTTGGTGATGTCCTTGTCGTTCGGCTCGAGGAACTTGCCTGTACCGAACAGCACGACCATGCCCTTGCCGAGCGGGCCGCGGCCCACCTCCGGACGCGACGTGATGGGCTGATTCTTTCCGCTGGAGTCCTTCGCGACGAACAAGGGTGCACCGCTGAACGCGACCACCCAGCTACTCGTGGCATTGCTCGTGACGTCGAACTTCCACATGTTGCCGAACAGGTCGCCGGCGAAGATGTAGTCCACGACCGTGTCACCGTTGATGTCCACCAGCGCCGGAGTGTTGAGGCCGTTCGGACGCGCCGCTCCGCTCACGGGGTCCTGCGCCACGCCGACACCGGTATCGATCTTCTTGATGAGCGCACCGGTCTCGATGTCCACGATGTACAGCACGGCATTGCCGGTGCTGCTCTTCTGGCCGCCGGTCGCCGTGTCGTCGAACGTGTTGTTGTAGCCGTTGCCGAACACCGCGGCCCATTTCGTGCCGGTGCTCGTGCGCACCTTGGCGATCTGCGGGCGGCTGTACGTGAAGCCGAGGTCGGCGTCATTGGCGTCCGTGAACTCCCACTTGCGGATGTTTGCGGCATTGGCCTCGGTGAACTGCGAAGGGTCCGTCACATCGAGCAGGTAGATGCCCTGGCCACCTTTGTTGAGCCCGCCGGCGAGCACGGTGTGCCACGCGCTGGCGTAGAACACGTCCGCCATGCTGGGCGTGCCGTCCGCGTAGAACTTGTGGACGTAGTTCTCCTTGGTCAGCTCGGGGAGATTCCTGAACACGGGGCTCGGGATGAAGGCGAGCACTTCCGCGCCCGTATCCACGTCGAAGCCGTGCAACATGCCGTCGTTCGCGCCGGCATACACCACCTGTTTACGGTTGGCGTACGTGTCACGGAAGCTGATGTACGACGCGTCCGGATAAACGAACGGGGGTTTGCCGACGAAGATCGGCGAGGAGTTGACGATGTCGCCGAGCTTGGTCTTGCGCTTGCGGAACGTGTTGTCGTTTTCCTTCGTGGGATCGCCGCGCAGATAGTCGAGGCGATACTGCCCCATCGTGGCGCCGTCACCGGCGCTGAGCTCGTTCTGGCGGTTCGCGCCGATGCTGCTCCAGCGGAAGCCGACGGCGGTGTTCGTGTTGGTGTTCGTGGCGATGATGATGCGGTTGCCTGGGGTCGGCAGCTCTTCCGCCGCGTCCCATTCGAAGGACTGCAGCACGCCATTGGCGTCAACGGGGAACGAGAGCAACTGGCCGGTCCAGTCACCGCTGTTGAACTTCGCCTGGAACACACGCGTGTCGGTCGAGATGGATCCCGAGTTCACCGACGCGGAGGACGCGGACGTCACACGCGCGAGGATCTCTGTGAACGCCTTGGTGAGCTGCGCCTGCAACGTCAACGCGTTCGTCACCAGGAAGTAGTTGTCCGGCGTGCCGTTGCCATCCTCATCCCACTCGGCGGTCAGGTTCGGTTTGGCGTTGCTATCCGAATCCTTGAAGCCGCCCCACTTGGCCGCGTACCACAGCGGGTCTTTGAGGATTTCCGCTCCTGGCGTCGCGCCGGCCGAGAAGTTGCGCGTGTGCACGAGCGGCAACGCGGTGCCATCCGCCCAGGTGCCCGTCGGCGACCCGGGGTAGTAGCCATCGGGCGTGTCGAGGTAGTAGTCCGGATCGCTGCCCGTCGCAGTATCCGTGTCACGCACTTCGAAGTAGATGCCGTCGCGCGTCGTGCCGGAGATGACGTAGCCGATGTGCTGGATGATGCTGCCCGCCGCGTACTGCGAGGTCAGCTTGATGTCCACCGTGTTGTCGGCTTTCACGGTGTACTCGTACTGCACGATGGCATCCATGTCATGGTCGGCGCCCTGCTCCACGTCTTCGTAGTTGACGCGGAACTTGCCCGAGCTGGCGGTGAGGGAATCGACGTAGAAGTCCACGATCTGGTTGGTCGGCTGGAAGCCGCTGGTCGAAGCCGAGATGTTCTGGCCGCTCACGCTTCCACCCACGCTTTTCGCGAACGGCACGAGAGTGATCTTGCGGCCGTTGACGGGAATTTCGATGCGCGGCAGGGGCGAGGCGAGCGCCACGGCGAAAGTCGAGACCTTCTGCGAGCCCGTGACACTGTTGATGTCGGTTTTCGCGCCGTAATAGGCGACGCTGGCGGAGTAGTAGCTGCCTTCCTTGGTCGGCTCTTCGGGCGCAAGGCCGCGAATGTTGCCGAAGCTCGATACGTTCTTCGGTGTCGGCGCCTTGTCGTCGGTGCTGTCGCTCAGTGAGCGGCCGATGTAGTACTTCTTGGTCCCGCCGATCTCGTCGTTCCAGATCGTCTGGCCGAGGCTCGAGACATCGAGGCCCGAAAGATCGCCGGAGAACGAGTTGAAGGCGGAGCCCGGGAGCTTGTCACTGTCGTACGAGGGATTGATGTCGCTGATCACCGTTTCGAACGGCTTCGCGCACCACGGTGCCGAGGTGTACGGGTTGTCCCACGTTCCCACCACGGGCAGGCCGCCGCCGGAAAGCTGGCTTTCCTCGCCATCGCCGAACGCCACGCTGTACGCGCTGGTTGGGCTCGCCTTGCCGGCGAAGTAGCGCAGGCCTTCATACATCATTTCGGCGATCGGGTTACCCCACATCTGGCATTCGCCGGTTGAGATCGGGCCCGTGACTTTCCAGCCGCAGCCGTATTCGTAGTTGGTGCCGAAGCCCGTGGTGCGCAGGCGGTTGAGCGTCTGGATGATGCCCGTCACCGCCGTGTCGAACGTACCGTCGGTCTTGATCTCGCTCTTCACCGAGCCCATCTTCTGGCGCAGCACGCCGCCATCCGTGTTCTTCGCGTAGGAGCCGGTGATGAGACCGAACTTCATCAGATCCTGCTCGCCGAAGTCCTGCAGCAGGCCCGTCGGCTTGTAGACGGTGCCGCCGCTGCCGTTCGGGTAGCCGCGGCAGTTCGATTCCAGGTTCGCCACCCCGAGCGCGGGGTCGCACACCTTCACGCGCACGTACTTGTCGGTGATGGATGTGCCGATATCCGTGCGGACCTCGCTGCCACCGCTGGTGCCCGTGACGACCTTGGTGTCGGCCACGGCGCGTTCGATGCTCAGCCAGTTCCAGATCTTCAGCGGCTGGCCGCTCGAATCCTGCTGGTTCAGCAGAATGCGCAGACGCGGATGGTTGTTCGCGTCCGACCTGACGGTGGTGTTGGCGAACAGGTGAGCCGAGTTTGCGTTCGGGATGTTGTACGGCGTGTAGTCGTGGATGTCGTAGCCATCCTTCGCAACGCTCTCGTAGCTCTTGCCCCAGCTATGCGCGTCCTGCGGAATGTAGGAGCGCTCGAGAACGGTGAGCGCGTTCGTATCGGTCGAGCGCAGGCCGCCGTAGAGCACCTTGCGCAGGGCGTCGATGCGGCTCGTCGTCACGTAATTGAGCCAGTCGCCGCTCCACTGCCCGGGGCATTTCTTGGTGGTTGTCGTCGACGCCGGGTCGAAACGCCCGCTGCCGTCGTTGTACGTGTAGCACTTCTTCGAATCGAAGTAGCCGTAGTACGTGACGGTGGCCGGCTTGTAGCCCGTGTCGGGCACGGTGTCGCCGTCCAGGTCCGCGTGGTCGTTGTAGGCCTCGTAGTAGAGCTTGTGATCGCGGCCGAGCACCAACATGTTGAGCGGTGCCACGGTGCCGTTGAGGAACAGCGGCACGTCGCTGATCGCGAGCGGCGCCGCTTGGGCGGCGGAGAACGTGAGCAACGCGATGAGCGCTGAGGAGCTCAGCACACTGAGTCGTCGTTGCGCGAAGAATGCGATGTTCATGCGTTACTCACTTTTTTCCGGATGCCGGAAAGCTGCGGCGTCCTAGCGCCGCGCGAACGTTGACTGGATGATCGCGGTGGCCTTGTCGCTACCGCCGCGCGAGCGACTGGTCACCGTATAGAAATCGCGGCCGGGCGGTGCGCCTCCGCCTTCGCCGACGGTGAGTGTGTCGGGTACGCGCGTGATGTACTGAACGAGGAATTCCGGGTCTCTCTTCAGGTCCACCATGTCGTGCGCCGTGATGCTCGCGCGATCGAGGTCGGCCTCGTATTGCAGGGCGTACATGGTCCACCAGATGTCGTCACGCGTGTCGGGATCGGCCACGAGAGAGAGACCGGGTCCCCAGAACTGGCACGGGAGCGTCGAACAGTTGTCCGGCTTGAGCGGCTGGATGCGGATCAGGTTCTCGCCATCGCGCAGCGCTGCTTCCGCGCCCTGAAATGCAAGATTCAGGTCGCGCGTGTTGCCGGCCATCCGTTCCTGCACGCGCGTCATCTGCATCGCCGTGATGCCGATCACCGTCAGCACGAGCAGGAGCAGGAGGCTCGTGACCAGGGCAGCACCGCGCTGTGTGCGCATCGTCATATCTGGCATCCCATTTATTGCGTGTTGTTACGTAGCGCGACGGTGGTCGTGTACAGCGCGCGTTCGTAACGGTCGTTGAAGGGCCCGAGCGAGGCATCGAGGAGCGTGTACGTGCGCTTGTCGGGCATGATCGAATTGGGCTCGATCGAGCGGATCAGGAGCGCGATGCTGACGCTGATCACGCGCGACCAGTTCGTCACCGAATTCGCCTTGACGTAGGAATTGACCAGCCGGTCCCCATCGCTGTCGACGCCGTACAGGACCTGCATGCCCTGGATACCCTCGATCAATTCCTGCGCAGTGCCATTGCCGACGCGGCGCCAGAGCGAGGGATTTCTGACGCCGTTGCGCAGCGTGGCGCTGTCGCGGATGTAGTAGATGACCGTATCCACCGGCACGACCTTGGCGCCGGCGGGGAACGGAATGCCGAGGTCGACGGCGCCCGTGCCGATGGTCGCGGTGGTGCTGTTGTCCGTGAACGAGCTCACCGTGAAGACGGTGGCTGCCGAACAGTCGCTGATCATCAGCGACGCGCCGGTCGCGACCACCGCCGTGGAGGCCTTGTCTACCGTAACGTCGGATGTCGCTGTCGCCATCGAGGCGTTGGTCGTGAAAGTCGGCGAATCGATGCGCGAAGTGCGCACGGCAAGAATGTCGTTGCCGCCCTTGGCGGAAGGAATCGTCGTCGTCGGGACCGTCGGGGACCACGTGCTTGCGCCCGTCGACTCGTAGCCCTGCAGCGGGTTCGCAAAATCCCACAGCAGAGTCGTCGAACCGATGGCGTTCCGGAACGTGGTGTTAGCCGTGCAGCCCTTGAAGCCGCTCACTCGCATATCACGCAGCATCAGCTCGACAGCCGCTCGTCCGCTTTCCTGCAGACGCGCGACGCGCTCGTTTTCGTTGTACGTGACCTTCGAGCTGTAAAGAACCGAGAGGGCGCCGCCGAGGAGGATGAGGCCGATCGTCATGGCCACCATCATCTCGACCAGGCTGAAGCCGCGGCTGCGTGCGTGGCTCATATCTGCGTCTCCAGCACGAAGGTCAGCGGCGCTTCGACGCCACGCGAGTCGTCCCAGCGGATGATGATGCGGAACATCTGCGTGCCGGCGACTTGCGCGACAGAACCGTCGCCACCCGGGAGAGTCGAGGCGAGAATCGTCTTCCAACGGATCTTGTCGTCACCCGCCACCGTTCCCGCGGATCCCGTGGCGCCGAATGCGACGTTGTAGTCGCCGTTGGCTGCCGCTATCTGATTGGCGCGCATGCGGTCCACGATGTCGTACGCGAGGAGCGTGGCCTGCGAGCGCAACGACGCGCCGTGATTCCAGCGCAGGCTCGAGAGCTGGAGGGAAGCGATGCCGAGCAGGCCGATCGAGAGCACGAGCAGCGCGACGAGTGCTTCGATCAGCGTGAAGCCGCGCGCGCGGGTCGATCGAATCCGGATTGTGGGTGTCATGTGCATTGGCGAAATCGCTCGTTAGGGGCAATTCGAGGTGGTAGGCGTAACGAGGCCGATGAGAGCGATGTCCACGTGCCGCGCCTTCGCGCCGGTGCACGCCGTGTAGAACACGTCGAACGATCGGGGTGCGGTGAGCATCCCGGTGATGGTGTAGGTGAGGTAGGACGCGGAGCCGGTGATCTGCGTGTCCCCCTGGAGCGGGCCCCACTTCTGCAGGACCTCGTCCGTGCCATCCACGGTGCCGGCCGTTCCCGTATCCGTGAATGCGATCCACCCGGTGGTCCAGTTCGTGGCGCCCGTAGAGACGCCGACGCACCCCGTGTTGTCCGTCGAAGCGCACACCGAGACGGTGGTGCTCTGGCGGAGCGCTTCGCTCCGCGCCATCGTCAATGCCGTGATGAGATCGTTCTGCCCGGCCGAGATGCGATTGGAGCGCGTCATTTCCCTGAAGCTCGGAATCGCCATCGCGAACAGGATGCCGAGCACGAGGATGGCCGTCATGAGCTCGATGAGTGTGAAGCCGCGCAACCGGTGTTTCATGGGGCCGGCATCGTAATAGAGACATTCAGACGGAATCGGCGGCGCCGATGAGCGGCACTAAACCAGCGATCACCGGTGTATTGATTTGAAGTCGATCACGAACCGGACTTGACTTACTGCGGCGCACCCGACTAATCCCGGAGGGGTGAGCGCGCGGTCTGGGTGTCACTCGGGCCTTTGGTTCGTCAGCGAGGCAGTGCTGGCGCTCGCGGCTGCACTGCGTCATTCTTGCGCCCGGTGGCGCATCGGATTGCGGAGGTGCTGGGCAATGATGTCTACGATCGTGGTCCTGGTTCTGATCCTGCTGGTCGTATTCTTCTTCATCGGCCAGTACAACCGGCTGGTCACGGCCCGCAACGCGTTCAAGAACGCGTTCGCGCAGATCGACGTGCAGCTCACCCGCCGCTACGACCTGATCCCGAATCTCGTGGAGACGGCCAAGGGCTACATCAAGCACGAGCGCGAAACGCTGGAGGCCGTCATCAAGGCCCGCAATTCCGCCATGGCAGGCCTGAAGGCGGCCTCGTCGGACCCGGGCAATGCCGCCGCGGTCGCGCAGCTCGCGGGCGCCGAGGCGACACTCGGTGGGGCGCTCGGACGTCTGTTCGCGCTGGCGGAGGCCTACCCGGACCTGAAGGCCAACCAGAACATGATGCAGCTCTCCGAGGAGCTGACGTCCACAGAGAACAAGGTGGCGTTCGCGCGGCAGGCCTACAACGACGCGGTCATGAACTACAACAACGCGCGCGAGGTGTTCCCGAGCAGCGTCGTTGCCGGCATGTTCAATTTCACGCCGGCGCAGCTCCTCGACATCGGGAAGCCCGAGGCGCGCGAGGCTCCGAAGGTCAGTTTCACCTGAGCAGCGGCAGGCAGCGGCCTCCACTGTGAGGCCGCGCGCGCCACGCCGGCCAAGTGGATTTCTATACCCGCCAGGTTGAAGCGCGCCGCCAGACGCGGTGGCTCGTGATCGCGTTCGTCGTGGCCGTCACGGCCGTGGTCTGCGCGCTCGACCTCGTGCTCTTCACGCTGTTCGGTTTCGGGCGCGAACAGGGGTCGGCCGGTTCGCCGCTCCTGTTCATCCAGCAGAACCCGGGCGTGGCGCTCATCTGCACGCTCATCGTGCTGGGAGTGATCGGGCTTGCCAGCATGTTCAAGTCCATCCAGCTGCGCGATGGCGGCGGCGTGGTGGCGCGGGGATTGGGCGGAGTGCGGGTTGGCCGGGATACGCAGGATCTCAAGCGCAAGCGCCTCCACAACGTCGTCGAGGAGATGGCGATCGCCTCCGGCGTACCGATGCCGGAGATCTACGTGCTCGAGCACGAAGCCGGGATCAACGCGTTCGCGGCCGGGCATACCCCGGCGAATGCAGCCGTGGCTGTCACGCAAGGGGCGCTGGACCGACTGAACCGCGACGAGCTGCAGGGCGTGATCGCCCATGAGTTCAGCCACGTGCTCAATGGCGACATGCGGTTGAACGTGCAGCTCATGGGGTGGCTGTTCGGGCTGTTCGTGGTGGCGCTCATCGGGCGCACGCTCCTGCGCTACGCGCCGCGGGGGAGGCGGGCTGCGGCTGGCCTGATGTTCGCGGCGTTCGCCGTGATGGTGCTTGGATACCTGGGGCTGCTGTTCGGCCGGATCCTGCAGGCCGCGGTCAGCCGACAGCGCGAGCGGCTCGCCGATGCATCGGGCGTGCAGTTCACCCGCAACCCGGACGGGTTGAAAGGTGCGCTCGTGAAGATTGCGGGCCTGCCGGAGGGCTCCCGCATCGTCGAGGCCGACGCGGACCAGGCGGCGCACATGCTGTTCGCACCTGGCCTCTCGCGGGTGTTCGCCACGCACCCCCCTTTGTCCGAGCGCATTCGCGCGCTCGACCCGCGGTTCGACATCAAGCAGCTGCCGCGCGTCGCCGCCCAAGCTCTAGAGGCGATCCCCGCCTTCGACGAGCCCGCGCTAGCTTCAATGTCAGAGGAAAAGGGGGGTTCTATTGGCGGCCTGCGGCCGCCCCGCTCAGAAAAAGACGGCGCCCCGCCGTCGACGGCCGGCGACGTTTCGCGAGGTCGCGCGGCAGCGCCCGAGTCTCAGCGAGACACTCTTTCAGGCGGCGCGCTCGCGCAAACAGAACCGACTCGCAGCATACCCGCCGACCAACAAGCGCTAACGAGTCCGCCTCTTCCCGTGCACGCGAAAGCCATTTCGGCGCAGGTAGGCTCGGTAGACACAATGCACATCGAGCAGGCGAAAGCTCTGCGAATCGCACTCCCGGAAGCACTCAGGGAATTCGTCGAATCGAGCGGCCAGGCACGCGCCGTCGTGCTCGCCCTTCTGATCAGCAGAAATCCTGCAATCCGCGAACGCCAACTCACATCACTGACGAAGGCTCTTCCAGCCGGAGAAGCAGGCGCCGTACGCGACGTCCTGCCCATCGCAGAATCCCTGCAACCCATCCTGCGCCTGCCCGCGCTACTTCAGGTTTTCCCGGCGCTCCGCCGGCTACCGATCATGCAACGCCAGTCGCTGGCCAGAATCGCCGACGACCTCATCCGCGCCGATGCCCGCATCGATGTATTCGAGTTCTGCCTCGCGCGCCTCCTGGGCACGCTCCTGCGCGACGAGCTCGAAGCCCGAGCCCCACATGGCAAGGTCCCGCTCAACGAAGCGCAGGACGATATCCAGGTTCTTTTCTCAGTGCTCGCCACATTCGGAGCTGCTGACGAACGCCAGGCCCGCATGGCCTACGAAGCCGGCATGCAGTCTGTGCTCCCGATGAATCGCCCCGCCTATGTCGCGATCGACGACTGGCCCAGGCGCATGAGCGAATCCCTGCGCCGGCTGGAAAAGCTGCATCCGTACGCGAAGAAAGCGCTGGTCGAAGGACTGGTGAAGACCATCGCGCACGACGACATGCTGAATGTTTCCGAGGCGGAGCTGCTGCGCACGGTCTGCGCCGCGCTTCATTGCCCCCTCCCGCCGCTGCTACCCAGCGCAGCGTCTGCCAGTTAAGGCTTGTCGAGGAAAGCGCGAACCTCGCCGCCGAACCGGTCGAGGTCGATCAGGAACGAGTCGTGCCCTTCCACGCAGTTGAGCGGCGCGAACGTCGTGGGGATTCCGGCCCTCGTGAAATCCCCCGCGAGCGCCCGCTGTTCGGCAATAGCGAACAGCATGTCGGATTCCACGCCGATCACGAGCGCCTGCTCGACGCGTGAGCGCGCGAGCACCTCCGCGTTCGACGTGCCGTGCTTCGCGAGATCGAACCGGTCCATCGAGCGCGAGATGTAGAGATAGCAGTTCGGATCGAAGGCCCGCACGAATCGGCGTGCATGCGCTTCGAGATAACTCTGGACCGCGAACTCGGGCGCGAACGGACCTTCCTCGCGGATGTCGTTCGGCACCGGATCGCGCCCGAACCGTTGCACCCATTCGGCGGCCGAACGGTACGTCATCATTCCGAGCTTGCGCGCGATGCGCATGCCCGTTGCCGGCGGCTTCTCGTCCGTATAGCCGCCTTCACGCCAGTCGGGATCGCGCATGATCGCCTCTCGCTGGATTGAGCGGAGCGCGATAGCAAATGGCGATGCGGCGGCCGTTCCGGAGATGCTCACGACGCGCCGCGCGGCACCGGGAAACTGCGCGGCGAGCGCGAGCACCACCATGCCGCCGAGCGACGGTCCGATGATCGTGTCGGCGCGCTCGATGCCTAGCGCGCGCAGCGTTTCGTAGCCGCCGCGTGCAATGTCTTCGACAGACAGATCCGGAAAACTCATGCGATACGGCGCGCCCGTTGCCGGATCGATCGACGCGGGTCCCGTCGAGCCGAAGCAGCTCCCCAGCGAATTTACGCAGATCACGAAGAAGCGCTTCGTGTCGATCGCCTGATCAGGCCCGATCATCCCTTCCCACCAGCCCTCGCTCGTGTCCTGAGGAGAGGACTTGGCGTGCGCTGACGGCGAAAGGCCGGTGAACAGCAGGATGGCGTTGTCGCGTGCGGCGTTCAGCTCACCCCACGTCTCGTATGCAATGCGTGCGCCGTGCAGCTCACCTCCACGCCACATCGGAAACGGATCGGGGAGCGCAGCGAGTCGCCGCGCGTCCATCTTCTTCCGGTACGCGGGAACGCCCGACGACTCGGCCAGCCGGGGGGACGAGCGTGTCGGCGGCGAACTGCGACGCTCCGCGCTCACGGCTCCGGGTCGCTGCCGTCCGGAATTCCTTCGAACAGCACGGTGGAGAGATAGCGCTCTGCCGTATCGGGCAGCATCGCCAGGACCACCGAGCCGGCCGGCGCTTCCTGCGCTACTTTTTGCGCGGCCGCGAAGGTGCCGCCGGACGAAATCCCACAGAAGATGCCTTCACTCTTCGCAAGTGACCGCGAGGCCTCTACTGCCTCGATATCCGTCACGGGCAGGATGCGATGCGCGACCTCGCGGTTCAGCACGGCCGGAACGAAGTCCGGCGTCCAACCCTGGATCTTGTGTGGCTGCCATTGCTTTCCGCTCAGCATCGAAGCGCCCGCTGGTTCAGTCACCACGATCTGTGTGTCCGGTCGGGCAACGCGGATCATCTCGCCGGCACCCGTGAGCGTGCCGCCAGTGCCCCAACCCGTTACGAAGAAGTCGAGCCGCTTGCCCGCGAAGTCACTGAGGATTTCCGGACCGGTGGTGCTGCGGTGATAGGCCGGGTTGGCTTCGTTCTCGAACTGCCGCGCGAGGAACCAGCCGTGCTTCTTCGCCAGCTCCGCGGCCTTGCGCACCATGCCGGACCCGCGTTCCGCGGCGGGGGTGAGGATGACCCTTGCACCGAGCATGCGCATGATCTTGCGCCGCTCGACGGAGAACGATTCCGCCATCGTGGCGACGAACGGATAACCCTTGGCGGCGCACACCATGGCGAGCGCGATGCCCGTGTTGCCGGAGGTGGCTTCGACGACCGTCTGGCCGGGCTTCAGCTCGCCCTTGCGCTCGGCGTCCTCGATGATCGCGATCGCGAGGCGATCCTTCACCGAGGAGGCCGGATTGAAGAACTCGCACTTCACGTACATCGTGACGTTCTTCGGCGCGAGCCGCTGGATGCATACGATGGGCGTGCGGCCGATCGTGCCAAGGATGCTGTCGTAGATCATCGAAACCTCGCCGGGAGCCGGCCGAACGGGGCCGTTACTCTACCTGTACGAATGACTCCGTTGGCTATGTCTTATTGGGTAAGGTTGTGACCAGGCTACAGAAGCTGCTGGCTGGTGCGGGGCTGGCTTCGCGGCGGACCATCGAGGACTGGATCCGCGCTGGCCGCATCACCGTGAACGGCCGGGTCGCGCAGCTTGGCGACCGGGCGGAGCCGGGCGACGACGTGCGAGTGGACGGCAAGCCCGTGGTGCTGGCCGCTGTGGAGGCGCCCGTCCGGCAACTCCTCATCTATAACAAGCCGCTGGACGAGGTGACGACCCGCAGCGATCCGCAGGGACGCCGCACGGTGTTCGAAAGCCTGCCGCCTGCGGAGGCCGGGCGCTGGATCTCCATTGGCCGGCTGGACGTGAACACCTCCGGCCTGCTCCTGTTCACCACGGATGGAGAGCTGGCCCATCGCCTGATGCACCCCTCCGGCGAAGTGGAGCGGGAGTACCGGGTCACCGTCCGGGGCCGCCCTACGCCGGAAGCATTGGACCGGCTGCGGCGGGGCGTGACGCTCGACGACGGTCCCGCCCGCTTTGACAGGCTGGAGCTGGTCTCCGGCCCGGCGCCGGACGCCACGTTTACCGTCGTCCTGCGCGAAGGGCGCAATCGGGAGGTCCGCCGCATGTGGTCCGCGGTCGGCCACGACGTGCTCCGGCTGATTCGCACCCGCTACGGTCCAGTCGAGCTGCCGCCCGACCTGCCGATGGGCCGCTGGCGCCACATCCCCATCGAGATCCTGGACGCCGACCCCCATATATAAGGAATGAGCCTGAGCCGGAGCTCACCCGAAGGGCTTCGACCTAGCAAAACGCGCGCCAAAGTGCATTGACACCCTCAGGGGCCGAAATCAGAATACGCGGCTCGTTTTTCCCGGTGGGGTACCCAAGCGGTCAACGGGAACAGACTGTAAATCTGTCGGCTTCGGCCTTCGAAGGTTCGAATCCTTCCCCCACCACCATTTGCGTGGGGGCGGGTTCGGGACCGCGGCTGCCGGCGGGTGACGGAGCGAGTTGGGAAATTTCACTTCGGGCGCGTCGGCATCAGCGGGTGTAGTTCAATGGTAGAACCTCAGCCTTCCAAGCTGATGACGTGGGTTCGATTCCCATCACCCGCTCCACAACGTTGTTGCCTGCTGACGTAGCTCAGTTGGTAGAGCACGTCCTTGGTAAGGACGAGGTCACCGGTTCAATCCCGGTCGTCAGCTCCAGTATTGCGCAGTTTTTAAAGGTCGTTAGCCATGTCAAAAGAAAAGTTTGAACGTACCAAGCCGCACGTGAACGTGGGAACGATCGGCCACGTGGACCATGGGAAGACGACCCTGACGGCGGCGTTGACGAAGGTGATGGCCGAGACGCACGGCGGCCAGTTCATGGCGTACGACCAGATCGACAAGGCCCCCGAGGAGAAGGCGCGTGGCATCACGATTTCCACCGCCCACGTGGAATATCAGTCGAGCAAGCGCCACTACGCGCATGTTGACTGCCCCGGGCACGCCGACTACGTGAAGAACATGATCACCGGTGCCGCGCAGATGGACGGTGCCATTCTGGTCGTGTCCGCGGCGGATGGCCCGATGCCCCAGACGCGCGAGCACATCCTGCTCGCCCGCCAGGTCGGTGTGCCCTACATCGTGGTGTACATGAACAAGGCGGACATGGTGGACGACAAGGAGTTGCTCGAGCTCGTCGAGATGGAAGTGCGTGAGCTCCTGTCGGTCTACAAGTTCCCCGGGGACAAGACCCCGATCGTGATCGGCTCGGCGCTCAAGGCGCTGGAGGGAGAGAACAGCGACATCGGCGTGAAGTCGGTGGTGAAGCTGGTGGAGGAGATGGACTCCTACATCCCGGTACCGAAGCGCGAAGTGGACAAGCCGTTTCTGATGCCGGTGGAAGATGTGTTCTCGATCTCGGGTCGCGGGACGGTGGTGACCGGGCGTATCGAGCGCGGCATCGTGAAGGTGAACGACGAGGTGGAGATCATCGGTCTCCGTCCGACGCAGAAGACCACCTGCACGGGTGTGGAGATGTTCCGCAAGCTCCTGGATGAGGGACAGGCGGGCGACAACGTGGGTGTTCTTCTGCGCGGTACGAAGCGTGAGGAAGTGGAGCGAGGTCAGGTGCTGGCGAAGCCCGGCTCGATCACCCCGCACACGGGGTTTGAGGCCGAGGTGTACGTGCTGACGAAGGAGGAGGGCGGCCGCCACACGCCGTTCTTCAAGGGGTACCGGCCGCAGTTTTACTTCCGCACGACGGATGTGACGGGGCTGGTGCAGTTGCCGGAGGGGACCGAGATGGTCATGCCTGGCGACAACATCAAGATGGTGGTGGAGCTGATCAGCCCGATTGCGATGGAGCAGGGGCTGCGCTTCGCCATCCGTGAGGGTGGCAAGACGGTCGGCGCGGGCGTCGTCGCAAAAATTCTGAAGTAAGAGTTCTTTTTTCGTAGGCCAGTAGCTCAATTGGCAGAGCGGCGGTCTCCAAAACCGCAGGTTGGGGGTTCGATTCCCTCCTGGCCTGCCACTGATTTCGCATGACAGAAGAGATCAAGGTTCCGGACGCCGGTGCGTCGGACAAGGTGAAGGCTGCGGCAGCGGTTGTGCTCGCTGCGGGCGGCATCGCTGCGTACTACGTGCTCAGCGCGCAGCCCGCGTGGCAACGATGGCTCGCCGTCGCTGCGGGCATCGTGCTCGCGCTGGCCGTGCTCGCGTGGTCGCAGTACGGGCGCAGCTTCTGGCAGTTCGTGCTCGATTCGCGGGTCGAGTTGCGCAAGGTGGTGTGGCCGTCGCGGCAGGAAACCGGCATGACGACGCTCGTCGTGTTCGGTTTCGTGATCATCGCGGGCCTGTTTTTCTGGACGCTGGACCTGGTCCTGGCGTGGGCAACAAAAGCATTGTCGGGGCAGGGGTAAACATGGCGTTGCGGTGGTATGTGGTGCACGCCTATTCGAACTTCGAGCATCGGGTGGCCGAGTCGCTGAAGGAGCGCATCCGGCGCGCCAGTCTCGATCAGAAGTTCGGCGAGATCCTCGTGCCGACCGAAGAGGTCGTCGAGATGCGCGACGGCCAGAAGCGCAAGAGCGAGCGCAAGTTCTATCCGGGCTACGTGCTCGTGCAGATGGAGATGGACGAGGAAACCTGGCACCTCGTGCGCGACGTGCCGAAGGTGCTCGGCTTCATCGGCGGCACGCCGGAGAAGCCCGCGGCCATCACGGACAAGGAGGCGAACCAGATCCTGCGCCGCGTAGAAGAGGGCGTGGACAAGCCGCGGCCGAAGGTGCTCTTCGAGCCGGGCGAGGTGGTGCGCGTGATCGACGGACCGTTCAACGACTTCAACGGTGTGGTCGAGAACGTGAACTACGAAAAGAACCGGTTGCAGGTGGCGGTGCAGATTCTCGGCCGCTCCACGCCGGTGGAACTGGATTTCTCGCAGGTCGAGAAAGCCTGAACAACACGGGGAGATCCGCGCGAGCGGGTCGTTTGCACCCGGGAGACTGAAACATGGCCAAGAAAGTACAGGGCTATATCAAGCTGCAGGTGCCCGCGGGCTCTGCAAATCCCTCGCCGCCGATCGGGCCTGCGCTCGGTCAGCAGGGCGTGAACATCATGGAGTTCTGCAAGCAGTTCAATGCGCAGACCCAGAAGACGGAGAAGGGGCTGCCGATTCCCGTGATCATCACGGTGTACTCGGACCGCAGCTTCACGTTCGTGATGAAGACGCCGCCGGCGTCGGTGCTGATCAGGAAGGCGATAGGCATCGAGAAGGGCAGCGGCACGCCGAACTCGAACAAGGTCGGCAAGATCTCCCGCAAGCAGCTCGAGGAGATCGCGAAGACCAAGCAGCCGGACCTGACGGCCGCCGATCTCGAAGCCGCCGTGCGTACGGTTGCAGGCACCGCCCGGAGCATGGGCGTCGACGTGGAGGGGACCTGACATGCCTGCCGTAGCCAAGCGAATGAAGGCGTGGACCTCGAAGATCCCGCCCGGCAAACAGTTTCCGGTCGACGAGGCGCTGAAGCTGGTGAAGGAATTCGCCACCGCCAAGTTCAATGAGACGGTCGATGCGGCCGTGAATCTCGGCATCGACGCGAGCAAGTCGGACCAGCAGGTGCGCGGCTCCACGGTGATGCCGAACGGCACCGGCAAGACGGTGCGCGTCGCCGTGTTCACGTCCGGCAAGAATGTAGATGCAGCGAAGGCGGCCGGGGCGGACATCGTCGGGCTCGACGATCTCGCCGCCAAAGTGAAGGCGGGCGAGATCAACTTCGACCGCGTGATCGCGAGTCCGGATGCGATGCGCGTCGTCGGTCAGCTCGGCCAGATTCTCGGCCCGCGCGGCCTCATGCCGAACCCGAAGGTCGGCACGGTGACGCCGGATGTGGCCACGGCAGTGAAGAATGCGAAGGCGGGCCAGGTCACGTATCGCGTCGACAAGGCCGGCATCATTCATTGCACGATCGGCAAGGCGAACTTCGAAGTGAAGGCGCTGAAGGAAAACCTGCTCGCGTTGATGGCGGATCTGCAGAAGCACAAGCCGGCCACCGCGAAAGGTGTGTATCTGAAGCGCGTCGCGGTGTCCTCGACCATGGGTCCGGGCGTCGTGATCGACCAGTCGAGCCTCGCCGCCACGACGACGACTTGATTTATTGAGATTCAATGCGGGCCGGCGTGCTGAAGGCGCCGGCCATCATCGAAGACCGCAGGCGAGCTTTAGAGCTCTTAATGATCGCCCGCGCAGATGGTGAACCGCCCACGTTGATCGAGGGGATTGCCTCGGGCGTGAAGGTCACCGTCAAAAAGGCGGAATCCACAAGGCCGTGGATTCCATCGTGTGATCTTCAAGGCCAGGAGTTGAGAAACAAATGCCACTGAACCTCGAAGACAAAAAGGCGCTGGTACAGGAGGTGAGCGAGATTGCGGCGAAAGCCCAGTCCGTCGTCGCCGCCGAGTACCGCGGCATTACGGTGTCGCAGATGACTGAGCTGCGTGCCAAGGCGCGCGGGCAGGGCGTGTACATGCGTATCGTCAAGAATACGCTGGCACGCAAGGCCCTCGTCGGCACGACGTTCGAGTCGGTCGGTCCGAAGCTGAAGGGACCGCTCGTGCTCGCATTCTCGAAGGACGATCCGGGCGCGGCTGCGCGCGTGGTGAAGGACTTCGCGAAGACGAACGAGAAGCTCGTGCCCACTCTCGTGTCCATCGGCGGGCAGGTGCTGTCCGCGAAGGACCTCGAGAAGGTCGCGAACCTGCCGACGCGCGAGCAGGCGCTGGCCCAGCTGATGGGGTTGCTCAAGGCCCCCATCGAGAAGCTGGTCCGCACGCTCGCCGAGCCCCAGGCGAAGCTCGTCCGCACCCTCGCTGCCGTCCGCGACCAGAAACAGGCCGCCGGCGTCTGAAACGTCTATTGAAACCGATTTAGGAGACCCAACATGGCTGCCAGCAAAGATGCAATCCTCGAAGCAATTTCCAAAATGACCGTCCTGGAGGTCGTCGAGCTCATCTCCGACATGGAGAAGAAGTTCGGCGTCTCCGCGGCGGCTCCGGTCGCGTTCGCCGCGGCTCCGGGTGCCGCTGCCGCCGGCGGTGCCGCTGCCGCCCCGGCAGAAGAGCAGACGGAGTTCGCCGTCACGTTGAAGGAATACCCGGCGGACAAGAAAGTGACCGTCATCAAGGTGATCCGCGAGATCACCGGCCTCGGACTCAAGGAAGCCAAGGACCTGGTCGAAGGCGTGCCCTCCCTCGTGAAGGAAGGCGTTGCCAAGGCCGACGTCGAGGTGATCAAGAAGAAGCTCGAGGAAGCCGGTGCCAAGGTGGAAGTCAAATAACTTCCGCCGTGCGCCACACAGAGGGGCGGGAGTTCCGCCCCCTGAAGAGTGTCGAGCAGCGAGGCGCTCTGGAACTTCCGGTTCCGGAGCGCCGCGCCGTCTTCGATACGAATTACCGTTTCGCGAGGTGACCCGATGGCTTATTCCTTCACCGAGAAAAAGCGCATCCGCAAGAATTTCGGCAAGCAGGCGAGCATCCTGGATGTTCCGTACCTGCTCGCCATCCAGCTCGATTCGTACAAGCAGTTCCTGCAGGCCGAGGTGCCGGAGGAGAAGCGTATCGAGATCGGGCTGCACGCCGCTTTTCAATCGGTGTTCCCGATTTCGAGCTACTCGGGCAACGCGACGCTCGAGTACATCGCTTACCGGCTCGGCGAGCCCGTGTTCGATGTGAAGGAGTGCCAGCTCCGCGGCCTCACCTATGCAGCACCCCTGCGCACCAAGGTGCGCCTGATCGTGCTGGACAAGGAAGCCGCCGGCGCCAAGAAGCCGGTGAAAGACGTGCGCGAGCAGGAGGTCTATCTCGGGGAGCTCCCGCTGATGACCGACAACGGCACGTTCATCATCAACGGCACCGAGCGCGTCATCGTCAGCCAGCTGCACCGTTCGCCGGGCGTGTTCTTCGATCACGACCGCGGCAAGACGCACTCGTCCGGGAAGCTGCTGTTCTCGGCGCGCATCATTCCCTACCGCGGCTCCTGGCTCGACTTCGAGTTCGATCCGAAGGACTGCGTGTTCGCGCGCATCGACCGGCGCCGCAAGCTCCCGGTCACCATCATCCTGCGCGCGCTCGGCATGAACGAGGCCGAGATCCTCGATACGTTCTTCGACACCAACTCCTTCCACATCGCGAAGGACGAAGTGTCGCTCGAGCTCGTCGCGCAGCGCCTGCGCGGTGAGACCGCCACGTTCGAGATCCGCATCGGCGACCAGGTGATCGTCGAGGAAGGCCGCCGTATCACGGCGCGCCACGTGCGCCAGCTCGAAGACGCGAAGGTGAAGCGCCTGCGCGTGCCGCGTGAGTACATCTACGGCAAGGTGCTGTCGCACGACGTGGTGAATGGCGAGACCGGTGAAGTGCTCGCCAAGGCGAACGAAGTGCTGACGGCCGCCACGGTCGAGAAGCTCATCGAAGCCGGCGTCACGGATGTGAAGACGCTGTACACGAACGACCTCGACCGCGGCGCGTACATCTCCGACACGCTGCGCATCGACCCGACCAAGACACGCCTCGAGGCGCTGGTCGAGATCTACCGCATGATGCGTCCGGGCGAGCCGCCCACGAAGGACGCAGCGGAGAACCTGTTCAACAACCTGTTCTTCAACGCGGAGCGCTACGACCTCTCGGCCGTGGGCCGCATGAAGTTCAATCGCCGCGTGAAGCGTCCGGAAGGTGAGGGCGGCGGCGTCCTGACCCGCGAAGACATCATCGATGTGCTGAAGGTGCTCATCGACATCCGTAACGGCAATGGCAACGTGGACGACATCGACCACCTCGGCAACCGTCGCGTCCGCAGCGTCGGCGAGATGGCGGAGAACGCGTTCCGCGTGGGTCTCGTGCGTGTCGAGCGCGCCGTGAAGGAGCGCCTGACCATCGCGGAGACCGAGCCGCTCATGCCGCAGGAGATGATCAACGCGAAGCCGGTGGCGGCCGCGGTGAAGGAGTTCTTCGGGTCCTCGCAGCTCTCGCAGTTCATGGACCAGAACAACCCGCTGTCGGAAGTCACGCACAAGCGTCGTGTCTCGGCCCTTGGCCCGGGCGGTCTGACGCGCGAGCGCGCGGGATTCGAAGTGCGCGACGTGCATCCCACGCACTACGGCCGCGTGTGCCCGATCGAAACGCCTGAAGGTCCGAACATCGGTCTGATCAACTCGCTGTCGGTCTACGCGCGCACCAATCAGTATGGCTTCCTCGAGACGCCGTACCGGCGCGTGGAGAATGGCCGCGTCACCGACAAGATCGACTTCCTGTCGGCGATCGAAGAGGGTGAATTCGCGATCGCCCAGGCGAATGCCAACCTGAACGGCTCCGGCGAGCTGCAGGACGAGCTGGTTTCCTGCCGTCTGCAGAACGAGTTCACGCTCGTGCCGAAGGACCGCATCAACTACATGGACGTGAGCCCGAAGCAGATCGTGTCGGTCGCGGCGTCGCTCATCCCGTTCCTCGAGCACGACGACGCGAACCGCGCGTTGATGGGCTCGAACATGCAGCGCCAGGCGGTGCCGACGCTCCGTTCGGAAACGCCGCTCGTCGGCACCGGCATGGAGCGTCCCGTCGCCATCGACTCGGGCGTCACGGTCGTCGCCAAGCGCGGCGGTCTCGTGGACTCCGTGGACGCATCGCGCATCGTGGTGCGCGTGCATGACGCGGAAACCACCGCCGGTGAGCCGGGCGTCGACATCTACAACCTGACCAAGTACACGCGTTCCAACCAGAACACGTGTATCAATCAGCGGCCGCTCGTGAACGCGGGCGACACCATCGCGCGCGGCGACGTGCTGGCGGATGGACCGTCCACGCACCTGGGTGAGCTCGCGCTCGGGCAGAACCTGCTCGTCGCGTTCATGCCCTGGAACGGCTACAACTTCGAGGACTCGATCCTCATCTCCGAGCGCGTGGTGGAAGAAGACCGCTTCACCACCATCCACATCGAAGAGCTCACGTGCGTGGCGCGTGACACGAAGCTCGGCCCCGAGGAAATCACGGCGGACATCCCGAACGTCGGCGACGCGGCCCTCGCGAAGCTGGACGAAGCGGGCATCGCCTTCATCGGTGCCGAAGTGAAGGCGGGCGACATTCTCGTGGGCAAGGTCACGCCGAAGGGCGAAACCCAGCTCACGCCGGAAGAGAAGCTGCTCCGCGCGATCTTCGGTGAGAAGGCCTCGGACGTTAAGGACACCTCGCTCCGCGTGCCGCCCGGCATGGACGGCACGGTCATCGACGTGCGCGTGTTCACGCGCGACGGCGTGGAGAAGGACTCCCGTGCCCTCTCCATCGAGAAGGCGGAGATCGAGCGCGTCCGCAAGGACTTCGCCGATCAGCAGCGCATTCTCGAGGACGACCTGTTCGAGCGCGTGCGCCAGATGCTCATCGGCGCGAAGGCCGCAGGTGGCCCGCAGAAGTTCAAGGGCGACATCACGGACGAGTACCTGCAGCAGGTGCCGCGTGAAGAGTGGTTCGAGATCCGTCTCGAGGACGAAGAGGCCAACTCGAATCTCGAGCAGGCTTCCGAGCGCCTGAAGGCGCAGCGGAAGACGTTCGAGAAGCGCCTCGACGACAAGAAGGTGAAGATCACCGCCGGCGACGACCTCGCGCCGGGCGTGCTGAAGATGGTGAAGGTGTACCTCGCCGTGAAGCGCCGCATCCAGCCGGGCGACAAGATGGCCGGCCGGCACGGCAACAAGGGCGTGATCAGCTCGATCACTCCGGTGGAAGACATGCCGTATCTCGAAGACGGCACACCGGTCGACATCGTGCTGAATCCGCTGGGCGTGCCTTCACGCATGAACGTCGGTCAGGTGCTGGAGACGCACCTCGGCTGGGCGGCAAAAGGCGTCGGTCTCAAGATCGGCCGCATGCTGCAGGCCCAGGCCGCGCAGGCTGAGCTGCGCGAGTTCATGAAAGCCATCTACAACGAGACGGGCGGACAGAAAGAGCAGATCGACAGCCTGAACGATCAGGAAGTCGTGACGCTCGCGAAGAACCTGTCGAGTGGCGTGCCGATGGCGACGCCCGTGTTCGACGGTGCGAACGAAGAAGAGATCAAGAAGCTCTTGAAGCTGGCGGACCTGCCGCTCAACGGCCAGACGTATCTCTTCGACGGGCGCACGGGCGAGAAATTCGAGCGCCAGGTGACGGTGGGCTACATGTACATGCTGAAGCTCAACCACCTCGTCGACGACAAGATGCACGCGCGCTCGACCGGCCCGTACTCGCTGGTCACGCAGCAGCCGCTGGGCGGCAAGGCGCAGTTCGGCGGACAGCGATTCGGCGAGATGGAAGTGTGGGCGCTGGAGGCGTATGGCGCCGCGTACACGCTGCAGGAAATGTTGACCGTCAAGTCCGACGACGTGAACGGCCGCACCAAGATGTACAAGAACATCGTGGACGGCAATCACCAGATGGACGCGGGCATGCCGGAATCCTTCAACGTGTTGGTCAAGGAGATCCGTTCTCTGGGCATCAACATGGAACTGGAGCAGGACTAAATGAAAGATCTTCTCAAACTGTTCAAGCAGCACGCCCCGGTCGAGCACTTCGATTCGATCAAGATCGGACTGGCGTCGCCGGAGATGATCCGCGCCTGGTCCTACGGCGAAGTGAAGAAGCCGGAGACCATCAACTACCGCACGTTCAAGCCGGAGCGGGATGGGCTCTTCTGCGCCAAGATCTTCGGGCCGGTGAAGGACTACGAGTGCCTGTGCGGCAAGTACAAGCGCCTCAAGCACCGCGGTGTCGTGTGCGAGAAGTGCGGCGTCGAAGTCACGCAGTCGAAGGTCCGGCGCGAGCGCATGGGCCACATCGAGCTCGCGAGCCCCACGGCGCACATCTGGTTCCTGAAGTCGCTCCCCTCGCGCATCGGCCTCATGCTCGACATGACGCTGCGTGAGATCGAGCGCGTGCTGTACTTCGAGGCGTTCGTGGTCATCGACCCGGGCATGACCCCGATGCAGCGCGGCCAGCTCCTGACCGACGAGATGTACCTCGAGGCCATCGAGGAGCACGGCGACGAGTTCGACGCTCGCATGGGCGCCGAGGCCGTGTACGAGCTGCTGCGGACCATCGACCTTGCCGCCGAAGTGAAGAAGGTGCGCGAGGAGATGGCGGGCACTTCGTCCGAGACGAAGCTGAAGCGCCTGTCCAAGCGCCTGAAGCTCCTCGAGTCGTTCATCGAGTCCGGCAACAAGCCCGAGTGGATGGTGATGACCGTCCTCCCGGTGCTGCCGCCGGACCTGCGTCCGCTGGTGCCGCTCGATGGCGGCCGCTTCGCGACGTCGGACCTGAACGATCTCTATCGCCGCGTCATCAACCGCAACAACCGTCTGCGCCGGCTCCTCGAGCTGAATGCGCCGGACATCATCGTGCGCAACGAGAAGCGCATGCTGCAGGAAGCGGTGGATGCGCTGCTCGACAACGGCCGCCGCGGCCGTGCGATCACCGGCACCAACAAGCGCCCGCTCAAGTCCCTCGCGGACATGATCAAGGGCAAGCAGGGTCGCTTCCGCCAGAACCTGCTCGGCAAGCGCGTCGACTACTCCGGCCGTTCGGTCATCGTGGTCGGCCCGACGCTCCGCCTGCACCAGTGCGGCCTGCCGAAGAAGATGGCGCTCGAGCTCTTCAAGCCCTTCATCTTCCAGAAGTTGCAGCTGCGTGGCGAAGCGTCGACCATCAAGGCGGCCAAGCGCCTCGTCGAGCGTGAAGGTCCGGAGGTGTGGGACATCCTCGAAGAGGTGATCCGCGAGCATCCCGTGATGCTGAACCGCGCCCCGACCCTGCATCGCCTCGGCATCCAGGCATTCGAGCCGGTGCTGATCGAAGGCAAGGCGATCCAGCTCCATCCGCTCGTCTGCACGGCGTTCAACGCGGACTTCGACGGCGACCAGATGGCGGTGCACGTGCCGCTGTCTCTCGAGTCGCAGCTCGAAGCGCGCGCGCTGATGATGTCGTCGAACAACATCCTCTCGCCCGCCAACGGCGACCCGATCATCGTGCCGTCGCAGGACGTGGTGCTCGGGCTCTACTACATGACGCGTGAGCGTGTCGGCGCCCGTGGCGAAGGCATGTTCTTCAGCGACGTGCAGGAAGTGCATCGCGCGTACGAGAGCCGCAACGTGGACCTGCAGGCGAAGGTGCGCGTGCGTCTCAAGCAGTGGACGCGCAGCGCTGACGGCACGTTCACCGACAGCGTGAAGCACTACAACACGACGGTCGGCCGCGCGATCCTGTCCGAGATCCTGCCGAAGGGCCTGCCCTTCGACATCGTCAACCAGGACATGACCAAGAAGGCGATCTCCGCGACGATCAATGCGTGCTACCGCGCGCTCGGTCTGAAGGAGACCGTCGTGTTCGCCGACCAGCTGATGTACACGGGCTTCGGGTATGCGACCCGCGCCGCGGTGTCCTTCGGCATCGACGACATCGTCATTCCGGAGCAGAAGACGAAGATCGTTGCCGGCGCCGACCGCGAAGTGAAGGAGATCCAGGACCAGTACGCGTCCGGTCTCGTCACCAACGGCGAGCGCTACAACAAGGTGGTCGACATCTGGTCGCGTGCGAACGACCAGGTGGCGAAGGCCATGATGGAGAAGCTCGGCTCGGAAGAGGCGACGGACCACAAGGGCGTGAAGCAGCGCCAGAAGTCCTTCAACTCGATCTTCATGATGGCCGACTCGGGCGCGCGCGGTTCCGCCGCGCAGATTCGTCAGCTCGCCGGCATGCGCGGCCTGATGGCGAAGCCGGACGGCTCGATCATCGAGACGCCGATCACCGCGAACTTCCGCGAAGGCCTGAACGTTCTGCAGTACTTCATCTCGACGCACGGCGCCCGCAAGGGTCTGGCCGACACCGCGTTGAAGACCGCGAACTCGGGGTATCTCACGCGCCGTCTCGTCGACGTCGCGCAGGACCTCGTTGTCACGGAGATGGATTGCGGCACGGACAACGGCCTCAACATGACGCCGCTGGTCGAAGGCGGTGACGTGGTGGAAGCGCTCGGCGAGCGCGTGCTCGGTCGTACGCTGGCCGAGCCAATTCTCAAGCCGGGCTCCGAGACTACCGTACTCATCGAGAAGAACACGCTGCTGGATGAGAAGCTCGTGCGACTCATCGAGAGCGAGGGTGTGGATCAGCTCAAGGTGCGCTCACCCATCACGTGCGACACGCGTTATGGCGTGTGCTCGGCGTGCTACGGGCGCGATCTCGGCCGCGGTCGTCCGATCTCCATCGGCGAGGCGGTCGGTGTCATCGCCGCGCAGTCGATCGGCGAGCCGGGCACGCAGCTCACGATGCGCACGTTCCACATCGGTGGCGCGGCATCGCGAGCGGCGGCAGCGTCCAGCGTCGAAGTGCGCAACAAGGGCACGATCCGCTTCCATCACATCAAGACCGTACAGCACGAGAAGGGTCACCTGGTGGCCGTCTCGCGTTCGGGTGAGATCGGCGTGGTGGACGAGTTCGGTCGCGAGCGCGAGCGCTACAAGATTCCGTACGGCGCGATGATCAGCGTCAAGGAAGGCGACAGTGTGGCCGCGGGTCAGGTCGTGGCGACCTGGGATCCGCACACCCACCCGGTCGTCACCGAGGTGCCGGGTCTGGTCAAGTTCCACGACTTCGTGGACGGCCTGACCGTCACCACGCAGCTGGACGAAGTGACCGGCCTGTCCTCCACCGTGGTGCTCGATACCAAGCAGCGCGGCGGCAAGGATTTGCGTCCGACCATTCGCCTTATCAACAACAAGGGCAAGGAAGTCACGTTCGCGAACACCGAGATTCCCGCGGTGTACACGCTGCCCCCGGGCGCGCTGATCAACCTCGAGGACGGTGCGAAGGTGAGCGCTGGTGACATCATCGCGCGCATCCCGCAGGAGTCTTCGAAGACCCGCGACATCACGGGCGGTCTGCCGCGCGTGGCGGACCTGTTCGAAGCACGCAAGCCGAAGGACCCGGCGATCCTCGCCGAGAAGACCGGCACGGTCAGCTTCGGCAAGGAGACCAAGGGCAAACGGCGTCTCATCATCACGAGCGACGACGGCGAGAAGTACGAGGAGCTGATCCCGAAGTGGCGCCAGCTCAACGTGTTCGAGGGCGAAGGCGTCGAGCGTGGCGAAGTGATTGCGGACGGGGAGCTGAACGCACACGACATCCTGCGCCTGCAGGGCGTCGAGGCGCTGGCGAACTACCTCGTGCGCGAAATCCAGGACGTCTACCGCCTGCAGGGCGTGAAGATCAACGACAAGCACATCGAGGTGATCATCCGCCAGATGCTGCGCAAGACTGAGGTTGCGGCCTCGGGTGAGACGGGCCTGCTCCGTGGCGAGCAGCTCGACCGCTCCCGTGCGCTCGACATCAACGATCGCGCAGAGACCGAGGGCAAGAAGCGCGCTGACCTGCAGCCGGTTCTGCTCGGTATCACCAAGGCGTCGCTGGCGACGGAGTCCTTCATCTCCGCAGCCTCGTTCCAGGAGACCACCCGCGTCCTCACGGAAGCGGCAGTGCGCGGTCTCAAGGACGACCTGCGCGGCCTGAAGGAGAACGTGATCGTCGGCCGGCTCATCCCGGCGGGCACGGGCTTCGCGGCCCACGCCCATCGCCGTCGCAAGACGGACGGCGCCGATCGTCGCAGCTTCATGGACGTCGGTGGCGGTCTGCCGGACAGCGAAGAGTCGAGCGTAGGCGAGGAAGAGAGCAGCAGCGCTGCTGGTTGATGGCCTTCGGCCAGCGCGTTGGCGGGGGTTGCCGGGGTGAGGTGCATGTGCGCGCCGACCCCGAGCATCGCCCCGATCGGCGTCCAACACGCTGAAGGTTTGACGCCGCCCTGACGGCCTCTGGGCGCTAAGAGAACCGGGCCGGTGAGAGCAATCTCACCGGCCTTTTTCTTTGTCTCCGTGCCGGACCATTACGCAGTCCATCTCGGTGGCGCGCAACGCGTAGTCGTGGCGCACGGGAAACATGCCGGAGACTTCGTAACCGAGCTCGTTGAGGGTGCGCATGCAGGTGAGGTAGTCCGGCTCGGCCTGTGATGCCCGCGCGCCTGGCGACAAGCCCGCCTGAATCGCGCTCACCGCCTGCAGTACCTGGCCTGCGCCTTTCAGTACTTCGAGATCGCACCCGGGCGCGCCGAACCGCAGGAACACGCGCCGGCAGCGCAGGCCGGACGTGGCGTCCAGAAACACCTCATCGAGCCGGCACACCCTGCGCCGTTCGCTGCCGACGAAGCGCGTCTCGCTGCCGAGCGCAGTGGGGAAGACGCGCCATGCGTCGTCCAGGCCCGCGCGTTGTTCCATGGCGTTGAAGGACTCGCGCGCGGACTCGAATGACAGAATCGCGCCGCTGTAACCGACGCCGTTGCGGAGCAGGTCGCGAAACTGGCCGAGACCGGCGCCCACATCGAGGACGCAGTCGATCCGATACGCAGCGAACACCTGTCGCAAATGGCGCTCGTGCGGAACGTGTTGCAGCCGTGCCTCGGGCACGGCGATCCAGCCGCGTGCACTCATCGCTCGTTTGACAATAGCTTCTAAAATAGACACGCCACTCCTTTGGGCAAATTAAGCTGACGGATTCGGAGGCCAAAACCGGAAACGGATTTCAGCGTGAAACGCCGAAGCGAGGTCTCTTTGAAAAAGTGTACGGCCTTGTCGGTCAGCGCACACATGAGAACAGGTCCGCCAAAAGCGACACGAATCGCCGCTGCTCTGCTGTGGGCCTGCGTTTTCTCGGTTTCACCGCGCGCAGCCACGCTGAGCGACGGACCTTACGTCTCACTGACGGCCGACGGTGCGTTGATCGCACGTTGGGTCGTGAGCGATACAACTGAGCCGCGCGTGCGTGAAGCACAGACTAAAGTCGGGGATAGCCTCGAGGTACCGGCCGTGGGCGCGCTGCCGGCGTTCAAGGTGAAGCTGCGGCAACCCGGTGCAGCAGATCCGGATGAAATCGCTCTGACGCGCGGCGTGCCGCTGTTCGTGATGGCGGACACGCATGGTGAGCTCGAGATCGCGGTGGAATTGCTGAAGCAGCAGCACGTGCTCGACTCACGCCTGCAGTGGGCATTCGGCAACGGTCATCTTGCGGTGCTGGGCGACGTGTTCGATCGCGGCCCGCATCAGACAGAAATTCTCTGGCTCCTCTACAAGCTCGAAGCGGAGGCCGCGCGCGCAGGCGGTGGCGTGCACTTCGTGCTGGGCAATCATGAAACGATGGCGCTCGGTGGCGACGAGCGCTACCTGCATCCAAAGTATCTGCAGGTGCGCGAGGTGCTCGGCGCTCCGAGCTACGCGGCGCTATGGGACGGCAGTACGCTGCTCGGCAAGTGGCTGCGTACGAAAGCCACGGTGCTGCGGATTGGCGACTTCCTGTGCTTGCACGGCGGCATCTCGCGCGAGACCGTGGATCGCAAGCTCCAGCTCGCACAGATGAACCGTGAGGTGCGCGCGGCGCTCGGGCAGGCGAAACCCGAAGGCTTCGTGTTCGGTACCGCCGGTCCTCAGTGGTATCGCGGCTATTTCCCTGAGATCGCGCGCGAGGATGGATTCACCGTTGCGACTTCCGACGATGTCGATGCAGCGCTCGCCTTCTATCGGGTCAAGGCGATCTTCGTCGGCCACACGAGAGTGGAGACTGTGACACCGCTATTCGATGGACGCGTGGTGGCCGTGCAGGTCTATCCTCGTCGCGACGAGGCCGGCAAGCCGGTGATGGAAGGACTGCTCGTGAAGGACGACGGGTTCTATCGCGCCCGCATCGATGGCGCGCTGGAGCGGCTTGGCCGCTGATCGGGCTTCTTGTCTGCACCGGATTGGAGAGCGCTCGCACACTGCTGGAGCAATTGCGTGAGCCGCGCAGCGTCCGCCTTCGAGATCTGCGCCAGCATGCGTTGGGCGACCCCCTCGATCACTTCGCCGGCCTGCCCGATCTGACGATAACCCAGCCGCGTCATGAACCAGCAGTCCGTGCGCCGGTTCTCGGGGTGCTCCTCGCGCACGATCAGCCCGGTAGATTCCATACCGCGCAACAAGCCATTCATGCTCTGTGCGGTGACCGTCGCGCGGCGCGCGAGCTGCGCGCCCGAAATACCCGGCTCCGCCGCCAGTGTCTTTAAAACCATACCGTGGGCAAAGGTCAGGTCCAGGCCGGCGCCACGGATGGCCGCTTCCACGGTCTGGCGGAAGGTTTGCATGAGGTTACGAAGTGCAAAGCCGACATCGGAGCCGGGCTCTGGCAGCGGAACCGGTTCACGGATCGGACGGAGGTCGGGAGAATTGCGGGCCATACGATTGTCAATTATCAGGTTCCTGATATCGTATCAGGGATCTGATTATCAGCAAGTACCATGCATACCCGGCAACCGGTTTTTTTCGTCGCTCTCGCCACGTTTCTGATGGCGCTCTCGCTGGCTGCCGGCGCGCAGGCGCCGCAGCGGCAGGGCGGCGCGCTCGCGGTAAGCACCACCACGCCACGCGCTGAGCAGTTCGCGCGTACGGTCGTCGCGACGGGCAGCGTGTATGCATGGCAGGAAGCCGTGATCGGTCCGGAAGTTGGCGGGTACCGTGTCGCTGCAGTGAACGTCGATGTCGGCGACAAGGTGCGCAAGGGCCAGGAGCTCGTGCGTCTCGCGGGCGAGATGCTCACTGCTGAAGTCGCTGCGAAGAAGGCGGCGAAGGCGCAGGCGGACGCACAACTCATTACTGCAGCGTCGAACCTGCGTCGCGCCGAATCCATTCTCACCTCGGGTGCAGTGTCGGACTCGGAGCACGAGCGGCTGAAGGCCGAGCACCTCGCCGCGCAGGCGCGCGTCGAAGCTGCGGCGTCCGATCTCGAATCGTCACAATTGAAGTTGCAGTACACACGCGTCATCGCGCCGGACGACGGTGTCATCACCTCGCGTACAGTCGTCGTCGGGCAGATCGCACAGGCTGGCGGCGAGATGCTTCGTCTCCTGCGCCAGAGTCGCGTCGAGTGGCGCGCTGAGGTACCGGAAGGCCGCGTTCGCGAGATCAAGGCGGGTCAGGCCGCTCGCGTGACCACTGCGGACGGCTCACAACTCGTTGGCAAGGTGCGCACCGTGGCGCCCACTGTTCAGGCCGGCACGCGCACGGCCCTCGTCTATGTGGACCTGCCAAAGTCGGACAATGCGCGCCCCGGCATGTTCGCGCGCGGTGAAATCGAAACATCGCGCTCCGCCGCTGCGACGCTGCCCCTGGCGAGCGTCGTCGTGCGTGACGGCTACAGCTACGTGTTCGTCGTGAACGACAAGCAGGGCGTGGAACGTCGGCGCATCGAAGTGGGCACCGTGCGCAACGGTCGCGTCGAAGTGCTCTCGGGCCTCGAGCCCACCGCGCGCGTCGTCGAGCGCGGCGCCGGATTCCTCAAGGATGGCGATCGTATCCGCGTCGTCGAGTCGGACGAGCCCGGCTCCACATCCGCAGCGCGCGCTCCGAGCGCAGCCGGTCCCACATGAACCTGGTCACGTGGTCCATTCACCGGCCCGTGCCGGTGGTGGTGTTGTTCACCGCCCTGACACTGGCTGGCATCGTCGGCTTCTCGAAGCTCGGTGTGCAGGACCGCCCGGACATGGACATCCCGACGGTCACCGTCACGGTGAACTATCCGGGCGTCCCGCCCTCGCAGCTCGAAACGGAAGTCACGCGCAAGATCGAGGATTCCGTTGCGAGCGCCACGGGCATCGACCACATCCGCTCCACCGTGACGGAAGGCCTCTCTACGACGGTCGTCGAGTTCCAGCTCGAACGCGACGTGAATGAAGCCGTGGATGACGTGCGGGATGCGGTGACGCGCATCCGTTCGAATCTCCCGGCGGAGATCGAGGAACCGATCATTGCGCGAGCGACCACGGCAGGTTCGCCGGTGGTGACCTATGGCGTCGCCTCGCCGGGCATGAGCGAGGCGGAGCTGTCCTGGTTCGTCGATCTTACGATCAGTCGTGAGCTGTCTTCAGTCGATGGCGTCGGTGCAATCAAGCGTGTCGGCGGCGTGGATCGCGAGATTCGCGTCGACCTCGATCCGGATGCGCTGAATGCGCTCGGCACAACGGCCGGCGACATCTCGCGCCAGCTCCGGCGCACACAAGTCGAGCTGCCGGGCGGCGAAGCGCGCATCGGGGATCAGGAACAGAGCGTTCGCACCGTCGCGACGGCCTCGTCGATCCAGGATCTCGCTGCGTTACCGATCGTGCTGCCCGATGGCCGAAGCATGCGGCTGGACTCGATCGCGCAGGTGCGCGACCAGGCCGCCGAGCAACGTGCGCTGGCGCTGCTCGATGGCAAGCCGATCGTCGGCTTCGAAGTGACACGCGCCGTGGGCGCCAGCGCGCTGGGCGTGGCCGACGGCGTGGCAGAAGTGGTCGAGAAGATTCGCGCCCGCTACCCGAATATCAGGATCAGCGAAGTCAGCAACACGGTCGACTACGTGCGGGAGTCGTACAAGGACTCGATCTACATGCTTCTCGAGGGATCGTTCCTCGCGATCATCGTCGTGTGGATCTTCCTGCGCGACTGGCGCGCCACGATCATCTCGTCGATTGCCCTGCCGCTGTCGGTGATCCCCACGTTCTGGGTCCTGCACTACGTTGCGGGCTATACGCTGAACATCATGACGATGCTGGCGCTGTCGCTGGTGGTCGGCATTCTCGTGGACGACGCCATTGTCGAAGTCGAGAACATCGTTCGCCATCTGCGCGGCGGCAAGTCGCCCATCAAGGCAGCGGAAGAGGCCGTGCAGGAGATCGGTCTGGCGGTTGTCGCCACGTCGGCGACACTTTGCGCGGTATTCGTGCCCGTGGCGTTCATGCCCGGCATTCCGGGCAAGTTCTTCAAGCAGTTTGCGTTGGCGGCCGTCACTGCAGTGCTCGCCTCGCTCCTGGTCGCGCGCGTGCTCACGCCGATGATGGCGGCGTACATGATGAAGCCGCACGACGAACCGGATCGCGATGGCCCGCTGAAGCAGTGGTATCTGCGGACCGTGCGTTTGTGCCTCGAGCACCGCAAGGTAACCCTCGGCGTCGCAACCGCATTCTTCTTTCTCTCCCTGGCACTCGTTCCGCTCATGTCCACGGGTCTCGTGCCGCCGGGCAACTATGGCTTTTCCGTCGTGCAAGTCGAGTTGCCGCCGGGGTCGACATTGGCTGACACGCGTGCGACGGCAGAGGAGGTGCGCCGGCGACTCACGCAATTCCCGGACGTTGCGCGCGTGTACACAGCGATCGGCGCGCCCAGCTCGAACGGTTTTCAGGCGAGCGCAGGTGCCGTTCGCAAGGCGACTCTCACGGTGCAATTGCAGCCGCGCGGGAAGCAGAAGCACACTCAGGCTGAGTTCGAGCGCGAAGCGTCCAAGTCGTTGCAGACCGTTCCCGGCGTGCGCCTCTCGTTCGGGTTCGGTGGATTTGGCGAGAAGCTGCAGATCAGCCTTGCCGGCGACGACCCGAATCTTCTCGCGGACGTAGCGCAGAGCGTCGAGCGAGACGTGCGCGACTCCGGTCTCTCGAACGTCACTTCGTCGGCGAGTCTCGTACAGCCGGAGATCGTGATCGCGCCGGTGCCTGAGCGTGCCGCAGAGCTCGGCGTGTCTACCGAAGCTCTGAGCGCCGCCACGCGTATCGCCACCAGTGGCGACGTGTCGATGAGCCTGCCCAAATTCAATCTGCCCGAACGGCAGGTGCCCATTCGTGTGCGCCTGAACGATGAAGCGCGTGGCGACATCGAAAGCATCCGCTCGATGCTGGTCCCCGGCCGCGCGGGGCTCGTGCCGCTCGAAAACATCGCGAATGTCTCGTTCGGTGCCGGCCCAACGAGCATCGAGCGCTACGACCGTTCGCGCAACGTCACCGTCTCGGCGGATCTGGCCGGCGCCCCACTGGGGGACGTGCTGAAGAAGGTGGAGCAGATGCCGACGCTCGCGCATCTGCCGGACGGCGTTCAGCGTCGCGAGACGGGTGACGTCCAACGCATGCAGGAGCTGTTCGGCGGCTTCCTTGCGGCGATGGCTATCGGAATCCTGTGCATCTACGCGGTGCTGGTGCTCCTCTTCCACGACTTCATCCAGCCGCTGACGATTCTCGGCGCGCTTCCGCAGTCCATCGGCGGAGCGCTCACGGGCCTGTTGATATTCGGCTATGGGTTATCGCTACCGTCGCTCATCGGGTTGCTGATGCTCATGGGCATCGTCACCAAGAACTCCATTCTGCTGGTGGAGTACGTGGTGATGGCGCGGACGGTTCACGGCATGTCGCGCCTGGACGCGCTGATCGATGCCTGCGCGAAGCGCGCGCGTCCCATCATCATGACGACCATCGCGATGATCGCGGGCATGTTGCCGGTGGCGGCGGGGTTCTCGGCCGATCCCAGCTTCCGCGCGCCCATGGGCATCGGGGTGATCGGCGGGCTGATCACGTCGACTGCGTTGAGCCTGTTCGTCGTGCCGACGGTCTACACGTTGCTCGACGACTTCAGGATGTGGCTCGGGCAGCGCCTGCGCCGGCAGGCGGACGCCAGCGAGGTGGAGCTCAGCCCACCACCACCGCCAGCAGAATCATCAACCCCAGGATGATGGCCAGACTGTAAGAGCGGTCTTTCATACGTCGATTCCAGCAAGGCCCATGCCGCAGGGCATCAGGCGATGGGCTTACCCGTTTCCACGAACCTTTTGAGGCGGGTGAGCTGCTCTGACAGCACGCCATCCACCGCCGGGGCGATATCCGTCAGCCCCTTGCCGTCGGCAAAGCCACTGACCGTGTAGACGAGCGACAGGCGCGTCGCCGTTCCTTCCGGCTTGAATGAAAAGGCCATGACGCCCGAGGCGCCCATTGGCTGGAGGGGTCCGAGACCCCCGGACAGCCGCAACGCCTTGCCGGGCATCGCAAACACCACGTCCATGTGCCTGACGAAGCCGCCGTCGGCCAGCGTTTCGCAGAAGCATCCCCCCATCCGGCTGTCGAGGGTGAGGTTGGCCGCCTTCCCCGAATACGAGTGGGCCTCGTTCCACCAGCGCCCGATCTGAACGAACCGGTCGTAGACAACGCCCGGAGCGGCGGCGACCGGCAACTCGATCTTTACGATGAACCCGGTTGGCCCGCTGGCGGCGACCTCGGCCTGAGCCGGCGCGGCGGCGACGGCCGCCACCAGAAGCGCCGGAATGAGCGTGAGCGATGCGTTCTTACGGCGCATGATTCATCCCCCGTTTGTGAGCCGCGCGGACGGAGCTTTCGCCACCCGTGTGCGGTCTGCAACTGGTTGACACTCCAAGGGTCGCTACCTAGAATCGCCGGCCTTTGTCGGTCCGGCCCCCCAATCCGCCGGACCGGAAACAGCGACTTCGAACACCGGGCCGCCTCAACCAGGGCGGCCCGGTCGTCTTCCCGGTCGCTCATCGTGCGATTTTTGGAGCTACGACATGGCCACTACTGGGCAGCTGATCCGGGCCCCCCGCCGGACCGGAGCAGAGAAGACTAAAGTGCCGGCGCTGGGCGCCTCGCCGCAGAAGCGCGGCGTGTGTACCCGCGTCTACACCACCACGCCGAAGAAGCCCAATTCGGCCCTGCGCAAGGTGTGCCGCGTGCGGCTCACCAACGGCTATGAAGTCACGAGCTACATTGGCGGCGAAGGCCACAACCTCCAGGAGCACTCGGTGGTGCTCATCCGTGGCGGCCGCGTGAAAGATCTCCCTGGCGTTCGCTATCACACCATCCGCGGCACGCTCGACTGTGCCGGCGTAGGCGAGCGCAAGCAGGGTCGCTCGAAGTACGGCGCCAAACGCCCGAAGAAGTAAAGGAGCATCCCCACCATGTCACGCAGAGCACAGGCTCCTGTCCGGACGATCCTCCCGGACCCGAAGTTCCAGAACGAGATGCTGGCCAAGTTCATGAACGTGGTCATGAAGAGCGGCAAGAAGTCCGCGGCCGAACGCATCATCTACGGTGCCATCGACCGCATCGTCGAGAAGACCGGCAAGCCCGCCGCCGAGGCCGTCACCGTGCTCTCGACTGCGCTGGACAACGTGAAGCCGGTGGTCGAAGTGAAGTCCCGCCGCGTCGGCGGCGCCACGTACCAGGTTCCCGTTGAAGTTCGTGCCACTCGCCGCCAGACATTGGCGATGCGTTGGGTCATCGATGCGGCTCGCGACCGGAGCGAGAAGTCGATGGCATTCCGTCTTGCCCACGAGCTGATGGACGCTGCGGAGAACCGCGGCGCCGCCGTGCGCAAGCGCGAAGACACGCACCGTATGGCGGAGGCCAACAAAGCCTTCGCTCACTATCGCTGGTAGGCAGGCAGCGGCCCGGATTCTGCGGGCCGCATAGCAGGGCCTCAAATTCAGGAGTTGGCCGTGGCACGCGGTACCCCCATCGAGCGCTATCGGAACATCGGCATCTCGGCTCACATCGACGCCGGGAAGACCACTACGACCGAGCGCATCCTGTTCTACACCGGTGTCTCCCACAAGATCGGTGAGGTCCACGATGGCGCGGCCGTCATGGACTACATGGAGCAGGAGCAGGAACGCGGCATCACCATCACGGCCGCCGCGACCACGTGTTTCTGGAAGGGGATGGACGGCACCTTCCCCGAGCATCGCATCAACATCATCGACACGCCCGGGCACGTCGACTTCACCATCGAAGTCGAGCGCTCGCTGCGCGTGCTGGATTCGGCCGTTGCTTTGTTCTGTGCCGTGTCGGGCGTGCAGCCGCAGTCCGAGACGGTGTGGCGGCAGATGAACAAGTACGGCGTCCCGCGCATCGCGTTCGTCAACAAGATGGACCGCGCTGGCGCGAACTTCTTCCGCTGCGTCGACCAGATCAAGACGCGTCTGCGTGGCAACCCCGTGCCGATCCAGATTCCGATCGGCGCCGAGGACAACTTCGAAGGCGTCATCGACCTCATCAAGATGAAGGCCATCTACTGGGACATGGAAACCCAGGGGATGAAGTTCGAGTACAAGGACATTCCGGCGAATCTCAAGGCTCAGGCAGACGAGTACCGGGCCAAGATGATCGAGGCCGCCGCCGAAGCGAACGACGACCTCACGAACAAGTACCTCGAGGAAGGCACGCTGTCGGACGAGGAGATCAAGAAGGGTCTGCGGACGCGCGCGCTGAAGAACCAGATCGTGCTGACCATGCTCGGCACCGCGTTCAAGAACAAGGGCGTGCAGGCGCTGCTCGATGCGGTCATCGAGTTCATGCCCGCGCCTCCCGAGATGCCGCACGTCAAAGGCGTGAACGATTCAGGCGAGCCGGACACGCGGCCCGCCACGGACGAAGCGCCTTTCTCGGCGCTCGCCTTCAAGATCCTGAACGACCCTTTCGTCGGTAACCTCACCTTCTTCCGCGTGTACTCCGGCACCCTCAACTCGGGTGACACGGTGTACGTGCCGACCAAGGGCAAGAAGGAGCGCATCGGTCGCCTCCTGCAGATGCATGCCAGCGAGCGCACGGAGCTGAAGGAAGTGCGCGCCGGCGACATCGCGGCGGCCGTGGGTCTGAAAGACGTCATCACGGGCGACACGCTCTCGGACCTCGAGAAGGTGATCACACTCGAGAAGATGGAGTTTCCGAACCCCGTCATCTCGGTGGCCGTGGAGCCGAAGACCAAGGCGGACCAGGAAAAGATGGGCCTCGCGCTCCAGCGCCTGGCGAAGGAAGACCCCTCGTTCCGCGTGCAGACGGACCAGGAGTCCGGCCAGACCATCATCGCCGGCATGGGCGAGCTGCACCTGGAAATCATCGTCGACCGCATGAAGCGCGAGTTCAAGGTCGAGGCGAACGTCGGCAAGCCGCAGGTCGCCTACCGTGAAACCATTCGCGGCAAGGTCGAGAGCGAAGGCAAGTTCGTGCGCCAGTCCGGCGGTCGCGGCCAGTACGGTCACGTGTGGCTGAAGATCGAGCCGAACCAGGCGGGCAAGGGCAACGAATTCGTCAACGGCATCGTCGGCGGCGCTGTGCCGCGCGAGTACATCCCGGCCATCGAGAAGGGCATCAAGGAAGCGCAGGAGACCGGCGTCATGGCGGGGTACCCCGTCGTGGACGTGAAGGTCACCGCATTCGACGGCTCGTATCACGACGTCGACTCGAACGAAATGGCGTTCAAGATCGCCGCGTCGATGGGCTTCAAGGAAGGCTTCCGCAAGGCGAAGCCGGTGCTGCTCGAGCCCATCATGAAGGTCGAGGTCGTCACGCCGGAGGAGTACTCGGGCGACGTCATCGGCGACCTGAACCGCCGCCGTGGCCAGATCATGGGCATGGAAGACGGTCCTTCGGGCAAGGCGGTTGCTGCCGAAGTGCCGCTGTCCGAGATGTTCGGCTACGCGACGACGGTCCGCTCCATGAGCCAGGGACGTGCAACGTTCACCATGGAGTTCGAGAAGTACCTGGAAGTGCCGCCGAACATTGCCGACGGCATCATCAAGAAATAATCGTCACTGATCTGATTCGGGAAGCTGCGTCATGAGCAAAGAGAAATTCGAACGTACCAAGCCACACGTGAACGTGGGAACGATCGGCCACGTGGACCATGGGAAGACGACCCTGACGGCGGCGTTGACGAAGGTGATGGCCGAGACGCACGGCGGCCAGTTCATGGCGTACGACCAGATCGACAAGGCCCCCGAGGAGAAGGCGCGTGGCATCACGATTTCCACCGCCCACGTGGAATATCAGTCGAGCAAGCGCCACTACGCGCATGTTGACTGCCCCGGGCACGCCGACTACGTGAAGAACATGATCACCGGTGCCGCGCAGATGGACGGTGCCATTCTGGTCGTGTCCGCGGCGGATGGCCCGATGCCCCAGACGCGCGAGCACATCCTGCTCGCCCGCCAGGTCGGTGTGCCCTACATCGTGGTGTACATGAACAAGGCGGACATGGTGGACGACAAGGAGTTGCTCGAGCTCGTCGAGATGGAAGTGCGTGAGCTCCTGTCGGTCTACAAGTTCCCCGGGGACAAGACCCCGATCGTGATCGGCTCGGCGCTCAAGGCGCTGGAGGGAGAGAACAGCGACATCGGCGTGAAGTCGGTGGTGAAGCTGGTGGAGGAGATGGACTCCTACATCCCGGTACCGAAGCGCGAAGTGGACAAGCCGTTTCTGATGCCGGTGGAAGATGTGTTCTCGATCTCGGGTCGCGGGACGGTGGTGACCGGGCGTATCGAGCGCGGCATCGTGAAGGTGAACGACGAGGTGGAGATCATCGGTCTCCGTCCGACGCAGAAGACCACCTGCACGGGTGTGGAGATGTTCCGCAAGCTCCTGGATGAGGGACAGGCGGGCGACAACGTGGGTGTTCTTCTGCGCGGTACGAAGCGTGAGGAAGTGGAGCGAGGTCAGGTGCTGGCGAAGCCCGGCTCGATCACCCCGCACACGGGGTTTGAGGCCGAGGTGTACGTGCTGACGAAGGAGGAGGGCGGCCGCCACACGCCGTTCTTCAAGGGGTACCGGCCGCAGTTTTACTTCCGCACGACGGATGTGACGGGGCTGGTGCAGTTGCCGGAGGGGACCGAGATGGTCATGCCTGGCGACAACATCAAGATGGTGGTGGAGCTGATCAGCCCGATTGCGATGGAGCAGGGGCTGCGCTTCGCCATCCGTGAGGGTGGCAAGACGGTCGGCGCGGGCGTCGTCGCGAAGATCCTGAAATAATCAACAACCCTGGTTCGCGCGAGCCGCGAATCCGCTGTTTTTGGAGCGTAGATCATGGCTAATCAAAATATCCGCATCCGGCTGAAGGCGTTCGACCACCGCCTGATCGACAGCTCCGCACGCGAGATCGTGGAAACCGCCAAGCGCACGGGCGCGACGGTGCGTGGCCCGGTGCCGCTGCCGACGAAAATGGAGCGCTTCACGCTGCTCGTCTCGCCGCACGCGGACAAGGACGCGCGCGACCAGTTCGAGCTGCGCACCCACAAGCGCCTGATGGACATCCTGAACCCCACCGACAAGACGGTGGACGCCCTCATGAAGCTCGAGCTTCCCGCGGGCGTGGACGTACAGATCAAGCTGAACTGATTTCTTGTCTTAGCCAGACATTCACGCCGTGTCCGCAAGGCCACGGCGTTTTTCTTGGACGATCGCCCACGCGGCGCCGATGAACAGGCCGGCCAGCGCCGTGGTGCTGTGGACGATGGCCATGGCCATGGGTTCCAGTGCCGCATAGGTTCGCCACGGCACGAGGCGAACCAGATACAGCGATCCGATCAGCGCGATGGCGACCGCGTAGGGATGCGCGCGGTGGAGTCGTACCGTCAGCCAGGCTCCGAACGCAAAGAAGATGACGCGCAGCACGGCCGTGAACCAGTAGATCACCGTCCAGGCCGTCTCTCCATTCGCGATCCCCAGCGTGCGGTAGACAAACTCGAACGCGTAAACGTGCGAGCCCGTCATCGACATGTTCAACGCGAACCACGCGAACATCACGATCCAGCCCGCCGTGATTGCGCCAACGAACGACAGCGCGTGCACGCGCACGGCCTGACGCGCTGACTGCGCCAGCGCGACCAGCACCTGACGCCAATACCAGCCTTCACTACGGCCGGCCGCAAACTGCTCATGCAGATCGCCGATGAGCGATTCAGCACGACGCGCGGTGCACAGGCGTGTGAGGAGCCATGTAGCGAGCTTCGGCGGAGTGCGCTGGGTCATGTGGGCCTCCCTTTGAAGCGCGGCAATCCGCGCCACATCTGCTGGAGCGCGTGCCGGGTTTCGCGGATCTGGGCGAGGCCGGTGTTCGTGAGGCGGTAGTAGGTTTTCGCGCGGCCGCCGCGCATCGCCGTGGCCTCGCCGAGCTCGGATTCGACGAGCCCGCCGTCCTCGAGCCTTTCGAGCACTGCATAGATGCTCGCTGTCGCGATCTCGCGCCCGGTCCGCTCGTGGATCGCCGTAGCGATCGGCACGGCGTAGGCGTCCTCGCCAAGTCGCACGATGGCGAGCATCACCATCAGCTCCGTTTGCGTCAGGTAATCACGACGGCCCATTTATTCCAGAATAATGAAGAAATAGACGAAAAGAAAGCCCCATTCCCTGCGGGCGGGGCTCGAGGCTGGTCGGTCGGGTCAAGCAGCACGGGCGCGGGCCCCACAAAATTCGGGTCAAGCGGCCGCGGGCCCACCAAAATCCTGGTTAGGTGTCTGCGGGCCCCAGTAAAATTCTTTCCGCGGGGCGTGGGGTCGCAGGCCCCACAAGAAAAGAAAAAACTCTTTTCCCCGATGCCTCAAATCAGGCGCTCGGCGATCTGCACAGCATTCAACGCTGCACCCTTCAACAGCTGATCACCGGCGCAAAACAACGAAATCGATTTTCCGCTCGCGTCGCTGAGATCCTTGCGAATACGACCCACGAGGATGTCATCCTCCCCCGTCGCATCCTTCGGCATCGGGAAGTAATTGCGCTCGGCGTCGTCCACGAGCCGCACACCCGGCGCATCCGAGAGAATCTCGCGAACTTCCTTCGGCGTGATCGGCCGTTCGCAATCGAACGTCAGCGACACGCAATGAGCGCGCAACACCGGTACGCGAACGCACGTGGCAGACACCATGAGGTTCGGCTCGCCGAAGATCTTGCGCGCTTCCTGGATGACCTTCGTCTCTTCTTCGTTGTACCCGGTTGCCGGATCGATCTTCGTGTTGTGGCTAAACAGGTTGAACGCATAGGGGTGCGGCAGAACCTTCGGCTCATACGCGCGCCCTTCGAGACTCGCGCGGGTCGATTCGCGCAGCTCTTCCATGGCGGCGGCGCCGGCTCCCGAAGCGGCCTGATACGTCGAGATGATGAGTCTGCGGATCGGGTTCTTCTTGTGAATCGGCCACAGCGGCGTGATCGAGATGATCGCAGCGCAGTTGGGATTCGCGATGATCCCCGAATGCTTCGCGAGCTCACCGGCGTTGATTTCCGGCACGACGAGCGGCACGTCTGCGTGCATGCGAAACGCCGACGAGTTGTCTACGACGACGGCGCCGCGTGTTACTGCGAGCGGTGCGTACTTTTTGGACGTGCTGCTGCCCGCAGAGAACAGCGCAAGATTCACGCCGTCGAACGAGGATTCATTCAGCTCCTCCACGGTGAGCGACTGCCCGCCGAACGGCAGCTTCTTGCCGGCCGAACGCGCCGAAGCCAGCGCGCGAATGCTAGAGAACGGAAAACGCCGTTTCGCGAGGCACTCCAGGATTTCGACGCCCACTGCGCCCGTCGCGCCGACGACGGCGATGACGGGGCGGGCAGGAATACGCCCGGGTTGTACGGTAGCGACTGCGGCAGATGACATCGATGTGCTCCTGAATGAAAAAGGCCCCGTCGGTTTCCCGGCGGGGCCTCGAGATTCGCGTGTTTCGGATCGGACTTAAGCCGCGCGCACCTCAAGGAGCCCACCGGTGGGCCACTTGGTCGTTTTCGTGCGCTTGAGCGTAATGCCGATCATGGCAGTGAAACTAGCGTAGGCCCGGGCGTGCTGTAAAGGTGAACTTGTCACAGTGCCTTTCCGTGGACGGTCACGGGACTGGCCTCATCGGCCCGATGCCGATGCAATAGCCGGTCGAGCGCCACGTAGATCACCGGTGTGACGTAAAGCGTCAGGAGCTGCGAGACGACCAGGCCGCCGACGACCGCGAGGCCGAGCGGACGGCGGCTTGCGCCGCTGGCACCCCAGCCGAGTGCGATGGGCAGCGTGCCGGCGAGCGCGGCGAAGGTGGTCATCATGATGGGGCGGAAGCGCATCAGGCTCGCTTCGAAAATGGCGCGTTGAGGATCTAGGCCGCGCGCGCGTTGAGCGTCCAGCGCAAAGTCCACCATCATGATCGCGTTCTTTTTGACGACGCCGATCAGCAGCACGAGTCCGAGCATCGCGAACAGGTCCAGCTCGACTCCGAAGATCATCAGTGTCACGAGCGCGCCGAGGCCCGCAGCGGGGAGCCCCGAGAGGATCGTCAGCGGATGAATCGCGCTCTCATAGAGCACACCCAGCACGAGATAGATCGTTACTACCGCGAGTAAGAGCAGCATCGGCATGCCGCCGATGGACGACTGAAACGCCTGCGCGGTGCCCTGGAAGCGGCCGAGCAACGTGCTCGGTGCGCCGAGTTGTCGTTTGGCCAGATCGATTGCTGCGACCGCCTGGCTGAGCGATGTGCCGGGCTGCAGGTTGAAAGAAATTGTCGCGGACGGAAGCTGGCCGACGTGCGCGATCGATGCCGGCCCGGTAATCGTGCGCAGGGTAGCCACTGCATCGAGCGGCACGAGCGCACCGCTGGAGCTGCGAATGTTGAGCATGCCGAGCGCGGCGGGGTCACGCTGGAATTGCGGCTCGAGCTCCAGGATCACAGCGTACTGATCGCTTGGCGCGTACATCGTGGAGACCTGCCGTGCGCCGTACGCTGTGAAGAGCGCGCTCTCAACCTGGTTCGCAGTAACACCGAGCGTCGCTGCGCGATCGCGGTCGATGTCGACGCGGACCTTGGGTGTGTCGAGAGTCAGGTCGGTATTCACGTCCTCGAAGCCGGGCGCGGCGCGCAGCTTCTCGACCATGAGTGGCACCCACTTCAGGAGCTCGTTCATGTCTGCATCGAGCAGTGAGTATTGGTATTGGCTCTTGCTCACCATGCCGCCGATGCGCAGGGCGGGCTGGTTCTGGATGTAGACCTTCAGGCCGGGGATGTTTGCCGTAGCTCGCCGCAGTTGCTCGACGATCTGCGTGGCGGGTGGGCGTTCGTTGGCGGGCTTCAGCGGGACGATGATGCGGCCGTTGCTCAGGCCTGCGCCGCCGACGGCGCCGCCTACGATGCTGACAGCTGTTTGAACGTTTTTGTTGGCGGTGATTGCCTTCAGGGCTTGCGATTGTTTGTCCGCCATTAAGTCGAAGGAGATGTCGGACGCGGCTTCTGTTGTGCCTATGAGGATGCCGGTGTCGTCGCCGGACGTGAAACCCTTTGGTGCGATGGAGAAGAGATAGGCGGTTGCTGCCAGCATCAGTGCGAAGGTGACGAGCACGAGGCGTGGCCTCGCGAGTGTCCATGAAAGAGTCCGCCCGTAGAGGTCGCGGGTACGCTCGAAAAACGCGCGCCGTTCTTTCGTCGCCTCGCGCTCGCTCAAAGAGCGCTCATGCTGACTGTCTTGCGCCTGCGCCGCGAGAGGCGCATCCAAAAGCGCGCGCGCCTCGGTCCGTGCGGACCGCAGTCGACTGTCGCGCGAATCGCCAGCGTTATGCGGAACCTCATCTGGTTTCTTCAGCAGCCGACTGCAGAGCATTGGCGTCAGAGTCAGCGCAACGACGCCGGAGACCAGAATTGCTGCGACGATCGTGATCGAGAATTCGTGGAAGAGGCGGCCGACGATTCCGCCCATGAAGAGCAGGGGAATGAATACTGCCGCCAACGAAATCGTCATCGACAGAATGGTGAAGCCGATTTCACCAGCGCCCTGACGGGCGGCCGCCAAGGGGGCCATGCCCGCCTCGACGTGACGCGAGATGTTCTCCAGCATCACGATGGCATCGTCGACGATGAACCCGATCGACAAGGTCAGCGCCATCAACGACAGGTTGTCGATGCTGAACCCCATCAGATGCATCACTGCAAAGGTGCCAGCGAGCGACAACGGAATGGCAATGCTCGGAATGAACGCCGCCCGCATGCTCCGCAGGAACAGGTAGATCACTACCACGACGAGCACGATCGACAGCATCAGTGTGAACCGCACATCCGACACCGCCGCGCGAATCGTCTGCGACCGGTCGTACAGCACACGCAGATCCAGCCCCGCCGGGAGCTGCTCGCGCAGCGTCGGCAGAATCTGCCGCACGGAATCCGCGAGCTCGACGGCATTCGAACCGGGCTGCCGCGACACCTGAAGCACCACGCCCTGCTGCCGCTCGCCGCCGACCCACGCGCCCATCTTGTCGTTCTCGGTGGAATCGATGATGTTGCCCAGCGCTTCGAGTCGCACGGGCGCGCCATTGCGATACGCAACGGTCAGCGGCCGGAACGCGGTCGCATCCAGCAATTGCCCACTCGCCTCGATCGCATACGCGCGTTGCGCGCCATTGAGCGTCCCGGTCGGCAGGTTCACATTGCCGTTCTGAACAGCCGTCGCAACTTCATCGATGCCCAACCCCATCGACGCCAGGCGATTGGGATCGAGCTGCACGCGCACGGCGTATTTCTGCTGCCCACCTACCTGCACCTGCGCGACGTCGGGCAACGTTGAAATGCGCTGAGCCAGCAGATTCTCCGCGTACTCATCCACCTTCGAGATCGGCAACGTCGTCGACGACAACGTCAGGATGATCACGGACGAATCCGCCGGATTCACTTTGCGGAACGAAGGCGGCGAGGGCATGTCGGCAGGCAGATTCTTCGAGGCCGCTGCGATGGCCGTCTGCACGTCCTGCGCGGCCGCGTCGATGTTGCGGTCGAGCGCAAACTGCATCGTGATCTGCGCGCTGCCTTCGCTCGCAACCGAGCTCATCGAATCCAGCGCTGCAATCGTCGAGAACTGCTTCTCGAGCGGCGTTGCCACCGCAGTCGCCATCGTCTCGGGGCTCGCGCCCGGCAATGAAGCCGAGACGGTGATCGTCGGGAAGTCGACGTTCGGCAGATCCGAAACCGGCAATCGCAGGCACGCGAGCGCGCCGAAGAACCCGAGTCCCAGCGTGAGGAGAATCGTCGCGACGGGCCGTTCGATGAACGTCGACGAGATGTTCATGTTCGCGTCGTGGCCTGTGCGCCAACGCCCGGGCGGACGCTCGCGTAGTCCCGCGCGCTCACGTGCATGCCAGCTGTCAGCCGCGACTGCCCGTCGACGACGACGCGTTCTCCCGCCTGCACACCGCCGACGAGCGTGAGATCGTTCGCAACGCGTGTCACCTGCACAGCGCGCTGCTCGATCGACGAGTCCTGCCGCACGACGAACACATACGGTCCCTTCGGCCCCGGCTGAACCGCAACGCTGGGCACGACCGTCGCGTCGCTGTCCGAGCCGATCGTCAGACTCACCGCGACGAACTCGCCGGGCCACAGCGTGTGCGACTTGTTATCCATGCGCGCGCGCAAACGCAGCGTTCCCGTCTGACGGTCGACGGTGTTGTCGATGAACGTGAGCGCCCCGCTGATCGGCGCCGACGGCGCATCCGTCTCCGTGACGGTGACAGTCGCCGCGTGCATCTCAGCCGCGCGCCGCACCGCCTGAACGCTCCGCTCGGGCACAGTGAAGCTCACATCCACCGTGTCCAGCACATTGAGCGTAGTCAGCGGATCAGTAGACGCCGCATGCAGCATGTTTCCCGTCTGCAAGGCGATGTGCCCGATTTTCCCCGCGACCGGCGCGCGAATCGTCGTGTAGGTGAGTTGCAGCTTCGCCTGATCGAGCATCGCCCGATCCGATGCGACCGTCGCGATCGCGCTGTCGAGATTCGACTTGAGGAGCGCGTAGTCGTCCGGCGAAATGAAGTGCTGATCGAGCAGCGCGCGGCCGCGTGTCTCCTTCGCCTGCGCGTCCTCTTCCTTCGCGACATGCCGCTGCAGATTCGCCTCGTTCATGCGCACCTGGATGCGCAGCGGCTCCGGATCGATCTGCACCAGCGGCTCGCCCGCTTTCACATCCTGCCCGTCGGCGACGAACACCTTCTCAATAGGCCCATCGACACGCGCAAGAATCGCCACACTCGCGACTGGCTCGACGCTCCCCACCGCATACACGGAGACCGGCACGGTCCGCTTCTCGACCAGCGATGTCACCACGGGAACGACGGGATCGGGTCGTGCGTGCGGTTCCGCCGAGCTGCGTGAGCACGCGCCCACGAGCGCAGACACGAGCGCGGCTGTCACACACGAGAGCAGGCGCTTGTTACGAACCATGTCACTCTTCCGTCAACGAGACGCCGAAGTGAGACAGATTGCGTGCCTTCCGGTGCGTGTGTTGTTTCTTAAGAATATTTAACGGGATTGCAGTCAACACACAGCCCATTGCGACGCTCCAACACCGCACGAGGTAACCACCGTGCACACACCACTCAACCGCAGCTTCCTTTTCGTATTGGCCCTCAGCGGACTCTCGCTTGCACTGGCCTCCTGCGCCGACGCGCCCGCGCGTCCAGCGCCCGCGAGGCGGGCGAGCACGGCGCCTCCGCCAGCACCGGCCCCACAGCCGGTGAACACGCAGGTGTATGTCTACCCGACCTCCAACCAGAGCCCCGACCGCGTCTCGCGTGACCGCTATGAGTGCTACCTCTGGGCCGTGAAGCAGAGCGGCTTCGATCCGAGCCAGACGCAGCTCGCGCCCCATCAGCGCGTAGAGGTGGTTTCGATGCCGCCTCAGGGTTCGGACACCGTCGCCGGCGCGGCCACGGGCGCGATTCTCGGCGCCGTCATAGCGAATCCTCACAACGCAGCAGCGGGCGCGGTCGGTGGGGCCATCGTCGGTGGCGCGTTGGGAGCAGCCTCGGACGCGAATCGCGAGGCGCAACGCAAGCAGATCCAGGATCGCTACGACCGCCGCAACAACGCGCAGTCGGCGCGCGTAGAGGAACAGGCTGGCAACTACCGCCGTGCGCTCACGGCGTGCCTCGAAGGCCGTGGTTACACGGTGAAGTGAGACCCATATGTTGAACGTGACATCGAAGACTCGTGCGACCCGGCTGGCGACCCTGCTCGCCCTCACCCTCATCCCGGCGCTGGCGGCGGCCGGCCACCCCGGCTGGGGCCACGACGGCAGGAACGATGGGCCCCGTCGAAGCGATGGACCCCGCGACAACCGCGGCTACGTGCTCGACAACCGCTACAACCACAACCATTACTACCCGCCCCGCGGCTACGCCGTGACGGCCCTGCCCAGGGGCTACGTGACGGTCAACTACCGCGGCGGGCCGTACTACTACTCCTCGGGCGTCTGGTACCGCTCGGGCGGCGGGCGGTTCGTGGTGGTCCGGCCGGCGGTGGGTCTCTTCGTGCCCTTCCTGCCCTCGTTCTACACGACGGTCTGGTTCGGCGGGCTGCCGTACTACTACGCGGATGACGTCTACTACTCCTACCGGCCTGACCGCCGGGGCTACGTGGTCGTGGACCCACCGGGCGGCGAATCGGCCGCCACGACCCAGTCCCCGTCCGGGCAGTCCAGCGATCTCTTCATCTACCCCAAGAACGGCCAGAGCGAGGAACAGCAAGCCAGGGACCGCTACGAATGCCATAGCTGGGCCGCCAACCAGAGCGGTTTCGACCCCACCCAGCCCCTTGGCGGGGTCTCCGAGTCCGAGGCCACGGGCAAGCGGGCGGACTACCACCGCGCCATGCAGGCGTGCCTCGAGGCCCGCGGCTACAGCGTCAAGTAACCCCGCAAAATTCCCCGGAAAACGGCCCTCTTACGGGTTGAACCGTGAGGGGGCCGTGTGTACACTGCGCGCCCTTTTCAGCCCCCGACCATCCTGATTCGATGGGCAGGGGCACGCCGCGAACCGCGGCATCGGGCGAGGTTGGACCGGGCTTTTTGAGGTCCAAGACCACTCGAGCTTCGCGTGATGGAGCCTCCATCGCGCGTATCTCACGTGGCCCACCACTCTCCCGCAGGCGCAAAGGCACGCACCAATCGAAGTGCATGCCGGGTAGAGGATCTAGCTAATGGCTATCGGCGTAGTCGGCCGCAAGCGCGGCATGACGCGGGTGTTCACCGACGCGGGCGAGACAGTGCCCGTCACCGTGGTGGAAGTTCTCCCGAACCGCGTTACCCAGGTGAAATCCGTGGACAAGGACGGCTATCGCGCCGTTCAGGTCACCTACGGTCAGCGTCGTCAGCAGCTCCTGTCGAAGGCCGTTGCCGGTCACTTCGGCAAGGCGAGCGTGGCGCCGGGCCGTGCCCTCGTCGAGTTCCGCCTCGGCGAAAAGGAAGGCGCGGACCTGAAGGCCGGCAGCGAGATCAAGGCCGACATGTTCAAGGCCGGCGCGGTCGTCGATGTCACGGGCACCACGATCGGCAAGGGTTTCGCCGGCACGATGAAGCGCCACAACTTCGCGGGTGGCTACGCTTCGCACGGTAACTCGGTTTCGCATCGCGCCCCGGGCTCCATCGGCCAGCGCCAGACGCCGGGCCGTGTGTTCCTCGGCAAGCGCATGTCCGGTCATATGGGCACCGTCCGCCGCACCACCGAGAACCTGAAGGTCGTCGAGGTAGATGCCGAGCGGAATCTGCTTCTGATTCGCGGCGCCGTTCCGGGCGCCGAGGGTGGCGAAGTCATCGTGCGTCCTTCGCTGAAGGCCGCGCGCCGCGCCACCCGCAAGACCATCGCGCCGAGCAAGCAGGGCGACCCGTCGAAGGCGCCGAACCCCGGCAAAGCGGGGAAGAAGTGATGCGTTCTTCACGGCGCGCAGCGCCGCTATCCGTACGGGGTCGCTTCGACCCCGTTAATAACCCGGGCGCAGCCCGTAACCAGTAACGCGCCATGAAGCTAAAAATCGTCAATGGCGGAGCGGAGCTTCAGGTTTCCGATGCCGCATTCGGCCGGAAATTCAACGAAGCGCTCGTTCACCAGGTCGTCACCGCCTATCGCAACGCTGGCCGTGCTGGCACGAAGGCGCAGCTCACCAAGGCGGAAGTGCGCGGCGGCGGCAAGAAGCCGTGGGCCCAGAAGGGTACCGGCCAGGCGCGTGCGGGTTCGAGCCGCAGCCCCATCTGGGTGGGCGGCGGTCGCGCATTCGCGGCGAAGCCGCGCGATTTCTCGCAGAAGGTGAATCGCAAGATGTACCGCGGCGCCCTCGGCGCGATGCTCTCGGAGCTCGCGCGCACGGAGCGGCTGCTGGTGGCGAACGACATTCCGCTCGAAGCGCCGAAGACGAAGCTCCTCGCCACGCAGCTGAAGAAGTGGGCGCTGTCGAACGTGCTGATCGTGGTCGAGGCGGCTGACGAGAAGCTGTTCCTCGCCGCGCGCAATCTGCCGAACGTTGCAGTCGTCGAAGTCTCGCACCTCGACCCGCTGAGCCTCGTGAGCTTCGACAAGGTGCTCGCGACCGTCGGCGCCGTGAAGATGCTCGAGGAGCGCCTGCAGTGAACAAAGAGCAGCTCATGAATGTGCTCATCGCGCCGCACGTCACCGAGAAGACGTCGCTCGCGATGCAGAACAACAACCAGTACACGTTCCGCGTGAAGCGCAACGCCACCAAGACCGACGTCAAGCAGGCCGTGGAGCTGATGTTCGAAGTGAAGGTGAAGGGCGTGCAGATCGTGAACGAGCCGGGCAAGACGCGTCGTTTCGGGCGTCTCATCGGCCGCACCCAGGACTGGAAGAAGGCCTACGTGAGCCTCGTCCAGGGTCAGACCATCGACTACGAGGCGCGCGCGAAGGGCTGACGCCGTTTCGCACGCAACGAGAAGCACTATGGCCCTCATCAAAATGAAGCCAACCTCACCGGGCACGCGCTCGGTGATCAAGGTCGACCGCTCGCACCTCCACAAGGGCGGGCCGTACGAGCCGCTCACCCGTCATCAGAAGAAGACCGGTGCGCGCAACAGCTTCGGCCGCATCACCACGCGCCACATCGGCGGCGGGTCGACGCAGAAGTACCGGATCATCGATTTCAAGCGCGACAAGGACGGCGTGGCCGGCGTGGTCGAGCGCGTGGAGTACGACCCGAACCGGACTGCGCACATCGCCCTCGTGAAGTACGCGGACGGCGAGCGTCGCTACATCATCGCTTCGAAGGGCATGAAGCCGGGCGACGACATTCGCTCGGGCGCGGACGCTCCCATCAAGTCCGGCAATGCGATGACGCTGCGAAACATCCCGGTCGGTTCGATCGTGTACAACGTGGAGCTGAAGCCCGGTAAGGGCGGGCAGCTCGCGCGCAGCGCCGGCGCTTCGGTGACGTACGCTTCGCGCGAAGGCATCTACGCCTTCCTGCGATTGAAGTCCGGCGAAACGCGCAAGGTGCACATCGATTGCCGCGCCACCATCGGCGAAGTCGGCCACGACGAGCACAACCTGCGCAGCTACGGCAAGGCCGGCGCCATCCGCTGGCGCGGCGTGCGCCCGACGGTGCGCGGCCTCGCGATGAACCCCGTCGATCACCCGCACGGCGGCGGCGAGGGCAAGTCTGGCCAGGGCAACCCGCACCCGGTGTCGCCGTGGGGCCAGAACACGAAGGGTCTCAAGACCCGTCACAACAAGCGCACGGACAACATGATCGTCCAGCGCCGTCGCAACAAGGTTCGGTAAAGCCTATGCCGCGTTCAACCAAGAAGGGGCCGTTCGTCGATCTGCATCTCATGAAGAAGGTGCAGGTGGCTTCGAACAAGAACGACCGCAAGCCGATCAAGACCTGGTCGCGTCGCTCGATGGTCGTGCCGGAAATGGTCGGGCTCACCATCGCCGTCCACAACGGTCGCCAGCACATTCCGGTGCTGGTGAGCGAGAACATGGTCGGCCACAAGCTCGGCGAGTTCGCGCCGACGCGCACGTTCAAGGCCCACTCCGGCGACCGCAAGGTCGAAGCGGCCACCTGAGGTACGCGCAATGGCCGAAGTCACTGCAAAGCTCCGCTACGCGCGCATCTCGCCGCAGAAGTGCCGGCTCGTCGCCGACACCGTGCGCGGCAAGGAAGCGGGCAATGCGCTCTCGACGCTGAAGTTCATGCCGAAGAAGGGCGCGAAGCTGGTCTACAAGGTCCTGTGGTCCGCCATCGAGAACGCGCGCGAGAACGCCGGTCTCGACGTGGACGATCTCAAGGTGTCGCGCATCTACGTGGATGCCGCGCCGATGTTCAAGCGCTTCGGCTCCAAGGCCAAGGGCCGCGGCACGCGCATCATCAAGCGCAACAGCCACATCACCGTCGCCGTGAGCGACGGCAAGAAGGATTGACGCATGGGTCAGAAAGTTAATCCGTTCGGCATTCGCCTCGGCATCACGCGCGACTGGATGTCCAAGTGGTACGCGGGGAAGAAGCAGTTCCCGGTGCACGTCCACACCGATTTCCGTGTGCGCGAGTTCCTCACGCAGAAGCTGAAGGATGCCTCGGTCAGCCGCATCCAGATCGAGCGCGCCGCGAAGAAGGTGAACATCACCATCCAGACCGCGCGGCCCGGCATCGTCATCGGCAAGAAGGGCGAGGACATCGAGAAGCTGCGCCAGGAGACGGCGAAGCTCCTCGGCATGACCGTGAACGATGTGCGCCTGAACATCGCCGAGATCAGAAAGCCCGAGCTCGATTCGAAGCTCGTGGCCGACAGCATCGCGCAGCAGATCGAGAAGCGCGTGATGTTCCGCCGCGCCATGAAGCGCGCCGTGATGAGCACCATGAGGAGCGGCGCGCTGGGCGTGAAAGTGCGTGTCTCGGGTCGCCTCAACGGCTCGGAAATCGCGCGCACGGAGTGGTATCGCGAAGGCCGCATCCCGCTGCACACGTTCCGCGCGGACATCGACTACGGCCTCTCCGAAGCCCGCACCACGTACGGCGTGATCGGCGTGAAGGTGTGGATCTTCAAGGGCGAAGTGTTCGACAAGCCGCAGCTCGACCAGCCGGTCGCCACGGGCGAGGCAGCGGACGGCGCGAGCGCGCCCGCCACGCCGGCCGAAACTCCGGCAACGGCCTGATAACGGTTGACAGACTATGCTTCAGCCAAAGCGCACCAAATATCGCAAGCAGTTCAAGGGCCGTAACGGCGGGTTCGCCGTGCGCGGCAGCTCCGTCGCGTTCGGCGAGTACGGGTTGAAGGCCACGAGCCGCGCCCGCATGACGGCGCGCGAGATCGAGGCCGCGCGGCGCGCGATGGCGCGTTCCGTGAAGCGCGGCGGCCAGATCTGGATCCGCGTCTTCCCGGACGTGCCGATCACGAAGAAGCCGCTCGAAGTCCGCATGGGCAGCGGCAAGGGCAACGTCGAGTACTGGGTGGCCCGCGTGCAGCCCGGCAAGGTGCTGTTCGAGATGGAAGGCGTCGATGAGGCGACGGCGCGCGAAGCGTTCCGTCTCGCCGGCTCGAAGCTCTCCGTGTCCACCATGTTCGTGAAACGGCAGGTGCGCTGATGGCCGCGCGCAAGAAGAAGGCTGCTGCCGAGCCGGCTGCCGAAACGAAGGTTACCAAGGCGAAGCGCCAGGATGCGCCGAACGAGGCGCTGAACAAGCTGCGCGCCAAGAGCCCGGAAGAGCTGAACGATGAGCTGATGAAGCTGCGCAAGGAGCAGTTCGCACTGCGCCTGCAGCGCGCGACGGGTCAGGCCGTGAAGCCGGACCAGTTCGGCAAGGTCCGCAAGAGCATTGCGCGGTTGAAGACGATCGCGCGCGAGGCGCAGCTGAAGAGCGCCGCCGCTGGAGTGAAGAAATGAGCGCGTCGAAAACCAAGACTGACAAGAAGGCGACGGCGGCTCCGGCTGCTGCGCCGAGCAAAGCCCCCGAAGCTGCCGCCGCGCCCCCGCCGATTGCGATGGGCGCAGTGACGCCGGGCGCCACGAAGGGCACGCGCACGCTCACGGGCCGCGTCGTCAGCGCCAAGATGCAGAAAACCATCGCCGTCGAGATCGAGCGGCTGATCCGCCACGAGACGTACGGCAAGTTCATCCGCCGCACGACCAAGCTCCTCGCGCACGACGAGAAGAGCGAATCGAAAGAGGGCGACACGGTGCAGATTCAGCCGTGCCGGCCGCTGTCCCGGCGCAAGTCGTGGAAGCTCGTGCGAGTGGTCGAGCGCGCGAGCGCCTGAGCCAGCGTAAGGAGGATCAGCAGTCATGATTCAGTTACGCACGATGCTCAACGCCGCTGACAACAGCGGCGCGCGCACGCTGATGTGCATCAAGGTGCTCGGTGGCACGCGACGGCGCTATGCGCAGGTCGGCGATGTCATCAAGGTGAGCGTCAAGGACGCGATCCCGCGCGGCAAGGTGAAGAAGGGCGAGGTGTACGACGCAGTGGTCGTGCGCACGAAGCGCGGTGTGCGCCGGCAGGACGGTTCGCTCATCCGCTTCGACGGCAACGCCGCCGTGCTGTTGACCAACAAGCTCGAGCCGATCGGCACGCGCATCTTCGGGCCCGTCACGCGCGAGCTGCGCACGTCGGCGTTCATGAAGATCATCTCGCTGGCGCCGGAGGTTCTGTGAGCAAGATTCGCAAAGGCGACCAGGTGGTCGTGCTCTCCGGCCGCGACAAGGGCCGGCAGGGTCAGGTGTTGCAGGTGTTCGCCGACGGGCGCGTGCTCGTCGAGAACGTGAACCGGGTGAAGAAGCACCAGAAGCCGAACCCGCAGGGCGGCGTCGCCGGCGGCATCGTCGAGAAGGAAATGCCGCTCCAGGTCTCGAAGGTCGCGATCTGGAACACGGGCGCGAAGCGCGCCGACCGCATCGGCTACAAGACGCTCGCCAACGGCAAGAAGGTGCGCTTCTTCAAGTCGAACGGCGAGATGCTGGACGCATAAGGCGTTCGCAAAGAGACAACTTACATGGCAGCCAGGCTACACGAGACATACCGGCGCGACATCGTCCCGAAGCTCAAGCAGGACTTGGGCGTCGCGAACACGATGCAGGTGCCGAAGATCACCAAGATCACGGTGAACATGGGTGTCGGCGAAGCAGTCGCCGATCGCAAGCTCATGGACGCCGCCGTTGCGGACCTCACCAAGATCACGGGCCAGAAGCCGGCGATCAGGAAGTCCCGCAAGGCCGTCGCGTCGTTCAAGCTGCGCGCGGGCCTCGCGGTCGGCTGCATGGTCACGCTGCGCGGCGACCGGATGTACGAGTTCCTGGATCGCCTGATCAACATCGCGATGCCGCGCATCCGCGACTTCCGTGGCGTGTCGCCTCGCTCGTTCGACGGGCGCGGCAACTACAGCCTGGGTGTGAAGGAACAGATCATCTTTCCCGAGATCCAGTACGACCAGATCGACCAGATCCGGGGCATGGACATCACGATCACGACGACGGCGAGCGACAACAAGCAGGGACGAGCTCTGCTCGAAGCGTTCAATTTCCCGTTCCGGAAATAAGCCTTCCGGAAGTACAGAGGAACCAAGACCGTATGGCGAAGACGAGCATGGTCGAGCGCGAGAAGCGTCGCGCGAAGATTGTGAAAAAGTACGCAGCGAAGCGGGCCCAGCTCAAGGAGCAGATCCGCAGCCCCCGCACCTCTCCGGAGGCGCGCGCCACTGCGCAGGCGAAACTGCAGGCGATGCCTCGCGATGCGAGCGCAACCCGGCAGCGCAAGCGTTGCGCGATCACCGGCCGCTCGCGCGGCGTGTACCGCAAGTTCGGGCTCTCGCGCGTGAAGATCCGCGAGATCACCAATCGCGGCGAGATCCCGGGCCTCTCCAAGGCGAGCTGGTGAGGTAAGCCTGCATGAGCATGACCGATCCCATTGCCGACCTCCTGACCCGCATCCGCAATGCGCAGCAGGCGCGCAAGCAGGAAGTGACCATGGCCGCCTCGAAAGTGAAGATGGCCGTCGTCCGCGTCCTGAAGGACGAGGGCTACGTCACCGACTTCCGCGTCGAGAACGACGGCGGCAAGGCGCTCCTGACCGTGGCCCTCAAGTATTTCGAGGGCAAGCCCGTCATCGACCGCCTCGAGCGTGTGAGCCGTCCGGGCCTGCGCATCTATCGCGGCAAGGATGAGCTGCCGAAGGTGCTGGGCGGGATGGGCACCGTCATCGTTTCCACGCCGAAGGGCGTGATGACGGACAAGCAGGCGCGCTCGATCGGCCAGGGCGGCGAAGTCCTCTGCATCGTCGCGTAGCGAGATATTTCCATGTCACGCGTAGCTAACCGAATCATTGATGTGCCGCAGGGTGTGACCGCCACGGTCGCCGCTGAAGGTGTGACGGTAAAGGGTGCGAAGGGCTCGCTGTCCCTGCCGTTGAAGGCTGGCGTCTCCGTCGAGCAGAAGGAGAAGCAGCTGCAGGTGAAGTTCGCGAACGAAGAGTCGCGCACCCAGGCGGGTGCCACGCGTGCGCACATCGCGAACATGATCCTGGGCGTCACCAAGGGTTACGAGAAGAAGCTGGAGCTCCAGGGCGTCGGCTTCCGCGCGCAGGTGCAGGGCAAGGCCCTGAACCTGACGCTGGGTTTCTCGCATCCGGTGGCGTACCCCATTCCCGAAGGCATCACGATCGAAACGCCCAGCCAGACGGAAATCGTCGTCAAGGGCATCGACCGGCAGAAGGTCGGCCAGGTGGCCGCGGAGATCCGCGACGTGCGTCCCCCCGAGCCCTACAAGGGCAAGGGCGTGCGCTACGCCGGCGAGAAGATCGAGCTGAAGGAAGGCAAGAAGAAGTAGGCCTGTTATGCAAATCGGCAAGAAAGACCGGCGCCTGCGCCGGGCAACCAAGACCCGCGCCCACATCCGCACGCTCGGCGTCGCGCGCCTGTCCGTTCACAAGACGCCGCGCCACATCTACGCGCAGCTCACGGATTCGCAGGGTGCGAAAGTCATCGCCGCCGCCTCCACGGTGCAGGAAGCGGTGAAGGACGGGCTGAAGACCACCGGCAACGTCGAGGCCGCCAAGGCCGTCGGCCGCGTCATTGCCGAGCGCGCCAAGGCCGCCGGCATCACCAAGGTTTCATTCGATCGCGCGGGCTTCCGCTATCACGGGCGCGTGAAGGCGCTGGCGGATGCGGCGCGCGAATCGGGATTGGAGTTCTAGCATGGCACGAGTCGAGAAACCCCAGTCGGCCGACGAGTTCGTCGAGAAGCTCGTTGCGGTCAATCGCACGGCCAAGGTCGTGAAGGGTGGTCGCCAGTTCGGCTTCACAGCGCTGACCGTGGTCGGCGATGGCGCGGGCCGCGTGGGTTACGGCTTCGGCAAGGCGCGCGAAGTGCCGGTCGCCATTTCCAAGGCGATGGCCCAGGCGCGCAAGAACCTGATCACCGTCAGCCTGCGGAACGACACGCTCCATTACGCGATCAAAGGTTTTCACGGCGCCACGCGCGTGCTGATGCAGCCGGCCTCGGAAGGCACGGGCGTCATCGCGGGCGGCGGCATGCGTGCCGTGCTCGAGTGCGTCGGCGTACGCAACGTCCTGGCGAAGAGCTATGGCTCGCGCAACCCCATCAACGTGGTGCGCGCGACCATCAGCGCCCTGTCAGGCATCCGTTCGCCGGAGGACATCGCGGCGAAGCGTGGCAAGACGCTCGAGGAAATCACGGGGTAAGTCATGGCGAGCACGATCAAGGTCACGCTGGTGAAGAGCCTCGCCGGGCAGCTCGCGAACATCGCGGCGTCGGTGCGCGGCCTGGGCCTGCGCAAGGTGAATCATTCGGTCACCGTGCAGGACACGCCGCAGAACCGCGGAATGATCAACACTGCCAGCCACTTGCTGAAGGTCGAGAAGGCAGCCTGATATGCAACTGAACACAATGAAGCCGGCTCGCGGATCGAAGCGCGTGCGCCTGCGCGTCGGACGCGGCGCCTCCGCCGGCCAGGGCAAGACCTGCGGCCGTGGCGTGAAGGGCCAGCGCGCGCGCAAGGGCGGCTACCACAAGGTCGGCTTCGAAGGCGGCCAGATGCCCCTGCAGCGGCGCCTGCCGAAGGTCGGCTTCCGCTCGAAGATCAAGAGCACGCGCGCGGAAGTGCGCCTCTCGGAGCTCGCGAAGGTCGAGGGCTCGGTGATCGATCTCGAGGCGCTCAAGAAGGCCGGCGTCGTGCCGGTGTTCGCGGAGCAGGCGAAGCTCATCCTCTCGGGTGAGATCTCGAAGGCCGTGACGCTCAAGGGCGTGTCGGCCACCAAGGGTGCGCGCGCGGCAGTCGAAGCCGCCGGCGGCAAGTTCGAGTAATCGGCAAGAACGGATTTCCCAAGAACAGTGGCCACCTCCCCCGCCATCTCCACGAACCCCGCCGCAGTGCTCGGCGATGCGGCCCGTTTCGGGGAGATCCGCAATCGGCTGTTCTTTTTGATCGGCGCGTTGATCGTCTACCGCATCGGCACGTTCATCCCGGTGCCGGGCATCAACCCGACCGAGGTGGCGAAGTTCTTCCAGGACCAGTCGGGCACGATCTTCGGCGTGGTCAACATGTTCACGGGCGGTGCGCTCTCGCGCCTGTCCATCTTCGCCATGGGCGTCATGCCCTACATCTCGGCGTCGATCATCATCCAGATGATGGCGATGGTCGTGCCGACGCTCATGGAATGGCGCAAGGAAGGCGAGTCCGGCCGGCGCAAGCTCACCGAGTACACGCGTTACCTCACCGTCGTGCTCGGCGCGTTCCAGTCGTTCGCCGCCGCCGTGGCGCTCCAGAACGGCGGCCTCGTGCTGGCGCCCGGGTTCCAGTGGCTCTTTACCGCCACCATCACGATGACCACCGGCACGCTGTTCCTCATGTGGCTGGGCGAACAGATCACCGAGCGCGGCGTGGGCAACGGTATCTCGATGATCATCCTCGCCGGCATCGTCGCGGGCCTGCCCGGTGCGGTCGGCCAGACGGCCGAGATGGTGAACACCGGCGAAATGCAGGGCCCGTTCGCGCTGTTCCTGATCATCATCGTCGTGGCCGTGACCGGGTTCGTCGTGTTCGTGGAGCGCGCCCAGCGGCGCATCGCCGTGAACTACGCGAAGCGCCAGGTGGGCCGCCGCATGTTTGCCGGCCAGACGAGCCATCTGCCGTTCAAGCTGAACATGTCGGGCGTGATCCCGCCGATCTTCGCCTCGAGCCTGCTGCTGTTCCCCGCCACGATTGCGGGGTTCTTCGGGCAGAACCAGGTCACCGGCGTCGGCAGCTTCCTGCAGAACATGGCCGCCGCGCTCAACTACGGGCAGCCCTTGCATCTGGTGATTTACGCCTTACTGATCCTGTTCTTCTGCTTCTTCTACACGGCACTCGTGTTCAACGCCCGCGACACCGCGGACAACCTGAAGAAGTCGAATGCCTTCGTCCAGGGCATCCGCCCTGGCCAGCAGACCGCGGAGTACATCGACAAGGTGCTCACGCGGCTCACGCTGTGGGGCGCGCTGTACGTAATGGGCGTGTGCCTCCTGCCCGAGATCCTGATCTCGGCGCAGGGCGTGCCGTTCCAGTTCGGCGGCACCTCGCTCCTGATCGTCGTGGTGGTGGTGATGGACTTCATGTCGCAGCTGCAGGCGCACCTGATGTCGCATCACTATCCGGGCCTTCTGAAGAAGGCGAACCTGCTCGGCTACGGCCGCTCGCCGTCGTCCGGCAATTGAAGAGGTCCGCATCGTGAAAGTTCGTCCGTCCGTCAAGAAGATCTGCAAGAACTGCAAGATCGTCCGCCGTCGCCGCGTGGTGTACGTGATCTGCACGGACCAGCGTCACAAGCAGCGGCAGGGCTAATAGAGGCAGGGGTAAGTGAATTGCCGTAGAATGCCGCGCTTTTTTGGCGCGGCAGAGCGGCGAGGCAGAGACACATGGCACGCATAGCCGGCATCAACATTCCGATGAACAAGCACGTCTGGGTGGGCCTGACGCACATCTATGGCGTCGGCCGTTCCCGGGCGCAGACCCTCTGCGAGGCGGCGGGCATCAACCCCCGCACGAAGGTGAAGGATCTGACGGAGGCGGAAGTGAACGCCATCCGCTCGCAGCTCGCGAAGTTTCCCGTCGAGGGCGACCTCCGCCGCGAAGTGTCCATGAACATCAAGCGCCTCATGGATCTGGGCTCGTATCGCGGCATGCGCCACCGGCGCGGCCTGCCGGTGCGGGGCCAGCGTACGCGCACAAACGCGCGCACCCGCAAGGGCCCGCGCAAGCAGGCGGTCAAGCTCAACGCCCCGCCGGGCAAGGCATAAGACCGGGTAGCCCCGGGACAGGTACTAACGATCTATGGCTGAACAGAAAGCACAGGCTTCGGGCGGCGCCAGCGCCGCTGCAGGGGCCAAGAAGCCCAAGAAGGCGCGCAAGAACGTGCTGGATGCGATCGCGCACGTCCACGCGTCCTTCAACAACACGATCGTCACGATCACGGACCGGCAGGGGAACACCCTGTCCTGGGCCACCTCCGGTGGCTGCGGCTTCCGCGGCTCGCGCAAGAGCACGCCGTTCGCGGCGCAGGTGGCGGCCGAGAAGGCCGGCCGGGCTGCGCAGGAGCACGGCGTGAAGAACGTGGAAGTGCGCGTCGGCGGCCCCGGCCCCGGGCGTGAATCGGCGGTGCGGGCGCTGAACGGCTGCGGGCTGAAGATCACGAGCATCTCGGACGTCACGCCGATCCCGCACAACGGCTGCCGCGCGCCGAAGAAGCGTCGCGTCTAAGGTCCCAGGAGCAGAATTCATATGGCGCGTTACGTTGGTCCCACCTGCAAGCTTGCCCGCCGCGAGGGCACGGACCTGTTCCTCAAGAGCGGTGCCAAGCCGCTGGAGAACAAGTGCAAGTTCACCGTGCCGCCCGGCGGCTTGAAAGGTGAGCGGCGCACCCGATTATCCGAGTACGGCATGCAGTTACGTGAGAAGCAGAAGCTGCGCCGTATGTATGGCGTGCTCGAGCGTCAGTTCTCGAATTACTACGTGGAAGCCGCGCGCCGCGCGGGTTCGACGGGTGAGAACCTCCTGAAGCTGCTCGAGTGCCGCCTCGACAACGTCGTGTATCGCATGGGTTTCGCGGCCACGCGCGCCGAAGCGCGCCAGCTGGTGAGCCACAAGTCCATCCAGGTAAACGAGCAGGTGGTGACCATCGCCTCGTACCAGGTGAAGGCGGGCGATGTCGTGCAGATCCGTGAGAAGTCGCGGAAGCAGCTGCGCATCGCAGGCGCGCTGAACGTGGCCTCGCAGGTCGGCTTCCCGGACTGGGTGGAAGTGAACGACAAGGAATTTCGTGGGGTGTTCAAGCAGGTGCCGGGTCGGGACGACATCCTCCCGGACATCAACGAAAACCTAGTGGTCGAGTTGTATTCGAAGTAATTCGGTTGATTCCAGCAGGACGCTGCCGGTGACGGCGGCGTCCTGCTTTCAGTGTCCCTCAATGCCGGGTGCCACCGGCAAAGTGAGCGTGCAATGCAGGGTTCCGTCGCAGAGTTTCTGAAGCCGCGTGTGGTGAAGGTGCAGCCGGTTGCGCCCCGTCAGGCGCGCGTGGTCATCGAGCCCTTCGAGCGGGGTTTCGGTCATACGCTCGGTAACGCGCTTCGTCGCGTGCTGCTCTCCTCCATGCCGGGCAGCGCCATCACCGAAGTCGAGATCGACGGCGTGTTGCACGAGTACACGAGCATCGAAGGCGTGCAGGAAGATGTGGTCGACATTCTCCTCAACCTGAAGCTCGTGGCGCTGCGCATGCACACGCGTGACAGTGCCGAGCTCCGCCTGCACAAGAAGGGCCCGGGCCCGGTGCTTGCGGGCGACATCCAGACGGATCACGACATCGAAGTCGTCAACCCGGAGCTGGTGATCGCGAACCTCACGAAGGCCGGTGAGCTGAACATGACCCTGCGCGTCGAGCGCGGCCGCGGCTATCGCCCGGCAGTGCAGCGCGCGGCGTTCGAGGAGCAGACCCGTCCGATCGGGCGCCTGCAGCTCGATGCGTCGTTCTCGCCTGTCCGTCGCGTCACGTACTCCGTGGATGCGGCGCGCGTCGAGCAGCGCACGGACCTGGACAAGCTGGTCATCGATATCGAGACCAACGGCACGATCGACGCGGAGGAAGCCATCCGCCGCGCCGGCAGCATCCTGAAGGATCAGCTGTCGGTGTTCGTGGACCTGCAGGGCGAGGAAGAGTCCTCGCAGAAGGTCTCCGAGATGCAGTTCGATCCGATCCTGCTGCGTCCCGTGGACGAGCTGGAGCTCACCGTGCGCAGCGCGAACTGCCTGAAGGCGGAGAACATCCACTACATCGGCGATCTCGTGCAGCGGACGGAAGTGGAGCTGCTGCGTACGCCGAATCTCGGCAAGAAGTCGCTCACCGAGATCAAGGAAGTGCTGCAGAGCCACGGGCTCATGCTGGGCATGCGGCTGGAAGGCTGGCCACCGGCTGGCCTGAAGCACGACGACGAACGCGACGTGATGTGATTGAAGTAGGTCGGTAAGCCATGCGTCATCAACTTTCCGGGCGGCAACTGTCGCGCAACAGCTCGCACCGTCATGCGCTGCTCAGGAACCTGAGCGTCTCGCTGCTCCGGCACGAGACCATTCGCACGACGCTGCCGAAGGCGAAGGAGCTGCGGCGTGTGGTCGAGCCGCTCATTACTTTGGCCAAGACGGACAGCGAGGCGAGCCGGCGCGTGGCGTTCTCGCGGCTGCGCGATGCCGAGGTGGTCACGAAGCTGTTCGATGACCTGGGGCCGCGGTTCAAGGCCCGCCCGGGTGGCTATACGCGCATCCTTCACCTCATGCCCCGGCCGGGGGATTCGGCGCCGATGGCGTTGATGCAGTTGGTGGATGGGCCGGCTTCGGCTCAAGTTGCTGAGCCGCCTGCCGAGGAAGGTGGTGCGAAGAAGAAGCGTGCCCCTGCCAAGGCCAAAGCGAAGGCTGCTGCTTCGGCTGCTCCGAAGAAGAAAAAGAAAGCCGCTGCCTGATTCCCGGCCCGAGGGCCGGCTGTCTTGCCAGATCTGATTTGTTGGGGCGCCTGCCAGGCGCCCCTTTCATTTGTGCCTTTCAGCACCCGAGGCTGACACGCGCCCAGCTGTGAGCCAACGCATGGGCTCTTAGCGCCAAACCACCGCGTCAACTGATCTGCTGTTCCAAATTAGGCGCAATCCAGGCCGCGTTTGCGCCTGTCATGGTCCTTCTTTAGTCTGCTCTCACCAACAACAAGCAGAAGGAACCGCCCATGGGTCTCGGTACCGAATTCAAAGAATTCGCAATGAAAGGCAACGTCATCGACCTCGCGGTCGGTGTCGTCATCGGCGCCGCCTTCGGCAAGATCGTGAGCTCCCTGGTCGGCGACATCATCATGCCGCCCCTCGGCCTCGCCATCGGCGGCATCGACTTCAAGGACTGGGCCACGCAGATCGGCACCGACCCGGCGGGGAAGGCCGTGCTGTTCAAGTACGGCGTCTTCTTCCAGACGATCTTCGAGTTCCTGCTCATCGCGCTCGCCCTGTTCATCGTGATCAAGGGCATCAACAAGCTGAAACGACCGCCGCCGCCGACCGCGGCCGCGCCGCCGATTCCGCCGACGAAGACCGAAGCGTTGCTGCAGGAGATCCGCGACCTGCTCGCGAAGCAGCCGCGCTAATTAATTGGAAAAAAGTCGCCTGCGGCGCTTTTTCGAGACCCTACGCGGGCGCCGGCGGCAAAAAGCGTGGTTCTTGCCGCCTGCCTCGCTGGTGACTGCTAGGCGTCTGGTGCAGTGGTCGTCGCCGCAGCGGGGGACAGCGCGGCGAATGCGTCGCGCGTGAGGTTCTCGCAGCCAGCCGTCGTGATCGCGAGATTGTCTTCGACGCGAATGCCGCCGTATGGGCGGAAGTGGTCCACGCGCGCCCAGTTGATCCGTGCGCCACGGTGATCCGCGCGCGCCTGCTCCAGCAGCGGGTCGATGAAGTAGAGCCCCGGCTCCATCGTGACGACGAAGTGCTCCTCGAGCACGCGCGTCAGTCGCAAATAAGGATGCCCTTCAGGACGCGGAATCGCCTCACCTTCGGGCGACTTCAGGAATCCCCCCACATCGTGCACCTGCAGACCCAGCAGGTGCCCGAGCCCGTGCGGCATGAATACACTCGACAGGCCGGTCTCCACGGCTTCATCCGCATCGCACGTGATGATGTCCGCGTCGTGCAGCAGCTCCGCAATCAAGCGATGCGATGACAGGTGCACATCGCGCCAGTCCACGCCAGCGCGCACGCTCGCGCAGAGCGAAAGCTGCAACTCGTTCATCTCGCTCACGAGAACGGCGAAGTCCGTATTGGCGTACGAGTACGTGCGCGTGATGTCGCTCGCGTATCCCGCAAACTCCGCCCCCGCATCTATCAACAGCGAATGGCGTCTCTCGGGCGGCCGCCGTTCCAGCACTTGGTAATGCAGGACCGCCGCGCCCGAATTCAAAGCAATGATGGGGTTGTAGGGCAGCTCCTGTTCCCGCTGTCCGCAGGCGCGCAGGAAGGCCAGCTCTATCTCGAATTCGGAGGCTCCGCTCTTGAAGGCTTCGGCCGCGGCCAGGTGCCCTCTCGCGCCCCGCCGGCTCGCCTCGCGCATGCAGGCCAGCTCGTACGGCGTCTTCGTCGCGCGCTGGTAATCCAGGTGGGATACGAGCGGATGCGGATTGATGGCCCCGACACCCCATTGGATCAGCTCGGGCAGTCCTTCACCCAGAAAGGCCGTGCGGCTCAGGTCCTCCGGCAGAAAAAGCCGTGCAGCCGCGCGATCCGTCACCGCATGCAGCTCGAAGAAATGCGTCCAGAAACTGTCCGGGAGGTCTGCCGGCTTATGCCAGTAGTCCTGCGGGCGATGGAAGAGGAGCTGGGGCTTCCGTCCCGGCTCGAAAAACAGAAAGCAGTCCGCGACATCCGTGAGCGGCGCCCAGAGCTTGAAGGCGGCATTGGCTTTGAAGGGATACGCCTGGTCATCCAGGAAGACCATTGGCGGCGATCCGGAATGGATCAGGAGGCTGCCGAAGCCACACGTCTCCAGGGCTCGCGCGGTCCGCTGCGCAATGGACTCGAGGTGGGCGACGAAAGTCGCTTCGCGATCGTCCAAAGAGATACGCATCAAGAGCGGCCCTCAGACACGAATGTCAGAGAGCCATTGTAGACGCACGATGGCCAAGGTCTGGCGCATGTCGTTTGCAGCCGACATAAGCTTAACGGCCCAGTTTCCAAGTACAACGCGAGCCTATAGAATCCCCCGCCGCGTCAGGCGATTGAAAAAGAATCCAGACGCACAACAGGTTTCTCAGCGTTACTCACCACTCTTGCTTCTCGGGGTATCGATCGATGAACACCAAACTCGTTCTTAGCGCTCTCGTTGCTGCGCTGATGCTGTCTGCCTGCGCGAAGCAGGAATCCGCTGCTCCGGCTGCCGAGCCGCCGGCCGCAGAAGCGCCGGCTGCCGATCCTGCTGCCGCTCCGGCCGCGGAAGCCACGCCTCCGGCTGAAGCACCGGCCGAAGCTCCTCCGGCGACTGATGGCGCTGCCGCGCCGGCCGAGCCGCCGAAGCAGTAAGCGAACGCGACGCTGCTTAGAGCCGAACAGGCTCCAAAGACGGCCCGGACAGGAGCGCGAGCCCCTGTCCGGGCCGTATGCTTTTCGTAGACGACGAATTCCATTGTGAGCTCGACCGTGACTGTCAGCGTGCGAGATGCACGAAGCTCGGATGGCGACCGTGCGTGGATCGAGAGCGTGTACCGCGATTACCTGGACGATCTCGCGCCGCTCAACACGGGCATCTTCCCCGTCCTGGGTGAGGTCGGCCATCGCGAACCGGACCAGCTCACGCGCTGGTTCTCGGACTCGAGCGCCTTCCCGCTGGCGATCGTCAAAGCCGCGAAGCCGGTGGGCTTCGCCATGGTCGCGCGCTGCGGGCCCGTCTCCGGGCGTCCGCCCGTGGACTACCGGATGGCAGAGTTCTTCATCGCTCGCTCGCAGCGGCGGCTCGGCATCGGGCGGACCGCTGTACAGCTCATCCTGAATCGCTTTGCCGGGCGATGGGAGATCACCGAGTACCTGCGCAATCCCACGGCGGTGAGCTTCTGGCGACGTGTGGTCGCCGTCTACACGCAGGGGAATTACCAGGAGCGCATCGTGAACGGGGAAGTGCGCCAGCACTTCCAGTCCGGCACGCCCATGCGCCGCTGAGTCAGCCGACTTTCTTTTTCTGCAGCGGACTCGGCGTGCGGGCGCAGGCGCTGCAGCCGTGGGCCAGCTCTTCCGCCACGCCCTTGCGCAGGTACGCCACCCATCGGCCCCACAGGTGCGCGGTATCCGGCGCGAGACGATCCAGCAGGCGCAACTTGAGCCGCGCGGGCGCCAGGCGCCACGTGGCAAAGGCCGCGCTGGCTACGACCAGCACGCCGACCACGAATGCCTGCAGCGCGAATTCCACTTCAGCCTCCACCCAGCGCGAGCGCTACGCGATACGTGATGAACGACGCGAGATACGCGAGCGCGAACAGATACCCCGCCATGATGAGAGGGTAACGCCACGAGTTCGTTTCGCGTTTCACGACGGCGAGCGTGGAAAGACATTGCGGAGCGAACACGTACCACGCCAGGAGCGAGAGCGCGGTCGCAAGGCTCCACGTGGAAGCGATGATTGGCGTGAGAGCGCCCGATACGTCATCGCCACTCGCGGACATCGAGTAGACGGTGCCGAGCGCGCCGACTGCGATTTCGCGCGCGGCGAGGCCTGGCACGAGCGCGATGGAAATCTGCCAGTTGAAGCCGATTGGCTCGAAGATGTATTGCAGCCCGCGGCCGAGCATGCCCGCAACGCTGTATTCGATGGGCGGTCCGCTTGCACCTGGCGGCGGCGCAGGGAAGCTCGACAGGAACCAGAGCACGACCATCAACGCGAGGATGATGGTGCCCACACGCTGCAGGAAGATGCGCACGCGCTCCCACAAACCGAGCGCAAGATTGCGCAGGTTCGGTGTGCGGTATTCCGGCAGTTCCATCATGAGCGGCCGGTCCTGACCGCGCATGACAGTGATCTTCAGGACGAATGCGACGAGCATTGCGCCGAGCACGCCGGCGAGATACAGGCTGAACAACACGAGCCCACGCAGATTGAAGATGCCGCCGACTGCACGCGCGGGGATGAATGCGCCGATCAACAGTGCGTACACGGGCAGGCGCGCGGAGCAGGTCATCAGCGGCGCGATCATGATCGTAGCGATGCGATCGTGCGGCGACGGGATCGTGCGCGTCGCCATGATGCCGGGGATCGCGCACGCGAAGCTCGACAACAATGGAATGAATGCACGGCCGGAAAGTCCGACCTTGCCCATCAGCCGATCCAGCAGGAACGCTGCGCGCGGCAGGTAGCCGGAGTCCTCGAGCACGAGAATGAAGAAGAACAGGATCAGGATCTGCGGCAGGAACACGAGCACGCTGCCGACGCCTGCGACGAAACCATCGATGAGAAGGCTGCGCAGCGGGCCTTCACTCAGCGTCGCGCCGATCAACTCGCCGACTTTCGCCACGCTCGCTTCGATGGCATTCATCGGCCACTCGGCCCAGCTGAACACTGCCTGGAACATCAGGAACAGCACGGCTGCGAGCAGCAGTGGGCCGCCTACAGGGTGCAGCACCACTGCGTCGAGTCTGGCGAGCAGCGAGAGTCTCGCGGGAACACGATAGCCAACTTGCTCGAGAATGCGGCGGACTTCGCGTTGCGTGGCTTCTACATCCGCTGCGCTCACCGTGGGCGCCTCGATGCGGCCGATTCGTTCTGCGTAGACGTGACGATCGATTGCTTCGACGAGTGCTTTCTCGCCGCCCGGCTGCACGGCTACGGTTTCCACTACCGGCACGCCGAGCGCCTGTTCGAGCGCTGCGCGATCGATGCGATAGCCGCGTGAGCGCGCGAGATCGCTCATGTTGAGTGCGACGATGAGCGGCCTGCCGAGGCGCTTCAGGTCCAGTACGAGGCGCAGGTTGAGGCGCAGATTGGTCGCGTCGACGACGCAGACGAGCAGGTCCGGCGGCGGCTCGCTCGCGTGCCTGCCGAGAACGACATCGCGCGCGATGGCTTCGTCGAGGCTGGTGGGCTCGAGACTGTAGGCGCCGGGGAGATCGAGGAGGCGATACGTGCGGCCGGTGGTGGGGCCGACGAAGCGGCCTTCCTTGCGCTCGACGGTGACGCCGGGATAGTTCGCGACTTTCTGGCGGCTGCCGGTGAGCCGGTTGAAGAGGGCGGTCTTACCGCAGTTCGGCACGCCGATCAGCGAGAGGCTCACGCCTTCCGCCGACCCAACCGCGGCGTTCATGGGGCCGAGGTGGCCGGATTCACTTCCACCCAGACGGTTTCGACTTCACGGCGGCGCAGGGCGAACGTGGTCGTGCCTACACGCACTACGAACGGGTCGCCACCTGGCCTCGCCTGCGCGAGCACTTCGATTCGCTCGCCGGAGATGAAGCCCAGTTCCATCAGGCGACGCTCGATTCCTGTGAACGCGCCGTTCCCCAGACCCACCCGCACCACTGCGGCGACCGTGCCAGGCGTTAGTGCGGCCAAGCTGGTCGAGACCGGGGCCAGTGAGATACCGGCGGGGGCGGCGATTGCGTCCATCGTCTGTCGAGCATAGATGAGAACCGTTCGCATTGGCAATGCGAACGCTTGGTGTTTACAGAAGGCGGCTAGCTCCCGGCCGCGCGCTTGCGGGGGGTGGCCTGTTTTTCGAGTAAAGGCCGCAGGTACTGCCCCGTATACGACTTCGGGTTGTCCGCTAGCTGGTAGGGGGTGCCGGTGCCTACCAGGGTACCGCCGGCTTCGCCGCCTTCGGGGCCGAGGTCGATCAGCCAGTCGGCGGTCTTGATCACGTCGAGGTTGTGCTCGATCACGACGATGGTGTTGCCCTCGTCGCGGAGGCGGTGGAGGACGTCGAGGAGCTGGGCGACGTCGTGGAAGTGCAGGCCGGTGGTCGGCTCGTCGAGGATGTAGAGCGTGCGGCCCGTGGCGCGTTTGGCGAGCTCGCGCGCGAGCTTCACGCGCTGGGCTTCACCGCCGGAGAGCGTGGTCGCGTTCTGGCCGAGGCGGATGTAGGAGAGGCCTACGTCCACCAGGGTCTGGAGCTTGCCGGCCACGCCGGGGACGTTCTGGAAGAAACGCAGCGCCTCTTCCACTGTCATTTCGAGCGCTTCGTGGATGTTCTTGCCGCGGAAACGAATTTCCAGCGTTTCGCGGTTGTAGCGCTGCCCCTTGCACACGTCGCACGGTACGTAGACGTCCGGCAGGAAGTGCATCTCCACCTTGATGACGCCATCGCCCTGGCACGCTTCGCAGCGTCCGCCTTTCACGTTGAAACTGAAGCGGCCCGCGTCGTAGCCACGTGCGCGCGCTTCAGGAACGGCCGCAAACAACTCGCGCAGCGGTCCGAACAAACCTGTGTACGTGGCAGGGTTGGAGCGGGGCGTACGTCCAATAGGGCTCTGGTCGATGTCGATGATGCGATCGATGTGCTCGAGGCCTTCGATTCGCTCGCAGGGCGAGGCGTCGAGCACAGTGCCATTCAAATGCGTGGCGGCGTGCTTGAACAGCGTGTCCACCACGAGCGTGGATTTGCCGGAGCCTGAGACACCGGTGACGCAAGTGAAGAGGCCGAGCGGCAGGTCCACCGTGAGATTGCGCAGGTTGTTGCCGGTCGCGCCGACGATACGGATCTGTTTCTCCTGCGACGGCTGCGTGAGCAGGTGAGGCAGAGCGATCTGCTTCTTGCCGCTCAGATACTGGCCGGTGACCGACCCCGCGCTCGCCTGAATTTCCTGCGGTGTGCCCTTCGCGACGAGCTCGCCACCATGCACGCCTGCACCCGGGCCCATGTCGAGTACGTGATCGGCGGCCAGGATCGCGTCTTCGTCGTGTTCCACGACGATCACGGTGTTGCCGATATCGCGCAGTTGTTTGAGCGTGGCGAGCAGCCGGCGGTTGTCGCGCTGGTGCAGGCCGATCGACGGCTCATCGAGGATGTACATCACACCCGTGAGCCCGGAACCCACCTGGCTCGCGAGACGAATGCGCTGGGCCTCGCCGCCGGACAGCGACTCGGCGCTGCGATCGAGCGTCAGATAGTCGAGGCCGACGTCAACCAGAAATCGCAGGCGCTCCGCCACGTCCTTCACGATCTTCGACGCAACTTCACCGCGCCAGCCGGCGAGATTCAGATTGCGGAAGAACTCGAGTGCGCGTCCCACCGTGAGATGCGCGACATCCGGCAGAGCGCGATCCGCGACGAACACGTAGCGTGCGGCGCGGTTCAGACGCGCGCCTTTGCATTCGGGGCACGGCTGCAGGCCCAGGTATTTCGCGAGCTCCTCGCGCACCGTGGTCGACTCGGTTTCGCGATAGCGGCGTTCGAGGTTCGGGAGAATGCCTTCGAACTTGTGCTTCTTGCGCGAGGTGCGTCCCTTGCCCTCGGCATAGCGGAATTCGATCTCGTCATCGCCGCTACCGAATAGCACCACTTTCTGGATCTTCGCCGGCAGATCCGTCCAGGGTGTCTCGATATCGAAGCGGTAGTGCCGCGCCAGGGACTGGATGAGCTGGAAGTAGTACGCGTTGCGCCGATCCCAGCCGCGAATCGAACCGCCCGCGAGCGACAGGCCCGGGTTCGTCACCACGCGCTGCGGATCGAAGAATTCCTTCACGCCGAGGCCATCGCACGTGGGGCAGGCACCCGAAGGGCTGTTGAACGAAAAGAGTTTCGGTTCGAGCGCGGGCACGCTGTAGCCGCAAATCGGGCACGCGTGGCGGCTCGAGAACACGATCTCCTCGCGCTGCGGCTCATCGAGGAAGGTGAGGCGCGCGAGACCGCCCGAGAGGCGCAGTGCCGTTTCGAACGATTCCGCGAGGCGCTGGCCTGCGTCCGGCTTGACGCGGAAGCGGTCGACCACTGCTTCGATGGTGTGTTTGCGTTTCGGATCGAGCTTGGGCAGCGCGTCCATCTCGTGCATGCGGTCGTCGATGCGAACGCGCACGAAGCCCTGGCCGGCGAGATCCTGCAGAACCTCGACGTGCTCGCCCTTGCGATCCGAGATGAGCGGCGAGAGCAATGCCGCCGGTGTGCCTTCGGGCAGCTTCAGGACGGCGTCGACCATCTGGCTCACGGTCTGCGCCGAGAGATCGATGCCGTGGTCCGGGCAACGCGGTACTCCAGCGCGCGCGAAGAGCAGGCGCAGGTAGTCATAAATCTCGGTGACGGTGCCGACGGTGGACCGCGGGTTGTGCGACGTGGCCTTCTGCTCGATAGCGATGGCCGGGGAGAGGCCCTCGATGCTGTCGACGTCCGGCTTGTCCATCATCGATAGAAACTGTCGCGCGTACGCCGAGAGCGACTCCACGTAGCGCCGCTGGCCCTCGGCATACAGCGTGTCGAAGGCGAGCGAGGACTTGCCCGACCCGGACAGGCCCGTGATCACGATCAGCCGGTCCCGCGGCAGGTCGACGTCGATGTTCTTCAGGTTGTGGGTACGCGCCCCGCGGACGCGGATCTGCTGCATGAGGGCCTCGTGCCGACGCGCGGAAAGGGCAAACGGCAAGTGTACTTGGGGGCGAGAGCTCTGCTCTCAATCGAGGTGTGATCGCGGACTGAAGCTGACCGGGAGTGCATATCTGCACGAAACCGCCGCGTATATGCGTCCACGGCGGAGGGACCGGGCCGCTACAATGCGCCCCCACTGGAATCGGTGAAGGGGCGACACATGGCGCGCGGGGTCAACAAGGTCATCATCATCGGCAATCTCGGCGCAGACCCGGAGACGCGGGCCATGCCCTCCGGCACCACGGTCGCGAACCTTCGTATTGCCACCACCGAGAACTGGAAAGACCGGCAGAGCGGGGAGCAGCAGGAGCGTACCGAGTGGCACCGGGTGGCCCTGTTCGGCCGGCTTGCCGAGGTTGCGGCTGAGTACCTTCGCAAGGGGTCGCAGGTGTACATCGAAGGCAGCCTTCGGACGCGAAAGTGGACCGATAAGCAGGGAACTGAACGCTATTCCACCGAAATCGTCGCGAACGATATGCAGATGCTGGGTGGCCGCGGGGGCGGTGGTGGCGCCGGCGGCGAGCGCGGAGGCGGTTACGGTGGTGGTGGTGGACGCGACAGCGCGCCTCCTCGGGATGAGTACGGTGAGCCGCCCAGCTCCGGTGGCGCTGGCGGCGGCGGGGGCAAGGGCGAGGACTTCGACGACGATATCCCGTTCTAGTACGGGCATTCAGGAGTGCGGCCTCGTTCTTCGCTGCGGTCCTATTGAGCTAACAGGGGGCCTCCCGGAGGCCTGTCTTTCTTCTCCTGAGGCGGAAAAGAGGGGCCCCTCTTGAGGCCCACAGCGGCGTGTTTAGCACTAGGGCATCGAGCGAGGGCCGCACTTTATCCGCGGGCAATGGTACGCGGCCCTACCTAAGCTCTTGACCTGATTGGCCAACTCCCCCCGAAAACGGGACATAAATCGATCAGCCATGCGGGGAGCCCCCCGCAAGCCGTAGAATTCCCACCCCAACCCCTTCGACCCTCATGCCCGGCCGCTATTTCATCAAGACCTTCGGCTGCCAGATGAACGAGTACGACTCCGCACGGATGGCGGACGCGCTCCATGCAGCCTGCGGGCTCACCGCGACGGACGACCCCGCGCAGGCCGACATCCTGCTCATGAACACCTGCTCCGTGCGCGAGAAAGCGCAGGAGAAAGTGTTCTCGCTGCTGGGCGAGTGGCGGCAGTTGAAGGCGCAGCGGCCACACGTGTTGATCGGCGTCGGCGGTTGCGTTGCCAGCCAGGAAGGCGAGGCGATCGGCGAGCGCGCGCCGTTCGTGGACCTGGTGTTCGGTCCGCAAACCGTCCATCGCCTGCCGGACATGATTGCGGAGCTTCGTCGGACCGGCCGCACGGTCGTCGACGTGAGCTTCCCCGAGATCGAGAAGTTCGACAGCCTGCCGGCGCCACGCGCCGAAGGTGCAACGGCGTTCGTGTCCGTGATGGAAGGCTGCAGCAAGTACTGCAGCTTCTGCATCGTGCCCTACACGCGCGGTGACGAAGTGAGCCGCCCGTTCGAATCCACGATGCAGGAAATCCGGCAGCTCGCCGCGCAAGGTGTGCGCGAAGTGACGCTGCTGGGCCAGAACGTGAACGCGTATGCCGGTGAGATGACGGATGGTTCTGTCGTCGACCTGGCGACGCTGATTCACCACGTCGCGAAGGTGAACGGCATCGAGCGCATTCGCTTCACCACGTCTCATCCTCTCGAGCTGACGGACAGCCTCATCGAGGCGTATGCGAACGTGCCGAAGCTCGCGAGCCACCTGCATCTGCCCGTGCAGAGCGGCTCGGATCGTGTGCTGGCGCTGATGAAGCGCGGCTACACAGCGCTCGAGTACAAGGAGAAGGTGCGGAAGCTGCGCGCAGCGCGCCCCGGCATCAGCATCTCCACCGATTTCATCATCGGCTTCCCGGGCGAGACCGAGCGCGACTTCGAAGCAACCATGAAGCTCACGCGTGAGGTGAACTTCGACCAGTCTTTCAACTTCATCTACAGCCGCCGTCCGGGCACGCCCGCGGCCGCGCTGCCGGATGAAGAGACGTACGAAGTGAAGCAGCAGCGTCTCGTTCGCCTCCAGGCTGTTCTGGACGAGCAGGCACGGAAGATCAGCGACGGCATGGTGGGCAGCGTCCAGCGAGTGCTGGTGGAGCGAAACGCGCGCAAGGACGCACGCGAGCTGGCCGGCAAAACGGAGAACAACCGCTGGGTCAATTTCGCGGGCCCGGAGTCGCTGATCGGACATTTCGCCGATGTGCTCATCACGGAAGCAAAGCCGCACAGCCTGCGGGGCCGGCTGCATGCTTACCTCGCAGCCGTCGGCACCTGACCGTGGCCACGAACCCCACCAACCCTGCGCGCGAATTCGATCTCGAACCGCCGGACAACCTGCGGCTCGCGAATCTGTGCGGCCCGCTCGATGAGAATCTGCGCCTGCTCGAAGCCCGGCTCGACGTCGAGATTCGGCGTCGAGGCGGCAACTTCCGCGTGCGCGGCCCGCGCGCTGCACAGGCCGAGGACACGCTGCGCGAGCTGTTCGACGTGGCGGACGAGGAAGAAGTGACTCCCGAACGCGTCCATCTCGCGCTTCAGGAGCGCGAGGCCGGAGCCGCGCCCGCGGACACCTCGAAAGACGAGATGACCGTTCGCGTCGCCCGCGGCGGCATTCGCGCGCGTGGCACGCATCAGCGGGAGTACCTCGCGCAGATTCGCAGCAGCGACCTGACATTCGGTGTCGGCCCGGCCGGCACTGGCAAGACTTATCTGGCTGTGGCCTGCGCCGTCGAAGCGCTGCAGACGGATCGCGTCCGTCGCATCGTGCTCGTGCGGCCGGCAGTGGAGGCGGGTGAACGCCTTGGCTTCCTGCCGGGCGATCTCACTCAGAAAGTGGATCCGTACCTGCGACCGATGTACGACGCGCTGTACGAGATGATGGGCTTCGATCGCGTGGCGCGCTTCATAGAGCGCAACGTCATCGAAGTGGCGCCGCTCGCGTTCATGCGCGGCCGCTCGCTCAACGATTCGTTCATCATTCTCGACGAAGCGCAGAACACGACGCCGGAACAGATGAAGATGTTCCTCACGCGCATCGGCTTCGGCTCGCGCGCGGTCGTGACGGGCGACGTCACGCAGACGGACCTGCCGGTGGGCAAGCAGTCCGGCCTCTCCCACGTCATCAACATCCTCCGCGGCGTCGAAGGCGTGTCGTTCACGTTCTTCGATTCGCAGGACGTGGTGCGCCATCCGCTCGTGCAACGAATCGTGAAAGCCTACGAATCGCGGAGCGAGCCGAAGTGAGCGGCGCCCACGTGGACATGCAGAAGCGCGTGCGCACGTGGTCCCCCCGGCGCTCGGACATCGCGGCGTGGACCAATGCGGCGCTCGGGCGCCGTGCGCGTAACCGCGAAATCGGCGTGCGTGTCGTCGGCCGCGCCGAAAGCCGCAGGCTCAACGCGCGTTATCGCGGCAAGGACTACGCGACGAACGTTCTCTCTTTCCCCACCCCGGCGCTGCCCATGAGCGGCGCCGCACCGCATCCCCTCGGCGATCTGGTGATCTGCCCGCAGGTGTTGCGTAACGAAGCGCGTGAGCAGCAGAAGAGCCTGCGCGCGCACTGGGCGCACCTCGTGGTGCACGGGGCCCTGCATCTCATCGGCTACGACCACGAGCGGTCCGCCGATGCCCGTCGAATGGAGCGGCGCGAAGTGGCGGTGCTGCGCCGACTCGGTTTCACGAATCCGTACCGGAGTGCTCGATGACGAAGGACCTGAACGCGACCGGGCGCTGGCTCAAGAAAATCACGCAATCCCTCGGCGAACCCCAGGATCGCGAAGACCTGGTGGGAATCCTGCGCGCGGCGAACGAACGCGGCGTCATCGACGATGACGCCTGCACGATGCTCGAGGGCGTGCTGGAAGTGGCGGACCTTCAGGTGCGCGACATCATGGTGCCGCGTGCGCAGATGGTCTCGGTGCGCCGGGACGATCCGCCGGCCCGCATCCTGCCCACCGTCGTGGAGTCCGGGCACTCGCGGTTCCCCGTGATGGACGAGGACCGTGACGACATCGTCGGTATCCTGCTCGCGAAGGACCTGCTGCGCATGTACGCCAGCGCGTCGAAGGAGCGTTTCGACATCCGCGAGTACATGCGACCGGCCGTGTTCGTGCCCGAATCCAAGCGCCTCAACGTGCTGTTGAAGGAATTCCGGCGCAACCGCAATCACATGGCGCTCGTCGTGGACGAGTACGGCGGCGTGTCCGGCCTCGTGACCATCGAGGACGTCATCGAGCAGATCGTCGGCGAGATCGACGACGAGTTCGACGTCGAGGACGACCACAACATCCGCAAGGAAGGCGACCGCGACTTCACCGTGCGCGGGGTGACGCGCATCGACGAGTTCAACGAATACTTCGGCGTGAAACTCCCGGACGAGGAGTTCGATACGGTGGCCGGCCTCGTGATGAAGCAGCTCGGCCGCTTGCCGCGGCGGGGTGAGAGCGTGACGCTCGAAGGCTTCGAGTTCCGTGTCGTGCGTGCCGATCGCCGCCGCATAGAGACCCTGCGCGTCGTCGTTCCGAAGGGCGTCGTGCCGATCGACGAACGTCCGTCGAACGGCTCGTAGCACCCGCCAGGATCGTGAACGCACCTTCTGTCGCGTCGACAGCCGGCAATCGTGACCCGGATTCCGGCTCAGCGGCCGCGCTCGCGTCGCAGCCGCGGATTCGCGCGCACCGCTACCTGATTCGTCTCGCCGCGTTTGGCGTCGGCGCACTGCTCACATGCAGCTGGGCGCCGCTGCAATGGTGGCCGCTCGCCATCGTCTGCCCCGCGGTGCTGATGTACCTCTGGGACTTCTCGACGCCCCGCCACGCCGCGTGGCTCGGGTTCTGGTTCAATTTCGGGACGTTCTGCACCGGCATCTACTGGATCTACACCGGCGTCCACACGCTGGCGCCAGCATGGATTGCATTGAGTCTCATGATGGGCCTCGTCTCGATCATGGCGCTCTATCACGCGCTGCTTGGATACGCGGTCGCGCGCTGGTTGCCGCCGCACGGAGCGTTGCGCTGGCTGGTCGGCCTGCCCGCGGCATGGGCTTTCATCGAGTGGTGGCGAGGCTGGTTCCTTTCGGGTTTCGCGTGGCTCTCACTCGGCTACACGCAGACGGACACATGGCTCGCGGCACTGGCACCTGTGATCGGCATCTACGGCGTCAGTGGGGTCCTCCTTCTGAGCGCCGGTGCGCTGGTTGCGCTCGTGCGCGGGAGCACGCGTACGCGCGTGATCGCGGTGGTCGTGCTGATCGTCCCCTGGATCGTCGCGCGCACGTTGGCTGGGGTCGAATGGACGCAGGCATCCGGCAAGCCCGTCGGGGTGGCGATCGCACAGGGCGCCATTCCCCAGAGCGAGAAGTGGCTCGAATCCAATCACGATGCGACGCTGAATCTCTATCGAAAGCTGGCCGAAAGCGGCTTCGGTACGCCGCTGATCGTGTTCCCCGAAGCCTCGCTGCCGGACCTCGCCAACGAGCTGGGGCCGTATCTGCGCTCACTGTATCGGGATGCGAGCAGCCACGGCTCGGCGGTCGTGCTCGGCATCCTGCGCGCCGATGAGGAGGCGCGTTACTACAACTCAGTCCTCGCGCTCGCGGACGATGTGCAGTGGTACAGCAAGAATCACCTCGTCCCCTTCTCCGAATTCTTCCCGGTGCCGGGCGTCGTGATGCGCGTGATGAATCTGCCATTCGGCGACTTCACGCGCGGCGGGGATGCACAGCCGCCGCTGCGCGCGGCGGGGCTCAAGTTGGCAACGACAATCTGTTACGAGGATGCATACGGCAGCTCGCAGCTCGCAGTGTTGCGCGAAGCGGACGTGCTCGTGAACGTGACGAACGACGCGTGGTTCGGACGCGGCAGCGCGCGCTACCAGCATCTCCAGATCGCGCGCATGCGCGCCATCGAAGCGCAACGCTACATGCTGCGTGCGGCCAACGACGGCATCTCCGCCGTGATCGGACCGCGCGGCGAGGTTGTGGCGAGCGCGCCTGAATTCAAGCGTTTCGTGCTGCATTCGTCGGTCACGCCGCGCATGGGCCTGCCGCCTTATGCCCGCATGGGCAACTGGCTGATCGTTGCCGTGGCGACTTTGGGCCTTGCCGTTGCCGTGCTGGTCCCCGTCGTTGCGCGCCGGCGTGGCACATTGCGCACACTTAATGCGCGCTGATGCGACCTTATGCGACGGGTATTTGGAACTTCCGGGGCGCCTGCGCTTTTCGGTCTATCGTTGCGCCGTCGGAACCTCTACAGTGACCCCCGGTCTTATCCGCCACGCCAGGCCTCTGAGAGGCCATCCAATTTCTTGAACCGGAGTGACGCATGACCTTCTCGCGCTCGGCCCGCCGGGCCGTATCGATCCTCGCTCTTTCGCTCATGCTGGGCGCCTGCTCAGTGGATTCCCAGGCCCAGCAGCCGTCCCCCGCCGCGGTAGCGGCCGCGGGGCAGGTTGCGCAGACCCCCGTCACCTCGCCGGCTGTCGCGGCGTCCCTGCCGAATTTCGCGTCGCTCGTCGAGAAATTCGGTCCGGCCGTCGTGAACGTGGACGTGGTGCAGGCCGCGCAGCAGACGTCCGCGCCGGGGCAGCAGGGTGAAGATCCGTTCCAGGATTTCTTTCGCCGCTTCGGCATCCCCGGCCCTGAAGGCCGCGGCGGGCCGCTGCCGCCCCAGCGCGGCTCGGGCTCCGGCTTCGTCGTGACGCCGGACGGCTACATCCTCACCAACGCGCACGTCGTTTCGGATGCAGAGACGGTCACCGTCAAGATGAACGATCGCCGTGAGTACCAGGCGAAGGTGGTTGGTATCGACCAGGCGACGGACGTCGCCGTCATCAAGATCGAGGGGAAGAATCTGCCGACCGTGCGGCTCGGCGATCCCTCGCGGCTGAAGCCCGGTGAATGGGTGCTCGCGATCGGTTCGCCGTTCGGCTTCGAGAACAGCGCCACGGCCGGAATCGTCAGCGCGACCTCGCGCTCGCTGCCAGGCGAAGGCAACAGCAACTACGTGCCGTTCATCCAGACGGACGTGGCCGTGAACCCCGGCAACTCCGGCGGCCCGCTGTTCAACCTGCAGGGCGAGGTCATCGGCATCAACTCGCAGATCTTCAGCCGCACGGGCGGCTACATGGGTCTGTCCTTCGCCATTCCCATCGACGTCGCTATGGACGTGCGCGACCAACTCATCAAGACCGGTCACGTTACGCGCGGCCGCATCGGTGTCAGCATTCAGAACGTGGACGGGCAGTTCGCCGATGTGTTCGGACTGGATCGTCCGCGCGGCGCGCTCGTGAGCTCGGTCGTGAAGGACGGGCCGAGCGAGAAGGCCGGTGTGAAGCCGGGCGACGTCATCGTCGCCGTGAACGGCAAGCCGGTGGAAGTTTCCTCCGAGCTGCCGACGGTCATCTCGCGCATGAAGCCCGGTTCGAATGCGGACCTCACCGTGTGGCGCGGTGGCAAGGAGCAGTCGATCTCCGTCAAGGTGGACCAGCTGCCGGAGCCGGAGCTGCGCACCGCTTCGCTCCGTGGCAAGCGCGGTGCCGACCAGGCGAGCCAGCTCGGTCTTGCGGTGCGTCCGCTCGATCCTGCTGAGCGCCAGCAGGTCGAGACCGAGGGCAACCTCGTGGTCGAGCAGGTCAGCGGTCCCGCGCTCGCCGCAGGCGTGCAGCAGGGCGACATCATCCTTGCCATCAACGGCAAGAAGGTGAAGACGGTCGCGGAGCTGCAGGCGGCGGCCAAGAGCGCCGGGAAGGCCGTGGCGTTGCTGATCCAGCGTGGTGATGGCGGAGTGTTTTTCCTGCCACTCCGGCTGAGCTAAGACTCCAGAAACAGGCCGCCGCCTCGTCGATTCGATGAGGCGGCGGTTTTTTTTTGCTCGCGGGGCCAGTCGTGTATTCTGCGCGCTTCGCAAACACCTGAGTTTCCAGTCTTTTCCGATGGATGAGCTCTACAACGCAGCGGCCGTCGAACGGGCCGCGCAGGCCGAGTGGACCGCGCGCGAGACGTTTCGCACTCGCGAGGATCCTGCGCGCGCCAAGTTCTACGCCTGCTCGATGCTCCCGTACCCCTCCGGGAAGCTGCACATGGGGCACGTCCGCAACTACACGATCAATGACGTGATGTACCGGAGCCTGCGCATGCAGGGCCGGAACGTGTTGATGCCGATGGGTTGGGATGCGTTCGGGCTGCCTGCCGAGAACGCCGCCATCGACAAGAAGATCGCGCCGGCCGAATGGACCCGCCACAACATCGCAGACATGAAGTCGCAGATGCAGCCGCTCGGGCTGGCCTTCGACTGGTCGCGCGAGATCGCGACGTGCGACCCGGAGTATTACCGCTGGAACCAGTGGTTCTTCCTGAAGATGCTCGAGAAGGGCATCGCGTATCGCAAGACCCAGGTCGTGAACTGGGACCCCATCGACAACACCGTGCTCGCGAACGAGCAGGTGATCGATGGCCGCGGCTGGCGCTCGGGTGCGCTCGTCGAGAAGCGCGAGATTCCCGGCTACTACCTGGCGATCACTAGATACGCGGAAGAGCTGCTGGAGTTCACGCACAACCGCCTCGAGGGCTGGCCGCACCAGGTGCGGACGATGCAGGAGAACTGGATCGGTCGCAGCTACGGCGTGAATTTCGGCTTTCCCTACGACATTGCCGGCAAGGTGACCGATCTGCCGGCGAAGGGACTGCTGCGCGTATTCACCACGCGCGCGGACACCATCATGGGTGTCACCTTCGTTGCGCTCGCAGCCGAGCATCCGTTGGCCACCCATTTGGCGCGGAGCAATCCGCAGCTCGCCTCGTTCATCGAGGAGTGCAAGCGCGGCGGCGTGGCGGAAGCCGAAGCCGCCACGATGGAAAAGAAGGGTATGGCGACGGGATTCTTCGTCACGCATCCGCTGACGAACGAGCGCGTGCCGGTGTGGGTCGGCAACTACGTGCTGATGGGCTATGGCGAAGGCGCTGTGATGGGCGTGCCGGGACACGACGAGCGCGACTTCGCGTTCGCTCAGCGCTATGGGTTGCCGATCTTGCAGGTGATTCGCCACAAGGATGGCGGGTACCCATACGACACGAGCGCGTGGCAGCCGTGGTACGCGGAGAAAGAGATCGCCGTCTGCGTGAACAGCGGCAAATACGACGGCCTGACTTACGAAGCGGCAGTCGATGCGGTGGCTGCGGATCTCGCCGCGAAAGGCATTGGCGAGAAGCAGGTGCGCTGGCGGTTGCGCGACTGGGGCATTTCCCGGCAGCGCTACTGGGGTACGCCGATCCCGATCATCCATTGCGGGTCGTGCGGGCCGGTGCCCGTACCGGAAAAGGATCTGCCGGTCGTATTGCCGGAGGACCTGGTGCCGGATGGCACCGGCAATCCGCTGAACAAGGACGAGCGATTCCTGGCGTGCAAGTGCCCGACGTGCGGCAAGCCTGCGCGCCGGGAGACGGACACGATGGACACGTTCGTCGATTCCGCGTGGTACTTCATGCGGTACTGCTGCCCGGACGCGGATCGCATGGTCGACGAGCGCGCGAACTACTGGATGCCGATGGATCAGTACATCGGCGGTATCGAGCACGCGATCCTGCACCTTCTGTATGCGCGCTTCTGGACGAAGGCGATGCGCGACATCGGGCTCATCAACTTCGATGAGCCGTTCACGCGCCTGTTCACACAGGGCATGCTGCTGGCGGAGTGTTACTACCGCGACGATTCGTCCGGGCGTCGCCGCTGGTATTACCCGGCCGAAGTGGACGTGAAGCACGACGACAAGGGGCGACCGACCGTCGCTGTGTCGCTGGAAGATGGTCAGCCGGTCGAGTTCGGCGGCATCGAGAAGATGTCGAAGAGCAAGAACAATGTCGTCGAGCCGCGCGAGATCATCCAACGCTTCGGCGCGGACACGGCGCGTGCGTACGTGATGTTCGCGGGGCCACCGATCGACAGCGCCGTGTGGTCGGATTCCGGCGCGGCGGGCGTGCAGCGGTTTCTGCGCAGGGTGTGGTCCGTCTGCCACGCTGTCTCGATCAAATCCGCTGAGCATGCGGATTGGTGGCGCCTCGGCGCCGTTCGTCAAAGCGAGCTGACGCCGAAGCAGGCGGAGGCCCGGCGCGCAGTGCATGCCAGCCTGAAGCAAGCGCTGCATGACTACGATCGCATTCAATACAACACGGTCGTGTCTGCGTGCATGAAGATGCTGAACAGCATCGACAACGACGAGGTTCGAAGCAGTACGCCGCTCGCGCTGGAATGCATCAGCATTTTGTTACGCACGCTGTCGCCGATTGCGCCCCATATCACGCATGCGTTGTGGACCGAGCTTGGCTACACGCAACGCTTCGGCGACATTCTCGACGCGCCGTGGCCGGTCGTGGACGAAGAGGCGCTCAAACAGGATGTCATTGAAGTCGTCGTGCAGGTGAGCGGCAAGCTTCGCGGCCGCGTCACCATCCCGGCCGATGCGGACGAAAACGTCGCGCGCGAGGCTGCCCTGGCCGACGCGAACGTCCAGAAGTTCGTTGGCGACAAGCCCCTGCGGAAAGTCGTCTACGTCCGCGGCAAACTCGTGAACCTCGTCGTATGAGCGAGACGGGCGCAAAGGCGGCGCGCCGCGCTGGCGCATTCACGGAAGCGCGCCGTGCGGGCGTCGCTCGCGGTAAGGCCGTCAGCGCGCTTGCGCTGGGCACGTTTGTGGCACTGCTGCTGAGTGCTTGCGGCTTCCGCCTGCAAGGTCGTGCGCCGTTGCCGGCCACACTTGCGGTGACCTACGTCGTTGCACCGAACGAGCAGACTGACTTCGTGCAAGGTCTGCGAAAAGCGCTGATTACATCCGGCGGAAAAATCGTCGAGGACAAGGCACAAGCCACCGGCACCGTGCTCATCCTCACGGATACCGTCAGCTCGAAAATCCTCTCCGTTTCCGGCGACAACATCCCCCGCGAATACGAGCTGACCTACACGGTCGAGTTCTCCGTCAGCTCGAAAGACGCGGAGCTGCTACCCACGCAAAAGGTTTCAGTCACCCGCGATTACAGCTTCAACGAACGAACCCTCCTCGCGAAGGAAAACGAAGAGGCCATCCTGCGCGAAGGAATGGCGCGCGATCTGGTGGGCATCGTGATGCGCCGCCTGTCGAGTCTGTGACGGCCACGCCGGAGTCCGCCGTGCCAGCGGACAGCGTGCTGCGCCTCGCCGGCGTGGATCGCATCGCTGTCGCCATGCTGCTGAATCGCTACGGGCTCGATCTCAAGCTCGTTGCGCCCGAAGAAGTGATTCCGGGTTCCTACTGGGGCGAATCCGAAGCCGGCCTGCAGGGCAGTCGCCTGTTCGCGCGCCTCGACACGCCCGTCCACTCCGTCCTGCACGAAGCAAGCCACTACGTCTGCATGACGCCGGAGCGTCGCACGGGCCTCGACCGCGACGCCGGCGGCGACGATCCCGAAGAGAACGCCGTCTGCTATTTACAGATTCTCCTGGCGGACGAGCTGCCCGGTGTCGGCCGGGACCGACTCTGCACCGACATGGACGCCTGGGGCTACAGCTTCCGGCTCGGCAGCGCCCGCGCGTGGTTCGAAAGAGATTCGGCCGATGCCCGCATCTGGTTGGCCGATTCCGGCGTAATTGACGGGGACAACCGCCTCACGGGCTCCCTGCGATGCTGAGACTGCACACGCTGATCGCGCGTATCGGAATTCTGGCGCTCGCCGGCGTGGGCTCCGCCTGCACGAGCGTCTCGTTCCTCATCGCCAACGTGCCGGCGTCGTTCGGGCCTCACGAGCGCAAGACCAACATCGCGTACGGCGCGGATCGCCGACAGAAGCTCGACGTGTACACACCGGCGCAGAAGGGGACGAATCGGCCGGTCGTCGTGTTCTGGTACGGCGGGTCGTGGCAGAGCGGGTCCAAGTCGGAGTACAAGTTCGTTGGCGCCGCGCTCGCCGAGCGCGGGTTCGTCACTGTGTTGCCGGATTACCGGTTGTTCCCGAAGGTGAAGTTTCCGGAGTTTCTGGATGACGCTGCCGCGGCGGTGGCGTGGGTTCAGCAGCATGCGGAGGAGTTCGGCGGGGATCCGCGGCACGTCGTGCTGATGGGGCATTCGGCTGGGGCGCATATCGCTGCGTTTCTCGCGCTTCGACCCGACGTGCTTGCGAAGTCGGGCGCGCGGCCGGAGTGGATTGCGGGGCTGGTTGGCTTGTCCGGTCCGTACGCGTTGGCACCCAATACTCGTGCGTTGAATACGATTTTCAGTCAGCCCTATACCGAGGCGGACTGGCAGCCCTATCGCTTCGTGACTCGCCAGGCGCCGCCCACCTTCATTGCGCATGGGTTGAACGATTGGGTCGTGTCTGCTCGCCAGACTGAACAGTTACGCGATGCGCTCCGTCGCAATGACGTTCGCGTGGACACTCAGCTATATCCGGGGAAGGGGCACGCCGATACGGTTGCGGCGCTATCTATCCCTGCGCGACACCGCGCGCCGGTGTTGGACGATGCAGCGAAGTTCATAACCAGCGTTACCACAGTTGCGCCGGCTGCTACGCCTGCGAACGTTGAAAGCAGTGGTGCGGCGCTGGGGAGCGCACTCCTGCCTCAATAGACTATCGTTTGGCGAATTTGTCCGTGGCGATTACCAGCTCGCTGGTAATTCCAACCTCGAACGCGGAATGCCCCGCGTCGGCAACGATTCGCAGGTCGGCTTCCGGCCAGGCCTTGTGCAAATCCCACGCACTCCGCGCCGGACACACCACGTCATATCTTCCCTGCACGATCACTGCGGGGATGTGCCGAATCTTTCCCACGTCTTCAATCAGGTGATTGTCGCTGCGGAAAAATCCTTTGTTCACGAAGTAGTGACATTCAATGCGCGCAAACGCAGCCGCATACGCCGCATCCTCACGAAACTTCGTCACATACGCAGCCTTCAATCGCAGATAACTCGTCGCCCCTTCCCAAACCGACCATGCCTCGGCAGCAGCCCGCAGCACCTGCGGATCCGAGCTGGTGAGTCGTTTGTAGTAAGCGGCGATGATGTCGTCACGCTCCGGCTCCGGAATCACGGACACATACTCGTCCCACAAATCCGGGAACAACGAGCCCGCTCCCTGCGGATTCTGATAGAACCACTCGAGCTCAGATCGCCGCAGCAGGAAAATCCCGCGCAGCACGAGCTCCGTGACGCGATCCGGATACGTTTCCGCGTAGGCGAGCGCAAGGGTGGATCCCCACGAGCCGCCGAACACGAGCCACTTGTCGATGCCGAGGTGCTCGCGCACACGCTCCGTGTCCGCGACGAGATCCCACGTGGTGTTCTGGTCGAGGCTGGCATGAGGGCGGCTCTTTCCTGAGCCGCGCTGGTCGAAGAGCACGATGCGGTAGCGCTTCGGGTCGAAGAAGCGACGCATCTTGGGGTCGGTGCCGCCGCCTGGGCCGCCGTGCAGGAAGACTGCGGGTTTGCCGCGGGGATTGCCGCATTCTTCGAAGTAGATTTCGTGGATATCGGACACGCGGAGATAGCCGCTGTTGAAAGGCGAAACCGGCGGAAAGAGATCGCGCAGTTTCGAAGGCTGTGGTGTTCGCGGGGGACTGGCCCGCCTTCCTTTCGACGCTGGCGCGCGCGACAAAAGCGAAGATCTCTTCTTTTTGAGCGCGCGCGAGCCGGACGCGCGACTTGAAACAGAAGGGCGCTTGCTCTTTGGCGCGCGCGCAGCGCCTGATCTTGCGACGCCCGAGACACCGCGCTTACTGAGCGCGCCGTTAGAACCCCTTCCCGATCTCATCACTCGACAACCATCGGTCCGAGCGGACGCCCGCCAACCAGATGAAGGTGCAAGTGGTAAACCTCCTGCCCCCCATGCGCATTGCAATTGATGATGAGCCGATACCCGTTCTCGGCAATCCCTTCCTGCTTGGCGAGATCGCGCGCAACGGTGAACAGATGCCCGATCAAGGGCTCATCCGAATCCGCGATGTCATTCGCAGTCGGAATCGGTTTATTCGGCACGATGAGAATGTGCGTGGGCGCCCGCGGCCGGATATCCCGAAACGCGATGACGCGATCGTCCTTGAAAACGACCTTGGCCGGAATCTCACCGGCGATGATGCGTTCGAACAGTGTGGGCATGCGCCGCCCTTTCAGTATTCGTAGAGCTCGACCTTGCTGGCGCTCACCGCGTAGGCCGCGGTGCCCAGGGACGTCGTGCGACTTTCGATGCGCATCTTACCTGTAACCCAGTACGCTTCGTGGATCGCGTCGGCGGCGATGCCGCTCGCGCTCGTCACGTACACCATCTGGTTGGGCGGTGGCGGGGGCACGTGGATGCACGCCCCGATGTACGGCACGAGAAAAAACTCGGTGACGAGCCCGTCGCGCGGGGTGCCGATCGGGACGACGAATCCCGGCATCTTCACCACCATCTCTCCAAGCTCGTCGTTGAATGTCGTCGTTTGTTTCTGCGGGGCCGGCGGGCCACCTTCGCCGAGCCGGCCATGCTGCGGCGGAGGAGCCACAGGGCTGTAGTGCGAGCGCTCGTTATCAGGGAGCAGGTCGCGCCAGTCCACGTCGAGCACTTCGCCGGGTTTCTGTTTCGGCTTCGACTTCGGCCGGACATTCTTGGCCGCCGCAGCCGTCCCGGGCTTGGTTTTGGACGGCGCCGCTTTCGGCGCGACGCTGCGGTTCACCACGGGTCCACTCACGGACGCCTTGGCTGCGGGCACTGGAGCCGTCTGACTGGCGGCAGCGGCCGCGGCCACGACCAGTGCCGGCACCCAAAAAGCGCCCATGCCAAGGGCCGCGGCGGCGAGCAGCGCACGCGGCAGAACCGAAATCCGTCCCATGGCCGCCAATATCCCTGCCCCGCACGCCAGATTCAACGTGTCGCGCGCCGAAGCGCGACGGCCGTCGACAAGTCGCGGATAATCGAGGCAGGACGGCGGCCTCCCCGCACGTGGCACCCGAACGACAGCACCGTTGAAGATCAATTCAGACTCCCTGAGCTCGCATCTCGAGCAGCGACTGTTGCCCGCCTACCTGATTTCCGGCGACGAGCCATTGCTCGCGGCCGAGGCCGCGGACGCGGTACGGGCGCGTGCGCGAGCTGCGGGTTTCACCGAGCGCGAAACGCACTTTCTCGAACGGGGCACGGACTGGAACGACGTGCGCGCCTCCGCGAACAATCTGTCGCTGTTCGCCGAGCGACGCATAGTCGAAATTCGCATGCCGAGTGGCAAGCCGGGCAAGGACGGCGGTGCTGCGCTCGTGGCATTGCTGGAAGTGACGGATCCGGACCGATTGCTGTTGATCCTCTCACCACGCCTCGATCGCGACGCGCAGAGCGCGGACTGGGTACGCGCAGTGGAAGCCAACGGCGGATGGGTGCAGGTATGGCCCGTGGACGGAGGCAAATTCATCGCATGGCTGCGTGCGCGCTTCCGCAAAATGAAGCTCAATGCGGACGACGAAGCGCTCGAAGTGCTGGCCGAGCGGACCGAAGGAAATCTGCTCGCCGCGCACCAGGAAATCGAAAAGCTGCGCCTGCTCGTACAGGGCGATCGAGTGACGGCCGAGGATGTGCTGAACAGCGTCGCCGACAGCGCACGTTTCGATGTGTTCAAGCTTGGTGAATGTGCACTGTCAGGAGACACCGCACGCACACTGCGCATGCTGGAAGGTCTGCGCGCCGAGGGTGTCGAGCCGACACTCGTGTTGTGGTCATTATCGAAAGCAGTGCGCGACCTGTGGTCGAGCCTCACACCCGGCAGCTCCGGCCCGGCGCGAGCGTGGCCCCGGCAGAATGCGGCGCTCGATGAGGGCAAGCGACGCGCGCCACGCCTGCCGTTCTCGCGACTCACCACGCGCGCGGTGCGCGCGGACCGCATGATCAAAGGGCGCCTCGTCGGCGATGCATGGGACGAGATGGCACTGCTCGCAGCGGACATCTGTGCGCAGCCGACACTCGTCCTGCCGCCGGCGCTGCTCAGTCCGGGCGTGCTCAATCAACCCATGCTCAAATAGGGCTCCATGCAACCGATCGGCCTCTTCGGCGGAATGTTCGATCCCATCCACTATGGGCATCTGCGTACGGCGTTCGAGATGTGGCAGGCGCTGAAGCTGGCCGAGGTGCGCTTCATGCCCGCCGGCAGTCCGCCGCACAAACAGGTTACGCACGCGAGCGCGGAGATCCGCCTTGCGATGGTCGCCGCCGCGATCGAGAACCAGAAAGGATTCGTCGTGGACGATCGCGAAGTACGGCGCCAGGGCGTTTCGTATTCGTACGACACGCTTGCCGAGCTGCGCGACGAATATCCGGACCGCTCGCTCTGCCTGCTGCTCGGCATGGACGCGTTCCTCGGACTCCCGGACTGGCACCGCTGGCGCGAGCTGCTGGATCTCGCGCACATCGTGGTGGCGCATCGGCCGGGCTGGAAGGCGCCCACGATGGGGCCGCTCGGCGAGGTTATGGTGGATCGTGGCACCGGCAGTGTACGGGACTTGCATGAGAAGCTCGCCGGCCGCATCTACATCCGCGCCGTGACACAGCTGGAGATTTCTTCCACGGACCTGCGACAAGTCATAACCACGGGCCAGGACCCGCGCTATCTCGTGCCGGAAGAAGTCCGCAAGATCATTCGCGAAACAGGGTGCTATGCTCAGAAGCGCCCGTAGCATCAGCCCTGACCTGGACAGTCACGCGATCGACAAACGCACAGGAGACACTCCCCCGCACATGACAACACGCACCCGCTCGCGCCGCGCGCCCGACCGCGGCTCGCCACTGGAAGGCATCGTCTCGGCCGCGCTGGAAGACATGAAGGCCGTCAATGTGAAGATCATGGATGTGCGGGGGCTCACCGATATTGCGGATGTCATGGTCGTTGCCTCGGGCAATTCCGATCGGCACGTGAAGTCGATTGCCGATCGCATCATCGAGAAGGCGAAGGAATCCGGTTTCCGCCCGCTCGGCGTGGAAGGTGCGCGCGAGGGCGAATGGGTGCTCGTGGATCTGCAGGACGTCGTCGTGCACGTGATGCTGCCGCGCGTGCGCGAGTTCTACAGCCTCGAACGCATGTGGGAATCGGACACATCGGCGGTCGCGAATGCTGCGCCGGTCGGTGGCATTCCCGCGCAGAAGCCGGCTCCTCGCAAACGCGTCCCGCGCCGTAAACCATCCTGAAAGTTCGCATCGTCGCCATCGGTTCGCGCATGCCCGGCTGGGTGCGCGAGGCCGTCGACGAGTATCTCAAGCGCTTCGGCGCGGCGTTGCGTGTGTCGCTCGTCGAAATCGAAGCGGGTCCGCGGACCGGATCGAACGCGCAGCGCGCGATCGAGATCGAAGGCGAGCGGCTGCTCGCAGCACTCCGCAAGGACGAGTACGTCGTTGCGCTCGATGAGCACGGAACCGAGATGACGACGAGCGCGCTCGCGAAGTGGCTCGGCACGCGTATGAAGGACGGGCGCGATCTGGCGCTGCTCATCGGCGGGCCGGACGGGTTCGCGTCCAGTGTGCTTTCCCGCAGCGACTTCAAGTGGGCGCTTTCGAAGTTGACGTTTCCTCACGCACTCGTGCGCGTGGTGCTGGCGGAACAGCTCTACCGCGCGCACAGTCTGCTCACGAACCATCCGTATCATCGCGAGTAGGAGGACGAATTGGCTTCGCAGCCGGTAATCAGGCTCGCGTCGATTTCCCCGCGCCGGCGTGAGTTGCTCGCGCAGATTGGCGTGCCGCATGTGGTGACCGGCGCGCACATCGACGAATCGGTGCTCGCTGGCGAAGAACCGCGGGATTACGTGCAGCGCATGGCGCGGAGCAAGGCGCTAACCGTGTGGGAGCAGGATCGATCGCTACCTGTGCTCGCCGCCGATACCACTGTGGTGCTGGACGGCGTGATCTTCGGCAAGCCGCGAGACCGTGCCGACTGCATTCGCATGCTGGCGACACTGTCTGGACGTACTCATCAGGTGCTCACGGCCGTTGCGCTGGCCACCGGCGATGAACGAGTTGCGCTGCGCCTGAGCGTCAGTGATGTCCGCTTCCGGACTCTCACGGAGGGGGAGGCTGCGGCGTACTGGGACACCGGAGAGCCGCGGGACAAGGCTGGCGCGTACGCGATTCAGGGCAAGGCGGCCGTATTCATCGAATCCATGACTGGCAGCTATTCCGCGGTGATGGGCCTACCGCTCTTCGAAACCGCGGAGCTTCTGCGGGCGGCGAACATCCCGTCTTGGTGCACAATGGGCGCATGAGCCTCGAGATCCTGGTCAACGCGACGCCGCGCGAGACGCGCGCTGCCTTCGTCGAGAACGGCGTGCTGCAGGAGATTCACATCGAGCGCGCCAGCCGGCGCGGCCTGGTCAGCAACCTCTACAAGGGCCGCGTGTCGCGGGTTCTGCCGGGAATGCAGGCTGCCTTCGTCGATATCGGCCTGGATCGCACCGCTTTCCTGCACGCGGCGGACATCGCGTACCTGCGCCCGGACGACACCGTCGTGTCGTTGCCCACGGTCGACGATATTCGCCGGCTCGTGAATCCGGGCGACGAGATTCTCGTGCAGGTCATCAAGGACCCCATCGGCACGAAGGGCGCGCGGCTCACCACCTTCGTGGCGTTGCCATCCCGCTATCTGGTGTACATGCCGCGGGGTGAGGGCGTCGGTATCTCGACCCGTATCGAAGAAGAGAACGAGCGGCTGCGCCTGAAGACGGCGGTCACGGAGCGGCTGCGCAACGGAGACGGCGGCGGCTACATCGTGCGCACGGCGGCGGCCGGCGTGTCTGCCGACAATCTGTCCGAGGACATGGCGTACTTGGACAAGCTGTGGACGCACGTCCGCAACAGCGCCGTCTCCGCGCGCCCCGGCGAGATCGTCCACGAAGACCTGCCGCTCACGTTGCGTCTTCTGCGGGATGAGCTCGCGCGCGGTGTGAGCCGCGTGCTCGTGGATACGCAGTACGAGCACGCGCGCATGATCGAGTTCGCCACGACATTCATTCCCGGTTCGACGACGTCCATAGAGCTGTACGGAGGGCCGCGCCCCATCTTCGATCTGCACGGTATCGAGGAAGAGGTCACACGCGCGCTCGATCGCAAGGTGCCGCTGAAATCCGGTGGACACCTGGTGATCGACCAGACCGAGGCGATGACGACCATCGATGTGAACACGGGCGCGTACGTCGGCTCGCGCAACCTCGAGGAAACGATTTTCCGCACCAACCTCGAGGCGGCGGTGGCGATCGCGCGGCAACTGCGCCTGCGCAATCTCGGCGGCATCATCATCATCGACTTCATCGACATGAAGGACGAATCCCACCGCCGCCAGGTGCTCGCGGCGCTGGAGCGTGCGCTCGCGGGCGACCGGGCCCAGACGCACATCGTGAGCCTATCGCCCCTGGGCCTCGTCGAGATGACGCGCAAGAGAACCCGCGAGAGCCTGGAACATCTGCTCTGCGAGCCTTGTCCGAGTTGCGAAGGCCGCGGCTTCGTCAAAACGCCCGAGACCGTGTGCCACGAAATCTTTCGGGACATAGTGCGACAGAGCCGGCAGTTTGCGAGCAAGGAGCTGCTGATACTGGCCCACAGAGACGTCGTGGACCGCCTTCTGGACGAAGAGGCTGCCGCCCTTGCGGAGCTCGAGCCGCAGGTTGGCCGGCCGATCCGGCTGCAGGCGGAGGCTCTGTACGGGGTGGATCAATACGACGTGGTTCTCATTTAAACCTACGCCAATGCGTCTGAGTCGTTCGGGCATCCGCACCGGCGTCCTCGCCGGGGCGGCGATCCTCGCCATCGCGGGCACGCTCGTGATCGCCTACGAGCTTGCGCGGGCCCGCGTGCCTGAGCACCGCGCAGCCCTCGAGCGCCTGGTGCAGGCACAGACCGGGCTCGACGTGCGTTTCAACGAGCTGGGTCTCCGCTGGGGCTGGTATGGCCCGGAGGCCGTGTTCCGTCGCGTGGAGCTCGGTGAACCCGGCCGATCCAACGTGCTGCTGCGAGCGCCGCAGCTCATCGTGGGGTTCGATGCCTGGCGCACGATGCAGTCCGGCCAGCTCGTCGCCGGCCGCATCACGCTCGTCGCGCCGGATATCGATCTCGAGCGACTCACACAAGGTTCACGTCCGGCCACATCGGCAGTGCGTGCACGGAACACCGCGGAGGCCGCACGTGCGAGTCGGGACCGCCTGCTCGAACGCTGGCGCGGAGGTCGCATCGACCTCGAAGGCGGCACCCTGCGCTTGCCGGATCCGAACGGCTCGACGAACCCGATCATCGTGCAGGTCCGCCGTGCCTCGCTCCGTCGCTCGGAGGACGAGTGGAACGGTTTCGGTCTCGTGTTCCTGCCGGAGCGTCTCGGTCGCGCCGCGCGCATCGCCGTGCAGGTTCAGGGCGATCCAAACCGGCCGGAAACACTCACGGGTGGCGTGCGCTTCGAAGGCATGCGGCTCGCGTTCGCCGGCTGGCGGGACGTGCTCAACAAACGCCCGCGGGTTGCCCGCTATCTGCCGACCACGGGCAACGGCGATCTCACGCTGCAACTCACCTTGAAGAACGGGCGTGTCGAGAAGGCGAACGGGCAGGTGAAAGCAAACGACCTCGCACTCGGCGCGCCACCCTGGATCGACACTGCGCGCGCCTCATACGCCGCGCGCGGAACGCTGAAACTCGAATACGTCTCCGGCGATTGGCGATTCGTGAGTCGGGGCACAGGCGGACAGCTTCAGGTCGAGCAGCTAGTGCTGTCACGCGAGGACAAGGACACGCCGCTCCCGCGCATTTCGGTGGAGCTCGGCGAGGGTCACGTGCACGGGACGGTCGCGCAAGCCCCGCTTCGCTCCGCTGCGAGCGTGGCACAGTGGCTCGCGCCATCGCTCGTGCCGTCGGGCGTCCTGCTCAGCGGCACGGCCGAGAACATCGATTTCGACTGGAACGATGCGCGCCCGCTGGGTTCGCGACTCGCGGCCAGCGCGCGCGTGGACGATGCGGTGGTCGCATCGTCATCCGGTAGCTTTGCGTTGAGCGGGCTGAACACGCGGCTGTCCGGCAGCGAGAGTCGCGTGGCCATCGAGCTGGATGCGCCCACAGCGCGTCTCGAATTGGAGACCACCGCCGAGCCGCTGGAGAAGATGAAGCTTGCCTCGGTGCTGCAGATTGCCCGGAGCGATGACGGCTGGCGCCTGTCGACGGATCGCCTGAGCGTCGACTACGACGGCGGCCAGCTCACCTTGAGCGGCACGCTGAGCGGCACGCAAGGGATCGCGATCCCGGTACTGGAAGCGCGCGGCACGATTACCCATCCGAACATCGCGAACCTGCACTCGATCGTGGCGAGCAGCGCTGCACGTACGCTTGGCCCGGCGGTTACGCGCCTGACGGCGGGCCGGATCGAAGCGGGCCGATTCGAGCTCATGGGCCCGGTGGATGAGCTCTTCGCTGAGCCGACGTTCGTGTCCGGGCCCGCAACGCTCGGCATGCCTGCGAGAAGTGGCGACTCGTTCAAGGGGTCGCTGACACTCCGTGATGCCCGGCTCGCGCCAGACGGTGCCTGGCCGGACATGCGTGCGGTCGACGCGAAACTGGAGTGGGACGGGTCGCGCATCCATGCATGGGTCGATGAGGGCCGCGCCGGTGCCTTCGATGTCGAGGGACTCGAGGCACACTGGGACGCCAGCGGTGCGCGCAGCTCTCGCATAACAGGTCGCGCCCGGGCACGGGTGGAGCAGGCGCTCGCGTGGGCGCGCGCAAAGCCCGAAGTGCAGGAGCACGCGCCGCATCTGCAGGATCTGGATGCGCGCGGCGAAGCGCTGTTCGACTTCGATATCGTCGTTCCCGCGGAGGCGCCTGTCGCACCTCGCGGCACGCCGCCAAAAGCGAGCGCACACGTTGCAGCCGTGCTCGAAGGCGTGGAGCTGCGGCTCACCCCTGAGCTTCCGCCTGTCGAATCGCTACGTGGCTCGATTGCATTCGACGATGGCCGATTGCAACGGTCGACGCTCACGGGCGCATGGCAAGGCAGTCCGCTCTCGCTGAGAGTCTCGGAGCGCCGCGACCGGCCGGGTGCGATCGCCGTGCAGGCGCAGGGCATGATCGATGCGAACAAGCTCGTCGCGCTCTCGCAGTTCCAGGACCTTGCGAACGTTGCAGGCGAGGCCGCGTGGAGCGGCGAATTCCTTTACGTGCCGGCTGCCGGAACCGAGCCCGCGCTCTGGGAAGGCCGCGCGGATTCGAGCCTGGTCGGCGTTGCGAGCGAGTTGCCGTCGCCACTCAGCAAAGCGGCCAATGCAACGCTGCCTCTTCATGTCGAGCTGTCCGGCTCGGGAGAAATGGCCGAAGTGCAGGCGAATCTCGGTGACCGCGTCCGGTCGACCTTCGCGTTGAAACCGCATGAAAACGGCACGTGGCAGATCGAACAGGGCGACCTCCGATTCGGCACTGGCGCAAACGCAGTTGATGTCAATCTGCAGGCGGATGAGCGAGAGGGCACGACGCTGGTGCGCGTCGCGTCGGAATCCGTTGGGTTGCTGACCGGCACGCTCGTCACGTCAAAGACTCCGGGCATCGACTTCACGGATGTGCAATGGTCGAGGGAGTCGCTCGCCGGAGAAGGAAAAGTCCGCTGTGCCGCGCGCCTGGCAACCTGCGAAGCGGACTTCGAGCTGACGACGGATTCCGCGGCCCGCGCCCTGGCGGGACTCGGCTTCCGCGCGGACGTCGCCGCTGCGAAAGGCCAATTGAGCGGCAAGCTCAGCTGGCAGCCCCGCGCGGACCGCTCCTGGCTGGCCTCAGCGTCCGGGCGCGTGAACATGCGTCTGGACGACGGCATCTCGCGCACGGCCGTATCGACTTCGGGTCAGCCGTTCCCGCTCCTCACGGTGCCGGCCCTGCTCAGCGGGATGGCGCGGCCCGGGCCCGAGGCCGTGCCCTCCGGAGAGCTGCGCTTCAAGCGGCTGGACGCGGAATTCGAGCTGCGGGATGGCGAGGCCTATACCTCTGACCTGCACTTCGACGGAGATGCAGAGATTCTCATGCGCGGGCGCACGGGCCTCCTGGCGCGAGACTATGATTACGAGGCGTGGGTACTGCGCGGAGAAGAACGCATTCCGTCGTCCCTGCGCCGCCTGGCTGCCACGCCCCGAGTCGCGGCGGCGTGGATGGCGTTACGTGAGCTGGTGCGCGGAGAGTCCGCGGAGCGTTCGCATGTCGTCCTGCATTTGCGCGGGTCATGGAGTGAGCCTCTTGTCACGGTCGATTGATTCATGAAAGTCGCCGCCATCCAGATGACGTCCGGGCCGGACGTCGCCGCGAATCTCCAGCAGGCAGGCGCTCTGCTGCAGCAGGCGCGCGAGCGCGGGGCCGTGCTTGCCGCGCTTCCCGAGAACTTTGCGTTCATGGGACTCAAGGATGCGGATAAACGCGCCGTCGGCGAGGCTGAAGGCAGCGGGCCCATTCAGGATTTTCTCGCGGCCACTGCGCGCGATCTCAAGCTGTGGGTGGTTGGGGGAACGATGCCCTTGCGTGTCGAGGGTGATGGCCGCGTCGCTGCGGCATCGCTGGTGTTCGACGATTCAGGCAAGCGGGTCGCGCGCTACGACAAGATCCATCTGTTCGACGTGGACATTCCCGGCAAAGCGGAAACCTATCGTGAGTCCGCCCATGTCGCGCCGGGCCGTGAGCCCGTCGTCGTGGATACGCCCGTTGGGAAGCTTGGGCTTTCGGTGTGCTACGACATGCGCTTTCCGGAGCTGTTCCGTCGCCTGAGCGCTGCCGGCGCGCAGATCCTCAGCGTTCCGTCCGCGTTCACAGGACCCACAGGACGCGCGCATTGGGAAACGCTCCTGCGCGCACGTGCCATTGAAAACCTGTGCCACGTCATCGCGCCGGCGCAATCGGGATTTCATCCCAACGGCCGTGAGACCTACGGCGACAGCATGATCATCGATCACTGGGGCGCGGTACTGCAGCGCTTGCCCCGCGGACAAGGCTGCGTCGTGGCCGAGGTCGACTTGAATCGGCAGGCCGCCGCCCGCACTAGCTTCCCTGCGCTCGACCATCGTGTGATGTAATCCCCCAATGACCACAGAAGCCACTGCGCCTGCCGATCCCCTCAGCATTGCCCGCGAAGCCATCCTCCGGCCCGGCGGGCTCGATGACACGCGGCTGGACCGCGTGTTCGGCGAGGTGATGCGACACTCCGTGGATTTCGCGGACGTCTACTTCCAGCTCGCGCGCGAAGAGTCATGGGCGCTTGAAGACGGCATCGTGAAGGACGGCAGCGCCAGCATCGAGCAGGGCGTCGGTGTGCGCGCCCTCGCCGGTGAGAAGACAGGCTTCGCGTACTCGGACGAGATCGTGCTGCCAGCGCTCGAAGAAGCATCGCGCGCAGCGCGTGCCATCGCTGCTCAGGGCGGAGAAGGGCGCGTGCAGGCATGGCGGCCGAAGGCCGGCCACAGCCTCTATCTGCCTGTGGATGCCACGGCATCGCTTCGTGATGAAGAGAAAGTTGCGTGGCTCGAGCGCGTAGATCGCGAAACACGCCGCATCGACCCGCGCATCGTGCAGGTAATGGCGAGCGTCTCTGCCGTGCACGAAGTCGTGCTCGTCGCGAACAGCCAGGGCGATCTCGCGGCGGACGTGAGGCCGCTCGTCAGATTCAATGTGTCCGTGCTCGCCGAACAGAACGGCCGGCGCGAGCAGGGTTATGCCGGAGCAGGTGGCCGCTACTCGCTCGAAGAACTGGTGGCCGGAGACCGGCCCCTTCGGATCGCGCGCGAAGCCGCGCGCCAGGCGCTGCTCAATCTCGAAGCCATCCCTGCGCCCGCGGGACCCATGACCGTCGTGCTCGGGCCGGGCTGGCCTGGCGTGCTGCTGCACGAAGCAATCGGTCACGGTCTCGAGGGTGACTTCAATCGCAAGGGAACATCCGCGTTCGCAAACCGCATTGGCGAGCGCGTCGCGAGTGAAGCGTGCACGATCGTCGACGACGGCACGCTGTCGCAACGGCGCGGGTCGCTCAACATCGACGACGAAGGCACCGCCACCCAGTGCACGACGCTCATCGAGAATGGCGTGCTCGTGGGCTACCTGCAGGACAAGCTGAACGCGCGTCTCATGGGCGCGAAGCCAACCGGGAATGGCCGTCGCGAGTCGTTTGCGCACATCACGCTGCCGCGCATGACCAACACGTACATGCGGCCCGGCGCGCACGCACCTGAAGACATCATCCGCTCCGTCGAGCGCGGCATTTATGCCGTGAATTTCGGTGGCGGCCAGGTCGACATCACGTCCGGAAAATTCGTGTTCTCCGCGAGCGAAGCGTATGCCATCGAGAACGGCAAGCTCGGCGCGCCACTGAAAGGCGCCACGCTCATCGGCAACGGACCCGATGTGCTCACGCGTGTGAGCATGGTGGGCAACGATCTCAAGCTCGACGACGGTGTGGGAACTTGCGGCAAGGAAGGGCAGAGCGTGCCTGTCGGTGTAGGTCAGCCCACGCTTCGCATAGACAATCTCACGGTCGGCGGCACGGGCTGACGCACACTGAGAATGCGCCGAGCTTCACGCTGCGCTTCCCTGGCGCAGACACGCGGACATAATTCCAACAGAACGCTACGAAATTCCGTCGTCGTGTAGCGACTTTTTCGCACCTCTCGCGAAGCTGTGATCCGCTGCACGACGCGGTTCGCGATGGGCCCGTAGTTTGCTCACCGCAGTTCACATGGACTGCCCCCGTTCTTCCCACGACATTTCGACCGACGAGGACATGCCGATGCACGGTGAGCGCGCGAATCTCTCTGACACCGCAAAGTTCCAGTTGCCCCAGGACCTGGTGGCCGAGATGAGCCGCCGTTCCACGGCGCGCTCCGACGACTACTACCACCTCGAGCAGTTCAAGCCGTCGTTCTTCGGCCGGCTCGCTCAGTTCTTCACGGGCAAGCGCCGCTAACGATTCTGCAATTCCGCGGCATTGCGCCGCCCAAACCGACGGGGTTCGCGTGCAACGCGGACCCCGTTTGTTTTCGGGCCCGCGTTGTGCGGAAAACACTTTCGGGGCCGCCACGCCCCCGCTAGCATGCACCGCCATGACTGGCCGCCTGTCCAGACCGCTTTACGAAGCCCTGCCCTGGATTTACATGGCGGCCGGGCTCACGGCGCTGGTCGTGAGCTACTTCCATGATTCCAAGCACATCTCGCTGGCGCTCGGCCTGCCCGGGCTGATAGCGGTCGTCGGTGGCGTGGTCGTAGCGCTGCGACGCCGGGACTACCGCCAGCTCCGCGCCAACAATTACATCGGCCCTGACTCAAAGGAAGACTGAGAGCGGAGGCCGTCAGGAAGTTGCGGCCGCTTTAGCGAGTTGGCCGTGTCCAAAGGCGCTGCCTCAGGTAAGCGCGCGGCAGCGCTTCGCACCGGCAACCCCCGCCCGGACGCTGCCCGAAGGGCATTAACTAGTTGGGTTCGCCGACCGGTTCGATGGGCGGCATGCCCGGTGCGGTTTCAATGAAGGGCGCGCGGGTCCGCGGCAGGCGTTCGTCGATGTAGATGAGCTCGTGCTTGCCGATCATCACCACGTCGCCATCGTTCAGGTAATGCCGACGCACGCGCTTGGATTTCACGTAGATGCCATTCGTGCTGTTCAGATCCTCGATCACGCATGCCTGCGGCGTCGTGATCACCTGGCAGTGATGGCGGCTCACGAAGCGACTGTCGATCTGCACGTCGTTGTCTGTCGTGCGGCCCACGATGATGCGTCCCACCTTGAGCGCCACTTCCTGCACGGTGCGTCCGTCCGTTGCAACGAGCAGCCGCCCGATGGCCTGAGGCGCTGAGTCCGCGGCCTGCGGCGCAGGTGGCGTGTTGAGAATGCCGGTTGCCGTGGCCGAGTGACTGGCCTGCGTCCCTGCAGCGTGCGCGTTGCCGTCCGCCGCCATCCGCGCTTCCTGCTGCTGGCGCCGGACTGTGTATTCGACCCACTGCAACTCATCGATCGCACTCGCGACGTCACCGACCGTCACAACGTCCCGATTGCCCGTGAACGCGGCCATCATCGAAGTGTCACAAAGCGTGTTCACGAGACGCGGCACACCGCCGGTGTACCGGTAAATCTCGGAGAACGTGTCCTCGGCGAACACCTGTCGATCGCCTGCGCCGGCCACTTCGAGACGATGCTGGATGTACGCGCGCAGCTCCGGGGGCGTGAGCGTCTGCAAGTGAAAGCGCAGACGAATGCGTTGCGCGAGCTGGATGAGCTCCGGCGCATCGAGCTTCTCGTTGAGCTCCGGCTGGCCGGCCAGGATGATTCGGAGCACCTTCTCCTTGGTGGTCTCGACACCGGACAGGAGCCGGATCTCCTCGAGCACGCGCAGGGACAGGTTCTGCGCCTCGTCGACGATCAGCAGCACCTTGCGCCCGGCGCCGTGCTGCTCGATGAGGAAATTGTTGAGCGTGGCAATGAGCTCGGCCTTCTTCATCTTGAAGGGCGAGAAGCCGAACTGCACGAGCACGGCCTGCAGGAAGTCCACGGCCGACACCTGCGTCTGGTTGACCTGGGCAACGACGACGTCCGCCTGGATTTCCTTGAGGAAGGATTCGATCAGCGTCGTCTTGCCGGCGCCGATCTCGCCCGTGATGACGACGAAGCCATCCGTGAACCAGATGGTCGATTCCATGTACGCCTTGGCGCGGGCGTGCTGCTTGCTCAGGTACAGGAACTGCGGATCCGGGGTCAGCCGGAAAGGCAGCTCCTTCAGTTTGAAAACGTCGAGATACATGTGCGGACGGTGTGCGGCCTTGGGTTTGTCCGACCCGCCGGGCTCACCCCGTTATTGCTGAAGCAGTCCTGCGGGCCGTGCGCCGACTGCGCGCCCGATCTTACGGGATGCTCAACTCGGGGGCCAATCCAGCGAGCAACCCCCGTGCCCGGCGATCACGGACCGGTGCCGAGCGTTCGACCAATGTCAGGTGCCCGAGCTTGCGGCCGGGGCGCGGCGACTTGCCGTAATCGTGGAGGTGCAGGCCCTCCGCCCGCAGCACTTCATCGCGCGGCGGCATCTTGCCGATGAGGTTGATCATGGCGCAGTGGCCCCGGGCGCGTGCCGCACCGAGCGGCAGGCCGAGAATGGCGCGCAGGTGGTTCTCGAACTGGCTGGTGACTGCGCCCTCGATGGTCCAGTGCCCCGAGTTATGTACACGGGGTGCCATCTCGTTCGCGATCAGCCGTCCGCGCCGGACGAAGAATTCGATGGTCAGAATGCCGGCATATCGGAAATGGTCCAGTGCGCGGCGCAGATGCCGGGCCGCCATGCGCTGGAGGGCGTTCGACCCATACGGCGCACGAGTCAAGCGCAGGATGCCCTGCGCATGGACGTTGCCGTTCAAGGGGTAGACAACCACTTCGCCCCGCGTGCTGCGTGCCCCGATGATCGATACCTCGTAGTCGAAGGGCACGAGCTCTTCGTACAGGAGTGGGGCGTTGCCGAGCGTTTGCCAGGCGTTCGACACATCCGCCGGCGTTCGCAGGACGAACTGGCCCTTGCCGTCATACCCGAGTCGGCGCGTCTTCAGAACACCAGGCAGGCCGATCTCCGCGACGGCGCGGGCGAGTTGCGCGGAGGATTCGACGGCAGCCCAGCGCGTGGTGGGAATGCGAAGGCGCTCGAAGAGCTCCTTCTCCTTCACGCGATCCTGGGCTGCGGCGAGAGCTGCGACTGGTGGACAGATACGCGTGCTCTTCGGGAGTTTCCGTAGCGCCTCGACCGAGATGTTCTCCCAGTCGAACGTGAGCACTTCGCTGGCGCGCGCGAGTCGCGTCAGCGCCTTCTGGTCGGTGAACGCGCTTTCGATCTGCGCGGCCACCTGCCCGGCCGGCGCACCCTTTGCCGGATCGAGAAACAGGAAGTCGAGACCGAGCGGGTAGCCCGCCAACGCGAGCATGCGGCCGAGCTGGCCGGCGCCCACGATGCCGACGGTCATGTGCGGGTAGGACTCGTGCGGGGATCGGGATTCTTGAGGACGCTTGCCGTCTGCTGCTCGCGGAAGGCATCGAGGGCGGCGGCTATGGTCGGATGCTTGTTGGCAAGGATCGCGGCCGCGCTGAGCGCAGCGTTCGTTGCTCCGGCGGCGCCAATGGCGAATGTCGCGACGGGCACGCCTGCGGGCATTTGGACGATGGAGAGCAATGAGTCGAGCCCGCTGAGCGTCTTCGACTGCACGGGCACGCCCAGCACGGGTAGCGATGTCTTCGATGCGGTCATGCCCGGCAGATGGGCCGCGCCGCCGGCGCCCGCAATGATCACTTCGAGCCCCCGCTGACGGGCACTGGATGCGTATTCGAACAAGAGGTCGGGTGTGCGATGAGCGGACACGACGCGCACTTCATGCGGGATCGAGAGTTTCTCGAGGGTCTCGGCGGCCGCCCGCATCGTTTCCCAGTCCGACTGCGAGCCCATGATGATGCCGACGAGAGGTTTCATTGTTCGGGGATTGTAGCGCGGTCGAGTAGCGCCCGTAGGGCGCGAAACAGCTCGCGGGAGGCGGTTCCGCCGGTGCCGAGGCGCGCGCGTTCGGCGCTTGCGGCAGCGATCCGGCGCAGCCATTCCTCGCGATCCATGCCGGAGCGCCATTGCATCAGCTCATCCAGCGCGGGGGCGCCTTCGGCGATCAGGCGGTCCCGCCAGTGCTCGACACGCTTGAACTGCTGCGTTTCGCGAGCGGCATGCTCACTCCGCGCGGCCAGTGCCGCCCGAATGGGCTCCAGGTCCACGCTTCTCATCAGCTTGCCGACATACTGCCGCTGGCGCACGAGCGCCGCGCGACTGGTGATCCGGCGCGCGGCCATGATGGCATCGAAGAGCGGTTCTGGCAGTCCGAAGGCTTCTAGGTCGAGGCTCTTCAGCTCGATGAGCTGCTCGCCAAGCTTCTGCGCATCGTGCGCCGTGCGCTTGCGCTCGCTCTTGCTCGGGCGTTCTTCCTGCTCGCTTTCGTGATCCGACTCGTCGGACATCCACACACCGGCCTCATCAGGTCGACTGCTACAATTATCACATGCCAAACGCCCCCGACCCCGCGCAGATTGCCGAGTTGAAGAATGTGGTGAGCCTCGCGCTGGAGGAGGCGAAACAACGCGGCGCTTCGCAATGCGAGGTCGACGCGAGCCAGAACCGGGGGCTGTCCACAACGGTGCGCCTCGGCGAGGTCGATACGGTCGAGTACCAGCGCGACCGTGGCGTCGCCGTCACCGTGTACTTCGGCAAACGCAAAGGCTCTGCAAGCACGGCGGACCTGAGCGCGAAGGCGGTGCGGGACACCGTCGAGAAGGCTTCGACGATCGCGCGTTACACGGCCGAGGACGCCTGCGCCGGTCTTGCGGACCCGGAAGAGCTGGCGCAAAACATTCCGGACCTGCAGCTCGATCATCCATGGTCGCTGGGCCCCGATGAGGCCGTGTCGCTGGCGCGCTCATGCGAGGCCGCGGGGCTGGATGTCGATGCGCGTCTCACGAACTCCGAAGGCGCTTCCGTAAGCACGCAACGGGACGTGCGCGTGTACGGCAACTCGCATGGATTTCTCGCGGGCTTTGCAAGCACGAGCCACAGTTTGAGTTGCGTGCTGCTCGCCCAGGAGGGCGAGGACATGCAGCGGGACTACTGGTTCAGCAGCGCGCGCGATGCGGCTGAGCTGCAGGACCACGAAGCCATCGGGCGCAAGGCGGCGGAGCGCGCACTGCGGCGGCTTGGAGGCCGGCGCATCAGCACGCGCAAGGCGCCCATCATGTTCGCGCCGGAGCTGGCGCGCGGATTTTTCGGGCACTTCGTCGCGGCAGTCAGGGGTGGGGCGCAGTATCGGAAATCCTCGTTTCTTCTCGATGCAGCCGGACAGCAGGTGTTGCCGGAGTTCGTGCAGTTCGAGGAACGGCCGCATATTCTGAAGGCTCTGGCCAGCAGCCCCTTCGATGATGAAGGCGTGGCGACGCGCGATCGTTCGCTCGTTCGCGATGGCGTGTTGCAGGGATATGTGCTCGGGAGCTATTCGGCGCGCAAGCTCGGGCTGAAGACCACCGGCAACGCCGGTGGCATTCACAATCTCATGGTCACGGCTCCCGGCAAGTCGCTCGACTTCGATGCGCTGCTGAAGGAGATGGGAACCGGATTGTTCGTCACGGAGCTGATGGGGCAGGGCGTGAATCCTGTGACCGGTGATTACTCTCGCGGGGCAAGCGGGTTCTGGGTCGAGAACGGGGCGATCGTGCAGCCGGTGCACGAGATCACCATCGCCGGGAACCTGAAGCAGATGTATCGGGACATCGTGGCGCTGGGCACGGATGTCGATATGCGTGGCGCTATCCGCACTGGTTCTGTCCTGCTCTCGGAGATGACGATCGCAGGGGAGTGATGTTCTAGTTGGCTGCGGCGGTTGTGCCGACGTTCACCGGCTCTTCGATCAGGTCACGCAACGTTCGCCCGGCACAACATTCCTTCCACGCCTGTTCCAGTCGGGCACTGAGCTCATCTACCGCCGGCAATTCGGGCCCGCGCGAGGCGAAGTGTCCGCTGCGCTGATTCCGCGCCACGTCCAGAATCTCCTGAATCGAGATGCGTCCCACATCGCGCCCCGGCACGAACTCATCGTCTTCCGTCACGATCAGCAATCCCGCCTTTTCGAGCGCTTCCCCGATCTGCGCAACAGCGACACCCGGCAAGCCGAGCTCCGCTGCGAGCCGATTGATCGTCCACCGCTTGCCGCCGTGAATGTTCGTCCGTCCCACCAGAAACATCGCACGCAACGCGAGCTGCTCGAGCTCCGTGCAGGACAGCCGCACCTCCTGCAAACCGATGCGCAGATAAGTCGGGTTCTGCACATAGAACGAAAGTTGCGCGCCCGCGAGCAGGATCAGCCATCCGAAGTACGTCCACAGCAGCGCTGCGACGATGAACGCAAACCCGGCGTATACGATGGTGAGCCGCGACGAGAACACGACCATCGCCGTGAAGATCTTCCCGACCGCCGCCCACAGCACACCCGCCGCCAGCGCGCCTATCAGAGCCGGGCGCACGTGTACGCGCGTGTTCGGCACGAACATGTAGAGCAGGGTGAACAGCGCCGTCACCATCACATAGGGTGACAGCGAAATGAGAAAGCGATTGAACTGCTGCAGGAACGGCATGTTGCCGAGCGGCCCGCCGAGCGTGGCGTGCGACAGGCCAATGAAGCCAACGAGCAGTAACGGCCCGATAATCAGAAGACCCAGGTACTCGGCCACGCGGCGCGCGAAACTGCGCGGCTGCTCGACGCGCCACAGGAAGTTGAAACTGTCTTCGACCTTCTTGATCGTGCCGAGCAGCGTCCAGACGAGGAGGGCGAAACCCACGGAGCCGACGAGTCCCGTGCTCACGCCATCCGCGAACTGCATGATGCGGGTCGTGATCTCTTCGGCCCCCACCTCGCCCATCGGCCGGAAGAATTCGTAGATGACGGGCCTCAGCTCCCCGTGGGCACCGACGCCCTTGAGTACCGCGAAGGCGAAGGCGATGAGCGGGATGAGCGACAGGAGCGTCGTGTAGACGAGGCCCATCGCGCGCAGGTTGATGGAGCCGCCCCACAGGTCCCGTATCACCGCGTAGGGATAACGGAGCATCCGCACGACCGCCGCAGGAGGCCGCGGGCCGATGGACGCCGGCCCGAAGAACAACCGGTCGAGGAAGCTCCAGAAGCGCAGCCACATCGGCCCATGATACCGTCGGGCGAGCCCCTTCAGGACAGCGAATGAGTCGCACTCGAGGATTCCCGGAGCGCATCGTCTGCCTCACCGAGGAGACGACGGAGACGCTGTACCTGCTCGACGAGGACTGGCGCATCGTGGGCATTTCCGGCTTTACCGTGCGGCCGCCGCGGGCGCGCAAGGAGAAACCCAGGGTCTCCGCATTCACCAGCGCAAAGATCGATCGCATCGTGGAGCTGCGGCCGGATCTCGTGCTCGGCTTCTCGGATCTGCAGGCGGACATCGCGGCGGAGCTCGTGCGCGCGGGGATCGAGGTGCACGTGTTCAATCACCGCAGCGTTGCGGAGATATTGCGGACCATTCGTGTGCTCGGCGGGATGATTGGCTGCGAAGAGAAGACTCGAGCGCTCGTTGCGCAGCTCGAGCAGGGGCTGGATCAGGTGCGCGAGCGGGCGGCCTCGCTGCAACGGCGGCCGCGGGTTTATTTCGAGGAGTGGGATGAGCCGCAGATTTCGGGGATTCGATGGGTGTCGGAGGTGATTGGGATTGCGGGTGGGGAGGATTGTTTTCCTGAGCTTGCTCGTGAGGCGCTTGGCAGGAATCGCATCATTGCCGACCCGCTCGAGGTGGTGAGGCGCGCACCGGACATCATTCTCGGGTCATGGTGCGGTAAGAAGTTTCGGCCTGAGCACGTTGCGGCTCGGCCCGGCTGGGAAGATGTTCCCGCAGTTCGCAGCGGGTTCATGCGCGAGATCAAGTCGTCCCTGGTATTGCAGCCTGGGCCTGCTGCTCTCACGGATGGAATAAGAGCAGTGCAGGACGTAATTCTGGAGTGGGCGCGGAAAAACGCTTAGGCAATCCCGCGGCGTTCTTTGATCAGTTCCCAGGCTTCGATGATCTGCTGGGTGCGTTCCTTCGCGTGTTCGACCATCGACTCGGGCAGGCCATTGGCTTTGAGCTTGTCGGGGTGGTGGCGACTCAACTGCCGGCGATACGCCTTCTCGACTTCCTCATCGGTGGCGGTGGCCTCGACTTCCAGCACCTGGTAAGCCATGGTGAGCTGCCGCGCCCCATCCGGTGCCTCCGCACGCTCACGCCGGAAATTTCCCCGCTGCATGCGGAGAATCGCCTCGACCTGGGCCACCTCGAACTCGGACATCCCGAGATTCGAGGCCACGCGCTTCACGTACTTGCGCGCCGGCCCTTCCATGTTGTTCCCCGCCAGCGCGGCGCGAATCTGAATCTCGATGAACGTCCGCACGAGATCCGGTCTGCCGTAGAACGCACGCCGCAGCCGGGCCAGCTCCTCCGCCAGATTGAACGAAGAGCTCTTGCCGTCCGTGAATTCCTCGATGGCGACCGCCACCTGCATGGCATCGAGCCGTAGCGAGTTCATCACGCTGCGCGCCGCGGCGATCTCCTGCTCCGACACTCTCCCATCGGATTTCGCGACGTGGCCCATGATGCGAAACGTGGAGCGGAAGAACTGCTCAGCCGTTTCAGCCGCCGTCGAGCTGAACCGCTCCGCAGTGTCGCTGGCCGAGCCGCGCCCGTCGGCATCCTGCGCAGCGGAGGCGTCGTCGAACAGGTGCCCGAGCAATGCGCCAATGGCCGCGCCCGGGATTCCGCCCGCCAGCATCCCCACAACCCCGCCGAATACTTTGCCCGTCCAGCGCATCATCATTGCTATAGTAACAAGCTCCCTCGCGCCCACCGCCCTGAAGCGTCAACCAGCAGCCTTAGCCATGGCGACCGTTCACCGCACCGCCCTTCGCGACCTGAAAAAGATCAACGAAGGCAAGGTACGGGACATCTACGAAGTGGATGCGGACACCCTGCTGATCGTCACCACGGATCGCCTGTCGGCGTTCGACGTGGTGCTGCCGGACCCCATTCCGGACAAGGGTCGCGTATTGAACGAAATATCGAACTTCTGGTTCGACCGCACCCGCCACATCATCCCGAATCATCTGACCGGCCGGCCTCTCGCAAGTGCGGTCCGGAATCTGGACGACCTGGCGATGCTCGAAGACAGGGCAGTGATCGTGCGGAAGCTGCAGACGCTGCCGATCGAGGCCGTCGTCCGGGGTTATCTCATCGGTTCCGGCTGGAAGGACTACCAGAAGAGCCAGGAGGTGTGCGGCATCGCCCTGCCGGCGGGTTTGCAGCTCGCGCAGCGCCTGCCCGGGCCGATCTTCACGCCCGCCACGAAGGTTGCCGTCGGCGGCGGCCACGACGAAAACATCGGCTTCGACACTGCGGTAAAGGTCATCGAGGAAGCATTCCCGGGACGCGGGCGCGCCCTTGCCGAGCAGGCACGCGATGCCGCCATCACGCTCTATTCCTTCGCAGCGGAGCACGCGCGCCAGCGCGGCATCATCATCGCCGACACCAAGTTCGAATTCGGCGTCGATGGCGAGGGCCGCCTGACCCTGATCGACGAAGTGCTCACCCCGGACTCGTCACGCTTCTGGCCGGCAGACACGTATCGTCCGGGCGCGAGCCCACCGAGCTTCGACAAGCAGTTCGTGCGCGACTATCTCGAGACCCTGGACTGGGACAAGCGCCCGCCGGCCCCGAAGCTCCCGCCCGAGATCGTCCGGCGCACGAGCGAGAAATATCGCGAGGCCCTCGAACGCCTCACACGCTGAGGCTTGCGGCGTCACACTTGCGGTACATGCGGCGCGCGCCAGCGGAATGTGTGCGTCCATGCGGCCCTCGTCGGTAGACTAGCCCCATGCAGCCCGCGTGGATCGCTCCTTCGATTCTTTCGGCCAACTTCGCGAAGCTCGGCGAGGAAGTGGATGCCGTGCTCGATGCCGGCGCGGACATCGTGCACTTCGACGTGATGGACAACCACTACGTCCCGAATCTCACCATCGGCCCGCTGATCTGCGAAGCGCTCCGCAAGCACGGTATCTCTGCGCCCATCGATGTGCATCTGATGGTTCGGCCCGTCGATCGCATCGTGCCGGACTTCGCGGCAGCCGGCGCCACGTACATCAGCTTTCACCCCGAAGCGACGGAGCACATCGACCGCACCATCGAATTGATCCGGGAGCACGGCTGCAAGCCGGGCCTGGTCTTCAACCCCGCGACGCCACTCGACTATCTCGACTACACGCTCGAGAAGCTGGACCTCGTGCTGCTCATGTCCGTGAATCCGGGGTTCGGCGGGCAGAAGTTCATCCGCAGCGCCCTGACGAAGCTCGCGCAGGCCAGAAAGCGCATCGATGCGACGGGACGCGCCATCCGCCTCGAGATCGACGGGGGCGTGAAGACGGACAACATCGGTGAGATCGCGCGCGCCGGCGCCGACACGTTCGTGGCCGGCTCCGCGATCTTCGGCAGCAAGGATTACGCTGCGACGATCGCAGCGATGCGCAAAGAGATCAGCGCGTCAGGTTAGACGTCTACTCTTCGTCGTCGTCCAGATCGTCGTCGTCATCGTCGTCCGACTCGATGCGGGACTTGCCGCCCCCGGCGGCCGTGGCGGTGGCCGTCTTGGCCGGCACGATCACGGGGCGCGTCTTCATCTTCGGCCGGGCGTTGAACACGACGATCGTCTTGCCGGTGGCGCGGAGCAGACCCTGCTCCTCGAGCACCTTCAGCACGCGACCGGCCATCTCACGCGAGCATCCCACGAGGCGCGAGAGCTCCTGACGGCTCACCTTGATCTGCATGCCTTCCGGATGCGTCATTGCGTCCGGCTCACCGCAGAGATCCATGATGGCGTGCGCGACACGCCCGGTAACGTCGACGAACGCGAGGTCGCCGAGCTTGCGGTTCGTGCGATCCAGACGCGTGGCGAGCTGCGTGGCCAGCTCGAAGATCAGGCCGGGGCTCTCCGCCGCGATCTGCCGGAAGCGGGGATACGTCATTTCCGCCAGCTCGCACTGGTTGCGCGTGCGGACCCAGGCGCTGCGGGTGGGCTGCTCGTAGAACAATCCCATCTCGCCGAAGAACTGACCGCGATTGAGGTAGGCGAGCACCATCTCGTTGCCTTCCTCGTCCTCGATCATCACTTCGACCGAGCCGCTGATGATGTAGTAGAGAACATCGGGCAGGTCGCCGGCGTGAATGACCACCGTCTTCGACGGAACGGTGCGGATCCGGCAGTAACTCAGAAAGCGATTGATCGCCGGAATGTCACTCAGCGGCTTGATGTTCTCTTCCATTAACCAGCTCCCCAGAGATGGCGCGTGCGCGAGGCTTTTTATACATAAGCCTGAACAACTGCAAGCGTAAGGCTCAATAGGCAGACATAGAGCACACTCGGACTCAAATCCAGTACGCGGTATGGGTCATCACACGCGCGGTGTGCTTCATCAGGAGGCGGGCCGGTGCCGGCAGCTCTGTGCCACCCGCTGCCTTCGCTGCCACGCCATGCTGGATTTCATCCGCGCGCATGGCTTCGAGGATGGATCGGCTGCGCGCATCGCTGGCGGGTAGACGGGTGAGGTGACTGTCGAGATGTCCTTCGACTTGCCTTTCCGTCTCGGCGACGAACCCGAGACTCATACGATCCCCGAGAGCCGCGGCCAGGGCACCGATGGCGAACGAACCCGCATACCAGAGGGGATTCAGCAGGCTCGGGCGTGACTGCAGCTCGGACAGGCGGGTCTCGCACCAGGCGAGGTGATCCGTTTCTTCTCGGGCGGCGTTGAGAAGCATCTCCCGGGTGCGGTCGGAGCGGGCCATGAACGCCTGGCCGTGATAGAGCGCCTGCGCGGCGACCTCGCCCGTGTGGTTCACGCGCATGAGGGCGCCAGACTCCCGCCGTTCGGCATCCGACAACGTGGGAGCGGGGCCGGAGGGGGCCGGCAGCGGGCGGCTTGCCCGAGCGGGAGCGAAGACGGAGCGTAAGGCGCGGTCGGCGACACCGATCAGGGCATCCAGGTCCGGCGGGAAGCTCGGCAGGCGGGGCGAAGACATCCTTATATATTGGCCTGCGGCCAAGGGGTTTTAAATGCGGTTCGGACGAACCGCATACGAGTAGCCGGCGCGGACGCCGGGAAGAGTCCCTCTGGTACGCTCGTTTGGCCCGGTCACGGCACTTGCTTTGCATTGGTGGGGGGCCTTCAGTACACTGCCGCGCCTTTTTTGGGGGTTCACGCCGCACCCCTCACCCGGATCAGCCCATGAGCACTCTTTCCGCCATCACCGAATTCACGAAGCCTGCCACCGTGCGCGGCGACTGGTATCTCGTCGATGCCAGCGACAAGACCCTGGGGCGCCTCGCCTCCCAGATCGCCCATCGCCTGAAGGGCAAGCACAAGGCCGACTACAGCCCGCACGTCGACATGGGCGACCACATCGTCGTGGTGAACGCGGACAAGGTGCGCGTCACGGGCCGCAAGCTCACGGACAAGATCTACTACTGGCACACCCAGCACATCGGCGGCATCAAGCAGATCGCCCTCGAGAAGCTCCTCGACGAGCACCCGGAACGGGTCATCGAGTTCGCCGTGAAGGGCATGCTGCCGAAGAATCCGCTGGGCCGGCGCATGTTCAAGAAGCTTCACGTGTTCGCGGGCGGCAAGCACCCGCACACGGCCCAGCAGCCCAAGCCGCTCGAGCTGTAAGCCCAAGCGCTCTCACAGGACCGATATCCATGGCAGCTACTCCGAATTACGGGACCGGCCGGCGCAAGACCGCCACCGCCCGCGTCTACCTGCGCTCCGGCAAGGGCACGATCACGGTCAACGACCGGCCGCTCGATCAGTTCTTCGGCCGCGAGACCGGCCGCATGATCGTGCGCCAGCCGCTCGAAGCCGTGCAGCTCGTGAACAAGTTCGACATCTCCGTGCGTGTGGACGGGGGTGGCATCACCGGCCAGGCCGGCGCCATCCGTCACGGCATCACCCGCGCGCTGATCGAGTACGATGAGTCGCTGCGCAAGACCCTTCGCGATGCCGGCTTCGTCACGCGCGATGCGCGCGAGGTCGAACGCAAGAAGGTCGGTCATCGCAAGGCTCGCCGCGGTACGCAGTACTCGAAGCGTTAACGGTTAATCGGGGAGCCATTGGGGGATCGTCTAGTGGTAGGACAACGGACTCTGACTCCGTTTACCTAGGTTCGAATCCTAGTCCCCCAGCCAACACCAAGGGCCCGTCGTTCGACGGGCCCTTTTGTTTTCAGAACGTCTCGACGCCCTGGTCGGTACCGACGATGACGATGTCGGCACCACGTGCCGCGAATAACCCCACCGTCACCACGCCCACGATCTGATTGATCTCGGCTTCCAGGGAAACAGGGTTCGTGATCCTCAGGTCATGCACGTCGAGGATGTGGTTGCCGTTGTCGGTGATCGTTCCCTCGCGCCACACGGGGCGGCCGCCGAGCGCAGTGAGACGTGAGGCCACGTACCTGCGCGCCATCGGAATGACTTCGACGGGCAGCGGGAAGCGCCCCAGCACGTCGACGATCTTCGTGCCGTCGACGACACAGACGAACTGCTTCGAGGCCGCCGCCACGATCTTCTCGCGCGTCAGCGCCGCTCCGCCCCCCTTGATGAGGTGCCGGGTTCGCGTGGCCTCATCGGCGCCATCGACATAGACCGCCAGCGACCCGACTTCATTCAGGTCCAGCACCTCGATGCCGGCAGCACGCAGGCGGGCGGTGGATGCATTGGAGCTCGACACCGCGCCGCTCACGCGCACGGTGCCGGCGGCCAGCGCATCGATGAAGAGGTTCACCGTCGAACCCGTGCCGATGCCGATCACTGTGCCCGCGCGCACGTAGCGAAGAGCCGCTTCGGCGGCGCGTTGCTTGCCGGTATTGCTGCCCGTGGCCATGTGGAAGTCCTGCAAATGAAGAGGAATGCGACATCCAGAAACGACTGAGCCCGCTTGCGCGGGCTCCAGTGTCGTCTTGGTCCGGTGAGCGCGGAAAAAATTTCCGCGCTCACCGAATTTCAAGGGCCTTACTTCTTCTTGGAAGCTTTCTTCTTGCCCTTCTTTTTCGCCTTAGCCATGTTGGCACTCCAGTTACGGGTTAGTCCGGGGTCGAAGTATACGCACGCGAATCAAAAAAACAAGCAAGCACACTCGCTCTGTGCTACGCGCGCGCCATCGATCATCACAACAACGAGCGAATGAACTTCCAGTGAGCGGCTTCCACTGGGCTCACTGACAAGCGATTGCCCGGTCGCAGCAACACCATTCCCTTCAGCTCTTTCGTTGCATGCTCACGCAGCTCCTGCAGCGTGATGATGCGTGCGAAGCGCTCCTTCAGCTTCACATCCACCATGTACCAGCGGGGCTCAGCGGGATCCGAATCGGGGTCGTAGTGGTGATGCTTGCGATCGAATGCGGTGGGATCGGGGTAGCCTTCTTTCGTGATCTCCATCACGCCTGCGATGCCCGGCACCTCGGTGCTGGAGTAGTAGATGAAGGCCTGGTCGCCGCGCTTCATCTGGTCGCGAAGCATGTTGCGCGCCTGAAAATTACGCACCCCATCCCATGCGGTGGTGCTGCGGGGGGCCTTTGCCAGGTCATCGATACTGAAAGTGGAGGGCTCGGTCTTCATCAGCCAATACGACATCGCACGACCCCTTTATCCGTGACCACCGCATTCATGTGCACATCGTGTGCTGCGGCCTCGATCGATGGCAATTGCTGGAAGGCATACGCCAGGCCCACGAGGCGCGGCCCGCGCCAGGAGGCATGGACGTTGCGAAACGCGAAGGTGCGATCGTAGTAGCCACCGCCCATCCCCAGGCGCGCGCCGCGCGCATCGAACCCGACGAGGGGCAGGAGCACGAGGTGAAGGAAGCGCGCTTCGACGCGCGCCGTGCCGATGGGCTCCAGGATGCCGAGATGATTCGCGCGCTGGCGGCAGCCCAGAGACGTTTCCACGAAGTGAATGCGGCCAGTTCGCCGCTCTATGCGCGGCAGGAACACGCGACACCCGCGGTTCAGCGCGAGCGCGATCAGCGGCGCGGTGTCCAGCTCTTCGCGCATCGCTGCGTAGATGGCCACACGCTGACCCGCTCGCAGCGGAAACGCGCGATCCAGGTTCCGCGCTACGAGAAGCGCCGCGCGCTCACGCTCCAGAGGGGAAAGGCTTCGCCGGCGGGCACGCAACTCTGCCCGCAAGGGCTTGCGGGCAGAGCTGAGGGAGGGAAGAGAGAGCGCCACCCGCCTGTGCCGGTGCTAGCCGTTGCTCTCGACCAGAGCAACATGTGGGACGAGCTGAAGCAGGTAAGGCTTTCCGCTCGAGGCGGACTTGCACAATTCTGCACTCAAGCCCATGTGTCCCGTGGGTGTTCCAATTAGGGTCGAGAGGTAACCCGACCAGCGTGTCGAACACCGCAGGCGACGCCGGGATTCACTCTACACGAGACCCTCGAGGGTCGGGAGGTGCGCCAGTTCAAAATTCCAGCTGCTGGCCCTTGGCAAGCTGGGCCTCAACGCGCTCGCGCAGGTGCTTCACCCGGCCGCTCGCATCGCTTTCGAGCTTCGCTTCGCGTTCCTTCAGCTTCAGATATTCGTTGGCGAGGTTGAGCGCAACCATGACGGCGATGCGATCGGAGCCGACCACCTTGCCGCTGTCGCGCACCTCGCGCATCCGTGCATTGAGGAATTCCGCGGAGTCGAGCAGCGCGGAGCGCTCCTCGTAGGGACAGGCCATGGTGTATTCCTTCTCGAGGATACGCACACTGACCCGCGCTGGCTCGCGGTTTGACTCGCGCGTGTCGCGAGCCGCTTCGGACTGGCTCATGCCCCGTGTTCCATGGTTTTCAACCGACCGATCATGGCCTCGACGCGGGCGCGCACCTGCTCGTTCTTCTGCAGGAGGCCCGCGCGATCGTTGGTGAGAGTTTCGTGACGCTGGCGGAGTGCACGATTCTCCTCCTTGAGCTCCACGACGCTGGCCATCAGCTCCTCGATACGGCGTTCGAGGCGTGCGAGCTCCAGATCGAGCTGTGTTCTTGTTGTGTCGTTCATGCCAACGATTATGGAGTCGCCCTCTTGACGCGGTCAATCAAAAGCCGGTTCATGCCTTTCAGGCATAATGCGCAGGCCATGCAGACTGCGAGTTACGCGGATATCCAGCGGGTGCTCGCCGACGAGCGCTCGATGACCGACGCTGCGGAGGCGCACGGTACGCTGGTGGGCGCGCTCTGCACGGCGGCGGCGTATCGATTCGAAGACTGGTTGCAGGAAATCCTGCCGGAAGGCCGCGCGGAGACCGTCTCCAACAGCACCTTGCGCGGCCTCTACTTCCTCACCTCCGAGACCCTCGCGGGCCAGGACCTCGAGTTCCAGCCCCTGCTGCCCGAGGATGCGCAGCCGCTCGACGAGCGCACCGCTGCGCTGGCGCAGTGGTGCGTCGGCTTTCTTTACGGCCTGGGCTCCGGCTCCATCCAGGACCTGAAGACCCTGCCGGGCGAGGTCGGCGAGGTCGTCCGCGACTTCGACGAGATCACGCGCGTGGGCGTCGACGGTGGCGAGACCGATGAGCAGAACGAGAGCGCTTACGCGGAGCTCGTCGAATTCGTGCGCGTGGGCGTGCAGCTCGTGTTCGAGGAGCTCGAGCCCCTGCGCGATGAACCCTCCGCGGAGCAACCCGATCCCCCTTTGCATTGAGGCGAATGTGGCGCAACGCTCCCGACTCAGGGCCGCACCGAAACGAGCCCGCACCATCCCCAAAGACGAATTCGCCCGCCGCCGCCGCCAGCTCATGAAGCAGATGGGGCGCGATGCCATTGCGGTGATCGCCGCGGCGCCCGTGCACGTGCGCAACAACGATGTCGAATATGCATACCGGCAGGACAGCGACTTCTTCTATCTCACGGGTTTCGCCGAGCCCGAGTCGGTCGCCGTGCTGATTCCCGGGCGCGAGCAGGGCGAGTACCTGCTGTTCGTGCGCGATCGCGATCCGGCGCGCGAAACGTGGGACGGGAAGCGCGCCGGCCCGGCGGGCGCGCGGCGCATCTTCGGGGCCGACGACGCCTTTCCCATCTCGGATATGGACGAGATCCTCCCCGGGCTGCTCGAGAACCGCACCAAGGTGTACTACACCATGGGCGCGTATCACGAATTCGATCAGCGCGTGGTGGGCTGGGTGAACGGCCTGCGTGCGCAGGCCAAGCACGGCAAGCACTCGCCGCAGGAATTCGTAGCGCTCGACCACGTGCTGCACGACATGCGGCTGTTCAAGTCCCGCAATGAGGTCGATCTCATGCGGGAGTCCGCGCGCATCGCTGCCCGCGCTCACATCCGCGCGATGAAAGCGTGCCGGCCGGGCCGCAAGGAATACGAAATCATGGCGGAGCTCATCCACGAGTTCCGCGTGCACAACGCTGACACGTCGTATCACCCCATCGTTGGCGGTGGCGACAACGCCTGTATTCTTCATTACCGCGAGAACGATCAGACGCTGAACGATGGCGACCTGCTGCTCATCGATGCGGGCTGCGAGTTCGAGTGTTACGCATCGGATATCACGCGCACTTTCCCCGTGAACGGCGAGTTCTCGTCCGAGCAGCGCGCTGTGTATGACGTGGTGCTGGAGGCCAATCAGGCAGCCATCGCCAAGGTGAAGCCCGGCAATCACTGGAACGATCCGCATACGGCAGCCGTGCGCGTGGTGACGCAGGGGCTCGTGAAGCTGGGGCTCCTCAAGGGCCGCGTGCCCGCGCTCGAGAAGGAAGGGGCATACCGCAAGTTCTTCATGCACCGGACCGGACACTGGCTCGGCATGGACGTGCACGACGTGGGCGACTACAAGATCGGCGACGAGTGGCGCGTGCTCGAGCCCGGCATGGTGATGACCATCGAACCGGGCATCTACATCGCGCCCGGCATGCGCGGCGTGAAAAAGGGATTTCGCGGCATCGGGGTGCGCATCGAGGACGATGTCGTGGTGACCCGCACCGGGGTGGAAGTGCTCACGTCCAAGGCGCCGAAGGATCCGGATGAGATCGAAGCGCTGATGGCGCACGGCTGAGCCACACCGATGCGCGCACGCGAGGTGGATGTCGTCATCGTCGGTGGCGGCATGGTAGGCGCGAGCTTCGCGCTGGCTCTCGCGGACAGCGGCCTCGCTGTCGTGATGATCGAAAGCATTGCGCCCGGTTCCGGTTCGCAGCCGAGCTTCGACGATCGAACGACAGCCCTCGGCAATGCGAGCCGACGCATCTTCCAGGGTTTGGGCGTGTGGGCGGACATCGAGCCATCGGCAGCCGCGATTCGCACCATTCATGTCTCCGATGCCGGGCGCTTCGGCTTTGCGCGGCTCAACGCGGCTGAGCAGGGGATCGACGCGTTCGGCTACGTCGTGACCAATCGCATCATTGGTGCTGCTTTGTGGGCGAAGCTTAAGAGCGCCGCTGGCGTCACCGTGCGTGCGCCTGCGCATCCTGAGAACGTCGAGATCACAGCGGATGGTGTGCGGCTCACTGTTGTCGCCGATGGTGCCGATGGCGGCAGGGAGACGCTTGCAGCGCGCCTCATCGTCGCGGCGGATGGCGCGCATTCGAGTGTGCGTGCGGCGGCGGGGATCGACGCGTCCGTCGAGGACTACGATCAGGTCGCCCTCATTGCCAACCTGCTCACGGATCGGCCGCCCGATGGCACGGCTTATGAGCGATTCACGCCTGCGGGTCCGCTCGCGCTGCTGCCGCTGAACGATGGCAGCTACGGCATCGTCTGGAGTTCCGCGCCCGCTGAAGCCGAGCGACTCTCGAACTTGTCGGAGGCGGCGTTTCTCGCGGAGTTGCAGAGTCGTTTCGGATGGCGAGCGGGACGCTTCACGCGTGTGGGTCGGCGAACCTCCTATCCCCTGAAGCTCACACGCGCAGCGACTACCGTTGCGCCGCGGGCAGTGCTGATCGGCAACGCGGCGCAGGCACTGCACCCAGTGGCGGGGCAGGGATTCAACCTCGGGCTTCGTGATGCGGCGATGCTGGCCGAAGTGCTGGTGGGCGCTGCGGGGGGCGATGTCGGTAGCGCCGACCTTCTGGCCCGCTTCGAGCAGTGGCGCTCCGGGGATCGCAGTGGCGTCATCCGATTCACGGATGGCTTGATCCGACTGTTCGGCGATACTCGGCCCGGCATGGGTCTCGCGCGTAACTTCGGACTGCTGCTCTTCGACCTCACGCCGCCGGCCAAGAGTGCACTGGCGCGGGTCAGCGCCGGGTTTGCCGGCCCGACGCCGCGTCTGGCGCGCGGACTCGCGATTCAGGAACGGCCCCGACGTCCCGTCGCCTCATGACCGCAACGACATCCAGCGATCTTCTCGATGTGCTGATCGTCGGCGGTGGCCCCGTTGGGGGAGCCGCAGCGGCCTTGCTTGTGCAGGCAATGCGGTCCGAGCGTGCGCCGATGCGCATCGCCGTGCTCGAACCGAAGCGAGCGATGCCGGTGGCGAGATCCGCGGTGATGGCGGATGCGCCGCGTGCGAAGGCGAGCGCGAGCCAGGCACCCATCGATCTGCGCGTGTCTGCGTACTCGCGGGCGAGTGAGCACATCCTGAGCGCCGCGGGCGCGTGGCCCGCGATCGCCGCGGGGCGCCTGTGTTCCTACGATCGAATGCGCGTCTGGCATGAAAGCATTCCGCCTGCCTCATCCAACGTGCTCATGTTCGATGCCGCCGAGGTGGGTGAGCCGAACCTGGGGTACATCATCGAGACGCGACTCGTGCAGAGCGCGTTGCTGGAAGCGGCGGAGGATGGCGGAGCAAGTGTCGTTCAGGCCGAGCTCGCAACGCTGAGCATCGAGGAGGATTACGTTCGCGTCGAAACGAAGATGGGGGAAACGGCAGGCGAGACGCTCAAAGCGAAGCTCGTTGTCGGCGCGGATGGAGCGCAGTCAGCCGTGCGTGCAACGGTTGGGCTCACTGCCGAGGTATCCGGTTATCAGCAGACTGCCATTGTCGCGAACGTCGCGACGGCGCGGCCGCATGAGAGCACAGCGTGGCAGCGTTTCCTCACCACAGGGACACTGGCGTTCTTGCCGTTGAGCGATGGAACGAGCTCGATCGTGTGGTCGGCGGATGACGAGCTGGCGAAGAGGCTGCTCGCTGCTTCACCCGAGCAGTTCGCTCAGGAGCTGGATCGGGCGTCGGACCTGGCGCTCGGTGAAACGCGGCTCGTCAGTGAGCGCATTTCGTTTCCTTTGCGGCGGCTGGCTGCGCACCACTATGCCGCGCATCGGTGTGCGTTGATTGGTGATGCCGCCCATGTCGTGCATCCGTTGGCGGGGCAGGGCGTGAACTTAGGCCTGCTCGACGCGGCCGCGCTAGCTGAGCTGCTCGTCGTTGCGCGGCGTGAAGGCGAGGACCCGGGCGCGTTACGCGTTCTGCGTCGCTACGAGCGGTGGCGGAAGACCGAGACGCAGATGATGAGCACCGCCATCGACGCGTTCGATCGCCTGCTCGCCCACGGTACCGGCCCCTTTGCGCGCATCGCCCAGCGTGGCCTTGGTTTCGTCAACCGCAGCCAGGAACTAAAGCGCTTGTTCATTCGGCGGGCGCTAGGCATTGCCGGCGAGTTGCCCGCCGCCGCCCGTGTGCGTAGTCGCGCATAAAAAGATGCGCTCTTGAGCGCGCGCGCAGCGCCAAGCGAAGTCGAGGCCGAAATGCAGCGTCTCAACCGACCCTACCGAAGCGGAATCCGGTCAATCTTCGCGGCGCAGATGAAGTCATTCTCTGAGAGGCCTTTGATGGCATGCGTGGTGAACACGATGCGGCAATATCCGTAACCAACCTCGAGATCCGGGTGATGATCCTCGAGGTTGGCGACATGCGCCACCGCATTCACGAAGCTCATCGTCCGATAAAAGTCCTTGAACTTGAATTCACGTCGGATCGCCTTCGCATCCGCCGTCAAATCCCAATCCGCATGCAGCTGCGCCACCAGCTCCCGCGCCTTGGCTGAGCTCAGCGGCTCGACGCCGCCCTCACACGGCAGGCATTTCATTTCATTGAGCTCGGTCATGCGATCTCCTTGCGGGCGTACTTGCGTGCCACGTACTGCTCGAGCAGTTCCTGAAATTCCTCGGCGATGCGGTCGCCCTTCAGCGTCACCGTTTTCTCGCCATCCTCATAGACCGGCGCGACGGGCCGCTCACCCGTCCCGGGCAAGCTGATCCCGAGGTTCGCGTGCTTGCTCTCGCCCGGCCCATTCACGACGCAACCCATCACGGCGACCGTCATGTCTTCCACGCCAACGTACTCACGCCGCCAGTCCGGCATGCGATGCCGGATGTGAGATTGAATCTGTTGGGCAAGCTCCTGAAAGACGGTGCTCGTGGTGCGCCCGCACCCAGGGCAAGCGACGACCAGCGGCGCGAACGAGCGCAGCCCCATGGTCTGCAGAATCTCCTGCGCAACGATCACTTCCTGCGTGCGATCGCCGCCCGGTTCCGGCGTGAGCGATACACGAATCGTGTCGCCGATGCCTTCCTGCAGCAGCACAGACATGCCCGCGGTGGAGGCCACGATGCCCTTGGACCCCATGCCTGCTTCGGTGAGGCCAAGGTGCAGCGGGTACTCGCAACGCGTCGCCAGATCCCGATAGATGGCGATCAAATCCTGCACGCCACTCACTTTCGCACTGAGGATGATGCGATCGTGCCCAAGCCCGAGCTCTTCCGCGCGCCTGGCGCTTTCGAGCGCCGAGAGCACCACGGCCTTGCGCATGACCTCTCGGGCAGATAACGGTTGTGCGCTCGCCGAGTTCTCATCCATCAGTCGCGTGAGCAAATCCTGGTCGAGACTTCCCCAGTTCACGCCAATGCGCACAGGCTTGCCGTAGCGGCACGCCGCTTCGATCATCTCGGCGAACTGTGGATCGCGCTTGCTGCCACGCCCGACGTTCCCGGGGTTGATGCGATATTTCGCGAGCGCCTCGGCGCACGACGGGTGCTCGCGCAGCAGCTTGTGACCGTTGAAATGAAAATCGCCGATGAGCGGCACGTTCACACCCATCTGCGCGAGCCGGTCGCGAATCGGCGCGACCGCAGCTGCAGCTTCGCTAGTGTTCACGGTGACGCGCACCAGCTCCGAGCCTGCGCGCGCGAGAGACTTCACTTGCACGGCCGTGCCTTCGATATCCGCCGTGTCCGTATTCGTCATCGACTGCACGACGATCGGATTCGACCCGCCGACACGCACGGGCCCGATGTGGACAGCTACGCTGTGACGTCGCGGATTCACGGCAGCCGCGTGGATTGCCAGGACACGAGTTGCCAGCGCCCGTCGCGCTTCGCGTAGACATCCGTGTAGATGGCCTGGAACGAATCCGCCTTGCCGTTCGTCTCGACGCGCGCATTGATCTTGCCGTTGATCAGGACGACGTCGCCCATCGGGCGCGGATTGAAAGCCACGATGTCCATGCCGAGATAGCGCTGCGTGCCCGAGGTGACGAAGCCGATGATCTCCTCTTTGTTCTGGCACACGCCCGTGGAATGGCAGTACACGAGATCGTCCCCGAGCATCGGCCGGACTGCGGTCGCGTCGGCTGCGATGAATGCCTTGAAACGCGCCCGCTCCACCGCTTCGATGTCGCGCAGGACCGACGCAGAGTCGTCTGAATTCGTTACCGTGACCTTGCAGCCGGCCATAAAAGCCACGGCGCTCAGGGCCAGGAGCACAGCATGAGTTTTCATGCGTGAATTGTGCCGTGACCGGGCGCCGACTGGTATCATTCGCGCGTCCGCTGACGTGTCCGTCCGGAGAGTGCTCGACCTTCGATCAACGTGGGTCGAGCCGCCGAAGGCGCAAGTTCCGCCCGGAAACGCTCAGGCAGCAGAACGGCAGACACGAGGGCGCCCGGATGGGCCGGGCCTCGCAGCGGGCTCTGGAGAGCGGTCACCCCCCTCGAGAAGACGAGGGTGACCCACCGAAGGGGTGCGGCGTACAGGGTTACGCCTGATCTCTCAGGTCGCAGGACAGAGGGGCGGCGGATGGGCATATGAAAGATGTGCCGATCCGCCGCCCTTTTTGTTTACGGCGACCGGAGAGACAACGCATGGGACGACGCACACCGCTCTTCGAACTGCACCAGGAGCTCAACGCCCGGATGGTCGACTTCGGGGGTTGGGACATGCCAGTGCAGTACAGCTCGCAGATCGGCGAGCACCACGCCGTGCGCCGTGGCGCCGGCGTGTTCGACGTTTCGCACATGTGCGTCATCGACCTGAAGGGCGAACGTGTGCGGCCCTTCCTCGCCCACCTCCTCGCCAACGACGTCGGCAAGCTCCGCGAGTCCGGCAAGGCGCTTTATAGCTGCATGCTGACGGAGGCGGGCGGCGTCATCGACGACCTCATCGTCTATTACCTCGACGAGCAGTGGTTTCGCATGGTCGTGAACGCTGGCACGCGGGACAAGGATCTCGCATGGATACGCCAGCAGGCGCTGGCATTCGGCGTTTCGGTCAACGAGCGCACGGACCTGGCGATGGTTGCCATCCAAGGTCCCGAAGCACGCACGAAGTTCGCACAGCTCCTCTCGCCCGCAGGTGCGCAGGCCGCGCTCGCACTCGACACATTTGTGGGCCGCGAGATCGACGGCTGGTTCATCGCGCGCACCGGCTATACCGGCGAGGATGGTTTCGAAGTGATGCTGCCTGCGAAGGACGTGGTGCGTGTGTGGCGGGACCTGAATGCGCTCGGCGTGGCGTCCTGCGGCCTCGGTGCGCGGGACACGTTGCGCCTCGAAGCCGGCATGAATCTCTATGGCAACGACATGGACGAGAGCCGCAACCCGCTCGAATCCGGTCTCGCATGGACTGTGGCCTTCGAGCCCGCCACACGCAACTTCGTCGGCCGCAAGGCGCTCGAAGACATCAAGGCGAAGGGCGGCATTCCGAAGCTCGTGGGTCTTCTGCTCGAAGATCGCGGCGTCCTGCGCAGCCATCAGAAGGTGATGGTGCCTGGCGTCGGCGAAGGCGAAACCACGAGCGGCACATTTTCACCGACGCTCGAGCGTTCCATTGCCTTCGCGCGCGTTCCCGCGGGCACCGGCAAGCAGGTGCAGGTCGACATTCGCGGCAGGCTTCTCAATGCGAGCGTGGTCAAGCCCCCGTTCGTGCGGTTCGGTAAACCCTGTATCGAAATCAGCGGAGTACATGGCAGATGAGCAACGTTCCGGCCGATCTCAAGTACACGCGCACCCACGAGTGGATCAGGACCCAGAAGGACGGCACGGTCGAAATCGGCATCACCGATCACGCCCAGCATTCGCTTGGCGATCTCGTGTTCGTCGAAGTGCCCGAGGGGGGACGGCAGGTCGGTGCGGGTGAGCCGTGCGCCGTCGTGGAGTCCGTGAAGGCAGCCTCGGACGTCTACAGTCCTGTCGCAGGCGAAATCACCGAAGGCAATGCCGATCTCGCCACCACTCCCGAGCTGGTCAACCAGGATCCGTTCGGCAAGGGGTGGCTCTTTCGCCTGAAACCCGCGAACACCGCGCTGCTCTCCGAGCTGATGTCGCCCGAGGAGTACACGGAGCTCCTGAAGGCGGAGGGCGGCTGAAATGGCTTTCATTCCGCACACCGAAAAGGACATCGCCGCGATGCTCGCCGCCATCGGCTGCTCGAGCATCGAGCAGCTCTTCGATGAAATTCCGAAGAACCTGCGTGTGAAGTCGCTCGCCGGCGTTCCCGCCGCGCTGAACGAGATGGAGATCGGCCGCCTCATGCAGGAACGCGCGAAGGTGGACGGCAAACCGCTCTGCTTCATCGGCGCGGGTGCGTATGAGCATCACATTCCCTCTGCGGTGTGGGCCATCACCACGAGAGGCGAGTTCTACAGCGCATACACGCCGTATCAGGCGGAGGCGAGCCAGGGCACCCTGCAGCTTCTCTACGAATATCAGTCGATGATCGCGAACCTGACGGGCATGCAGGTCTCGAACGCGTCGCTGTACGACGGTGCCTCCGCCGTGGCCGAGGCATGTCTGATGGCCGTGCGTGTCAATCGCAAATCGAAGTCCCAGCGCATTCTCATGCCGACCACGGTGCATCCGCACTATCGTCGCGTCGCCGGGGCTACGGCTTCCAATCAGGGTCTGCGCTTCGAAGAAGTGCCGTACTGCACGGAGGAAGGGCGAACCATCGTTGGCGCGCTCGCGAAGTACGAGTCGCAGGACATCACCGCCATCGTCATTCAGCAGCCGAACTTTTTCGGCGTGCTCGAAGAGGTAGATGCGCTCACGGATTGGGCGCACGCGCGCGGCATCGTCGTCATCTCGGTGGTGAATCCAACCTCGCTGGCGTTGCTGAAACCGCCTGGCGAATGGGGTTCGGGAGGCGGACCCGGCAAGGTCGGCGCGGACATCGCTGTGGGCGACGGGCAGCCGCTCGGAGTGCCGCTGTCGTCTGGTGGCCCGTATTTCGGCTTCATCACGACGCGCATGGAGAACGTGCGTCAGATGCCAGGCCGTATCGTGGGCCGCACGCTGGACTCGAGCGGCAACGAGGGGTTCACCCTCACGCTGCAGGCTCGCGAGCAGCACATCCGCCGCGCCAAGGCCACGTCGAACATCTGCACCAACCAGGGCCTGCTCGTCACGGCCGCCACCATCTACATGACTCTCATGGGTCCGCAGGGGTTGCAGCGCGTGGCCGCAGCCTCGCATGCGAAGACGCGTGAGCTCGTCACCGCGCTCACGCGCATCAAGGGTGTGCGAACGGCCTTCAACACGCCGTGTTTCCATGAATCCGTGCTGTTGCTGGACCGGCCCGCCGCGCCGGTGCTGAAAGCGCTCGAAGCGCAGGGCGTGCTCGGTGGCTTGAACCTCGCCGAGCACTATCCCGAGCTCGGTCCGGCGCTCCTGGTGTGTGCCACGGAGACGAAGACCGCCGCGGATATCGATACCTACGCCCGTGCGCTCACTGACGCGATGAAAGCCGCGCTCGCCGCCTGAACACGAGAGTCCCGACCATGCGCGAAAAAGTCATTTTCGAGTATTCGCATCCCGGCCGCGGCGCCACGGACCAGTGGCCGCACGAAGTGGCGGATGCAACCGACTTGCCGGACCACCTGCGCCGGAAAACGCCGCCGGTGCTGCCCGAGGTGAGCGAGCTCGAGACCGTGCGCCATTTCACGCGCCTCTCACAGCTCAACTTCTCCATCGACACGCACTTCTACCCGCTCGGGTCGTGCACGATGAAGTACAACCCGAAGGCGTGTAACCAGTACGCGATGCTGCCCGAGTTCCTCGCGCGCCATCCGCTGGCGCCGGAATCGCACAGCCAGGGCTTCCTCGCCTGCATGCACGAGCTGCAGGAGATGCTCATGGAAGTGACGGGAATGAAGGGCGTGTCGCTCACGCCCATGGCCGGCGCGCACGGCGAGTTCGCAGGCGTCGCAATGATCCGCGCATATCACCGCGCTCGTGGAGACCTTGCTCGCAACGAGATCATCGTGCCCGAAGCAGCGCACGGCACGAATCCAGCCACAGCGACGATGTGCGGTTGTGTCGTTCGTGAAATCGCCGTTGGCCCGGATGGTGATGTCGACATCGAGGCGCTGAAGGCCGTGGTGGGTCCGCAGACCGCCGGCATCATGCTGACGAATCCCTCGACGCTCGGCGTGTTCGAACGGCGCATCGAAGAAGTGGCCCGCATCGTCCACACGGCCGGCGGCCTGCTCTACTACGACGGCGCGAACCTCAACGCGATCCTCGGCAAGGTGCGCCCCGGCGACATGGGGTTCGACGTCATCCACATGAACCTGCACAAGACCTTCTCGACTCCGCACGGCGGCGGCGGTCCGGGCGCAGGTGCAGTGGGTGTGAGCGCAAGAGTCGAGCCGTTCCTGCCGATCCCTATCGTGGGCAAGGACGGCGATCGCTATCGGTGGATCACCGAAGCGGATCGGCCGCAAAGCATCGGTCGCCTGTCGGCGTTCATGGGGAATGCGGGCGTTCTGCTCCGCGCCTACATCTATATGCGTCTGCTTGGGCGCGAGGGCATGTCGCAGGTCGGCGACTTCGCCACGCTCAACGCGAACTACATGCTTGCCCGGCTGAAGGAAGCCGGCTTCGAAGCGGCGTATCCCACGCGCCGCGCGAGCCATGAGTTCATCCTGACGCTGAAGCGTCAGGCGCGCGAGCTGGACGTCAACGCGATGGACTTCGCGAAGCGCCTGCTCGACCACGGCTTCCATGCGCCCACGACTTACTTTCCGCTGCTCGTGCCGGAGTGCCTGCTCATCGAGCCGACCGAGACCGAGAGCAAGGACGTGCTCGATGCCTTCATCGAGGCCTTGGTGCATATCCAGCGCGAGGCCGTTGAGGAACCCGAGCACGTGCGCAGCGCTCCGCATACCATGCCGGTCCGGCGTTTAGATGACGTGCGCGCCGCCAAGCAACTGGACCTGACGTGGAAGCCAAGACCGCAGCCGCAAAGCCTGTCGACCCCGCACCCGCCCAACACAAGCCAGTAGTCCGCGATACCGCCGGGGACCGGCCGAAGCCGCGCGGCGTCGACCGCATCTTCCGTGCTGCCATCGCGAGCTGGCTCGGGCTCGTCGGGGCGTATCGCAATGAGGCCGCGTTCCGCCAGGAACTCGCCCTCGCGGTGGTCGTCATACCTCTCGGCCTCTGGCTCGGGCATACGGGTGTGGAACGGGCACTGCTCGTCGCTCCGATGCTGCTCGTGCTGGTGGTCGAGCTGCTGAACAGCGCGATCGAGGCCACCGTGGACCGCATCGGGCTCGAGCGCCACGTGCTGGCCGGCCTCGCGAAGGACATAGGATCTGCCGCAGTTCTCATGTCTTTCATCCTGCTGGGAATTGTCTGGCTGCTGGTGCTCTTGGGCCGCTAGACTCGTCGATCCGGAGCTTGCCGGATCCGCTCCGATTGGATTACAGGACCCCTATGCGACGTGCACTTCTCTCGCTGCTTGTTCTTTTGGCCACGCCGCTCGCCATCCTCAATGCACAGACCACGCCTCCGCCGGCACCCACGAAGCCGCAGGCCTCGCCCCAACAGCAGGTGACGCCGCCGCCGTCCACCGTTCCGTCGCAGCAGTCGTTGCCTGGCTCGCAGCCTCCGCCGGTCCCGCCCGCGGGACCGCCGCAGCAGGGCGGACTCGGCAACGGCTCGGGCTCGCAGTCGCAGGCGAATCAGGTCGCGCAGCAGGCGGCCGCAGTTGAAGAAGATCCGGACTGGGCGGTCACGCTCGAGCGCATCGCGAACAGCGTCGTATCCATCGAAGTCGATGCCACGCGCGCGTTCGACACCGAGTGGAACAGCTCTGCGCAGGCCACCGGGTTCGTGGTGGATGCCGAGCGCGGGCTCATTCTCACGAATCGGCACGTCGTTACACCGGGGCCCGTCACTTCCGAAGCCACGTTCCTCAATCGCGAAGAGGTGCAGCTCTATCCGGTGTACCGCGATCCGGTGCACGACTTCGGCTTCTATCGTTACGACCCTTCGAAGCTCCGCTTCATCAAGCCGAAGGCGCTGCCGCTCTATCCCGAGGGCGCGCAGATCGGTCGCGAGATTCGCGTGGTCGGCAACAACGCGGGCGAGCAACTTTCGATTCTCGCGGGCACGCTCGCGCGCCTCGATCGCGAAGCGCCGGAATACGGCATCGCCAAGTACAACGACTTCAACACGTTCTATCTGCAGGCCGCTTCGGGTACCTCCGGCGGCTCATCGGGTTCGCCAGTGGTGGACATTCGCGGCCGCGTCGTCGCGCTGAATGCCGGTGGCGCCACCGGCGCTGCGTCGAGCTTCTATCTGCCGCTCGGCCGCGTGAAGCGCGCGCTCGACATGATCCAGCACGGGAAGGTGCCGACGCGCGGCACGCTGCAGACGGTGTTCTCGTACACGCCCTTCGATGAGCTGAAGCGCCTCGGCCTCACGCCTGGCACCGAAGCGGCAGTCCGGAAGCTCTTTCCGCAGTACACGGGCATGCTCGTGGTGACCGAGGTACTGCCCGGCTCGAAGAGCGACGGGCAGCTGCAGCCCGGCGACATCCTGGTGAAGGTCAACGGCAAGTACATGACGCAGTTCGAGCCGCTCGACGACGTCATGGACTCCACCGTGGGCAATACCGTGGATCTGGACCTCGAGCGCGGAGGCAAGGTGGTCACCGCGAAGTTGCCAGTGACCGACCTGCACGCCATCACGCCGAGCTCCTATGTCGAATTTGGCGATGCCATCGCGCACACACTGTCGTATCAGCAGGCGCGCCACTTCAACGTGCCCGTGCAGGGCGTGTACGTCGCCAATCCGGGGTATGTGTTCGGTGCGGGCGGCATTCCGCGCGGCGCCGTGATCAGCTCCTTCAACGCGAAAGACATCAACGGCATCGACGATCTCGAGGCCGCCGTCAATCAGCTCGGCGATGGCGACCGAGCAGCCGTGCGCTTCTCCACCATCGACGACCCGAACGGCAGTCAGCTTCGCTCGGTGCGCATGGACCGGCGCTGGTTCCCGGTGCGTCGCTGCCTGCGCGATGACACGAACGGCCTGTGGGATTGCAAAGAACTGCCAGTCGGTCCGAAGTCGAAACCGGCGGAGGGCGGCGCCACGGATTTCCCGACGTTCAAGGATCCGCGCCTCAGCTACATCGCGCCTTCGCTGGTGCAGGTGAGCTTCGACATGCCGTACTCGGTGTCGGGCATCACCGAACGCAACTATCACGGCACGGGCCTGGTCGTGGATGCGGAGCGCGGCCTCGTGGTCGTGGATCGCAACACCGTGCCGGTGTCGGTTGGCGATGTGAGCATCACGTTTGCGGGCACGCTGGAAGTGCCGGCGCGCGTCACGTACGTCCATCCGCAGCACAATCTCGCAATCGTCCAATACGATCCGAAACTCGTCGGCAACACGCCGGTGAAGAGCGCGAAGCTCGCGCCGCGAGACATCTCGGCCGGCGAGCAGGTGTGGGTCGTCGGGCTCGGGCGCGATAGCGAGCTGCGCTCGCGGAGCACCGAGATCGCGGAGGTAGAGCCGCTCGTGCTGCCGCTCTCGCGCACCATGCGCTTCCGCGACAGCAACCTGGACGGCATCGAGCTGGTGAACCCGCCCGGGGACTACGACGGCGTGCTGCTGGAGAAGTCCGGCCGCGTCATCGGACTTTGGTCCAGTTTCGCGTACGAGAACGGCCGCGAATTAACCCAGGATAATCGCGGCGTCCCCATCGACCTGGTGGACGACATGCTGAAGCGCGTCCAGATGGGCTCGGCACTGCATTCGCTGGAGGTCGAATTCAGCACCTCGCCGCTGTCGAGCGCGCGCGAGTTCGGGCTGAGTGAGGACTGGGTCAAAAAATTGACGGCGCACAGCCCGTCCAAGCGCGAAGTGCTCACCGCCGTGCGCATGGTCGGCGGGTCCCCGGCATCGCGGCTCCTGAAACAGGGCGATCTGGTCCTCGCCATCGACGGGCAGGTGGTGACGCGCTTCCGCGAAGTGGAGCGAGCCGTGGCGGACAAGGCGCACGTGCAGGTCACCGTATGGCGCGGCCGCGCGGAGCAGAACATCGAGGTGGAGACGGTGGAGCTGCCGAGCACGGACATCGATCGCATCGTGCAGTGGGCAGGCGCAACCCTGCAGGCTCCGCATCGTGCGATGAGTGCCCAGCGCGGCATTCCGCCCGTCGGCGTCTATGTCGGCTATTTCTCCTATGGTTCGCCCGCCACCCGCTATGGCCTCTATCCCGGCCGTCGCATCATCGAAGTAGATGGCGTGCCCACGCCCAACCTCGACGCGTTCCTCGCCGCGATCACCGGCCGGCCGGACCGTTCGTCCGTGCGCCTGAGGACCATCACCTGGAACAACGCACCTGAAGTGATCACTCTCAAGCTGGACAAGCACTACTGGCCGGCCTACGAACTGGTGCGCACGCCGACAGGCTGGGATCGCCGGACGCTGGAATAAGAGCCATCTGAGAGCCTCTGCGCGGCGCACGTATTGTCAAGCTGTGTGTTTCGCGCGACGCCCGTCGCGATGAACCCATTTACGCGCGGGCGGCTCTCGGCAGCCTTGCTAGAATCCGCACCCGATGGTTCGCATCGTCCGCGCAACACAAGTCGAGATCGAGTCCGCCGTGCAGGCCCTGCGCGACGGCGAGCTCGTCGCTTTTCCGACTGAAACCGTCTACGGGCTCGGCGCGAACGCCCAGAACCCGGCCGCTGTGGCGAAGATTTTCGAGGCGAAGGGCCGGCCCCGTTCCCATCCCGTGATCGTTCACCTCGATACGCCGCGCTTTCTGCACCGCTGGGTCGCGGAAGTGCCGGAGGTGGTGACGAAGCTCGCTGAGAAATTCTGGCCCGGGCCGCTCACCATCGTGATGAAGCGGGGGCCGAACGTTCACGACATCGTGACGGGCGGGCAGGACACGGTCGCTATCCGCGTGCCATCGCACCCGATGGCGCAGCAGCTGCTCACTGCTTTCGGCGGTGGCATCGCTGCCCCGTCTGCCAATAAGTACGGGCGGCTGAGTCCCACGCGGCCCGAGCACGTGCGCGACGAGCTGGGAGATGCGGTGCGCGTAGTGCTCGATGGCGGCGAGAGCCAGATCGGGCTCGAGTCCACCATCGTGAGCTGCGTGGGTGAGGGCGTGCGGTTGTTGCGGCCCGGAGCGGTCACCGCGGGTCAGCTTCGTGGCGTTGTCGGTGAGCTGATCATGGGATCGGATCTCGAATCGCCACGCACGCCAGGCAGCACGCCTTCGCACTATTCGCCGAGCACTCCGCTGATGATCGTGCAGGCGGGCGAGATCGATGCGCAGGCTGCGGCGTTGTCGAGCGGTGGCGTGCGCATTGCCGTGCTCGCTCAGCGGTTGCCGCTGAAGTCACACAAGTACGTCACGTGGATCAATGCCGGGCGACGGCCCGAGCAGTTCGGGCACGACCTGTACACGAACCTGCGTACGCTCGACAAAGCAGGCTGCCAGAAGATTCTCGTGCAGGATGTGCCTCAGGATGAACGCTGGGATGCGATTCGCGATCGGCTCATTCGTGCGGCCAGCAGCATCAGCGAAAGCGACGACACCGGCTCCATGGCGGTACTGCCGTAGTTAATGCCCTTCGGGCAGCGTCCGGGCGGGGGTTGCCGGGGTGAAGCATTCTCGCGCGCCGACCTCAAGCAGTGCCTCGCGGACACGGCCAACTCGCTAAAGTGGCGGCAACTTCCTGACTGCCTCCATCCTCACTAAGGCGCAGCGCCGTGATCGTTTGCGAGTCTGAAAGACTTTCACTGCGCCATCTCGATGTGCAAAACGACGCCGCGTTCATGCTTCGTCTTCTGAACGAACCTTCGTTCATCCAGAACATCGGCGATCGCCACGTCCGCACCCTCGACGACGCCCGCCGCTACATCGACACCGGCCCACGCGCGATGTACGCGCAATACGGCTACAGCCTGTTCCGCACGGAGCTGAAGGAGACAGGCGAACCCATCGGCATGTGTGGCCTCCTGAAGCGCGACTGGCTCGCCGATCCCGACGTCGGTTTCGCGTTCTTCCCGCAATTCTGGTCGAAGGGCTACGCCTTCGAATCCGCCTCGGCCGTCATGCAGTGGGGACGGGAACATCGCGGCCTCACGCGCATCGTTGCCATCACCGCGCCCGGGAATCACGGCTCGCAACGCGTGCTGGCGAAACTCGGTTTGAAGTTCGCCAGGACGGTCCATTCTCCCGAGGGCCAGGAAAGCCATCTCTTCACGCCGGACTGAACCATTCCGCGCCGGTGGGTCGTGTAAGCACATATGAGCGCGAGGCCCTTCGCAGACCATCCGGCGCCCGAGCAGCGTTCGGGGCTGGATCTCATCGTGTTGCGCACGCCCGTCGGCCTGCGCTTCGAGCCGGCAGCGGATGTGGAATGGCTGCAGGCGGACGGCAACAACGTCGTCTTCTGCATTCGGGGCGAGCGTGTGTCCATGCGCATGACGCTCACCAATCTCGAAAGCACGCTGGACCCGGTGCGCTTCCTGCGGATCAGCCGGTCGAGCATCGTGAACCTCGGCCACGTGCGCCAGGCGCTGTTCCGCAACGGTGGCCATTACGTGTTCGAGATGCGCAGCGGCCAGAAACTGCCATCGAGCCGCAATCGTTCGCGTCTGATCCGTCGCCTCGGCGTGCGCGTGCGCCGCTAGCTCCCGCCCATCACGATGTACGGCGCCCAGTAGAAGGGATGCCGCCACACGCCACCCTGCAGGAATGAGACTTGGGTACGGCGCAGTGCTGCTGCCGTATCGGGCTTTCCATCGCCACTCTTCTGCCGCTCGCGGTAGAAGCGCGACATGAAAGTGGCCGTGCTGAGGTCGGTGACAGGCCACAGCGTCGCCAGCACCGTGCGCGCACCTTGCCGTTGCGCCAGCACGCCGAAACTCTCGAACTCGCGGCCGTTGGCATCCGGCTGACCCACAGCGGTCTCGCACGCGGACAGCGTGAGCAGGTCGACGTTTCGCAGTGAATATTGCGATGACCGCAGCTCCGCGAGCGTCAGTCGCGCGCCTTGCCCAAGCAGCAGGTACGAATCGTCGACCGGGCCCGGCCGGAATACGAAATGCGTAGCGATGTGGATCGCCGGAAAACCTTCGGCGAGTGCGGCTTGCAAGCGCGCAGCGCTGAATGCGTCATCGAGCGCGACGAAGCCCGGCAACACGCCATACTTATCCGTGTCGCTTGCCTTGACGATGCGATCCAGCTCGGCCGCGACGCCAGTGAGGGCTGCAAGCCCCGGAGCAGGCTGCGTCACTCCGAACGCGGCGACCCGATCCAGGTCGCGAACCGTCGCAGCGGTTTTCGAGCGCGCCGCCGGCGTTGCGACCTGCAACTCGTACGACTCTGCAAGCCATCGCTTGCCATCGAATAGCGCTGCGAACGGCAGATACCGCAGCGTTCCGTCTTCGACGATGAGAAGCCGGCGGATCTGCCCTGCCCGCAGATCAGCCTCGATGGGTCCGATCAACTCGCGATAGAGCTCGCTCGCACGCGGGCGCGGATCGCTGCGGCGATTCTGCAGGTCCTCGCGCAACTCGAAGATCTGGCGATTGAGCGTGGCGGCTGGCACCGAAGCGTCGCGTTGCCATTCACGTTTGCGCGTCGTCGCCACAATGCGCAAACGATCCGGCGACACGACGTAGCGAACGAGCGCAGCGTCTGCACCGAGCGTAGCGCCGTCGACTGAGGTATCGCGCGATGTGGGCGCGGACGAAGTGTCGAGCACGCGTTGCGTGCCAATACGACCGAGCACTGTCTGGAAGCCAGCGCGATTCTCCGGCGAGCGCGCCTGCTTGAACGCCGCAGCGGCGGCTGTGAGTTGCCCGGAGAACGCCGCCTCCTGTGTCGTGAACTGCGCTCGCGTCGATCCAAGATCATCCCGTGCGGCACGCGTCCGGATGAAGTCGACGTACTCTTCCTCCTTGAGCATATCGAGCACCTGGCTCGCTTCCGGTATGCGACCCAGCGTGATGAGCCAGTCCGCCAGCGCGCGATACGTCGGCTCGCGCGCGGCAAGAAACGAGCGCTCGACGGGACGGCCGAGTTGCGACACCTCGTTGCGCATTTCCTGCAGCACATTCACTGCGATCTTGCCGAATAACACCGCCGCGCCGAGCTGCTGCTGCTCGGCCAGAAAGCGCGCGTACGCGAGACTGGACTCGGCCCGCAAATCGCTGCCGCCGGCCGTATTCGCAATGAGCACCGAACGTTCGAGCGCGCCGCGCGCCTCTGTCGTTCGCCCCAGCGACTGATAAGCAGCGCCAAGCGGGTTCAGCGACACGGCCACATCGCTCGAGTCCGGGCCAGGCGTCTGCTCGCGCGCGGCCACCACGTGCTCGAGAAGCTCGCGTGCCCGTTGCACGTTGCCGCTCTTCAACTCGAGCTCCGCGAGTTCGTTCGCAGCACTCAGCGCCATCGGATTCCGCTCACCCTGCGCGCGCACGAAGATTTGCCGCGCACGGTCGTACATGCCGCGCGCCTCGTCGGTCCGGCCGCGTTCGACCATCACTTCACCGAGATTGGAAAGCGTGCTCGCGACGATCGCACTGTCCGGCCCGAAGAGTTGCTGCTTCAGTGTGAGCGAGCGGTTGAGCCAGTCCTGCGCCTCCGCATACATGCCCAGCTCGAAGTAAGCGCTGCCCATGTTGTTGTATGTCTGCGCGACTCGCACACTTTGCTCGCCGTAGAGCTTGCTGAGAATGCGGGCGGCTGCCTCGTATTCGCGGATGGCCTTGCGATAGTCGCTGCGAAAGTACGCGACGTTCGCCGCGCTACCGTGCGCGATGGCGCGCAAGGCATCGTCGTTGCCGGCATCGGCGGCGGCCAAGGTCTGCGCGAACAGTCCTTCGGCCTCGTCGTAGTGGTCCTGGGAATACGCAACGGTGCCGAGGAGGTTCAGTGTGTACCCAACCTCCGCATGGCGCGGCACGTTGTCTTTCGTGAACAGCGCGAGCGCACGTCGCAGATGCGCTTCGGCCGAAGCGGCATTGCCGAGATCGTCATCGATGGTGCCGAGCTGCCGCTCCGCGATGGCCAGCTCGTGAGGCTGCGCAGTGCGCTCGAGCACGCTCATCGCCGGCTCGAGCATCGCGCGCGCGGCTTTGGATTCACCCGAATCCTGCAGCAGGGTCGCCGCCGCAAGCTGCAGGCGCGCGGTCTGTGCGGAATCTTTCGAGCGCGCGATCTCGCGCTTCAGGCAATCCACGAGCGGCGCACGCGCCTCAGCATTCTTCAGATTGAGGCGGAAGGCGCGAAATTCGGCGGCTGCGGTCGCATCCGGCATCGAGCACACGGCACCGGCTTCCGCCGCGGCCATCAGCGCCGCCGCCACCCACGCGAGGCGCATCACGGCTGGTAGACGTAGTCGGGATGGAGCTCGTTGAAGCGGCGCAGATGGCGTTCCGCTTCATGCCTCTGGCCCGCCTGCACGAGCTCCTGGATATAGCGATACCAGTCGTCGGGCTGGGCCTGCTCGACAGGAATGGTACGACCGGAGCTGCCACGGGTCGTATCGAGAGGGAGTACCAGCGGAGCCTGCGAACCGGCCGCGCCGGGCAGCTCCGCATCGTCTATCGATATCCGCACCATCGTGCCGGCCGCGAAACTGGCCGCGAGCGCAATGGGGATCAGCCATCGTCGCGTGCGGAGTGGCGCCCGAGCGGGCTGCGCGATGTGCTCACGACTCTGCGCTTCCCGAGGTGCGCGCTCCGTGGCCTCGGCTGCAAACGCGCGCGCAGCGGCGAGTACCGCCTCGTCATGGCGCGCGTTGGTGCGGACAGCCTCCCGGTCCAGGAGCCGGCGCACGTCGTCGTCGGGGTCCGCTTCGCTCATGCGAGACGCTCCTCCGCCACCGTCCCGCTGAGGGCGGCCCGGAGTTTGGCGAGCGCGTATTTCTTGCGGCTCAGGATCGTGTCGCGCGGCGCGCCGATCACCGAGACCATGGTCTCGAGCTCCATGCCGGCCGCCCACAGGGCAATGACTTCCCGCTGCTCGAAGGGCAGGCGGCGCAGGGCGCGGTTCAGGTGCTCGGAAACTTGTTTCTCCTGCAGGACATCCAGCGGGTTCGGCGGCGCCGGCAAGTGCACGGCCGCTTCCTCGGGAAGCTCCGCGGCCAGCGGCGCGCGCCGCGCGTGCGCCGCCTTGCGCTGGTATTCGTCGATGAAGTGGTTGCGCGCCAGCGTAAAGAGCCACGTGCGGAATGAGATGCCAGGGCGGGCCTCGAACCCGCCCTGGCGCGCGACGTCGATGACTTTCAGCCATGTGTGCTGACTTGCATCCTCGGCCATCGCGGGCTCTCCCGTGAGGCGTACGAGAAACCGCAGCAAACCGTCCTTGTGACGCACGAACAGCCGCTCGAACGCGCTGCTGTCGCGAGCACGCTGGAAGCGGAGCATCAGTTCAGCGTCGTCCGCCGTGTCCATTCAACGACCGGACCGTTCAGAGTGGTTCGTTCCGAGCATAGCCCAATTGCATGGGTACCGGATCGGGTGGTAGCGGCTCAAGCCAGACAATGGCGCTGGCTCGTTCAAAAGGGCCGGCGGCACATGCCGCGATAACGATAAAGAGCGTCTCATGAGGATCGGTCGTTCCCTTTCGCCGTTATTGCTCGCCCTCTTGTTACCTGTCACCTGCGTGGCAGATCTCGTGGGGGAGCATGCCTTCCCGCAGCCGCCCCCTGCGCCGGGTCGTCTACCGAACAACGTGCTCATTCCGAACGAGGCCGGGGCATCCGCCACCTTCAGCGAGGAGGGGTTTGTCGATCGTGCGGACAACTTCCACACGCCACAGGGCACGAACGGCCGCAGCTGTGGCACGTGCCACTCAGCCGAGGCGGGCTGGAGCCTCACGCCAGCGCAGATCCGCCGGCGTTTCATTGCGACGGGCGGTCTCGATCCGCTGTTCAACAAGCTGGATGCGAACAACGGGACTCTCGACCTCTCCACGGTACTGAAGCGCAAGCAGGGCTACAGCCTGCTGTTGCAGGGCCTGTTTCGACGGGGCGGCGCTCTCCGCGAGGCGCGCAACTTCGACATCGTGGCGGTTGACGATCCCAACGGCGTCGGCACGACGACGACGTGGTCGTTCTACCGGCGCCCGCTCACCACGGCCAACATGAAGCACATTGCAGGCGTGCTGTGGGACGGCCGCTTCAACATCGCCGACGATGGCCGCCCGCCGCGCCGGGGTCTGTTCGAGCAGGCTGCCGGCAATATCACGGGCGGACAGGAGGCGCCGAAGGAGCCACCGCCGTCGCCGGTGCTCGTCAATGCCATCGTCGATGAAGAGCTCGCGATCTGGCACGCGCAGGCCGCGGTGCCGGGCGTCGGCCGGCTCGACACGTGCGGCGGCCGAGGGGGCCCGGAGCTCTTGAGCCTGCAGCCGCGCGTCGTCGGCCGCTTCGATCTGTACGATGCCTGGCTCGGGTTCGTTCCGAACCGCTGCGATCACACGCGCCACGGCGCGGCGCGCCGGGCGCAGATCGCGCGCGGACAGGAAATCTTCAATACCCGGCCCAACAAGAATCCGAACGGAGGCACGTGCCAGGGCTGCCACAACGTGGCGAACAACGGCACCCACTTCGCCGGCGGCTTCTTCAATATCGGCGTCTCGGACGAAGAGCGCCGCACTCCCGGGCTGCCGCTCTACACTCTGCGCAAACGCTGCGACCCGAATCCGGAGATTCCATGCACCATCGAAGAGAAGAAGACGACCGATCCGGGCCGCGCATTCAACACGGGCCTGTTCGCCGACGTCAGCGCGTTCAAGGTGCCGACCTTGCGCGGCCTCGCCGCGCGCGCGCCGTACTTCCACAACGGCAGTGCGAAGACCGTTCGCGAAGTCGTGCGCCACTACAGCACCGTGCGCAACTTTCAGTTCACGCAGCAGGAAGAGGACGATCTGGTCGCATTCCTGAACGCACTGTGATCCGGCGCGCATGGGCCCTGTTGCTGGCGGTGCTGGTGGCAGGGCCGGCCGCGGCCGTCGAAATCATCAACGCGTCGTACGACGTCTCGCGTGAGCTGTTCGATGCGCTGAATCCCGCATTCGCTGCGCAGTGGAAGGCGAAGACGGGTGAGGAAGTCGTCATTCGCCAGTCGCACGGCGGCAGCGCAAAGCAGGCGCGCGCCGTCGCGGACGGACTGCCCGTCGATGTGGTCACCTTCAATCAGGTGACCGACGTCGATTTCCTGCGCAAGGCAGGGCTCATCGCAGCGGACTGGCAGAAGCGCCTCCCGAACGGTGCCTCACCGTACTACTCGTTGCCGATGTTCCTCGTGCGCGCCGGCAACCCGAAGAAGATCAGGGACTGGAGCGACCTCGTGCGGCCCGGTGTGCAGGTGGTCTTTCCGAATCCCAAGACCTCGGGTAACGGTCGCTACACGTATCTCGCGGCCTACGCGTACGCGCTGGAGCAGAGTAAAGGCGATCAGGCGCAGGCCGCGGACTTCGCGGCGAAGCTGTTTGCGAATGTGCCGGTGTTCGACACAGGCGGGCGCGGCGCGACTACCACGTTCATCGAGCGGGAAATCGGCGACGTGCTCGTGACGTTCGAGTGCGAGGTCACGGCCATCCGCAAGGAATACGGCAAGAGCCAGCTCGAAGCCGTGACCCCCTCGGTCAGCCTGCGCGCGGACTTTCCCGTTGCGGTAGTCGACAAAGTCGTCGACCGGAAAAAGTCGCGCAAGGTTGCCACCGCCTATCTCGAATACCTCTTTTCGGTGCCGGGACAGGAGATGCTCGCGAAGTATCACTACCGGGTACTGGATGGAGCCGTAGCGAAGGCCCACGCGGCGGAGTTTCCAAGTGTGCGCCTCACGACCGTCGAGCAGGTATTCGGCGGCTGGGACAAGGTCGCCCAGGTCCATTTTGCCGCTGGCGGGATTCTCGACACGGCCTTGCTGAAAGCCAACTCAGCACGCTGAACGCGCATAACGCGTGGCGAACGGCCGCGCGCGTGTGATCAGCCTCACGATCCGGCGGGAAAGGCGGCGTTCCAGTTTCCGCTCCCGCAGTTCCCCTGCGTCTCCACGGGCATGGGTCTGCACAGAGGCTTCTCACTCATCGAGATGCTGGCGACGGTTGCCGTGGCCGCCGTTCTGGCGGCCTTGGCAGCCCCGGCGTTTCGCGAGCTCGTGATCCGCAATCGTCTGGTGACGTACTCGAACGACGTCATCAGCGCGGTGAATTTCGCGCGTAGCGAAGCCGTGCGGCGCGGCCTGCCTGTGACACTGTGCCCCAGCACTGGAGGCACGAGTTGCACCGGTTCCTGGAGCGAAGGGTGGATCGTCTTCGTCAACAAGAACGACGACAACCCGGCCGTCGTTGGCGAGGACGACATCGTTTTGCGCGTGTACCCATCGCTCGCGGACGACTACTCGATGCACGCGAGTCCCGTGCTCGTGGATCACATCACCTATCGGGCAGACGGCAGCGCAAATGAGGCAGGCGTGTTTTCGCTCTGCCACCGGAAGGAGCTCACCGGCGCACGAGCCGTAATCCTCACGCATCTGCGTGCGCGCGTCGCGCGCGACACGGATGGCGATCGCATCCCGAATATCGATGCCGGGAACATGATCGACTGTGTGAACCCCAGCCTGGCGGCGCGGCCATGAATGCCCGGCGCGCGCGCGGTGCAGCCGGGTTCTCGCTGGTCGAGGTGCTCGTCTCGCTCGTGATCCTTTCGATCGCGCTGCTTGGCTCGGCGGCGCTCACCGCCACGAGTCTCAAGAACACGAACACATCGTATTACCGCAGCCAGGCCACGGTGCTCGCCGACGATATCCTGGATCGGATGCGCGCGAACATCGCGGCCGCGCGCGGTGAGCAGTACGACATCAGCGACGGCCCCACGTACACAGCTGCGTCCGGCTCGATGGCGCGCTACGACTGCACGGAGTGGATCGCGACGCTCGGCCAGACCTTGCCGGACGGCACGGGCACTGTCGCCGTCTTCAACGGCGTGGCCACCATCGTCATCAAGTGGGACAACGGCGCCAGCTCGTTCACCACGGTGTCGCAGCTGTGAAGATGCGGGGATTCACACTCGTCGAGCTGATGATCTCCGTGACACTGGGCCTCGTCGTGCTGTCCGGAGTCGGCTGGGTGTACCTGGGCACGGTGCGCACGTATCGCGTGCACGACGCACTTTCGCGCATGCAGGAAGGCGCGCGGCACGCGTTCGAGCTCATCGGTCGCGACCTGCGCATGACGGGTGCATCGGGCTGCGGCCACGCCACGCATCAGAACGCAGTGAATGCCAGCACCGACTGGTACAAGAATCTGTTCGATCAGCCGCTCATCAGCTACGAAAGGGACGGCGCAGCGCGCCTCACCGACAGGAGCGATGCACTCGTCGTTTTGCACGCGGACGTGACTCGCGAATACATCGTGCAATCGCACGACAGCGCGGGCTCACAGTTCCAGTTGATGTCGCCGCATGACCTGGCTACAGGTGAGCTGCTGCTCGCGACGGATTGCAGCCACTCCGCAGTGTTCCAGGCCTCTTCAGCGTCAGGCGCCAACGTGGCGCATGCAGTGGCCGGATCGCCAGGCAACGCGACGCCAAATCTCGGCGCGGGCGATGTGCCGTACAGCTTCACGCCCGGCGCGCGCATTTATCGTCTGAGCGCGAGTGCGTATTTCGTCGCCGACAATGCCGCGGAAGTGCCGGCGCTCTTCCGCCAGAAGCCACGCGGGATCGACGCGACGCCGGTCGAGGAAGAGCTGGTCGAAGGCGTCGAAGACATGCAGATCGCGTATGGCGTCGATGTTTCCGTGCCGGTGAACGGCCAGGCCGATTTCGTCGACCCGGACGGTGATGGCGATCCCTATCTCACGGCCGACCAGATCGAAAGCAGTGGCTCCGTGCCGGGCGCGACCGCCGAAGAGCGCTGGGCGCGCGTGGTGAGCGTGCGCGTGAGCCTTCTCATGCGCACGGTCGAAGACCGGATCGCATCGAGCGCGCAGCAGTACACGTACGGCGGCCGGACGGTTACGGCGGACGATCTGCGCGTCCGCAAAGTTTTCACGCATGTCGTGAAACTGAGGAACCGATGAGCCGCCAGCGCGTGCGCCGCCAGACTGGCGCCAGCCTCATGACGGCGCTGATCTTCCTGATCGTCATGGCGATGCTGAGCGTGACGCTCGCGAACGTGACGACGCTCGAAGAACGCATGGCCGGCAACACGCGCGATCGCGACATCGCGCTGCAGGCTGCCGAAGCAGCGTTGCGCGATGCCGAGCAGCGCCTCTCCAAACCAGCATTTCGCGCGACCGGATTTCCCGCATTCATTGCGACCAATGAAAACAGCGCGGCGTTCTGGGAAGACTGCTTTCGGCCGCCTGCACTTCCTCCGTGCAACACCACGTACGAGCCCGTTCAAAAACTGCCGACGCTCGGTCCCGGCGCTGTGAGCGCGCAGCCGCGCTTCGTCATCGAGCGCAAGCCCAACGTGGGCACCACTGAGATCTATCGTGTGACCGCGCGCGCCGTGGGCGGCGACGAGGACACGATCGTCGTTCTGCAAACCGAGCTGGGCGTCACGCCCTGATCGAGGACTTCACCGATGGGAGCACTCGTCCTGACCGCGCTGGCGATCGCCAATTCGCCGTTGTTTCTCACGGTGACGGTGCCGCCGAACATCGTCGTGACGCTCGACGACTCCGGCAGCATGCAGCGCGCCTATGTGCCGGAGGAGTGTCCGGGCGAGGGCGTCTATGACTGCGACACGCTGGACAATCGCTTCACGAAGTCTTCGCGCAGCAATCTTCTTTTCTACAACCCGAACGTGAGGTACCCGGTACCGGTGAGCGCGCTGGGGCGCCCTCTGCCGGTCGACGCGAGCGGCAATTCTCTGCCGGCCACGACCTTCGAGTCCGCGTACGGCAATGGTTTCGATCCCGCGTTTGGGCGCGTGAATCTCGCCACCGAATATCGACCGACCGCGACCCTGGAGCTCAGGAACGGGACGGCGCGCGAAGGCTTCATGGGGCACTTTTCCAGCGCGACCAGTGCGGACGTCCGCTGCGACGAATCGCAGTCGCCGCGCATGTGCCAGTACCGCAATGAATCCTCGGAGTGGATCAACACGCTGAGTGCCTGCGTGGGCGGAAACGCCGTGCGCCGAATGGATTCCTGCACGGGCAGGCAGGACGCGCAGGGCGCTCCCCCGCCAGTCAGGATGCCGGCGTACTACTACGTCTTCGACGTCACGAACGATCCCGCGTGCGCGGATGCCAAGACTGCGGTGAGGAACAATGCCTGTTACGACATTCGCTTCGTCACCGCCAAATCCGGCCCCGGCACCGTCGATCTGAACGGCGACGGCTTCGTCACGCCGGAGGATCGCGACGAGCGCCAGAACTTCGCGAACTGGTATTCGTTCGCGCGCACGAGAAATCTGGCCACGGCCACCGCGGCCTCGCTCGCCTTCGTCGATCTCGACCCGAGCGTGCGCGTGGCGTGGCAGGCCATCAACACGTGCCGCAACGAGGGCAGCGTCGATACGGGCAACGACGAGGACCACGCCAACGACCTCGTCGATTCGGATTGCGACGGCTGGAAGGGCCTGGAGAACGTGAGCAACGCAATTCGTCCGTTCGTCGGCAGGCACAAGCAGGATTTCTACGACTGGGTCGCACAGCTCCCGACGCGCGGCTTCACGCCACTCCTGCGCGCCATGAACCGCGTCGGCAGGTACTACAGCACCGCGGGCGAGAACGGCCCGTACGACAACGATTTCAGCACACCCAATTCGGGTGAATTCCAGTGCCGCCGCAACTACCACATCCTGATGACGGACGGCATCTGGACGCGCGCTCTCAAGGTGGCGAATGGCGACGGTTCGACCGTCACGCTCCCCGAGCCTGCAACCGCGCCCGATCCCGACATCGTGCGTTACGAGCCCCTGCCGCCCTACCGCGATGGTCACGAGAACACGCTCGCCGACCTCGCGTTCCGCTACTCGATGAACGATCTGCGTGGCGATCTCGACAACGCACTCACCCCTCTGATCCGGGACGGCACGGGTTCCGCGACCGAGCAGTACTGGAACCCGCGCAACGACCCTTTCACGTGGCAGCACATGGTGAACTTCACCATCGGCCTGGGCCTCACGGGCTATCTGAATCAGGCGGGGCTCGAATGGGAAGGCTCGACGTACACCGGCAGTTATCCCGCGATCGCCGCGGGCAACACGCAGTGGCCGCAGGCTGACGCGACGGAGAACAACCCGGCCAACGTTGCGGACCTGTGGCATGCGGCGATCAACAGCCGCGGCCAGTTCTTCAGCGCTGACGATCCGGCGTCGTTGAGCAAGGCGTTTCGCAGCGTGCTGAATGCGATCGGCGGCGATTCGGGCTCGGCCGCCGCGCTCTCGACCAATTCGACGAGCATCCAGCCGGGAAACACACGCGTCTACCAGGCGCGCTTCAACCAGGACTGGAGTGGCACGCTCCTCGCGCTGAGCATCGATGCCAATGGCACGGTGGGCGAGGTGGTGTGGGATGCGAGCCGCAACATGCCTGCGCACAGCGCGCGGCGCATCTTCACGAGCAACGATGTAACTCAGCAGGGCGTGGAGTTTTCGGCTTGCGCGAATTTCAGCACCACGCAGCGGGAGCAACTGATGATGGATGCGCACGGCACCGTGGACAGTGCCAGTTGCGCGGACCGGATGAATTGGGTGCGAGGCGACGTCGCGAAGGAGCAGCGCAATGGAGGCCGCTTCCGCAATCGCCCGCCTGTCACGGGCGGCGCAACGAATGTGATGGGCGATGTCATCAATTCGGATCCGGCATACATCGCCAATGTCGACTATGGATACGGCACCCTGCCTGCCGGCACTCCGGGGCAGTCGAGCTATGCCGCGTATGTCGCGGCGAACGCGACTCGCCCTGCGATGGTCTATGTGGGAGCGAACGACGGGCAGCTCCACGGTTTCCGCGCGTCGTCCGGCATCGAGGAGTTCGCCTACATCCCGTCGGGCGTGTTCGACGCGTTCAGGTTCCTGACCGACCCCGGCTACGAGCACCGGTATTCCGTTGACGGCGGCATCACCGTCGGTGACGCATACCTCAACTCGCAGTGGAAGACAGTGCTGGTCGCCGGCCTCAATTCGGGTGGGCGCAGCGTGTACGCACTGGACATCACGGATCCCGCGCACTTCGGCGCGAGCAATGTGATGTGGGAATACACCGATGTGGATGTGGGGCTCACGTACAGCCAGCCCCAGATCGGCATCCTCGAGAACGGCCAGTGGGTTGCCATCTTCGGCAACGGCTACAACAGCAGCGGAGGCGGCGCGTATCTCTACGTCGTCGATCTGCAGACCGGCGACCTGGTGGAGAAGATCACGGCAGCCGATGTACCGGGCGACGAGGGCAACGGCCTCTCGACACCGATGCTCTACGACGCCGACGGCGACAAGCTCATCGACACGGTTTACGCCGGCGATCTGCTCGGGAATCTCTGGAAGTTCGACGTCTCCAGCCAGAACAGCGATAACTGGAAGACGGCGTATTTCGATACACCCTTGTTCCGTGCGCGCGGACCGGGCGGTGACATTCAACCGATCACGGCGCAACCGAATGCCGGCGGGCACTCCCTCGGTGGCACGATGGTGGTGTTCGGCACGGGCCGCTATCTCACCAGCACCGATGTTGCCGACAAACAGGTCCAGACGTTCTACGGCATCTGGGACAACGGCCGCGCGATCCTGACCCTGGATCGCAGCGAGCTGCAGGTGCAATCGATCGATCTGCAGACCGTCCGCGGGACTGCCGAAGTCCGCTCCGTGACGGGCAACACGCCCGACTGGGGCGCAGAGAAGGGCTGGTATCTCGACCTGCTCGATCCACCGGAGGGCAAGGCGATGGGCGAGCGCGTGGTGTCCCCTGCGCTCATCAGGCACGGGCGCGCGATCTTCGTCACCCTCGTGCCGAGCATCGAACCCTGCGATCCCGGCGGCTCCAGCTGGCTCATGGAAGTGGATCTGCTCACGGGCGGCACCTTTCCGCAATCCGTCCTCGACCTGAATCGCGACGGCGCGTTCGACGAGAACGACCGCGTCGGGGACGAGGTGATCTCCGGCCTGCGCACCGACGGTCTCGGCATCAGCAAGACACCGATCTGGCTCGAAGGCGAGGGCCGTGCATTCAAGGTGATGACGGGCACGGGCGGCGGCTTCGCGACCGTGATCAACAGCGTGCCGGCCACCCCGACGCCCGGCGATCCGGTGACACGCCGCTCGTGGATTCAGATTCGCTGAGGTGAGCGCATGAGCCGCATCCGGAACAGAGTCGCTGCCGGCATGACGCTGATCGAGCTCATGACCGTTCTGATCATCGTCGCCATCCTGGCGAGCATCGCCATGCCGTCGTATCGCGAGTATCTGCGACGCGGAGACCGGGCTGCAGCGAAGACGGCGTTGCTCGAGAACGCGCAGTTCCTCGAACGCAATCGCACGGTGATGAATCGTTACGATCTGAATGTGAACGGCGAGGAAATGACTGCGGACAGTCTTCCCGTGACGCAGGCGCCCAGGGAAGGCACGGCGCGCTACACCATCAAGTTTGGAAGAATCGAGAAGAGCGAGTTTGTCTTACGCGCAGAGCCCGTTGCGGGCGGGCCACTCGATGGCGACAAGTGCGGCACGTTCACGCTGAACGAGCGTGCAGTGAAAGGCGTTGAGGGTACTGCGCCCATCGCGACCTGCTGGAACCGATAGTTACTGCCCACTCGTCACTCGACGCGCGATTGCATCGCTCCATCGTGTCCGGTTGCTGAGGCGCGTCGCGTCTCAGTTGCTGTAGCAAAGCCGGAATGCGCGACGTCGTCGCGCCGAAACAACGAGGGATTTCTCATGTATCAGCAGGTCAGCGCTGCCCTGTGCAGTGGCGTGCGCGCGCGATTCGTCCTCAGCATATCCGCAGTTGGACTGTGCACGTTCGCACAGCCGGTGCTCGCTCAGGAGTCGACGGACCCTGCGCATTCGCCGGTGACTGAAGAAGTGATCGTCACGGGATCGCGCATCGCGCGCCCGGATCTCACGAGCCCGAGCCCGATCACGATCGTGAGCGAGGATTTCTTCCGGCAGAAGGGCACGGTCAACGTCGAGGAAGTGCTGAACCAGTTGCCGCAAGTGGTGCCCGGCCTCGGCGCACAGGTGAACAACGGTGGTGACGGCACGGCAACGGTGGACCTGCGAGGCCTGCAACCGGAGCGCACGCTCGCGCTGGTGAACGGCAGGCGGTTCGTCCCGGCCACGAACAGAGGCCGTATCGATCTGAATGCCGTGCCCTCGCAGCTCATCGAGCGCATCGATGTGGTGACGGGCGGCGCCTCGGCCGTGTACGGGTCCGACGCGCTCGCGGGCGTCGTGAATTTCGTGCTGAAGGACAACTTCCAGGGCATCGAGCTGGGCGCGCGCTATGGCACCTCCTCGCACACGGACGCGCAGACTCAGGATGCTTACCTCCTGCTCGGTGGCAACTTCGCGGACGACCGCGGTAACGCGACGCTCGCAGCCACCTATCTGTCGCGCAAAGCTCTGTTTCAGGACGCGCGCGACTTTTCGCGGATCGACCGGCAGGGCAACGGCAGCGCCACCGGTCGCACCGGCCGCCTCGACGATTCGCCGTTCAACTCGTTCGCCGAATCCGACAACTACGCGTTCAATCCCGATGGGAGCGTGCGCCCCTTCAACAACGTATTGCCGGAGCTCAACGGCGGCGTGGGCGACCGCTACAACTTCTCGCCCACGAACTATCTGGTCACTCCGCAGACGCGCTACTCCCTCACGGGCATGGCCCACTACGACGTGACGGACGCGACGCGCGCGTTTGCGGAGCTCTACTACATCAACAACGACCAGGACATCAGCCTGGCGCCGACACCCGCCACGGGACTCGTGCTGCCGGTGAACAATCCGCTGCTCTCGCAGAGCGCGCGCGACCTGCTTGCGAGCCGCCCGGACCCGACGGCGCCGGCGATCTTCCGTCGCCGCATGATCGAGTTCGGCAATCGCCAGCAGACCAACGACTTCAATACGACGCAGGGCGTGCTCGGGCTCGAGGGCGGCATCGGCAACAGCGAGTGGAAGTGGGACGGGTTCTATAGCTACGGTCGCACCTCTTCGAGCGTGAACATTGCCGGCGACATCTCCAAGTCGCGCCTCAATGCTTCGCTCGCGGGCTGCCCAACCGTTGGCAATCCGCCGATCCAGCTCGTTCCGGGCTGCCGCGTGGTCGACTTCTTCGGTGCTGGCAACATCACTCCGGAAGACGTCCAGTTCCTGCGCATCGCTCAGGCGGCCGACACGTTCCGTTTCGATCGCCATCTCGCTCAGGCCAACCTGACCGGACCGTTCGGCACGCTTCCCGGTGGCGACATCCGCTGGGCTTTCGGTTACGAGTTCCGCCAGGACCATAGCGACTACAAGCCCGCCGAAGTCACACAGCGCGGCGACCTGACCGGGTTCAATCCCGCGGCGCCGATCTCGGGCGGATTCCACGCGAAGGAGCTCTACAGCGAAGTGAGCCTCCCGTTCGTGAAGGACCAGCCAGGCGTGCGCCTGCTCGAAGCAGGGCTCGCGGGACGCTATTCGGACTACAGTACCGTTGGCGGCCTCACCACCTACACGGGCCGGCTCGAATGGAAGCCGATCGATGACCTGCGCTTCCGCGGCACGTACTCGAAGGCGAGCCGTGCGCCGAGCGTGTTCGAGCTGTTCGAGGCGGGCGACACGAATTTCCCGTCGGTGGACGATCCATGCGCGCTGGTGCTCGCGACGGGCGATCCGCAGGCAGTTTCCAACGCGACGCGGAGCATCTGCCAGCTCCAGGGTCTGCCTTCCGGAACGCTTGCCGTGCAGGCCAACTCGCAGATCCAGACGAAGCTCATCGGCAATACGAGCCTCGCGCAGGAAGACGCGAAGACCTACACCTTCGGGCTCGTGTGGCAGCCGCAGTTCGTGACCGGCCTGTCGACGACAGTCGATTACTTCCACATCGATGTCGACGGCTACATCGCCCGGCTCGGTGGCGGCATCGAGGGCCAGGTCGCGAACTGCTTCGCGAGCGGGGTGACGACGGCGGCCCAGTACGCTGCCGATCCGTTCTGCAGCCAGTTGAGCCGCAATGCTGCCGGTGAGCTGACGGGGAATCAGCCGCTGGTCAACAGCGGATCGCTCCTCACCAGCGGCATCGATCTCGCCGTGAACTACGTGTTCGACCTGCCCGGCAGCATCGGGCGCCTCACGACGCGCCTCGATGGTCAGCGCCTGCACTCGTACAACTTCGATGGCGATGAGTTCGCCGGGCTCACGAGCACGGACTTCGGCACGCTGCCGAAGTATCGCGGGAATATGCGCCTCGTGTACGACCGCGGCCCGCTGCAGACGTCTCTCAACTGGCAGTACATCGGCAGTGTCGATGAAGGGAACCCCTCGACGCCGCGTGCACGGCTGCGGCCGCATGGCGCGATCAGCTACTTCGATCTGTATGGACGCTACTCGATTCGCGAGTCGATCGAGATCGCGGTCGGCGTGACGAATCTGCTGGACGAGCAGCCGCCGATCATTCTCACAGGCTTCACTGCCACGAACACGGACAACACGACTTACGACGGCATCGGGCGGCGGTACTTCGTCAGCACGCGCGTCAGGTTCTGACGCGCGCCGCTAGGGGGCGCTGTCGGGGACGCTACCCGACGTCAGTCGGCAGGGACAGTGCGCTCGCGCGCCCAGGCGCGCAGCGCGCTGACCTGTTCCGCCATGACCACGGACAGCGGCTGCGTTTCGCGCAGCTCATGCAGGATGAGAGCCGCGCACATCTGCTGCTTCGTCGAGTGCGAGGTGTAGAGCGCGGCGACGATCGCCTGCTCGAGCTCGGCGCCGGAAAATCCTTCGCTGTGCGCAGCCAGAGCGCTCAGCTCTTCCGGCACGAGCTGCACGCCGCGCTTGCGGGCATGAATTGCCAGAATGTCCGAACGCGCGGCGCGGTTCGGCAAATCCACGAAGAAGATTTCATCGAAGCGGCCCTTGCGCACCAGCTCGGGCGGCAGCGCCTGTATGTCGTTGGCGGTGGCCACGACGAAGATGCGGGCCCGCTGCTCGGCGAGCCAGGTGAGGAAGGTGCCCAGCACACGCCGTGACACGCCGCTGTCACCATCGCCCGCGGCCAGTGCTTTCTCCATCTCGTCGACCCACAGCACGCACGGCGCAAGGCCTTCGCCCGCGCGCAGCGACTCGCGCAGATTCTTTTCCGATTCACCGTGCCACTTGCTGTAGAGACTGCCGAAGTCGAGCCGCAGCAGCGGCACGCCAAAAATTCCGGCGGCCGCGCGCGCGGCGAGGCTTTTTCCGCAACCCTGCACGCCGAGCAGCATCACGCCTTTCGGGGGGTCGAGCTTCGGGGCCGTGCCGTCGAATGCCGGTTTGCGGCTCGTGAGCCATTGACGCAGGCGGGCGAGCCCGCCGATGTCCGCGAACTTTGCAGTGTCGGGCTCATACGAAAGCGTGCCGCCGCGGTTGAGCAGCTGATACTTCGCGGCCAGCACGCCGGGGATATCCGCCATCGTTAGCGCGCCGTCGTTGAAGATGGCCTGGCGGGCGAGGCGCTCAGTGTCCGGCGCTTCGAGGCCGGCGAGATTGTCGATGAGGTGGTCGAGCGCCTGCTGATCGATCTTCACGGAGCGGCCGCCGTTCGCGTTCGCCCACTCCTGTGCCACGCGCGTGATCGCCATCAGGCGTTCGTTGCGCGTGGGCGTGCCGAGCTTCAGCCGTGCCGAGAGATGCTCGAGCTCCTGGGGTACCGTGACTTCGTGACTCATCAGCACGAGCGTGCGCGGCACCTTCTCGTAGTCCTGCGCGACGTCCTTGATCATGCGCACGTTGACGGGATCCGACAGGTACGGGTGGAAGTCCAGCAGCACGTAGATGCCGGCGGCGGGCGTCGCCTTCATGTGGCGCAGAAGCTGGGCCGGGTCGGACAGCATTTTCTGGGCGCCGCCCATGTCCATGTCCACGCGGCGCAGGCCTTCGGTGACCGTCCACTGGAAGATGCCCCAGCCGCGGCCGCGGCCGGCTTTCAGGCTCGCCTCGCGGACGAGCTGCAGGACCCGGGCCTCCTCGCGCGATTCGATCACGATGAGTGCGAAACGCGAGGCGAGGAGCATTTCCAGCTCGCGACGAGGGTCCTGCGTTGTGCCTTGTGGGTCCATTCGCTGGGAATCTAGCAGATGGTATTGGAGTGCCGAGTGATGAGAGTCGCCTCTTGAGGCGGCAGGTGCCGCTAAGCCCGCCGGCAGCCGTTCGTCCGCCGTTCCGCGACATCAAGCCTGCCACGGCATTTATTCCGCAATCCCGCTGTAGCAGAATCCCACGCGGGCCGGTCCCATGGGGCTGGCCCGTCGTCTTTCTGCACCCGGGAAACGCTTCACGATGCTCATGGCACGCTCCACCACTCGCCGCGCCCGAACCCGTTTCATCGACCCCTTCCAGCCCTCCGAAATCCGCCGGCTGGTGAAGGAGTTCGGCTCGCCGCTGCTCATCGTCGACTGCGAGCGCGTACGGGTGCAGCTCCGCAAGCTGAAGAAGGCGCTCCCCGGTGTGGACCTCCACTACGCACTGAAGCCCCTGCCTCATCCGGCCGTCGTGACGACCGTGGTCGAGGAGGGCGCGTTCCTGGACCTGGCGACCACGGGCGAAGTCCACCTGGTGCAGCGTTTGGGCATCGACCCGCAACGCTGCATCCACACGCACCCCATCAAGCGCGATCAGGACATCCGCAACGCGCTCGAATACGGCGTCCGCGTTTTCGTCGTCGACAACCCGGACGAAGTGCGCAAGTTCGCGCCGTACGCCGATCGCGCCGAGCTTCTGCTCCGCGTCTCGTTCCGCAGCCCCGGCGCGATGTGCGACCTGTCGCGCAAGTTCGGCTGCGATCCGGAGAACGCGGTGGCACTTGCACGGCTGGCCGCAGAGCTGGGGATCCAGGTGCGCGGTCTGTCATTTCATGTGGGTTCGCAAGCCGCGGACGCTGTGAAGCACGTTGAGGCCATCGAGGCCTGCAGCGCTTTGCTGGCCACCGCCCGCAAGGAAAAGCTCGGCGCCTGCGACACGCTCGACATCGGCGGCGGCTTCCCCATCGACTACATGAGCACGGTGCCCGACATCGGGCGCTTCTGCGCGCCGATCCGCTCCGCACTCGGCAAGCTCCCGAAGCGCGTGCGCATCATCGCTGAGCCCGGACGGTTCATCGCCGGGCCGGCGGCGATCGGCGTGGCATCCGTCATGGGGCGCGCCCAGCGCGAGGGCCACTGGTGGTACTACCTCGACGATGGGCTGTACGGGTCGTACAGCGGCCAGCTTTACGACCACGCGCGGTATCCGGTGGAGCCGCTGCGCGAGTCCGATGAGAAGCTGCCGTCGGTGCTCGCCGGCCCGACGTGCGACAGCATCGACGTCATCGCCGAGAACCTGATGCTGCCCGAGCTGAAAGCCGGGGACCTGATCGTGGGTCGCGCGATGGGCGCATACACATGGGCCAGTGCGTCTGAATTCAACTTCTTCCCGAAGGCCACCGTGGTTTCGGTGAACGCGCATCCGGGCGACACCGGCAGCGTGATCCCGTTTCCGCTCTGAGCATGGGCCTCGTCACCCGGCGTCACGCACTGCTCGGTGTGTCGTGCGCCGTGGTGGCGGTGATGCGCACGCCAACCCAGCCGGTAGACTGGCTGGAAATGCACAACACGCATACGGGCGAGACTTTGAGGGTGACGTTCCGCGATGCTTCCGGATTCGTGCCGTCCGCCCTCGAACAGCTCGACATGATTCTCGGCGATCACCGCAGCGGTGAGCATCGTTCCATGGACCCGCAGCTCTATGTGCTGCTCGTGGACCTCGCGGCAGCGCTCGGCGTGGAGCCGAAGTACGAGATCATCTCCGGCTTCCGTTCGCGGGAATCCAACGACAAGATGCGCGCGAATGGCGGGGGTCAGGCAAAGAACAGTCAGCACATCGAGGGCAAGGCCATCGACGTGCGGCTGAAGGGCGTTCCCACGACCGAGCTGCGCGACTACGCGGCGAGCCTGAAGCGCGGTGGGGTGGGCTACTACCCGAAGTCGGATTTCGTGCACGTGGATACTGCGCGCGTGCGTTACTGGGAAGGCTGAAGGGTCATGCCGGCGATCATTCCGACGACACTGCTTCTGATCGCATCCAATGTCTTCATGACGTTTGCGTGGTACGCCCACCTGCGCAACATGAGTGACCGGCCCTGGTACATCGCAGCGTTCGTGAGCTGGGGGATCGCGCTGTTCGAGTACCTGCTGCAGGTGCCGGCGAATCGAATCGGGTACAGCCAGATGTCGCTCCCGCAGCTCAAGATGCTCCAGGAGATCATCACGCTGGCCGTCTTCGTGCCGTTTGCCGCGTTCTACATGCAGAAGCCGGTGAAGCTCGACTATCTGTGGGCCGGCTTGTGTATGCTGGGGGCGGTGTATTTCGTGTTTCGCTCACCGAGCACGCCATGAAAACGGACAGGATCGAAGCCGATACGGTCATTCACGAGTGGGTGCTGGCCGCACGCGAAGGGCGCGAGCCGCGGGTGATCACGCGGCTGTATTCGGGGTGGGTGCTGTTCGGCCAGCAGCAGTTCGTGCGCGGCTATGCGCTGCTGTTGCCGGACCCGGTGGTGCCCAACCTGAACGCACTCGGCGCGAAGGAGCGCTCTCAGTTCCTGATGGACATGACCAAGATCGGCGATGCGCTGATGAAAGTCTCCGGCGCCCTGCGCATCAACTATGCGATCTTCGGTAACGTCGAACCCGCTCTGCACGCCCACATCGTGCCCCGCTACCTCGACGAGCCCGAAGAGATGCGTGCCGCGCATCCGTGGGCCTACGACTGGAACGCGGCTCCTCCATTCGATCGCACATCGATGGCAGAGCTCGCCGAGTCCCTCCGCCGCGAGCTCGCACGCATGGGCGTTACCAAACCCATGCGCTTCACTCCGGGCGAGAACGCCTGAATCTCAGCAGCTGCCGTCGGCGCAGTGGGCGTCGCCGCAGGACTGGCCGTCCAGCTCGATCTGGATGGTCACGTGCTCGATGTGGTGTTCGCGGGCGAGCATGTTCTGGAGCGCCTTGAGGGTGCCGCTCCATTCGGTGAGCTTGTCGATCTCGACGTGCGCCGTGAGCAACGGGACGCCACTGGTGAGGGACCAGATGTGCAGGTCATGAATCGCGCACACACCCGGCACTGCCAGCATGGACGCGGAGACGGCACGGGTGTCGACTCCCTCGGGCGTGCCCTCGAGCAGCACGTGCATCGCGGATTTCAGTAGCGCCCAGCCTCGGGGCAGCACCCACAGCGCAATCAGCACCGCGATCAGCGGATCGATCCACAGCGCCCCGGTCCAGTAGATGAGCGCGGCACCGATCAGCACGCCGCCCGAACCGATGAAGTCCGCCCACACCTCGAGATAAGCACCGCGCACATTCAGGCTGTGCTCCTTGCTGCCATGGAGAATGAACATGGCGATGGCGTTCACCACCAGCCCGATGGCGGCAACGACGATCACACCGGTCGTCGCAATGGGCTCAGGATTCTGAAAACGACCGACGGCTTCCCAGAGAATGTATCCGCCCACAATGAAGAGGGTGCCCGCATTGAGCGCAGCGGCCAGGATCTCGAGCCGCCGATATCCATAGCTGCGACGGTGATCCCGCTTGCGGCCGCCGAGCTGCACGGCCAGCAGCGCGACGCCCAGCGCCGCGGCGTCCGTCGCCATATGTGCCGCGTCCGACAGCAGCGCGAGACTACCGGTCAGAAAGCTCGCGACCGCCTCGACCACCAGGATCACGGACGTCAGCGTCAGCGCAACCCAGAGCTGCCTGCGTGATTTCCCCGCCAGATCGTGCGAGTGCCCGGCGTGGTCGTGCCCGCCGTGGTCATGGGAATGATGGTGATGGTGTTCGTGAGCGCTGGACATGATGTCTGTACGGCAGAATAGCGCCGCTGTCGCGCCTGCGCGCGGCCCGCCGCCACGGTAGATTAGGCAACCCCCGCACTCAGGCGGCAACCTTGCTGATTCTCAAGAAACTCTCCCGCAGCTTCCGTGAAGGCGGTCGCGAACACCGTGTGCTGGACGGCGTGAACGCCAGCATCGGCAATGGCGAATCCGTGGCGATCATCGGCCGCAGCGGCTCCGGCAAATCCACGCTCCTCAACGTGATCAGCGGCATCGACCACGCCGATTCCGGCGCAGTCGAGTTCGACGGTCGCGAGGTATCGAGCCTCAAGGAGCCGGAACGCACGCGCTTTCGCCGGGAGCACATCGGGTTCATCTACCAGTTTTTCAACCTCGTGCCGACGCTCAACGCGGAGGAGAACGTGCGCCTGGTGCTCGAGCTGAATGGCATACGTGGTGCGGAGGCTCGCCGTCGCAGCGGTGCGATGCTCACCGAGGTTGGGCTCGGAGATCGCCTCGCCAGCGCTATCGACACATTCTCCGGTGGTGAGCAGCAGCGTGTTGCCATTGCACGCGCGCTCGTGCACGAGCCTCAGCTTCTGCTTGCGGATGAGCCGACTGGCAACCTGGATGAGGAGACGGCGCGTCACGTGTTTGCGCTCGTGATGTCTCTGGTGCGAAAGCGCGGGGCCATGCTGCTGCTCGTGACTCACGATCGGACGCTTGCAGCGAGCGCAGACCGGGTGGTCGAGATGCGTGATGGGCGGCTCGCGGAGCTCTCCATTGGCGCTGCTGCTTCGTGATGCGCGCGGGGTCTGGATGAACACCTTGTGGGCTGCAAGTGCGCGGCACCTTCTGCGTCATCCGGCGCAACTCGCGCTTGCATTGCTCGGCCTTGCGTTGGGTGTTGCGACGATCGTGGCGGTCGACATCGCGGTGGCCAGCTCGGGGCGGGCGTTCGAGTTGTCGATGGAGGCCGTGAATGGCGCCGCTACTCACGAGATTACGGCTGGCCCCACTGGCATCGATGAGCGTCTCTATGTCGATCTGAAAAAAACCGGCGGCTCGACGGCATTCGCGCCGGTCGTCGACGGCTACGTCGATGTCGACGACCAGACGATGCAGCTCATCGGCGTCGACCCCCTCGTCGACACGGCCGTTCGCGGCAACATGACGAGCCTCGCCAGCGTCGCCGCCGATTCACGCGAAGAATCGCGCGGCCGTGACGCGCCGTCACCGCGCACCGATCCGGCGCGATCGGCCGACCCCGGCGGCTCAGCGCGTCGCACTCCCGATGCGACCGCGGTCGATACGACGCCTGCCGAGGCACGGAGCCCGCGCAACGGCGTACCCAACACCGGCGGCGCGGCGACGTCGCGCGCGGACATGACGACCGTGACGCGCTGGTTTACCGAGCCGGGCACGGTGGTGATGGCCGCGGCAACGGCAGCACGGCTCGGAGTATCCACTGGCGACAAACTCGAGGTCTTTATCGCTGGTCGGACATATCCAGCAACGCTCATCGGGCAGATTTCCGCCACCATCGCCGGGTCGGAAACGCTGCTACTGACCGATATTTCTCAGGCTCAGGAGTGGCTGGGCCTCACAGGCCGCCTGTCACGCATCGACGTGCGCGTCCCCGATGGCGCAGAGGGCGAGCGTGCTCTTGCAGGCATCAAGGCGAGCCTCCCTACTGGCGTAGACATCCACCCCGCCCGACGCCGCACGCGCCAGAGCCTCGACATGACGGCGGCATTCACCACGAACTTGCAGGCAATGAGCCTGCTCGCGCTGCTCGTAGGCGTGTTCCTCATCTTCAGCGCCATCAGCTTCGCGGTCGTCCAGCGCCGACGCCTGATCGGCGTACTGCGCGCTCTGGGAGCAACGCGCGCTCGCGTCGTCATGATGATCCTTGCTGAAGCGACGGCCCTCGGCGTCATCGGCGCCGCCATCGGTCTCGCGCTTGGCATCGGCATCGGCCGCGAGCTGGTCGCGCTCGTATCGCGCACCATCAACGATCTCTATTTCGTCGTCGAAGTGAACGACGTCGTGATCCCCTCGCTCACCATCGGCAAGGCCATCTTCGCCGGCGTCGGGGTGGCGCTCTTCGCGGCAGCAGTGCCGGCCTTGGAAGTAGCAAACAGCGCACCTCAGTTGGGCTTGCGGCGTTCCGTCATCGAGCAACGCGCCGTCCACGCGTCGCGATGGCTGCTGATCTCAGGCGCGATACTGGCTGTGGCCGTCGCCGCCATCGTGCAGCTCTCCGAGCGCAGCCTCTTCGCCGGATTCGTCGCGCTGTTCCTGCTCCTGCTGACGGTCGCCGCAGTCACACCTGCATTACTTCGAGGCCTCGCACAGCTGGCCGCCGCAATTGCAGGCCGCTTCAGTCCCGTGGCACGACTCGCACTGAGCGACGTGTCCGCTTCCCTGAGTCGCACGGGCATCGCTGTGGCCGCACTCGGATTGTCCATCGCCGCAATGATCGGCGTCTCCGTGATGGTCGAAAGCTTCCGCGAGAGCCTGCGGGCATACCTGACGCGCACCATTCGCGCAGACCTCTACATCACGGCACCCGGGCCTGGCTTTGGTCGCCCAGAGCGCAGACTCGATCCCGAGGTCGTCAGTGCGATTCTCGCGACTCCCGGCATCATCGATCACACGGCAAGCCGGCGCGTGATAGTCGATTCGCCTCGGGGTCCCGTCCCGGTCGACGCACTTCGTCTCGCAGACGCGAGCCACAGGTCCATCCCGCTCACGATTGGCGACGCCGCGAACGTCTGGCCTGCGTTCGATCGAGGCGCCATCGTGATTTCGGAACCGCTGGCGTGGCATCTGCAGCTGGCGAAGGGTGGCCAGCTCACGTTGCAGACGGCGAGCGGGCCGCACGCGTTCGACATCGCAGGTGTTTATCGCGAGTACGGCAATGATCGCGGCAACATCCTGATGAGCCGCGCCGTATATTCACGTCTGTGGCGTGATGATTCGATCACTGCGATGGCCTTGTTCCTCGCGCCCGGCGTAGATCTCACGCAAGTGAAGAACGCGATTCGCGACGCGAGCCGCGGGCATCAGTCGCTCGCCATGACTTCCAACGCAGATATACGCACGCTTTCGATGCGCATCTTCGAGCGCACGTTCGTGATCACGCGTGTGCTGTACTGGCTCACTGCGGGTGTTGCCGCCATCGGGCTCGTGAGCGCGCTGCTTGCTTGGGAGTTGGAGCGATCGCGTGAGCTGGCGGTTGTTCGCGCGTTGGGTCTGACGCCACGTGGTGCTGGTGCGGTCATCGAGGCGCAGACTGGGTTCATGGGAATCGCCGCGTACCTTGCTGCGATTCCGGCGGGGCTGTTGACTGCGATTCTGCTGATTACGGTGATCAATCGGCGTGCGTTCGGGTGGTTGATCGATCTGCATATCACTGGCACGCAGCTTTTCAATGCGTTTGTCGTTGCGATGATTGCCGCGCTGGCGGCTGGCGTATATCCGTCGTGGCGGGCGGCGCGGGCGCCGTTGGCCAGCGATATTCGGGAGGATTGAGGCGTGCTTTTGCGGATCGCCTCGATCGCCCTGTTGAGCACGTGGATTTCCGCATGTGATCGGCAGGAACTGAACGGCACCGACGTTGCCGTCGACGAAAGCGCGGCTACGCCTGCGCAGGCGACCCGGTTGGATGCGTTGAGCCCCGAAGCGATGCCTTCGGGGTTCGAATATGCGATCGAGCCTCGCGCGTTCGAGTTTCCGCGAGATCATGGGCCGCATGACCGATTTCGGCATGAGTGGTGGTATGTCACGGGCCATCTCGATGCTGTCTCCGGAGAGCGGTTTGGCTTCGAGCTGACGCTCTTTCGATTCGCGCTAGCCCCACTGGGCTCACTGGCCGCGACCTCGAAATCGGCGTGGCGCACGCGGCAGATTTACATGGCGCACTTTGCCGTGACCGATCTCGATCGCGGGAGTTTTCAGTCATCCGAGCGGTTTGCGCGGGATGCGTTGGGGATGGCCGGCGCGCAGGCGGAGCCGTTCCGCGTTTGGCTTGATGACTGGTTACTTGGTGCTCCACCGAGTCAGACAGAGTCATCGGGTTGGCAACTGCGCGCCGCGGACAAGGGCTACACCTTCGATCTGCAGCTTCGCGCGCTCACGCCACCCATCCTCAACGGCGAGGCCGGCCTGAGCCAGAAATCAGGCGAACGTGGCGCCGCGAGCTACTACTACTCGATTCCACGTATGGCAACGACAGGCCGCATCGTGCGCGATGGCAAGCCACTCGACGTGCAAGGCCTCGCATGGCTCGACCGCGAATGGGGCAGCGGCTCGCTCGGCGGCAACCAGCAGGGCTGGGACTGGTTCGCTCTGCAATTCGACGATGGCAGCGCACTCATGTTCTACGCACTCCGAACGCGAGAAGGTGCGCGCGACCCGCACAGCGCAGGCACGTGGATCGCATCCGATGGCACGAGCATAGCGCTCTCAAACGCAGATGTGCAGATCGAAACGAAGGATTTCTGGAACAGCCCGCGCGGCGGCCGCTACCCGGCACGCTGGCAACTTCGAGTGCCCTCACTGCAGCTGGACGTCGACATCCGCCCACGCCTGGCCGATCAAGAGCTCAACACCAACCCGCGCTACTGGGAAGGCGCGGCGACAATCGCCGGCACGCGCGCCGGCGCCGAAGCGCGAGGCCGCGCATACGTCGAGCTAGTGGGCTACGCGAGTGGCGCGGCGAGTAGCGCTCGCTAAGCGATGCGGCGCGCCGCGACCACGGCATCCAGCGCCGCGGCTCACATCAGACGACCGCAACAATTAGCTGCTCAGGGCGAACACCCACGCAACCGCCACGATCACAATGGCAACCGCCCCGGCAATCCATTGCGGCACACGTTGAATCGCGAGTCGCACACTCTCGATCCCGACGACGGCGCCAATCAACACCCCCATCACAAACCCGGCAACGTGCGCCACCACATCCGTGTGCTCACCCTCCGATCCCAGCCACCCAAGCAACACGACACCCGCAATGAGCGGCGCCCACCGCCGCGCCCATCGCTGCTGAATGCGGAATCGTTGTCGCCACGTGTATGCCGCAAGAATCCCAAGCATCGCGAACACGGCAGTAGATGCACCGACAGCTCGATGCGACGACGGTCCAAGCAACGCTTCCAGCAAATTCGCAGCCCCCGCGCCGACAAGCGCAAGCAACCAGGCGACGCCACCCCCGAGCTGCCGTCCAGCGAGATACCCGAACCACACTCCCGCAGCGAGATTCGCCGCCAGGTGCGATCCATCCACATGCAGAGTGAGTGCGGTGATCGCCCGCCACCACTGCCCGCTCTTCACGAGTCCGGCATCAATCGCACCGACATCGAACGCATCCAGGCGCCACACACCGCCGGCAACAGCGAATCCAACAACCAGCAACACCACCACATAGAGCGCCGCACCGACCCATCCGAACGAATGCAACTGAGGTGGAGGAGGCAGTGCCGGCACCGGTCGGCTCTCCGCCGCATAGCGCTCCAGGTGCCCGAGCGCAATGCCCGCCAGGGACGCCTCCACGCGAATGACATATTGGGAGCCGTCGAAGTCGATGACATTCGGTACACCCACCGCCGTGAGGACGAGCGCGCGTTCCTCGCACTCGACGCTGCGCGAGGTTCGAAACACTTCCATCAGGGTGGGCAACATATCGGGGACTCACTGAGGCTCGCGGCGGCAGCTTTCAACGGAGGGGGCGAAATTTCAGCCCAAGCCCACCGGTCTTCCTGTCCTGCAAACCCCAACTCCACAGGTATCCACCATGAGACGCTCGCTCGCCTTCGCGTTGATGGCCTCGCTCGCTTCGGTCGCAGCGGTTGCCGCGCTTCCGGAGGGCACCAAGGCCCCCGATTTCACCACGCAAGCCTCGCTGGGCGGCAAACCCTTCACCTTTTCCCTGGCCGACGCGCTGAAAAAGGGCCCGGTCGTGCTGTATTTCTACCCCGCCGCCTTCACGCCCGGCTGCACGGTTGAAGCCCACAACTTCGCCGAGGCGACGGACAAGTTCAAAGAGCTGGGCGCCACGGTGATCGGCGTTTCGTACGACAACATCGACACGCTGAACAAGTTCTCCGTGAGCGAATGCCGCAACAAGTTCGCCGTGGCCTCGGATGCGGACCAGAAGATCATGAAGGCCTACGACGCCGTGCTGAAGCAGAAGCCCGAATGGGCCGACCGCACCTCGTACGTCATTTCGCCTGACGGCAAGATCGCTTATGCCTATTCGGACCTGAATCCCGACAAGCACGTCGCCAACACGATGGCCGCCGTGCAGAAGTGGCACGACGCCCACGGCGCCAAGAAGGCCTCCTGAGACTCCGGGCAAGCACTAGCGCCTGTCAGCGGGCGGGCCTCCCCTCAAAAGTCCGCCTGCGACACGCCCCAGGGCATCCGGTCTGACAGGGACCGGGTGCCCCGGGGAATTCCGGCACCCCGGAGCGTCATCTCGGCGGCCCTCGCAAGCCCTACGGGCCCTCTGCGGCCTCAGGGCTGCCCCTGTGTTGTGCGTTCCCCCGGCGCACCGTAGCATCCCTGCGCAAATCACAACGGACCTTGAAGTCCAGGGGAATTCCGATGAGTGCGTTGGAACGAGAGGTAGCCTCGTCCGCGGATCGCACGGGCCACGTGGCACCGACCGCGGAGCCCACACCCCCGCCGCCTGCGGCGACGGGCCGGCTGTCCGTAGAGGGCAAGCTCCTCAGACGTCTACTGTCGTTCATCGGCAATCCGCCCATCGAGTTCGTACTCTGGACAGGTGAGCGCGTGAGCGCGTCGGGCGCGCCAGCCGTGGCCCGCGTGCAGCTTCGCGATCGCGCCACGCTCCTCGGCCTGGTGAAGGACCCGCACATCAGCTTCGGCGACCTGTACAGCGAAGGGCGCGTCACCATCGATGGCGACCTCGTGCAGTTCATCGAGGCCATGTATCACGCCGCACCCGTGCAGCCCAAAGCCGTGCGCACGCTCGGGTCGATTCTGCGCGGCGCGCATCGCCTGCGGCGGAACACGCTCACGGGGTCGCGCGAGAACATCCATCACCACTACGACATCGGCAACGAGTTCTATTCGCTCTGGCTCGGCAGCACCATGGCGTACACCTGCGCCTACTACCCGCGTCCGGATGCGACGCTGGACGAAGCGCAGATCGCGAAGTTCGATCACGTGTGTCGCAAAGTGCAGTTGCGCGCCGGCGAGTCCGTGGTGGAAGCGGGATTCGGCTGGGGCGGGCTCGCCCTGCACATGGCGCGTCACTACGGCGTGAAAGTGCGCGCGTTCAACATCTCGCACGAGCAGGTGATGTACGCCCGCGAGCGCGCAGCGCGTGAAGGGCTTTCATCGCAGGTGGAATACGTCGAGGACGACTACCGGAACATCTCCGGCCGCTACGACGCATTCGTCTCGGTGGGCATGCTCGAGCACGTGGGCGTGGAGAACTATCCGACGCTCGGCGGCGTGGCGCACAAGGTTCTAGGCAGCAACGGGCGCGGCCTCATTCACTCGATCGGCAGGAATCGCCCGGCGCCGCTCCATCCGTGGATCACGAAGCGCATTTTCCCGGGCGCGTATCCGCCGTCCATCGCGGAGTTCATGCAGATCTTCGAACCGTGGGATTTTTCGGTGCTCGATATCGAGAACCTGCGCCTGCACTACGCGCGCACGCTCACTCACTGGCTCGAGCTGTACGACAAGTCGGCCGAACGCGTGCGCGCCATGTTCGACGCCAAATTCGAGCGGATGTGGCGTCTGTATCTCGCCGGCTCGATCGCCGGCTTCACACAGGGCTCGCTGCAACTGTTCCAGGTGGTGTTCGCACCGCGCGGGAACAACAACGTGCCGATGACCCGGGCCCACCTCTACGCGAGTTGATCGAGCGTGCAGACCTGTGATGTCGTGATCGTGGGTGGCGGGCCTGCGGGCTCGTCAGCGGCCCGTGTGCTGAAGCGCGCCGGCGCGGACGTGCTCGTGCTCGACAAAGAGCAGTTCCCGCGCCTGAAGCTGTGCGCCGGCTGGATCACACCGGAGGTCGTGAAGGACCTGGAGATGGACGTCTCCACGTATCCCTATCGCTTCCTCACCTTCGATCGACTGCACGTGCACGTGAAGGCGCTGTACGTGAAGCTGCCGTGCGTGCAGCACTCCATTCGTCGCTTCGAGTTCGACGCCTGGCTGCTCGAGCGTTCGGGTGCGCCGGTGATTCAGCACACGGTGCGCAACGTTCGCCAGGATGGCGACGACTACGTCGTCGATGAAGCGTTCCGCTGCAAATACCTCATCGGCGCGGGAGGCACGCGCTGCCCCGTGTATCGCACGCTGTTCAAGGAAGCGAATCCGCGCGCTGCTGAGCTACAGACGGTGACGCTGGAACACGAGATTCCGTATGACTGGAAGGACGGCGATTGCCATCTCTGGTTCTTCGACAAGGGATTGCCTGGGTACTCGTGGTACGTGCCCAAGGAGAATGGCTGGCTGAATGTCGGCGTCGGCGGCATGGCTGAGCGGATCAAGCGCAGCGGGAAGGACATCCGCTATCACTGGTCGCACTTCACCGGCATGCTCGACAAGTCGCTGGCGAGCGGCGCGCAGTACGACCCCACCGGATATAGCTATTTCCTGCGTGGAAACGTGGATGTTGCACGCATTGGCAATGCCTTCATCACGGGGGATGCCGCAGGGCTTGCCACGCGCGATATGGCTGAAGGGATCGGGCCTGCAGTTCGCAGCGGCGTTCGCGCCGCGCAGGCAATCCTCGAAGGGCGGGACTACCAGCTGGATGACGTGACCGGCGCCAGCCTGGGCGGCGGTTTCGTCACGAAGATGTTCGACTGGGCAATGACGCGCGGAGCCTAGCCTGCAGGCAAGGTGAAGTAGAACGTGGCCCCCTGATCCGGCTGCGCCTCAGTCCAAATCTTGCCGCCATGCCGATGCACGATCCGCTGAACCGTCGCGAGTCCGATGCCCGTGCCCGGAAAATCCGATTGTGAGTGACACCGCTGAAACGGCCCGAACAGCTTCGTCGCATAGCGCGGATCGAACCCCGCCCCGTTGTCGCGAACGACGTAGACCCTGTTCCCATCCGCAGCGACATCTGCACCGAACTGAATCTGCGCGTGCTCCCGCTTCGAAGTGAACTTCCACGCGTTCGCGAGCAGGTTCTCGAGCGCAATGCGCAGCAGCCCCGGATCGCCCTCGGCCACGAGTCCGGGCGCGATCGTGAATTCCCCGCTGCGCTCGAGGGCCGCATCCTTCAACCGCTTCGCGATCTCATGCGCCGCCGCGGACAGGTCTACTGTCGTCTTGACGAGCGACGCGCGCACGATCCGCGACAGGCCCAGCAGATCCTCGATCAGCCGATGCATGCGTGCCACGGAGCTCTGGATATGTGTCAGGTGCCCGCGCGCCGAGTCGTCCATCTTCTCGCGCGTGGTTTCCGCCAGCACCTGCGCGAAGCCGTCGATGGTGATGAGCGGCGCGCGCAGGTCGTGCGCGACCGAATACGAAAACGTTTCCAGCTCCCGGTTGAGCACCTCGAGCTCCGTCGAGCGCCGCTTCAGCTCCTCGGTGCGCTCGGATACACGCCTCTCGAGGTTGGCGAACACATCAACCGCCTCCATTGCAATGGAGGCGCTGTCCGCAAGGGCCTGCAGCAGGCTCACTTCCTCCGCGCCCGGCTTGTGGCGCGTGGCCCAGTACGTGCCGATCGCGGCGATCGGTTCCACGCGCCGGATCGGCACCATCACCAGGCTCTTCACGAACGTGGGACGATAGGCATCGTGGGGAATGCGCTCGTCGGCGTAGATGTCCGCGATCATCGCGGGCTGCCGGTTCAGCATCGCCCAGCCACTGATGCAGGCATTCATCGGAAAGCGCTGACCCTTCCACAGCGGCGAGATCGCGTCCTCGTCGGCGTAGTAGCAGAGGTTGTCTTCGCGCAGGACGAAGGTCGCGCCATCCGCGCCCGTCAACTCACGGGCCGCGCGGCGTACGATTGCCATGACCGTTTCGAGATTGCGGGCCAGTGACAGACGCTGCACCACCGTCACGAGGTGCTGCATGCCGCGGACATAGCTGTCCGTGCTGAATTCGGGAGTTTCAATCTCCATTGACACGGATGGAGATTTATTCGCACCCCTATGAGCCGTCAAACCGATCGTTCTCTTTTTGAGACTTCTATGCGCGCTGACGATAATTGCGCCGCGGCCTCTTCGCTGCGGGCCGCGGGTGCTCGGTGGGGTCCGGCCGTGGCCGTGTCGTTTTGCTGCGTACTTGGCGTGGCGGTGTGCAGTGCCACTAGAATGCACCTGACGGAGGGCTTGTCGTGAACACCACCTGGAATTCCGAGGATTCATTCTGGAAGCGGACCATCGTCTATTCCGCGGCGGCCGCTGTGGTGGTCGTGGGAGGCGGGCTCTACTACTACTTCAAGGTGCTGAAGGGTGGTGCGGAGACCGAGGCGAAGCCGCCGGTCGTGCAGGCACCGCCCAAGCCTGAGGCTCCTCCGGAGGCCGAGCATCATCCGCTGCCCGCCCCGCCTGCGGATACCAGGCCTCTGCCGGCCCTGAATGAAAGCGATCCGGCGATCACCGAGTCCCTCACGGACCTGCTTGGCCAGAAAGCCATCGAGCAGATGCTGGTGCCGGAGCAGGTGATCCGGCACATCGTGGTGACGGTGGACAATCTCCCGCGCACGAAGGTTGCCGAGAGCATGCGTCCCGTGAAACCGACCAGCGGGCAGACCGTAACGGTCGCGAACGGGGACACGATCACGCTCAGTGCGGACAACTACGCCCGTTACGCGCCAGCCGTCCGGCTTGTCCAGAACATGAGCACGCAGCAGATCGGGGCCCTGTACCTGCGCTACTACCCGCTGTTCCAGCAGTCCTACGAGGATCTGGGCTACCCGGGCATGTACTTCAACGATCGGCTGGTGCAGGTGATCGACCACCTCCTGCAGACGCCGGACCTGCGCGGGCCGATCGAGCTGAAGCAGGGGAAAGTGTTCTACGAGTACGCGGATCCCGCGCTGGAAGCGCGCTCGGCGGGGCAGAAGCTGCTGCTGCGCATGGGGCCGGACAATGCGGCGGCCATCAAGAAGAAGCTGCGGGAGCTCAAGACGTTCGTGACCACGTCGCAGGACCCGCCCGATGCGTCCGGTGCGTCCGCGGCGGCGGGCGAGGCGGCTGCGCCCGCGGGCCCTGAAGCGGCAGACTCCGGACCGAAGCCGCTGCCGAACGATGAAGCCAAGCCGACGGGGCCCGCACGTTGAGGTGACCTGCGCATGCTGATGCCCGCGCCGGATCCGGCGATACTGGCTCGTCGCAACGAGCTGCTCGCCCGGCTGCGGCAGGCGGTGCCGAATGGCGTGATCGAGGATGAGGCTTCACGCCGCGCCTACGAGCAGGACGCGCTGACCGCCTATCGACAACTCCCTCTCGTCGTCGCGCTGCCTTCGTCCACGGAGGAGGTCGCGGCGGCGCTGCGCGTTTGCAGCTCGATGGGCGTGAAGGTCGTGCCGCGTGGTGCGGGCACTTCGCTGTCCGGCGGCGCGCTGCCGCTCGCGGACGGCGTGCTCCTCGGGCTCGCGAAGCTCAATCGCATTCTGGATATCGACTACGACAATCGCACCGTCACCTGCCAGCCCGGGGTCACGAATCTGGCCATCTCGCGCGCGGTCGAGGCGCGCGGGTTTTATTACGCCCCGGATCCGTCCAGCCAGATTGCCTGCACGATCGGCGGCAATGTGGCAGAGAACTCGGGCGGCGTGCATTGCCTGAAATACGGGCTCACGACCAACAACGTGCTGGGCGTGCAGCTCGTCACCGTGGACGGCGAGATCCTGCGCATCGGCGGCAAACATCTCGATGCGGAGGGGTACGACCTGCTTGGCATCCTGACCGGCTCGGAAGGGTTGCTCGGCGTCGTCACGGAAGTGACCGTGCGCATTCTTCCCAAGCCCGCGACCGCGCGAGCGCTGCTCATCGGGTTTGCATCGAACGAAGCGGCTGGCGACACGGTGGCGGCAATCATCGGCGCGGGCATCATTCCGGCCGGCATGGAGATGATGGACAAGCCGGCGATTCACGCCGCGGAAGCGTTCGTGAGCGCAGGCTATCCGCTCGATGTCGAAGCGCTGCTCATCGTCGAGCTCGACGGGCCGGGCGCTGAGGTCGATCATCTTTGTGCGGAAGTCACGCGGATTGCTGAGGCGCGTGGGGCCGTGAGTTGCCGCATGAGCACGAACGAGCGCGAGCGACTCACGTTCTGGGCGGGACGCAAGGCCGCGTTTCCCGCGGTGGGACGCATCAGTCCTGACTATCTGTGCATGGACGGGACGATTCCGCGCAAGGCGCTGCCGCTGGTGCTGGCGCGCCTGAAGGAATTCGAGAAGGAGTTCGGCCTTCGGGTCGCGAATGTGTTCCACGCCGGGGATGGGAATCTGCATCCCCTCATCCTGTTCGACTCGAATGTGCCCGGCGAGCTCGAGCGGGCCGAAGCATTCGGTGCGGCGATCCTGAAGCTGTGCGTGCAGGTGGGCGGCGTGCTCACCGGCGAGCACGGCGTGGGCATCGAGAAGCGCGACCTGATGACGGAGCAGTTCAGCGCGAACGATCTCGCGCACCAGGAACGGCTCAAGTGCGCATTCGACCCGGCAGGACTCCTGAATCCCGGCAAGGTGTTCCCCGTGCTGCACCGATGTGCGGAGCTCGGGCGCATGCACGTTCATCAAGGTAAGCTCGCGTTCCCCGATATTCCCCGCTTCTGAGGGTGGCGCGCTGAGCAACTTTGCTCCCCGAACGGCCGACGAGGTCACCGAGGCGATTCGCTGGGCGCTCGCCAACGGCGAGACGCTCGAAGTCGTTGGCCTCGGCACGAAGCGCGCGCTCGGGCGGCCGGTGCAGGCTGCAAACGTGCTCGATGTTTCTGCTCTCTCCGGCATCGTGAGCTACGAGCCGGCGGAGCTCGTGTTGACTGCGCGCGCGGCAACGCCGATGGCGACGATCGATGCGGTGCTGGCTGAACGCGGGCAGTGTCTGGCGTTCGAGCCGCCGGATTTGTCGGCGTTGCTCGCCGGAGCTGCGAGTGGCGGCACGCTGGGCGGTGTCATTGCGACGGGATTGTCGGGGCCGAGGCGGTTCAAGGCGGGCGCGGCGCGCGATCACGTGCTCGGGATCGCGGCGGTGTCAGGGCGAGGTGAGGCGTTCGTCGGCGGCGGCAAGGTGGTGAAGAACGTCACGGGCTACGACATCCCGAAGCTCATGACGGGTTCGTATGGAACACTTGCTGTGCTCACGGAAGTCACCGTGAAAGTGCTGCCGCGTGCGCAGGATCAGAGCACGGTGGCAGTGAGTGGGCTGGCTTGGCGGGACGCGGTTCGTGTAATGACGAGCGTGCTGCAGTCGGCGATCGATGTTTCGGGTGCCTGTCATTTGCCGGCGGGGGTCGCGATTCCTGGGATGAATCCAGAGATCACGACGACGGCGTTTCGGCTCGAGGGGTTTGCGCCTTCCGTGGAGGCTCGTTTGCGGTCGCTGCGTGAGCTGCTCGAGCCGGAGGGTCCGCTTGCGTTGCTCGAGGCTGATGCTTCCAATGTGTTCTGGCGCGATGTGCGCGATGTTCAGCCGCTCGTTGGTGTCGAGGGGATCGTGTGGCGAGTGTCGGTGCCACCTGCATCGGCAGCTGCCGTGGTCGATCGCATCAAAGGTGCGCTGCCCGAGGCGAAGATGTTTCTCGATTGGGGCGGCGGGATGATCTGGGTCGCTACGGGTGCGGGCCATGCAGCCCGTTTGCGTGAGGCGCTTGGCGAGAGTGGAGGGCACGCCACGCTGATTCGTGCGCCGGCGCTCGTCCGCGGGAACGTGGATGTGTTTCAGCCGCAGTCCAGTGGAGTTGCCGCGCTCTCCAGGCGTGTGAAGGCGCAGTTCGACCCGAATGGTGTGTTGAATCCCGGGCGCATGTACTCCGGTTCGTAACGTCATGCAGACGCATTTTTCACCCGCGCAGCTCGCCGATCCGCAAGTGGCCGAAACGGATCGGATCCTGCGTGCGTGCGTTCATTGCGGTTTCTGCACGGCGACCTGTCCCACGTATCTGCTCACGGGTGATGAGCTGGATGGGCCGCGGGGGCGCATCTATCTCGCCAAGGACATGCTCGAGAAAGATCGTCCGGCGGATGCCACGACGGTGAAGCATCTCGATCGCTGTCTCACATGTCTTGCGTGCATGACGACGTGTCCATCGGGAGTGCATTACATGCATCTCGTGGATCACGCGCGTCAGCACATTGAGCGGACTTATCGGCGGCCGCTGACGGATCGGGTGCTACGGTCGATGTTAGCGTTCGTGTTGCCGCATACGGGACGGTTTCGCCTGGCACTACGTGCAGCCGCGCTCGCTCGTCCCTTTCGCGGCTTGTTTCCCAAGCGAATGCAGTCGCTGCTCGATACCGCCCGCGTGGTGCGTACCTCCAGATCGCAGGAGACCCCTGGGAGTGTGGCTCATGCACAGAAGGGGAGGATCAAGCGAGTCGCTCTATTGCCAGGCTGCGTGCAGCCGGCGTTGCGGCCGGAGATCAACGAAGCTGCAATTCGCCTGCTCAATCGTTACGGCGTCGAAGTCGTCATCGCGCAAGGCACTGGCTGTTGTGGGGCGCTCGTCCATCATCTCGGCCGCGAGCATCAAGCGGCCGCGCAGGCCAAAGCAGACATCGACGCATGGATTCGCGAGATCGAATCCCACGGCCTCGACGCGATCACCGTCACGGCCTCCGGCTGCGGCACCATGCTGAAGGACTACGGCTTCATTTTCCGCACCGATGCCGAGTACGCCGCCAAAGCGCAGCACGTGTCCGCGCTGGCACGCGATATCAGCGAAGTTCTGGCGCAGGTGCTCAGCGAATCGAAAGTGACGGCTCCCGCAAGTCTACGCGTGGCCTATCACTCCGCGTGCTCGCTTCAGCACGGCCAGAAGCTCCACGGCCTCGCGCCGGACCTGCTGCGCAAAGCCGGCTTCACCGTCCTCGACATCCCCGAAAGCCACATCTGCTGCGGCTCCGCTGGCACCTACAGCATGCTCCAGCCGGAGATGTCCACGCAGCTCCGCGATCGCAAGGCCCGCAACATCGAGTCCGTCCGTCCTGACGTCATCGCGACGGGCAACATCGGCTGCATCACCCAGATCGCTCAGGCCACGACCATCCCCATCGTCCACACCATCGAGTTACTCGACTGGGCAAGCGGCGGCCCACGCCCCGCGAACCTGCTCTGACGCACATGACAGGCAGGCGCTCAGCCCGACCTCAACCGCTTATCTCTGCCAGTGCGCTTATGCGCACCGGCGGACGGTGCGGAAACTCAGCAATCAGGCACAGGTTGCCACCCATTGCCTTGATGTACTGCTGAAGCGTGGAGAGCAGCATGTTCGCCCGCTGCTCGTAGCGCGACACAGTGTCCTGCCCGACACCGAGATCCGCAGCCACTTTCGCCTGCGTGTGACCCAGCGCTTTGCCAGATCGATAGCCGCGATCGTGCGATTTGCGGCAGTTAGGCGGCTTGAATTTCTGTGCGACCGCAGCTACTTGCCGCCGGCCAGCAGCTTCACGAGCTCATACTGGTATTCGAGCCCATCGAAGAACGATTTGACCGCAACCCGCTCGTCCTGACCGTGCGAGCGGTTGTCGAACATGTCGCCGGCGAGACCGGAGTGCCCATACGTGGGAATGCCGGCGTTGCGCAGGAACCGGCCATCCGTCGCACCCGCGGACATGATGGGCAGCATTGGCGCGCCGGGCCAGAATTTCGCGGCGAGTTTCTCGATTGCACCCGTCAGCTCGCGTGACAGCGGCGATGGCTGGCTTTGCGTGTCGAGGCGGTCCACTTTCACCAGGATCTGCGGGTCCGCGAGCACCTTCACGAGCGTCTCGCGCGTTTGCTCAGGAGTTTCACCAGGCACGATGCGGCAATTCACCATCGCACGTGCCGACTGCGGCAACGCGTTGTCGGCATGACCTCCTTCGAGGCGCGTGGCGACGCATGTGGTGCGCATCTGCGCGTTGTATGCGGGGCGCGCGCCCAGCCACGCGACAGCTGCCGCATCGGGTGGGGAGGCGAGTATCCCCTTCATGGCTTGCGCCTCCTGCCCTTGTTGAAGCGTCGACAGGCGATCGAAATAAGCACGCGTGGTTTCGTTGAGGTGCACCGGGAAGTCGAACTTCTCCAGTCGCGCGAGGCCGCTCGCGAGCCGGTAGATCGCGTTGTCCTTCGTCGGCTGCGAGCTGTGGCCGCCCTTGTTCGTCACTTCGAGCCAGAAACCCTGGTACAGCTTTTCCGAGGTCTGCAGGCTCACCCAGCGAGGCCTGCCGTTCTGCAGGGCGACGCCGCCACCTTCGTTGAGCGCGAATTCCGCGTCGATCAGCGGGCGGTGGTTCTTGATCAGGTCGTTGATGCCGTACTCGTTGCGGTCGGCGATTTCCTCGTCCGTCGTGAGCGCGAGAATGATGTCGCGGTCGGGGCGATAGCCTTCCTTCTTCCAGCGGATCATGTTGGCGACGAAGGTTGCGGCCATGAACTTGTCGTCGCCGGTGCCACGGCCGTAGAAGTAGCCGTCCATTTCGACGAGCTCGTACGGGTCCGTCGTCCAGTCGGTACGTAACGCCTCGACCACATCGATGTGCGCGAGAAGCAGGATTGGCTTGCGCTTTCCGCTGCCGTGTAAGCGGGCGACGACGTTGCCGCGCTTGGGTGCGGTCTCGAACGTTTGCACGTCGGAGTCCGGGAAGCCTGCGGCTTTCAGCCGTGCTGCCATGGCCTGCGAAGCCTGGTACGTGTCGCCCACTGACTGCGATGTGTTGATTTCGACGAGCTCTTCGTAGATGTCGCGGGCGTGCTGCTGATCTGGATTCAGCCTGGGCTGTTCGGAAGCTGCGGCCAGCGATGTCAGGGCGAAGAGGAGACCGACGGCGATGCGCATGGGGAACACTCGGAAACGGGATTCCGGACGCGTAACCCACTTTCTCTCGATTGAGTGCTAGAGCTGACCCGGAGGTTGGGATTCCCAGCGGCGCCAGACCCTGCGGAACTGGTGGGCGGAGCTGAAGCCGGCCATTTCGGCTACGCGGTCGACGGAGAGGTCGCTTTGGGTGAGCAGCTCACGCGCCAGCCCTACGCGCATACGCTGAACGTAGTCGAGGGGTGAACATTCGGCGTGTTGGGCGAACAACCGCGCCAGGTTGCGGGCGCTCGTGTGTCCCACGCTCGCGAGCTTGCGCGCGGGCCAGTGCGCGGCTGGATTGCGGGTGACTGCATCCTGCACACGATGAACAACCGGATGCAGGTGATTCCGATGCATCACCCACGGCGAAAGCTGAGGATCACCGCCTTCGCGCCGCAGGTACACCACCAGGTCCCGCGCAACAGAGGCGGCGACGCGATGCCCACACTGCTGCCCGATGACGTGCAAGGCCAAGTCGATTCCGGCTGTCACACCTGCGCTGGTGAACACCCGCCCGTGCTCCACGAATATGCGATTCGCATGCACGCGCGCGCCCGGCGCCACACGCTTCAGCTCATCGATGAGAATGTGATGCGTGGTGCATTCCGTGTTCGCAAGCACGCCCGCATGCCCGGCAATCACACTTCCCGCACACACGCACATCAGGGCGACGCTTTCATTGCTCATCGCGTCTCGCAGCCATCGCGATATACGTGCCACCGCCGGACTTTCCAGATCCAGCTTCTTGCTGGTGACGCCAGCAATCACGATGATTGCCCCATCGGGCACGGTCGCCGGCAACGGATCGAGGCCGCTGAGCTGCAAACCCACTGCTGAATCGACCGTGCGCGTGCTCGCGACAAACCGCAGCGCATAGCTCTCCGGAGCGAACGCGTTCGCCATCCGGAATGCCTCAGCCGGACCGGCCACATCCAGCAGCACGGTGTGAGGCAGCAGCGCGAAGAGCACGTCTCTCATTTCAGATCGCCACCGCCCCCGTGCTCACGACGCTCGCGAACCGATCGTCGAGCACCAGCGCAGTACGCTCCATGATGTCTTCGGCGGAATACGTGCGGCCGGATTTCGCCACCATGGGGAAGGTCAGCGTGGCATCCAGCGCATACGTGACCCTGAATCCCAGGTCCGACGCGTGCCGCGCCGTAGTCTCACAGCACTGCTCGGTGCGGATGCCCGTGACGATGACGTGCTCGATTCGATTCTCACGCAGCCACGTCTCGAGCGACTTCCCGTCCGAAGTACGACCGAACAGCGCCGAGTGGACGTTCTTGTAGAACACCTCGGTGGGCTCGATGCGCAGGGACGCCAGAGTCTTTACATAGCCGGACGCCCGTGAGAACACGCCCGTCTGCTCCTCGTGAAACACCTGCAGCACCGGCACACCTCGCTCCCGGGCGCGGTCGATGAGGTCCTGAATACGGGCCAGGAACGGACCGACTCCGTCCGTCCGCCAGTACGGCCGGTGCTCGAAAGACTGCTGGACGTCGATCACGATCAGGGCGGTATTCACGGCTGTCTCCTTGCGACGATGGCCCACATCTTCGGCACCCTGCGCTTCCCTGACAAGCACGCTTCGCGACGGGCGGCGGTCAAAAACGGACATGGAGCAGCTGAAACCTGTACACGAATGTGGACACCCCGAACGTTGTGGATCAACGACTTGATTGCACGCAAGCGCCGCAAATCATTTGGTATGGTCGTCGTTCATGACAAGAACGGCGGTCACGCTGCTGCTCCTCGCCCTAGGCGTACTCCCCCCATTCGTGCAGGGTGCTGAGGAGCGGCAGCTGACCGTCGAAGAACTGGCGTGCCGGGGCAACGCCTCCACCTCGTGCACCTTCATTCTCGGCCAGCTCTATCTCGCGCCCGGCGACCCGGTGGACGAGGAAGAGATCGCGAACGCGAGGCTGCGCCTCTCGGTGCTGCAGAACTTCTCGTCAGTCTCCATTTATCTGGAGAAAGGCTCGGCACGCGGCAAGGCGCGCGTCATCGTCGAAGTGGTGGAGCGGAGTCCGGTCATCACGGACATCACGTTCGGAGTGACGGGCGTGCATGGCGGTGTTTTGCAGGAGGCTGCAGGCCGCCTCACGCACACCAACCTGTTCGGTACCGGCAAGATTTTCGATATGCGGGCCGGCGAGTTCTCGCCCATCGATTCGGGCACGACGGACCGCCAGACGTTCGCGCGAGTCGCTTATGTCGACCCGCACCTGTTCGACTCGAAGCGCAACTTCATGGCGGCCGGCATGGGCTATTTCGACCGCCACTTCGTACGCACCAGCAACGGCGATCAGCTCTCGCGGCGCCAGCTCGGCGTGGACCTCACGTTCGGCCGGCGCCTGTGGGACTTCTCGCACTTCAGCATGGGCTACCAGTACCGGCCCATTCGCGACTTTTCCTCGCGCATCCGGGAGGAGGACGGGCACTTCGTGAGGCGCGAGCGCCTGCGGAGCGGCGTGCTGATTTACAGCTTTGGCTGGAACACCGAGGACGATCCGTACTTCCCGACGCGCGGCTCGGTGCTGAGCTCGGTGGTGATCGCCTCCGGCGGCGAGTCCGAAAACTGGAACACGCTCTTCCGTAAAACGTGGTCGTGGAGGAACACCGCGTATTACGTGCAGCTCGCGACTCCGACGGATCGCGCGCTGGGGTTCTCCAGGCCGATCGGTCCGAGCGACCTGTTCGGGGGTGTACGGCGCGGGCGCTGGTCCATCTCGCTCACCAGCTCCGTCGTCGGTCATTCGGAAGACGGTCGCGATATCCACGGCGTCGGGCTGCGCGCGGCGGTGGCGCTGGAAACGCAGTCCTACGGAATCGTCCGCTTCTTCGTGTTCCGTAACACGGAATACAAGTGATGAGCCGCACGCGGTTCACCGCTTGTCTCGCGCTGCTCTCACTCTGGGCCGCATGCCCGCTCATTGCCAGTGAGGTGACGCCGTTCCTCGCAGGCGGCCGGCTCGGCGTGCGCATCCGGGATGTGCCGTTTCCGAAAACGCTCTCGAAGGAACTGACCAGCGGACTCACCAATCGCATCCTGATTCGCGTCGTGCTGCTCGCGGACAAGCGCAACACGGGGCAGAGAGCGATCGAGATGGCCGTGAAATACGATCTGTGGGACGAGACGTTCCGATTGACCGTGGCGGTCGATCAACGGATCGTGCGGGACGAGGTGCTGCCGAACCTGGACCAGGTGCTCGCGCTCCTGCGCGATACGCGACTGCCGGACCTGTTCGTCGCGAGCGAGTTACCCGCCAGCATCCCGTTGCGAGCGAACACCGACCTGCTCCTCAACCCTATCGAGAAGGAACGCATGGACCGGGTGCGCAAGTGGGTGGCCGAGAACAGCACGCAGGCGCCCGTGGATCCAACGCGCCCCGATGCCACAGCGCCAGTGGGTGCTTCGATGTCCAATGCGTTGTTCAACCGTATCTTCGAGCAGTACGCGAGCGGCACGTCGTTCGCGGCGGCCTGGCACGAGAACATCGTGTCGAAACCCTTCACCGTGGAAGGCCTGGAGCATGACCGACAATAAGATCAGAACGCTCCTTCTGTGCACGATCCTCGTCACGACGGGCGTGCCGCTCCTCGCGGCATTCCATTTTCTCGGCGACGCGCTCGAGAGGAGCCTCAATCTCGGTTTCAATGCGCAGATCGTGCAGGCGCTCGATACAGCCTCGCAGAACCTGAAGACGCTGAAGGGCCTCGATCCCGCGGGCGAAGCGACTTATCGCGAGCAGTTCGAGCAGGTGGAGACTCTGCGTCATGTGTATTCGCAGCCGGATGTGCTGAAACGCGCGCTGCGCGAATCGCTGAAGATCTATTTCGGCGTCGGGCTCGTGGCTGCGGTGCTGATGTCGGTGCTGGTGGCCGTGCTGCTCGGCCGGCGGATCAATCGCTCCTATCGCCTCACGTTCGATGAGCTCATGCGCCACCGGGATCGCATCCGCTATCTGGAACAGATGTCTTCCTGGCAGGAGCTGGCGCGCATCCTGGCGCACGAGATCAAGAATCCGCTGACGCCGATCGAGGTGCTCGTGAGCGCGCTGACGCGTGCGCACGGCGAGAAGAGTCCGGGGGAGTTTCGGGAGCAGCTTGCGCAGGCGCAAGCCATGATCGGCGAGGAGATCGGACATCTGAAGCGGACGGTCAGCCGGTTCAGCGATTTCGCGCGGCTGCCGCAGGTGCAGCTCGCGGTTTCGAACCCGGCCGATCTCATTCGGGAGCAGCTGCCGTTGCTGTCCGCCAGCTTCGATTCCGCGGACCTCAGGTTGCATGCCGACGGTTGCCCGACTGATCTGCGGGCGAAAGTCGACGCATCTCTGTTCCGGCACGTGCTGACGAACATCGTGGCGAATGGCGTCGAGGCCAATCCGGGGCGGCGCGTGAGGTTCGATATTCGCCTCGAGTGCACGCCTGGCGCGATACGCATCGCCATCGCGAACGACGGGGTCCCGGTTCCTGCGGAGATCGCCGCGCACATGTTCGAACCGTACATCTCGGGCAAGTCCGGCAAGGACAACGTGGGGCTCGGGCTCGCGATCGTGAAGAAGATCGTGATCGAGCATGGTGGCGAGATCGGTTACATCGAAGAAGGTGGACGGCCGCAGTTCGTCGTGTCGCTTGCGAGGGTTGCCTAGATGGCTACCGCGCCGGAGCTCGAGCGCGCGAGCCAGCCAACGGTTCTCGTGCTGGATGACGAGAAGAACATCCGCAGGTCCATCGAGATCGCACTGGCCCCTGAAGGGCTGCACGTGATCGCCGCGCACGATCCGGCGGCGGCGTTGCGCGTGCTGCACGAGCGGATCGTGGACTTGCTGATCCTCGACATTCGGCTCGGGGAAATCGATGGGCTCGCGTTTTTTCGCAAGATGCAGCTCGATGGGTTCACGCTGCCGGTGATTTTCATCTCTGGTAACGCGACGCTCACCGAGGCGGCGCAGGCCGTGAAGATCGGCGCGTTCGACTTCCTGGAGAAGCCGTTCAGCGCGGAGCGCATCGTCGTGGCTGTGCGCCGATGTCTGGAGCTGTCGACGATCAAGGAGCGGCTGCGGCTCATCGAGGCGCGGCATCCGTCGATGGAGATCGTGGGCGACTCGCCGGCCATCCGTAGAGTGATTGCAGATGCGCTGAAGGTGGCAGGCACGCATGCGAACGTGCTGATCACCGGTGAGAGCGGCACTGGGAAGGAGTTGGTGGCCAACACGATTCACGCGCATAGCGAGCGGCGTGAAGGTCCCTTCGTCAAAGTGAACTGCTCGGCGATTCCCGAGAGCCTGCTCGAGACTGCGCTGTTCGGGAACGAGAGCGGTGCGTTTGCGGGCGCGAGCGCGAATCGCAGGGGATTGTTCGAGACGGCGCATCGTGGCGTCATTTTTCTGGACGAGGTCGCAGACCTGCCACTGGCTGCGCAGGCGAAAATCCTGCGCGTCGTACAGAGCGGCGAGCTGCAAAAGGTGGGGTCGGAGAAGACCATCAAGGTCGATGTGCGCGTGATGTCCGGAACGCACAAGGATCTGAAACGCTGCGTGGCCGAAGGCCGGTTCCGCGAGGATCTTTACTACCGCCTGAACGTAGTACCGATTCGCGTGCCGAGCCTGCGCGAGCGTCCCGAAGACATTCCGCTACTTGCGCAGGTGTTTGCCCGACGCCTGTGCGAGAAGAACAACATCCGCGAGAAACCGATCGATGAGGAAGTGCTGGCGGAGCTGAAGCGCTATGACTGGCCGGGGAACGTGCGTGAGCTGCAGAACGTGATTGAGCGCGTGATTATCATGAGCGGCGCCAACATCTCGACGCTCGATCTGCCTGAAGAAATTCTCAGCGGCGGTGACGAGGACAACGCGTCAGGTCGTGAAACGGGCTCACCGCTGCGTGCGTTTCGCGATGCGGCCGAGCGCGACTTCATCCTCGCCACGCTGAAGCGTCACAACGGCAACATCAGTCAGACCGCCGTCGAGCTGGGCGTCGGCCGCACCTATCTGCATCGCCGCCTGCACGTGCTGAAAATCTCCAAGAAGGAGTGGCTGACGTAAGGAATCTAGAGCTTCGATTGACCGGCCTGCATGCGCTCGAGTGCGGCTTCGCCGAGCGGGCGGTTGTGCTTGATGCGCACGCTCTCGGCCCATTCGCGCGCGAAGTCGCGCTGATACATCGAGTTCACGATCGCAGTCACGATCATCGTGATCAGCGCGCCGAGTGAGGCGAGCGCCATGTCCTTCTGCGCGTCCCACTCATCACCCTGCGAGCCGAGGAAGGCCGTGCCGAGGTCGCCGCCGAACCAGATCGCGGAGAGCCACTCGACCAGCTCGTAGAGCATGGACGTGGACATCGTGAGGTCGAGCGGCAGGAAGTAGCCCCAGAACCCTTTCACATTCGCCACGCGCAAGAACAGCTCGCGAATGGGGTAGGCGAGCAGCAGGCCGTAGCTGAAATGAACCACGCGGTCGTAGTTGTTCCGGTCCCAGCCGACCAGCTCGTTGAAGGAGCGACCGGTGAGGCTGCGGAAAGCCTCGTCGTAAGGCACTTCGGCGTATGTGTAGTGAGCGCCGACGATATGCAGGCACAGGAAGATCAGGATGGTCGTGTACGAGACGCCGGACAGCGGCAGGACGCGGCGGGTTGCGACCAGAACGATTGCGCCCGCGATGAGAAGCACGTTCTCGAGCAGCCAGTCCGAGCGGTTGACCGGGGCGATGGCGAGCGCCGCCCACAACACGACGATGGCGGTAATGAATACCGTGAAATAGACCTTACGCGTCATCGCGCCCCCCGCGATTGCCCGACGCGTACTGTACCGCGAAGCGACCGGCGCCGACCCGTGACGTTGCTCACCCGGCGCGCGCTGGCCGTGCGCGCGCCGTCTCAATGCTTACTCGAGGCGGCTTCTCTGCGCTGACGCGCGTGGCGGAGGGGGTGCGAAACTCAGGTTGTCGTCGCTCGGCCAGAAGCGGTTTTCGGGTTCGCACGTCACGATGCGCTTGCTACAGAGCGTCTCGCGCCATTCGTACTTCAGGAACACGCGCGAGCTGGCGCGCGGCTCGGCGTCGAAGGCAACACGCACTGCAGGTTCGTCGCGCCGGTCGCCGTAGCCGGTGCCGGGCTCAGAGCGATCCGCCTCGGCTTTCTGGCGTCGCTCATCCCGCGAGCTTTGCTCAGCGGCAGTGGCCGGCGGCGGGCTCATGGCCGGGGCCTCGTCGCGCGATGCCCCATTGCCGGATGAAGAGCGTTTGGCGAGCTCGCGCTGCCTTTCCAGATCGCGCAGTTTCTGTTCGCGGATCGCCTGGCTTTCCTTCTCCTTGTATACGGCCACCGCAATGACCCCGCGGGCCGAGCGATCGCCGAAGGCCTCCGCGTAGGAGTCTTCCCATTCCGTGAAATAGAACTCGTGCACGTCCGCGAGGCTCGTGCGCCAGCCGGAATATTCCTCCGTTTCCCACGGAGCGAGGATGTACATCGGCTCGTTCTTTTCCAGCTCGGAGCGTGTGCCGGAAATGATGTTGCGGCCGTCGACTGCGACCACGAGGCCGACACGATCGTTGCTGCGATTCGTTACCCGGATGCGATAGCGCGCGCCGCGTTCTGCTTGCAGATACGCGCGGTAGGCCTTGCTTGCCTGGCGCACGGGGACTTGCGTGAAGGTTGAGCCGTGCTCGTCGACGACTTCGACCGTGACGTCGGGATGGCGCACGTGTGCCTGCGCCACTGCAGTCAGCAACAGGCCTGCAGCTGTGAGCGACAATCGCTTCGACATAATCGTTTGCTCCAGAATTACGGCTGGAGACTTGAACGAAGCGCCAATCGCAGCGGGGTCAGGCTTCGATGAGCTTTTTGAGACGCGAGAGGAAGTGCGCCCAGCCCTGGGGGTAGTCGCTCAGGTCCGTGGTCCGCTCGAAAGGCTCATGGATCAGGATCACGCGCGTCTGATCGCCCACGGGTTCGAGCATCCAGGTCACGCGCTGAGCAGGCCGGTCCGGATCGCCTCGCCAATCGGGCCAGTCCGTCACGAGCTTCGTGTCTTCGACGAGCTCGAGAATCTTCGTCGGTCCGCCTTGAACGCTTCGCCCGCGGACCTCGTACTGCCATCCATAGCTGTAGCGCCCGTCCACGCGCGGCTCGACCACCGCTTTCGAGGCAAGCCAGTCATTCAAAAACGAAGGATCGAGCAACGCCTCGAACACCTGCTCGCGCGAGCCATCGATCAGCACCGTCTGCCGCACACGGGCGATGGGGTCCGAGAAGTCCGGCATGCAAATGCCGGATCCCCCGGCGAGATGCGCCCGCAGATTCGCAAGCGTCATGCGCCAAAGGTCGTCCACGAGATCGAGCGGACGTGCCACATCGGGGGCGCCCGGAAAATGATGCCGACCCTTGAGCAGCGTCGCCGCGCCCGTCTCGCCCTTCGCGTCCTCCAGCTCGAGAGTGACCTCGCTGTCGCAGCCCTCGATCGGCCACGAAAAGGCGAGCAGGCTCGGCGGCAGGATGTGCGTGACCGTCTGCGTCGCCTGTGCCCGAGTCGGCGCGCCATAGGTTCCCGTGCCCCAGAAGCGGTACTCCCCGCCCATGCACGGATCGATTTCCACGTGCCGCGCGAACCAGCAGGCGAGCTCCGCCTCGTCCGTCAGGGCACGGAAGACCAGCTCGCGCGGCGCGGCCAGCGTTTCCGAGAACTCGTGCGTCAGTGAAGTCATCGTGCGTCCCCGTGTGCGCGGGCCCGGGAATACCGCGCGCGGCCGCCATCGTCAAGCAGCAGCCACGTGAGCCGGTTAGAATCCCGCGTCCGTTTTCCCAAGGATTCTGGCTGATCGTCATGCTCGAACGCTTCATCGAACGACTGCTGTTTGCCTGCCGGTGGCTGCTGGCGCCGCTGTATCTCGGACTCTCGCTCGGGCTGGTCGCGCTGGGCATCCGGTTCTTCATGGAAGCATGGCATGCCGTGACCGGCGCCTTCACCATGCCCGAGCAGGACCTCGTGCTCATCGTGCTGGCGCTCATCGACATCTCGCTGGTCGGCGCGCTCATCGTGATGGTGATGTTCTCCGGCTACGAGAATTTCGTGTCGCGGATCGATGCGGCCAGCGAGAAGGAAGCGCTCGGCTGGCTCGGCAAGCTCGACTCCGGCACTTTGAAGCTCAAAGTCGCGGCCTCGATCGTCGCGATCTCTTCGATTCACCTGCTGCGCATCTTCATGCAGACGCTCGACACCCCCGATAACAAAATCATGTGGTACGTGATCCTGCACATGACCTTCGTGATGTCCGCCGTGCTGCTGGGTGTGCTCGACCGCATGTCTTTCGCCGTCCATCGCGAAAAATAGGATTTGACGGAATTCACAGTTCGAACAGCCGCGCGCCGGGCCCGGCACGGTAATTGCGACGTCCCCGTTTGCGCTCCAAGGCGCGATTTACGGGAGGCAATTGCATGACATCGAAAGTTCTGGTGGCGGCGCTCGCGTGCCTGATTCCCTGCCTCGCGGCTGCTCAGCAATCCGCAGGCGCGCAAGCCCAGGGCAACGCGTCCGCGTCCGCCTCGGTGAGCAAGGACGAAAAGAACGTGAGTGCCGACGGCGGTACTGCCACGAATGCCGTGCTGTCGGGTTCTCTCGACGCCAAAAAGGCGAAGCCCGGCGATCCGGTGACGGCGAAGACGACCGAGCCCAGCAAGACTTCCGACGATACGACGCTGCCGAAAGGCACGAAGCTCATGGGTCATGTGACGGAGGCCAAGGCCGCGGGAAGCGGCGAAGCGCAGTCGACACTCGGCTTTGTTTTCGATCGCGCTGTTCTCAAGGACGGACGTGAAGTGCCCATTCACACGACCGTGCGTGCGCTTGCTGCCGCAGAAGGCGCAGCCGATGCGTCTGCTGACGATGCGATGGGACGCATGAGTGGTGCGGGCCATGCAGCGGGTGGCGCAGCTGCCGGTGGTGGCGGTCTCGTCGGCGGAGTCACTGGGACTGCGGGCGGGGCTCTTGGCGGAGCGGGGCGAGTGGCTGGCGGCGCGACGGGCGCTGTCGGTTCGACCGTCGGTGCTTCCGGCCGCGCGCTCACCGGCAGCGCCGGTGCCGTGGGTGGAGTGAATGGGCAGGGAATGCTCAGCAGCGGTAGTCAGGGTGTGTTCGGCCTGAAAGGCATGAACCTCACGCAGAACGTTGCGGGCGAAGGGTCTGTCGTGACATCCGCGGGGAAGAACCTGCGCCTCGAAAGCGGCACGCGCATGTTGCTGTCGGTCGAAGGATCGGCCACGCGGTCTGCGCCTCCGGCAGCTCAGTAAGTCAGCAACCCTGAGGGAAGGAGACTACTTTCGCTTCCGCGGCCGATCGCTGTGCGGCTTCGATGATGTCGAGCACAGCGATCGCGTCCGCGGCCGCGACGGGTGGCGGTCCTTCGCCGCGTAACCAGGGAACGCAGAGCGCGTAGAAGCGCTGGTAGTTGCCCTTCTCTGTTTTCACGGGCCGCAGGTCAGTCCCTGCGCCGACCAGTCCCCAATTCGATTCCGAGTCTTCACCGAAGCCCGGCTCGTCAGCTCGCCGGCCTGTACGGAGCGCGGCTTCCTGAACATCCGCGCTGGTCTTGGTGTACGCAGCGCGCGTTCCGAGCACACGCATGCGTGGGCCAACCTGGGCTGCGATCGAGCTGGTCCAGAGGTGCGCATGCACGCCGTTCGCATGCTCCATCGCGATGAAGACATCGTCATGCACGAGCACACCGGCGCGGCGTCGATCCAGTTCCGCATACACCTTCGTCACGGGTCCGAAGAGCACACGAGCCTGATCGATGAGGTGCGGGCCCAGGTCGTACAGCACGCCGCCAGCGTCTTCGGCGGCACCGCGCTCGCGCCATGCATCCAGCGTGGGAGCTGGACGCCAGCGATCGAGACGCGACTCGAAACGCACGACCTTGCCCAGCGTGCCGTCCGAGATGAGACGTTGCGCCGTGAGCATCTCTCCGTCCCAGCGACGATTGTGATACGCGGCAAGCGGCACGCGTGCGCGCTCCGCTTCGGCGACGAGCTCGCGCGCCTCTTTCGCCGTGGCGGCCATCGGCTTGTCGACCACGACGGGAATGCGGGCCGCAATCGCCGCCCGCGCAAGCGGAACGTGAAAGCGATTGGGTGTGGTGATCACGACGAGATCGTGCGCCTTCGCGTTGGACCACACCCAGTCGGCCGAGTCGACGACCCGTGCATTCGGGAAGTCTCGCGAGGCCGCGGCACGGCGCTCGGGGTCCGAGGTCACGATGGTCGAGAGCTGCAGCTCCGATGTCACGGCAATCAGCGGCGCGTGGAAAGCACGGCCGCCAAGACCGTAACCGATGAGGGCTACGCGATTTTTGCGTGAAGCGTTAATACTCGTTGTACTTCTTCGAATTGCCGCGCACCTGGTCCGCGGGATAGCGCTGCGCATTCAAGTCGATCTTCTCGTTGGCCGCGGCGATGAGATCGATGTCGAGCTTGTCCGCGAGACGCACGAGATAGTTCAGCACGTCCGCGCATTCCGCGCGGATTCGCGCGCGTTGCGCGTCATCCGGCGCCGCGCTCTGTTCTTCGCTCAGCCACTGAAACTCCGCAACCAGCTCGCCGGCCTCGCCCACCAACGCCATCGCCAGGTTCTTGGGCGAATGAAACTGTTCCCAGTCACGCTCGGCCGCAAACCGGCGCAGACGCTCCGCGAGCGCGGCGAGCGGCGCCGCGCTCATGACGACACTCCGGCCGTCGGCACCACGTTCGCGTTCAGGCGGAACAGGTTCATCGGATCGTATTTGTTCTTGAGCTCAACGAGCCGCGGATAGTTGTCGCCGTAATTCTCACGGAACGCCTTCAGGTCATCTTCGTAACGCGAGTTCACATAGAACCCGTGCGTGAGCGGCTCGAGCCGCGCCCACACGGCACGCATCGCCGCGACGTTCGCGTCCGTCTCCGCGTCGTTGTCCCAGTTCGTGATGATCTGCATGTCCCAAAGCGCGTCGCGATGGAAGAAGGCCGTCGCGTCCTTCGGCACGCGACTGGCGGCGCCGCCCATACCCTGGAGCTGCATCGTGAGCGGCTGCGCGCGCGGCGCGCGAAACACGTCCATCAGCGTATCGATCGTTTTTCGTGGGAGCGCGCTGACCAGCCCCGACTTCTGATAGTACTTGCGGCCATCGGGAAAGCCGGCATCGAACATCGATTGCAGGCGAATGTACGGCGTGGGCCCGACGGTGCCCTGCGCAGTGCGCGCCACTTTCCGCAGCGGCTCGAGCGCCCGCTCACCCTCCGCAGGATCGCCGGACCAGCAGACCACCATCGAGACACTCGGATCCACGCTGGGTGCCGCGCGCAGCAGAAGATCCATGCAGAGCGCATCCGGTTTGGCAGGCACGAACTGCGAATAGAACTCGAGCACCTCGCGTGCATGCTTGAAGGGCCACGCGTACGTGCCACCGATCACGATGGGATTCATTTCGTGCAATCGGTATTCGAGCGACGTCACGACGCCAAAATTTCCGCCGCCGCCACGCAGACCGAACAGCAACTCCGGGTTCTCGGTGGCGCTCGTGTGCACGAAGCGCCCTTCACCCGTGATCACGTCCGCGGCCTGCAGGTTGTCGCATGCGAGGCCGAAACGGCTGCCGAGCCGGCCAAAACCACCGCCGAGCGTGAGGCCCGCAGCGCCAGTGTTCGACACGGTTCCGGCAGTGGTGGCGAGTCCGAACGCCGCGCATTCACGATCGAGCTGACCGAGCAGCGTCCCGGGCTCGAGATGGGCTGTTCGAGCAACCGGGTCGACCCGCACGCCGCGCATCGGCGAGAGATCGATCATGATGCCGCCATCGCACGTCGACTTGCCGGATGTGCTGTGCCCACCCGCGCGCACGGCGGTAAGAAGCTTGTGTTCGCGCGCGAAGTTCACGGCGCGCATCACGTCGCTCGCGCCAACACACGCAACGATGAGTGCCGGTCGTTTGTCGATGCTTCCGTTCCACACACGACGCGCCTGCTCGTAACGAGCGTGATCGGGTAACAGCAGCTCGCCTTGAAGCGTGCGTCCGAAATCGAGCACATCGGATCGCGCGAGTGCGATCTCGTTGCCAGACAAAGTGCGCGCCGGAAGATTCGCGCCGGACCTGTCCGAATCCGCCCCGAGAACACGTCTGAATGGAAGATAAGCTGCGCTCGCGAGCGCGGCCCCGAATACAAAATCACGTCGTCTCATTTTCTATGGTGCCTCCCGGCCGGGGAATCTACCCAGCGACGGCGCAAACGGCAAAGCGGCCGAGTCCAAGCCTTCGGCTGCTGGACGCGTATGGCCCACGCTTCGTCACGGCCACGCTTCGCTCCCGGAAGATCGGGAGGATAATCGCGCACCAAGGTTGTATGAAAACAACCAAACCATCGATGAGGAGGGATTTCTCTATGCGCGTCGAATCTCACGTAGGCAACACGCGTTCGATCAGGGCGTGTGTGGTTACCACACTGGCGATGGCAGCGGCGCTGCCGGCGGTGGCTCAGGAGGAGCCGGATACACAAACCGTCGTCGTTACCGGATCCCGCATCCGAACGGACCCGCTCAATCAACCGGCGCCGATCACCACGTTGAGCGACGAGGACATCGCCAAGTCCGGCACCACGTCCGTCGGCGACATGTTGCAACGGATTCCCGCATCGGGCGGCGGACTCAACACCAAGTTCAACACGAGCGGCAACATCGGGTTTCCGCCGGATCAGGGTGGAGTCGGCGCGGGCGCGGCCACCGTCGACCTGCGGCATCTCGGAGCGAAGCGCACCCTCGTGCTGGTGGACGGCATTCGCTGGGTGAATGAATCGTCCGCGAGCGGCGTGTCCGCCGCGACCGACCTGAACACGATTCCCGCGAGCATCATCGATCGCATCGAAGTGCTGCAGGATGGCGCTTCGTCCATCTACGGTTCGGATGCCATCGCCGGTGTCATCAACATCATCACGAAGAAGCAGTTCGATGGGCTGCAGTTCTCCGGCTATGGCGGAGGATTCGATGAGGGCGATGGCAACAGCCAGCAGTGGAGCATCTCCACGGGCACGGCGACGGAGACGCTGAACGCGTTTCTCGACGTGAGCTACGTCAATCAGGATGACATCAGCTCCGCGGACCGCGAGATCTCGTCGTTCCCGACGCCTGGAATCGGACGCTGCACGGCGCGCTGCAGCTCCGGCACTCCGCAGGGCCGCTTCGTATTCCCGGACCCGAATACCGGCTTTACCCAGAATCTGGCGCTCAACAACGGCGTCACCGGAATCCCGGTCTACAACCCGGCGCAGCAAGGGGGTCCCCGCACCGACTCGTTCCACGACTTCACCACCGCCGACCGCTTCAACTTCCAGCCCTTCAACTTCATCATGACGCCGAGTCAGCGTTTCAGCGTGTATGCGCAGGGCGAGACGAACCTGACGGACGCGGTGCAGTTCTACCTGAAAGGGCTGTTCAACAACCGCCAGTCGACGAACCGCGCGGCGCCGGAGCCGCTCTTCATCGGCCCCGAGGCGGGCAATGGCGTCGGCAACCTGCTCGACGTCACGTCCATCGACGCCACCAACCCCTACAACCCGTTCGGCTTCACGCTCGATGACGGCTACGTCGTCTTCCGGCGCCCGGTCGAAGGCGGGCCGCGCGTGTTCGAGCAGGACGTCGACACCTTTTACTTCGGCGGCGGCTTTCGCGGCGACTTCCAGCTCGCGAACCGGGACTTCGCGTGGGACCTGAATGCGGTGTGGTCGCGCAATTCCGCCGAGCAGATCACGCATGGCAGCTACAACGCGTTGAAGATCGGCAACGCGCTCGGACCGGCGGGCCGTGACGCCGCGGGCAATCTGGTCTGCGGTGTACCCAACGGAGCCGGACTCGTCGTGAGTCCGATTCCGAACTGTGTGCCCCTCAATGTGTTCGGTGGCGCGGGCACCATCACGCCGGCGATGCTGAACTACATCCAGCCGATCCTGCACGATTCGAGCGAACAGGAGCTGCGCGACTACAGCGCCAATCTCACCGGCACAATCGTGCCGCTGCCGGCGGGCGGGCTCGATTTCGCGATCGGCTTCGAGCATCGCAAGCAGAGCGGTGAGTACTCGCCGGATGCGATCTACGTTGCCGGCGAGAGCGCGGGCGTGCCGTCGCTCCCGACGAAGGGCGAGTTCGACGTCGACGAGTTCTACGGCGAAGTGCGAGTGCCGCTGCTGCGGGACGTGCCGGGCGCGGATCTGCTGCAAATCAGCGCAGCGGCGCGCAAGTCGGACTACTCCATCTTCGGCAGCGATACCACCACCAAGTTCGGCTTGAACTGGCGTCCAGTGAGCGATCTGCTCCTGCGCGGCTCGTTCGCCGAAGGCATTCGCGCGCCGGGGATCGGTGAGCTCTTCGGAACCTTTGCGCGCTTCGACACGACCATTCAGGACCCGTGCTCGCAATTCCTGACGAAGGGGGCGACGACCCAGGCCAACTGTGCCTCTCTCGGCGTGCCGACGACGTACACGCAGGCAAACCCGCAGATCTCCGTCGTGACGGGCGGCAATCCTGCGTTGATTCCGGAAACTTCAGATGGCTACACCGCGGGGCTCGTGTACAGCCCGCGCTGGGCACAAGGCGCCTCGTGGTCGGACGGTCTGACGTTCGAGCTCACGTGGTACCGGATCACGATCGATCAGACGATCCTGGCGCGCGATGCGCAGGTGCAGCTCGACGGTTGCGTGGCCACCCTCGACCCGGTGCTGTGCGGAGGCATCGGTCGCACCAGTGGCGGCAATATCAATCGCTTCAACAATCAGCTCATCAACATCGGTGGCACGGAGACCAGGGGTTACGACTTCAGCCTGCGTCTCGCGATCCCGGAAGCGCGTGCCGGCAGGTTCGTCGTCACGTTGGCCGGCACCAAGCTGAACGAGTTCGTCGACACCATCCAGACAGCGGCGGGCTTCGTGGACGTGCCGCGCGAAGGCACCGAGCGCGGCGATCCGGCACAGGCGTATCCAAAGTGGAAGGGGACTCTGTCGACCGACTGGAGCCTGCGCGACTTCTCGGCATCGGCCACTCTGCGCTACACGGATTCCGTGACAGAGCGCTGCCGCGGGCTCGCCGGGTTGGGGCTCTGCTCCAACTACAACACCGCAAATGACGACCTCTCGACCAACAAGATGGACACGGCGACCTACCTCGACCTGCAGGCCACGTGGCGACCCTCGGCACTGAACGGTGCATGGGCCTTCACGCTCGGCGCGAACAACGTGCTCGATGAGGAAGCACCATTCTGCTTCAGCTGCGCATCGAACTCGTTCGACGCCTCCACGTATGACGTGCCGGGTGTGTTCTGGTACGCGCGCGTCGTCGCGCACTTCGGTCGCAGGGAGTGAAGTAAGGAAGTGGGCGGCAGAGCACTTCTGCCGCCCACTCAACTCGCATCAGAACGTGAAGGTCGCCTTCGCGTAGTAGTAGCCGCCGTTGAACCCGAACGGCGAGAAGGTCGGCCAGATGCTGACCGCACCATTGCTGCGCACGCGCGTGTACTCGGCGATCAGATCCTTGTTCGTGCCATTCGGATACCGGTTGAACAGGTTGTTCGCGCCGAGGCTGAACTTCATCGAATCCGTTTGATACGCGAGCTCGAGATCCGTGATCGGCGTGACGCCGATGCGCGTCTCGTAATACGGATTGCCCGTGCGCGTGGTGAGGCGCGATGCGGGTCCGTACACGGTCTCACGCAGATTCACCGAGAACCGGTCCAGCGACCAGTACGCGCCAATCACGCCGCGGTACTTCGGCGACGCCGTCTCGAGGTCCGAGATCGCGGTCAGGTCGAAGAACGATTGCGGCGCGAGTTGCGCCGGCGTCGGCGCGATGTCCGTCACCTCGGTCTTGTTGTAGTTGGCTGCGAATGACCAGTCGATCCGCCCGAATGAGTAGTCGCCCGGCAAGGTGACCACGAGGTCCGCACCACGCGTGCGCGTGTTCAGCCCGTTCGAGAACATCGTGATGCCTGTCTGGCCTCCGCCCGCCGCCACGAGCGGGTCGAGGACGTTGCCATTCGCTGCGATCGCCGCGATGACCGCCGGCGAGTTCACCGCGCCACCCGATCCGAAGAGCTGGCCGCTGCCGACGATGCGATCGTCGATCTTGATCTGGTACGCATCGAGTGTCGCGGTGAGCAGGCCTGCAGGACGCACGACGATGCCGAGGCTGAGGTTCTTCGACTTCTCCGGCTTCAGCCCGTTGATGCCCACGAGTTGTGCAGCCGGTGCATTGGGCGGCAGTTGCACGAACGCCGTAGTCGGGCCGACGTTGGTCGCCGAGTAGTACTCCTCCGCCAACGTGGGCGCGCGGAACCCTGTGCTCACCGTGCCGCGCAGGGCGAACTCGGGCGTGAAGTCATAGCGCGCAGTGAGCTTGCCGACCGTCGCGTCGCCGAAGTCGCTGTAGTCCTCGTAGCGACCAGCAATATCCAGTTGCAGTTTCTCGACCGGCGAGAGCGCGAAGTCGACGTACAGGGCCTTGTTGTCGCGATCATGGAAGCCCGCGTCCGTCAGCGCGAAGCCTGGAAAGGATTGCGCGCCTTCCTTGTAGCGGCCCTCCGGATCGCCAGCCTCGATCTCGTACGTGTCACGCCGGTGCTCCAGGCCGAACGCCACGTTCAGCGGGCTCGCCATTCCGACTTCGAAGTTGCGGCTGAGATCGAGCGTCGAAGTCCATTGCGTCGAGATGAAATTGCCCGCGTGGAAATCCGTGGGCGTTGAGCCCGTGTCGTTGAACAGCGAGATGTTGCCGGAGGCGATCGTGTTGATTTCCACGAAGTCGCGTCCGTAGCTGCTGGAGAGGTCGTAGTTCCAGTTGCCGGCGATCGTGCCCTTCACGCCCAGCGTCGCGCCGTAGTCGGTCTCTTCGGACTCCTCCTGCGGATTGAAGCCTGCCGGATAGAGCGCGGGCAGGCGGTCTGGGGTGCGGTAGTTCTCGTAGGCTTGCGCGTGCTTCTTGCCGTACGTGCCGGAGCTGTAGAGCTGCACCGAATCGGTGAAGTCGATGCCGGAATTGAACGAAGCGAGCGTCAGGTGATAGCTCGCATCGCCGTGGATGTGATTGACGAACGGGTAGCCATCCGCGCTGGTGAATTGCGGGTAGTTCGCCAGCAGCGTCGGATTGAACGCGCGCGGATCGACACCGCCGCGGTCCGTCTTCGAGCGCGTGCGCGTCTCGCCTGTGACGTTCACGAAGGAATTGTCCGTCGGCGCGAAACCGAAGTTCGTCGAGACACCGCCCGTGTCGCCGCCACCGTCGAAGAACTTGCCGCCGTTGACGCCGAAGGACAGGCCGGTCGGTTTCTTCTTGAGGATGATGTTCACGACGCCCGCGATCGCATCGCTCCCGTACTGGGCGGCCGCACCGTCTTGCAGCACCTCGATGCGCTCGATCGAATCCACCGGGATGAAGTTGAGATCGGCCGAGGCGGCGCCCTGGTACGGGCCACCGAGCACCGCGAGATTGGCGGTGCTGTGCCGGCGCTTGCCGTCGATGAGCACCAGCGCGTGATTCGGGCTCACACCGCGGAGCTTGGCGGTCAGTGTGAGGTTCGCCGTGTCACCGCCGAACGCTTGTGCCGTGAACGACGGAATGTTCTGCGCCATCGATTGGATGAGATCGGGCTGACCGACACGTTTCAGTGCAGCCGCATCGAGAATGCGCACCGGCGCAGCGCTTTCGATCGCTTCGACGTCGCTCCGTCGCGTGCCGGTTACGACAACTTCTGCGGGAGCGGTGGCCGCGGCATCGTCCGCTGCGGGCTCAGCATGCAGCGCGGCTGCACCCGTTGTGAGCACGGCCGCTGCCAGCGTGATGGACGAGTGGCGTGCGTGTTTCGTTCTGGCCTTCATAAGGCAACTCCCCTGGATGAACTCCCCCTCGAGTGCCTCCGCGGCGGGAACGTTTGCAATAAGTCGGCCAAATCGCACGCGCACGCGGCGACGATGCGCGGGAAACGCGGAATCGGAAAACGAATGAAGCGCTTACGCGCGCCGGGACGCCTGCGTGGCGCGTGTACCGCACGCCACGCAGGCACGGATCGGATACAACTTCGCAGCCCGTGTTGGTGCAGGCATCGCTCAGGGTGTCTTCTTAGCGAGCACCACTTCGATCTCGACGAGCATGCCGACGGCGTTCAGCGATGCGATCTGCACCGTGGTGCGCGCGGGCAGGTTCGGCTGCTCCTTCGTGCCGAAGTACTGCGTGTACGCATCCATGAAGCCCTCGAAGTCCATCTTGCCGGTGGCGGGCTCGCCGACGAGATACACGTTCATCTTCACGACGTCGCCAAAGCCGACGCCCAGCGTTTTCAGCGAATCCTGCAGGCGCTTGAACACGGAGAGCGTCTGCGTTTTCGTGTCGCCCCAGTATTCGGGCGTGCCTTCTTTCGCTTTCGGGTCTGCGGGCGTCGGCGTGAAGCCGCTGTGGAAGATCAGGTTGAATCCCGGCGGCACTTCCACCGCGCGCGCGATCGGAAACCTACTGCCGACATTGGCATGACGGACCACATCGGCGGCGTGGGCCGCAGACAGACTCATGACGGGCAACAGCGAGAGCGCGAGCACCGTGGCAACGGTTCGCTTCATGACGTACCTCCATTCAACAGGCAATGAATTTTCTTCGTGTATCGAACGCCAAGCTTAGCGCGCCACTGCCCTCGTGACCTGCTCTTCACGTGTGCGCCGGTCGATGTCGGCGATCGCGTGGAGGGCGGAGTGCATCGCGCCCTGCTGCCAGCCTGAGTGATAGCTGACCTGGTCCCCGATCATGTAGTGCCGGCCCACCGGCGCCTGGATGCGGTCGAAATATTTCTCGCGCATCTCGGGCTCCCACTCGGCGGCGCAACCCATCATGTGGTTCATCCGGTACCAGGGAATGCTGATGCCCGTTTCCACGTAGCGCCGATACTCGGGGTGGACGCGCTCGCCCTGTTTGATCGCGGCTTCGAGCCGTTGCGCGGGCATCATGCGCTCGAAGCGCTCCGCGGCGGCCCCGCCGAACACGTAGGCGCCCAGCACGATGCCTTTGGTGCGATGGATGCCGTGGCAGGGATACCAGATCTGCGTGATGTCCTGCGTCGTCCACGAAATGCCGCCGTAGACCTGCTCGCGCTCCCAGAAGCGCTCGCGCATCTGGAAAGCGATCTTGAAGAGCTTGCCGCGCGGCACGGCGCTCAGCACCGCCGCGTACTCGGACGGAAAGTTGTGGGTGATTCCGGCCATGATGTGGAACGGAATGCTGTTCAGGCAGTAGTCCGCCTTCATTTCGTGGCGGCCGTCAGCATCCCGGTACGAGATGTCCACGCCGTTCTCACGCAGCATCACGGACTCGACGCGTGAACGCGTCTTCACCAGGTGTCCGATGCGGGCCATGAATCCCTGCACGATCCTGTCCATGCCGCCGACCGGCTCCATCATCATCGCGGCCTGATCTTCGCTTTCGCCGAACTGCATCACCGTCTGCCACAGGCGGGTTTTCAAGAGCTCGGGCAGGTCGCGCACGGACTTCAGTTGCTGGGGAATCGTGTAGTCATAGCTGACGAGGCCGGCGCGCGCCGAGCCCTTGTAGGCGTTCGTGGCGCTCAGGTCACCGAACACGCGCGTGAACGCGATGAGCCGCTCGGCATCCTCGCTCGTCACGGCAGCGTCGAGGTGCGTGGCGCTCAGGCACTTGGCCGTCAGCTCGGCGAGAAAGCCGCGCGCATCCGTCACGTATTCCCGGTTGCGGACCGCCTTGCCGCCGAACGCGGCATCGTCCTGCACCCAGGCATTCCGGTTTTCGTTGATGAACGGGGCGAGCTCCACGCCGAGCTCGCGGCAGTAATCGAGCAGGGTGGTGTGATGTCCGGGGATACGGGCCGGTCCTGCATTGAAGAACAGGTCCGGATCGGGGTCGAACCGGCACACCTGGGGGTGATCGACTTCGTCCACCCGGTCGCCGTGGCGGAGTGTGAGATTGCGCCCGCCGGCCCGGTGAGAGGCATCCAGCACCCTGCATTCGTAGCCCTTGCGGGAGAGCTCGTAGGCGGCGGTCAGACCGGCGATGCCGGCGCCGAGAATCGCGACGCGCCCGCCGTTCCGGCCGGGCGGCGCAAGGTCGGGCCGGGAGGCGGCTTTCGCCTCGGGCGCGACGCCCAGCCCGATCGCGGCCTGGTAAGCGGCCGCGGACCCCGCGGTGACGCCGATGAGGTGGAGCAGATGTCGACGCGTGATCGCTTGCGGCATGACCGGCGGCGCATACAAGGCGCATGCCAGTTGTATCGTCGGCCCGGCAACAGCTCATGAACCGCTTGCCGCGCGCGAACTTGCGCCGGAAACACGACTTGCCTCGGGCGCAACAACCGGGGACGAACGCGCACTCGCGACGTGCGTTTGTCGACAGTCGCGCGCATGTGGTGCGGCTATACTTCGTAACATGAACGTTCTGCATCGTCTTCGATGGTTGCAGTTCGTCTTGTTGACGGCGTTCAACGCCGCGTGTGCCGTCGAATCCCCATCGGTGTTGCCGCTGGACCCCAACGTTCTGCTGCCGCCGGAGATCGATGAGCCGCTATTCGCCGCGCCAACGCGAGTGGACCGCATCGGCCGCATCCTTGCCCCGGTCATGGTCAACGGCAAAGGCCCGTTCCGCTTCGTGCTCGACACGGGTGCCAATTACTCCACGGTGTCGCCGCTCCTGATGTCTGCGCTCGGTCTCGAGACCGCCGCCGAGAGGTCGCGCCTCATCCATGGCGTGACGGGCAGCGCGCAGGTTCCGACCGTGCTCATCGAAAAGCTGCAGGCCGGAACGCTCGCCATGGAGAACGAGTATCTGCCGATCGTCGGCACCAGCATCAACATGCGCGCGCACGGCATTCTCGGCGTCGCGGGGTTGCAGGAGTCGCGCGTGTTCGTCGACTTCCGGCACGACAAGGTCGTCATCACGCGTTCGCGCGTTCGCAAGCAGGACCTGGGCGACTACTACACGCTCGAGGCGACACGCGTGGAGGGCGGCCTTCTTGCCGTCAATGCCAGCATTCGTGGCGTGCGCGCCAAAGCGATCATCGATACGGGCGCGGAGGGTACGCTCGGCAACCTTGCGTTGCGGGACGCGATCCGCGCCCGGCGCCGCCATCACCCGGAGGCCCGGGTCACGGACGTGTTCGGCGCCACCATGGACGTGTCGCGGGGCGAGTCCGAGGTCGCCACCACGCTCAGCATCGGCGACGTCTCGATCAACCACGTGGATGTCACCTACGGCGATTTCCACATCTTCGACGCCTGGAACCTCAAAGACCGCCCCGCGATGCTGATCGGCATGGACGTGCTGGGCGTTGCCGATGCGCTGATCATCGACTTCCGCTCCCGGCAGATCCTGGTCAAGCGTCCGGACTAGCGCCGGGCGACCGCCGCAGGGCGGGCAGGGGGCGCGCAATCTGCCTCGAAATCGGCGCGGCCGGTCGCCGGCCAGGCTGGAGATTCGGGTAGACTCGCCCGCAGGGGGAGCCAATAGAGAGACTCTGGTATGAACAGAGCGAAGATTCTCCGTACGTTGAGCCGCAACGTCGATGAGATCGGGGCGCGTTTTGCGGTGAAGGCGATTTCCCTGTTCGGTCCGGCCGCGCGCGGGCAATGGCGCAAGGGGACGGACATCGGGGTGCTCGTGGAATTCGACGGCGCGCCCACGTTCGATCGGTACATGGATCTGAAGCTGCACCTGGAGGGGCTGTTCGGCGCCTCCGTGGGCCTGCTCACGATGGATGCGGTGAAACCGCGCATGTGGCCGGCCATCGAGCGAAGCCTCATCAATGTCGCCTGACTCCGAAGAGCGCATGGAGGAAATCGTCAGCCTGGAAGACGTGATCGAATACGGATCGAAGATCGCGCATTACGTCGAGCGGATGTCGCTCGAGGAATTCCGCGGCAACGATCTCGTGTTCGACGCGGTGGTCCGCAACCTCGAGTTGCTGGGCGACGCCGCGAAGCGCCTGCCGCCGGATGTGACGGGCTCTATCCGCGCCGCGTGGTCGCGCACCGTTGCATTCGGAGACGTGATCGCGCGCCACTCCGTCGGCCTCGATCCGCGCATCGTCTGGGATCTCGTGCAGACGAAAATTCCCGAGCTGGTCCAGTCATCGAGCATTGCACTGGATCGTCTCAGGCGAACCTGAGCTGTCCGCACGACTTGCGGGCAATACGTAGCAAGTCGGGGCGTTCTTTACGTCGCCTCTCATTTGAGACACGCCACACGGCCACCGTTCGGGCGGCGATGAAGAATTCCTCATCCTCATCAATGATGGACTTCCCATGCGTGGCCTGTGGCTGGCTCTCGGAATGGCAGCGGGCGCTTGCGCCGCGGCCGAACGGAATCTCGCGGACCTGACGCTCACGGAGCTCATGGACGAGCCGGTCACGTCCGTCTCGAAAAAAGAGACCCGGCTCAGCGATTCTGCGACCGCCATCACGGTCATCACACAGGACGATCTGCGGCGCCTCGGCATCACGAGCATCCCGGAGGCGCTACGCCTCGTGCCCGGGTTCGACGTGGCGCGCATCGACGCCAGCCACTGGGCCGTGAGCTCGCGCGGGTTCAATCAACAGTACTCGAGCATGCTGCTCGTGCTGGTGGACGGCCGCAGCGTTTATACGCCGACGTTCGGCGGTGTGTACTGGGATTCGCAGGACGTTGCGCTCGCGGACCTCGACCGCATCGAAGTCATTCGCGGCCCGGGCGCCACGCTCTGGGGCGCGAACGCAGTGAACGGCGTGGTGAACATCATCACGAAGCATGCGAAGGAGACACAGGGCGCGCTGCTCGCGGCAGCGTTCGGCACCGAGGACCAACCCTCCCTCGATGCGCGCTACGGCGGCACGCTGGGCGCCGACACTCACTATCGAACTTACGCGAAGTACTTCGAGCGCGACGGCCTCACTGGCACGGGCGCGGTGAAGTCGGGCGACTGGAGCTCCGTCCGAACCGGATTTCGCGGCGACTGGGAGCCTTCTGACGCGCAACTCGTCACGCTCCAGGGCGACTACTATTCGCTGGAGACCGAAACCACGCGGCGTGTCGTGACGCTCACTCCGCCGTTTGCGAGAACCGTATCCGCGGATCGGGCGACGCACGGCTTCAACCTCCTGGGTCGGTGGACGCAGAAGCGCTCGGACATCTCCCACCTCTCCGTGCAGGCGTACTTCGATTCGTATTCGAGGTACGAGGAATCGCGCGACACCCTGGATCTGGAGCTCGAGCATCGTTTCGTCGCTGGCGAGCGCCACGACATCGTCTGGGGCACCGGGCTGCGTCGCACCGAGGACGATTTGCACCTTGCGCCGGATGTCGTCACAGCCCCGGCGCGCCGCAACCTCAATCTCTACACGCTGTTCGTTCAGGATGAGATCGCTCTCCTGCCGGATCGTCTGCGCATTACGCTGGGCACCAAGCTCGAGCACAACGACTTCACGGGTCTCGAGGTTCAGCCGAACTTGCGTGCGCTGTGGACCCCCGCTGACGGCCATACGGTGTGGGCAAGCGCCTCGCGCGCGGTGAGCACGCCGGCGCGCGTATTTCACGACACGCTGCTGCCATCCTACGCATTCCAGCTTCCGCAGGGTCCGGCCACGGAGGTCGTGCTTGCGCCGAACGGTCGCCTGGGCTCGCAGAAAGTCGATGCGTATGAGGTTGGTTACCGGAGCAGACCGACGGACCGCGTGTCGGCGGATCTCACTGCGTTCTATAACGCATACAGTGACGTCCACGCGCTCGTGAACGGCCAGCCGCAATTCCAGTTTGCGCCCGTGCCGCACGTGGTGGTGCCGCTCACCTGGTCCGCGTCACTGGATGGTCGATCGTACGGCGCTGAGGTGTCCGTGAACTACAAGCCGCTCGATGCGTGGCGCATCACGGCCACGTATGCGTGGATCCGTGTGCATGCGGGTATCGAAAACGCCTTCGGCAGCGGCACTCCCGAGCAGCAGTTCGGATTGCGCTCGTATGCGAGCCTCACTCAGAAGCTCGAACTGAATGCGAATCTCCTGCGCGTCGGTGCCATCGACTCGGTAGCGGGCCCGCAGCTCGTCATCGGCATTCCATCGTACGTGCGCCTGGATGCCGGCCTCGTGTACCACGCGACTTCCACGTTCGAGATCGGGGCGTGGGGACAGAACCTGCTCGACCGCCGCCATGCCGAGATCGTGAGTCAGGACTCGGGCGCGGTTTACCAGATTCCGCGGAGCGTGCTGGCGCGAGTCACCAAGCGCTTCTGAAGCCCGACGCGATGAGCCGCTCCACGCAACGAATCAGCCGCCGCGCAGTCGCGGTGCTGCTGACCATCGGGCCGCTGCATACCTTCGGGGTTGCCGCGGCTGCCGATGGCGGGCGCGTGGATGAGCTCAAGGCGGCTTATCTTTTCAACTTCGCGAAGCTCGTGGAGTGGCCGGCCACAACTGCTGCGGACAGCCTCACGATCTGCTTCGTCGGCGCGCAGGGTGTGCACGCCGCCTTTGCGCGGACGGTTGGCGACAAACCGGTCGGCGCGCGCCGGATCGTGGTGAAACCCATGCTTGCGCCGGCGGAATCGCGCGCCGGGTGCGATGTGGTCTACCTGGACGCTGCCATGGCGGGCGGCTCGCAGCCGATCGAGAGCAGTGTGCCCGCACTCACCGTCAGCGACGCGCAGGACTTTGCCGCGCACGGCGGGATGATCGAGCTGTTCCCGGAAGGCAATCGGCTGCGCTTCAACATCAATCTGCCGAGCGCGCAGCGCGCCGGCCTGCGCATCAGCTCGAGCCTGCTCCAGCTTGCTGCACGGGTCGAAAAAGGTGGCGAGCGATGAAGCGGCGCATTGCTTCACTCCCCATCCGGGTGAAACTCATGCTGCTCGCCTGTCTGAGCAGCGGCGTTGCGCTTCTGATTTCGGGCGGCGTGCACGCCTTTACGGACTACACCTCCGGCAAGCATCGCCTCCTGCACCGGCTGCAGACACAGACCGACGTGGCTGCTTTGAACACCGCGGCTGCCGTAGCGTTCGATGACTCCAAGGCTGCGGCCAACATACTCGAGGCGTTGCGCGCCGACTCCGCCATTGTGCAGGCCGCGATCATTCGCGCGGACGGAACCGTTTTCGTGAGCCGGAACTTCCGTCGGGAGGGCGCGCAGCCTGCGGCGGGGATGGTCTCTGCGCAGGCGGACATCGAGCTGGGCGATCGCCTCGGCATCGTGCGGCTGTGGGCGTCGACCGACGAGTTGGACGCCGAGTTGCGCAGAGACGCCATGATCCTCGTGCTGGTGGTCGGCAGCGCGCTGCTGGTTGCGCTCCTCGCCGCTTCTCGACTGCAGCGTTTCGTCTCGCGTCCGATTCTCGCGCTCGCCGCGGCCGCGCAAGCTGTGTCCAAGCGCCGTGACTACAGCGTGCGGGTGCCCGAGCACGGCACGGACGAAGTGGGACACCTCATTCATTCCTTCAACCAGATGGTCAGCCAGATGCAAGACCATCACGCGCAGCTCGAGCAGAAGGTGGCCGAGCGCACGGCGGAGCTGAACGCCGCGCTGAAGGCAGCGCAGACGGCCGCGCAGGCGAAGGCCGAGTTCCTGGCCAACATGAGCCACGAGATCCGCACGCCGATGAATGGCGTGATCGGCATGCTGGATCTGCTCGAGAGCGACCGGCTCGAGCCGCAGCAGCGCGGCATGCTCGATACGGCACGCAACTCCGCGGATGCGCTGCTGACGCTCATCAACGACGTGCTGGATTTCTCGAAGATCGACGCGGGCCGGCTCGCGCTCGAGTCGATCGACGTGGAACTGCGGCCCATCGTCGAAGAGGTGGCGACGCTCTTCTCACGGCAGGCGCACGCCAAGGGCGTCGAGGTCTCCTGCCTGGTTCACGACGACGTGCCCGCTGTCGTACGCAGCGACCCGACCCGGCTGCGCCAGATTCTCGCCAACCTCGTGTCGAACGCCGTGAAGTTCACGGAGCGTGGCGAGGTATTCATCGGCCTGCGCGTGAGCGCCCTTCAGGGCGAAGATCTCAACGTCGATATCGAGGTGCGCGACACCGGCATCGGCATGTCACGGGAAGTTCTCGCAAGGCTCTTCGAAGCATTCACGCAGGCGGACAGCTCGACCACCCGGCGCTACGGCGGCACCGGGCTCGGCCTCACCATTGCGAAACGGCTGGCCGAGGCCATGGGCGGCACGGTGGAGGTGCGCAGCGAGCCCGACGAAGGCTCAGTGTTCACGGTGCGTCTGCCCCTCAAGGTCGTACGCTCCGCCGGCCGCCGCCAGGATCTGCAGGGCCTGAAGGCGCTCATCGTCGACGACAACAGCACGAACCTGCGCATCCTGGAGCACTACCTCTCGTCCGCGGGAATGACATGTACCAGCGCGTTGTCGGCGCCCGCAGGACTCGAGCTGGCGCGGACTGCGGCTGCGACCACGGCCCCGTTCGACATCGTCGTGCTCGATTACCAGATGCCGGGCATGGACGGTCTCGGCCTGATCGCCGGGCTCCGGGCGGATCCTCGTACCGCGCGAACACCCTGCGTCGTGCTCAGCTCGCTTGGCGACCGTGCCGGAGTGCCCAACACAGCAGACGTAGCCGCGTGGGTCGCAAAGCCCGTGCGTCAAAGCGCGCTCTTGCGGATTCTGGCTACGGTTGTGGGTCGCGCCAGCGACCGCGATCCGCTCGTCGCGCAGCGGCCTGCCGTCCAGCACCAGTTCCGCGGCGCTTCGGTCCTGCTCGTGGAAGACAACGAGGTCAACCAGCAGGTGGCGCGCAGGGTGTTGAACATGTTCGGCATCCAGCCCGACATCGCGGTGAACGGCGAGGAAGCGCTGGCATGCGTGCGGACCGAGCGCTTCGATCTGATCCTGATGGATTGTCAGATGCCGGTGATGGACGGCTACGCCGCGACCGAGGCGATTCGCCGCTGGGAACAGGCGCATGGACGCACGCGCGTGCCGATCGTCGCCATGACGGCGAACGCGCTCGCCGGCGATCGCGAGCGTTGCCTGGCGATCGGCATGGACGACTATCTCAGCAAGCCGTTCAAGCGCGACGCGCTCGGTGTGCTGCTGGCGAAATGGCTTTCGCCACTCGAAGACATCGCCTGATCCTGCAATCCGACGAGCGGTGTGCCGCTTGCGACCGGCGGCAGGCGTTACCGTTTTTCGTTAACAGCCCGCGTATCGCCGCCACGAATCGTGTGCGTGTTCGGCGACACGAGTTGTCCCCTTCATTAAACATTGCGTCGTCGCTTCGCGACGAACGTCGCACTCTCTCCTTGATGGGCCTACACATCCGTGTAAAGCGAGAAGACCAAAGCCCTCTGGAAGCAAGGTCGCCAGACAGATACACGTAGATGATGCGGTGTCGGTGCGACATGATCCGATGAGTCCGGGGTCTCGCAACGATTGCGAATAGTCGGTCTCACTAGCTCGAAGCCGTCGATGAACCACTCCTTACTCGACGTCGCCATTCTTGGCGCGGGGCCGGGCGGCCTCAGCGCCGCGGCGCGCGCAGCCCAGCGGCGTATTTCCCACGTCGTGCTGGAAGCGACCGACAAGCACGCGAATACGATTCAGCGCTATCAGCGCCTGAAACACGTGATGTCCGAGCCAGGCATGCTTCCCCTGCGCAGCGACATCTCTTTCCGCGCGGGCACGCGCGAAGCTGTGCTCGAGAACTGGGAACGCAGCATCGTCCAGCGCGGCATCCGCGTGCAGTACGGTGCCGAAGTTACGGGCATAAGCGGACGCAAGGGCGATTTCCACGTGCAGCTCAAGAGCGGCGCGGTCGTCCACGCGCGACACCTGGTGCTCGCGATCGGCGTGCAGGGGAACCCGCGCAAGTTGGGCGTACCTGGAGACAACCTGCCGTGCGTACATAACACGCTGGCCAGTGCCGCGGATCACCGGAACGAGGCGATCGTCATAGTCGGCGCCGGCGACTCGGCCATCGAGGATGCGCTCTCGCTCTCACGCCAGAACCGCGTCGTGCTGATCAATCGCGGTGCGAACTTCGGCCGCGCCAAGGATGCGAACCAGGCGCAGATCCTGAAAGCCATTCGCAACGGCATGGTCGAGTGCCTGTACGAAAGCGCGATCCGGCGCATCGAGCCGTGCACGACCGGCGGCGCGCCCGCCCGAGTCACGGTGGCCACTCCCGAGGGAAGCCGCACCATCGATTGCCACATGGTCATCACGCGGCTCGGTGCCATCCCCTCGCGCAAGTTCGTGGAATCCATCGGCGTGACGTTCGCCTCGGCGGACGCGGATGCGCTGCCGGATCTCACGCCGCACTTCGAATCGAACGTGCCCGGTGTGTTCATCATCGGCGCGCTGGCGGGTTTCCCGCTGATCAAGCAGGCGATGAACCAGGGCTACGAAGTCGTGGAGCACCTGCTTGGACACAAGATCCAGCCGGCGGATCAGCCCATCCTGCAGAAGAAGCTGGCGGGGCTGCGGATCGGCGGCGGCCGCGTCGGTGTGGATACGGCGCTGGCGGCGATCCAGAACCGGGCGCCGATCTTTCGCGAGGTCAAACCGCTCGCACTGCGCGAGCTCGCCATGGTGAGTCGCATCTTCTCGGCGAAGGGCGGCACTCCGCTGTTCAAGGCGGGCGACTATTCGCAGTCCGTGTTCAACGTGCTCGACGGCGAAGTGCACTTGTACGTGAACAACAAGCGTCTCATGACACTGAAGCGCGGCCAGGTGTTCGGCGAGATCAGCCTGATGTCCGGCCGGCCCCACGATGTAACGGCGGTGGCGGGCGATCGATGCGTCGTGCTCGAGAGCCCGCAGGCATCGGTGCGGAAGCTCATGCGCATCGAGCCCGCCGTGCGCGACTATCTCGACAAGATCTACATCATCCGTGCGCTCAAGCTGTTCCTGCTCACGCACGCATCTCCGGAAACGATTCACCAGCTCGCCGGCACCGCGCAGATCCATCGTGTCGCAGCCGGCGAGGCGTTGTTCTCGGAAGGCGATCCGGTCGACCGGCTGTATCTGCTGCGCAGTGGCTCGGTAACGCTCTCGCGAACGGCCAACGATCGTGAAGTGATCGTCGCGTACACCGCGGCCGGCAAGTTCGTCGATCTCGTGGGGTGTCAGTCGGGCATGCTCGCGCGCACGGTCACGGCGCGCGCCACCGTGGCGTGCGAAGCGCTGAGCATCGATTACGTGAGCTTCTGCGACCTGCAGGCCGAGGACAAACGGCTCGAGCTGCAGGTCCAGCGCGAGAGCAAGGAGCAGCTTGCGCAGTACACGCAGATGCAGGCGGTGCCCGAGGCCGGCAAGCTGATGTCGTTCATGCTCTCGCACGGCGTTGGTGAAGCCACGAACGTGCTCGTGATCGACGAGCAACTCTGTGTGGGCTGCGACCAGTGCGAGACGGCGTGCGCCTCCACTCACAACGGAGTGTCGAGGCTCGATCGCAAGGCCGGGCCGTCACTCTATTCATTGCATCTTCCGACTTCATGCAGGCATTGCGAGCACCCGCATTGCATGAAGGATTGCCCGCCGAACGCGATCCATCGCATGCCGAACGGCGAGGTGTTCATCGACGACACCTGCATCGGCTGCGGCAATTGCGAGGCGAACTGCCCGTACGGCGTGATCCAGATGGCCGAGGCCAACACGCGGCCCGGACTGCTGCAGAGACTGCTCGGGCACAAGCAGAGCGACGGCGCCAAGACTGCAGTGAAGTGCGACATGTGCAAGGACGTGAAGAGCGGCCCCGCGTGCGTCGCTGCGTGTCCGACGGGTGCGGCCATCCGCATCCATGCGGAAGACGTGCCGAAGCTCGCGCGCACACGCGCCGTCGAGGTTCAGTGAAAGGCGATGACGAGTAGTCCATGCATCAATCGTTCTTCAACTACAAGAACTATCGCTATGCCGTCCGCGCGGGCGCCGTGGGCGTGCTTGCAATTCTGGCGTACGTCTTTTGCCCGCTGCGCGAGCAATCGGGCGGCGGCACCTGGCTTGGCTACACACTCGGCACCATCGCCGCCCTGCTGATCGTTTATCTGGCGTGGTACGGCGTGCGTCGGCGCACGTTCGGCAAGGGCGGCTCGGCCGCCGGCTGGCTCTCCGCTCACGTTTATTTCGGTGTCGTCGTGGTGCTCGTCACCACGCTCCACTGCGGCTTCCAGTTCGGTTGGAACATCCACACGGCGGCTTATGTTCTGCTCGTGCTCGTGGTGGTGAGCGGCTGCTGGGGGGTTTACGCGTACGCGCGCTACCCCGGGCTCATCATCAGGCAGCGAGGCAATGTCACGCGTGCCGAGCTCATCGACGAGATCCACCAGCTCGATGGGCGCGCGCTGAAGGTGGCCCTGATGCTGCCCGCGGACGTGCACGACCTGGTCGCCGATACGATCCATCGCACCCAGGTCGGCGGCAGCATCTGGGCGATGCTCCGCGGCTATGACGAATCCACGATGCTCTTGCCGGCAGCGGCCGGCGCGGGCGCGCGCATCGTCAGCAATCAGAGCCAGCGGGCGTTGATCGAAGTGCTCGCGGGGCGTCTCGCCGCGCAGACGGACAGCACCGAGATCGGCAAGATGCACACGCTGCTCGACATCGTCGCGCGCAAGGCGGCGCTGGTCGGCAGGCTCCAGAAGGACGTGCAGCTCCAGGGTCTCATCCAGTTCTGGCTGTACCTGCACCTGCCGTTGTGTTTCGCGCTGCTGGTCGCGCTCATCGCCCACATCATCGCCGTCTTTTTCTACTGGTGAGGGGCGATGCGGTTTCGCATTCTGCGATGGATCCGAGCGCACCCCAAAACGGGCCAGAGACAGTACCGGGAAATTTTCATTCAGACGCGCCGGCTGACCATCGGCCGTGCGAGCGATCAGCATCTGCAGATCGCGGACTCCCGCGTTTTTCCCCAGCATGCCGTCATCCGGCCCGGCCGCGGCCGCGGGCGCGAGGCGCGGATCGTCATCGAAGCGCTCACGCCGAGCGGCGTGCGCGTGAACGGCAAGGCATCGCTGCAAAAGAATCTGCAGCCGGGCGACGAAATCCAGGTCGGTCCGGCGGTCATCGTGATCGAGTCCTCGCCGCGCGGAGCGCCGGTGACACTCCGCTTTCGGTTCGCCGAACAGGAAGAGACCGGGCGGCGCCTGGACAAGCTCAACGTGCTGTCGTTGAGCGATTCGGGGCTCAGCAAGCGCTTCTGGTCGCTGCTGATGGCTTCGGGGGTCGCGGCGATCTTCCTCGTCGTGCCCATGAGCGCGGCGCTCTATCAGCCGCTGCGCCCGCTATTACGCGCGAGCACGATGCTGCCGAACGATGGCTGGTGGACGCCGGGGCCATTGCACACGGCACATCAGTTCATTGGCGGGGACTGCAACACGTGCCACGTGTCCCCGTTCACGCCAGTGGACAACCCGCAGTGCGCGGCCTGCCACAACACCGTTCAACATCACGTGAATGTCCCTTCGGGCGACATGAACTTGTTCGCGCAGCATCGCTGCGCGGATTGCCATGCCGAGCACAACGAGGGGCGCACGCTCGTCTCGCACGATCAGCGTGTGTGCACGGACTGTCACGCGGATCTCAAGACCATGAAGCCGCGCACGCGCCTCATGAACGCGGCGGACTTCGGCAAGGACCATCCCCAATTCCGGCTCACGATGCTGGAGTCGCAGCCCGGTCGCAACGGCATGGACTGGCAGACCGTGAAGCTCGATGTGCTGCCGGGCGTGAAATTCGTGGAGAACTCGCATCTGTCGTTCTCGCACGCCCAGCATCTGGACTCCCGCGGCATCAAGGGACCGAGGGGGGATGAAGTGCTCCAGTGCAAGGACTGTCATGCGCCCGATGCCGCAGGCCGCTACATGCAGCCCATCCAGATGGAAACGCAATGCAGCCGCTGCCACAGCCTGCGTTTCGACGAGACGGACGCGAACAGCGAAGTGCCGCACGGAGACATCGAGGGTGTGTACCGGACGCTCCTCGCGCATTTCAGTCAGCAGTATTTGGAAGGCGTCGCAGTGCCGGCAGTGCGCACGCGCGCTTCAGCGCGCCGTCCCGGCTCGCAGGCGGGAGTCATGACGCGCGATGAGCAGGTGCGCGCTCGCGATTGGGCCGAGCAGATGTCGCTCGGCGCCGCGCGCGACCTGTTCGAGAGACGCGTGTGCGTGGACTGCCACGAAGTTCAGAAGGTGCCGGAGCAGGTGGGCCTGCAACAGTGGAAGGTCGAGCCGGTGCGGCTCACGCAGTCCTGGATGCCGCAGGCGAATTTCGACCACGCGAGCCACAAGACCTCGAAGTGCGTCGAGTGCCACGTGGGCGCGGACATTTCCAAGCGCAGCAGCGACGTGCTGATGCCGACGCTCACGGAGTGCCGCGCCTGTCACAGCGGTCCCGCGGACGATCGCAACAAGCTGCCGTCGGACTGCCTGATGTGCCATCAGTTTCATCTGCCGGAGCGTGGGCTGTTCGATCAGGACGCCACGATCCGGGCACGAGGTCTGCCTCGCACCGACGCGCAACGTCGGCTGCAGGCGTCGGGGCGTGCAGAGGGTGTGCCATGAAATCAATCCTGGCGATCGCGCTTGCCGTGGTGGCGATGAATGCGGGAGCTGCCGACAACAAATCGCCGGCCACCGGCGTCGGGAAGCTTCCCTACGAGTTGCCGGCGAAGCACATGGGTGTCTCCACGTGCTCCTCCACCGTGTGCCACGGCAGCACCAAGTCCAATTCCAGCTACAACGTGCAATTGAACGAGTACATCACCTGGGCGCACCAGGACATGCACGCGAAGGCATACACCATTCTGCTGAACGAGCGCTCACGCGCCATCGCGGCGAAGATGGGCATTGGGGATGCGAGCAAGGCGAAGATCTGTCTCGACTGTCATGCCGACAATGTGCCCCAGGCCATGCGTGGCAAGGAGTTCAACATCTCCGATGGCATCGGCTGCGAGGCGTGCCACGGTGGCGCCGAGCGCTGGATCGAGTCGCACACCACGAAGAAGGCGACGTACGAGGAGAATCTGGAACGCGGCATGTATCCCACGGCAAACATCGCGCAGCGCGCGACGTTATGCATGTCGTGCCATGTCGGCAATGCCGACAAGTTCGCCACTCATCGCATCATGGGCGCAGGCCATCCGCGCCTGAGCTTCGAGCTCGACACGTTCCAGGCGCTTCAGCCTCCGCACCACGTGATCGACAAGGACTACGCGCAACGCAAGCCGACGTACAGCCGCACGGCCGTGTGGGCATACGGTCAGCTCGAATCCGCGCGCATGCAGGCGCAGCTCGTTCAGCAGCATTTCTCGCGCGAGGGCACGACGTTTCCTGAGCTGGCGCTGTTCAGTTGCCACTCGTGTCACGAGAGCTCGATGCGTCGGCTGGACTGGACGCGCGGTTTGACGACCACGGGCAATCCGCCGGGCAGCGTGCCGCTGAACGATGGCCACCTGCGTATGACCATTCTCGTTGCGCGACAACTCGACGCGGCGGCGGCGCGCGACCTGCTGTCGATCGGCCAGCTGCTACAGGAGGCGAGCGGCGAGAGTCGCGAGCGCGTGGCGCAGGCGAGCGGGCGGCTGGAGCTCGCCCTGCGGCAGCTCGCGCCTCGCGTGGCGGAACACAAGTGGACCTCGGGCCAGCAGGGGAATCTGCTCAGCTCCATCCTCGATCTCGGCGTCCGGCGCGAGTATCGCGACTACATCAGCGCCGAACAGGCCACCATGGCGACCGAGCTGATCATGATTGATCTAGGAAATGCGGAGCGTTACCGGCCAAAGCTCGACGCGCTGTACCGACTCGTAGAGGACGACGAAGCGTATCGGGCGGAGCCCTTCGTGAGCGCGATGGAGCAATTACGCTCCGCGCTGGGGCTCGGATCGCCGGTTGCACCCTCTGCTGGCAACCTCGTTCGACCGCTATCGCCGATTCCCCCCGGAGTCGGCTGGTCGCATAGCGGTCGTTAATCGAACGCACACGCACAAGTTATCCACAGGTATTCCCCAAGCGTTCCACAATCCAATGTCGGTATCCTTCGGGCATGCGACTCAACCTATTCCGGCGCCGACGGGTCGAAGAACCGGTAGCCGTGATTGCGACGTATCCCTTCTCGCGAAGAACCGCGCAGATGGTGCTGTTGAAGGACGGGCGGGTGCGCTGGACCTGCGACTGCGAGATGGCCCTGCGTTCCGCGCGGGGCAATCTCCCGCCCTGGTGCAAGCACATTGAGAAAGCCTCTGCGAAACGCTCCGTCGAACGCCTGTTCGGCGAGACGCACGCGTATCGCGCCGAACGCGTCTGATTCCGCCGATGCGTCCTACACGCTATCGCTGATCGACCGTTTCGCGAAGCAACCCGCTTCGCTGACGACGGGCATGTGCAGGGCTGACGCATGATCGTCGTTCACCATCTCAACAACTCGCGTTCGCAGCGCGTGCTCTGGCTGCTCGAAGAGCTCGGCGTGGAGTACGAGCTGCGCTGCTATCAACGCAACCCGGCGACGATGCTCGCGCCACCGGAGCTGAAGGCAGTTCATCCGCTCGGCAAATCGCCGGTGGTAATAGACGATGATCGGACGCTTGCTGAATCGGGCGCTATCGTCGAGTACCTCGCAGATCGTTACGGCAGCGGGCGCCTCGCGCGGCCGCACGGCTCGCCGGAGCGCGTGCGATACATCTACTGGCTGCATTACGCCGAAGGCTCGGCGATGCCGCCGCAGTTGCTGAAGCTGCTGATGGACCGGATTGCCGCGGCACCCGTGCCCTTTTTCGTGCGGCCGATCGTGCGTGCGATTCATGCGAAATCCATGAGCTCGTTCATAGGGCCGCAGATCAAGCTGCACCTCGACTACCTCGAAAGTCAGCTCGCCAGCGCGCCATGGTTCTGTGGTGGCGAATTCAGCGCGGCCGACATCCAGATGAGTTTTCCGCTCGAGATCGCCGTAGCTCGCTCCAGTCTCGACGAGCACTGGCCCAAGCTGATGGCTTTCCTTCGCCGCATCCACGAACGCCCCGCCTATCGCCGCGCGCTCGAGCGCGGCGGCAAGTACGACTACGCCCACGCTTAACCCCGCACTCCCGCCCGATTGAACCTGTCACAGACGGGTGTCTTCATGCGTCTTGTATGCAGACACAACGTTGCGGGTAGTTATCGTGAGCGACCGCGCCTCAACCTTCGAGCCCCATCGCGGGCGACTGCACGGCATCGCGTATCGCATGCTCGGTTCGCGCGCCGACGCCGAAGACATCGTTCAGGACGCTTATCTCCGCTGGCATCGCACGTCGACGGACGAGGTCCGTTCAGCGGAAGCGTGGCTCGTCACCACCGTCACGCGCCTTTGCATCGACAGGCTGCGAGCGGCACAGACCGAGCGAGCAACGTACGTCGGCCCGTGGCTGCCTGAGCCGATCGTCAACGAAGCAGCACCGCCGGCCGATGCATCGACCGAGCTCGCGTCGAGTCTCTCAGTGGCATTCCTTGCCGTGCTGGAGCGGCTCGCTCCGGAAGAGCGCGCGGCGTTCCTGCTGCACGAGGTGTTCGACAGCGAGTACACCGAGATCGCGCAGATTCTGGGCAAGAGCGAGGACGCCTGCCGCCAGATCGTGAGTCGCGCACGCAAGCGTGTGCGGGAGGACCGACCGCGCGTGCACGTGCGCGAGACTGCGCGTAAGGCCGTGCTCGAAAAGTTCGTCAATGCGCTGATGACTCAAAACAAGGGCGAGCTGATGCAGCTCCTGTCCGCGGACGTTACCTGGACCTCCGATGGCGGCGGCAAGGCGAAGGCCGCGCGCAAAGTGGTTCGCGGCAACCACCACGTCTCGCGTTTCGCAATCGGCGTGATCGGTCGGTTCGCAGATCGATGCGAGCTCAGGTTCATCACCGTGAACGGCGAGGTTGGGCTCGCGCTCTACGGCGATGGGCACCTCGTCTCGGTCATTTCCGTGGTGACGGACGGCGCACGCATCCTCGGCGTGTATAGCGTCCTGAACCCGGAAAAACTCACCTCGGTACTCCAGGAGAATTCATGACCCCCAGGATCAATCTGTTCACGATGGTGAAGATGCGCGCGTCGCAGATCAACGGCTGTGCGTATTGCCTCGACATGCATTCGAAGGAAGCGCGTGCCGATGGTGAAACCGAGCAGCGGCTCTATGGGCTGGCGGCGCGCGAGCATTTCTCGGAAGAGGAGCTCGTAAACCTTACGCTTGCGATTACCACGATCAATGCATGGAACCGGCTGTGCGTGGCGTTCCGGCCGGTGCCGGGCACGTACGAGCGGCGCGTGGCGAGCGTGAGCGTCAGCTCTTCGCGGGCATAGCGATTGCGGCTTCGCTGTTGTCGACACACGCATAGAGGTGCGCAATGGCTAAGCTACGATCGATTGCGATGCTCGTGGCGCTCGCTCTGACGGGCGCGGCCTATGCGGCGCAAACACCGCCGCCCGCGGATGCGCAGGCCACGCCACCGACGCAGGACGAGCCTCCGACCCAGCAAAATCCGGATCCGCAGGGGGCTTCGAGCCCGCATCAGCGCGATGCCACGAAGCATCCGACGGACGAAACGTCTCCCAACGAGAGCCCGGATCCTTCAGCGGCATCGACGCCGCATCAGAAGGGTGCAGTCGGCGAGACGCCCCACGCTGGTATGGCGGGCGGCGCAGGGAAGGTTGTTGGTATGCAGGTGCAGTCGCCAACTGGCGAGGCGCTCGGCTCGGTGATTGATGTGACCATGGATGCGCAGCACATGCCCGAGTACGCCGTCGTCTCGACGGGCACCGACACCATGACTGCCGTGCCGTATTCGGCAGTGGCATCGATGATCAAGGGCGACAAGGTGATCATGGAGCGCATGCGGCTCGAGAACTCGCCGCAGGTTGCGCAGAGTGAATTGCGCGACAAGGCGAATTCGAAGTGGCGTGCCGATGCGGACAGGTATTGGAGCGCAGGCGCAATTCGCTCGGCGACGCCGGGCGCGGGCACCGACAAGCCTGACGTGAAGCAGAGATAGAAGCGTTGTCGCTTTGAGTGGGGCCGTTGGCCCCACTCAGGCCTCGATCAATCCGTGTCGGATGGCAATCAAAGTCAATTCCGACTGGTTCACCACGTCCAGCTTCTGTTTGATGTTGTAGAGATGCGTTCCCACGGTCGAAGCGGAAAGCTTCAGGTCCTCTGCAATCTTCTGCACCGTCGCCCCTGAAGCAAGGCGAATGAACACCTCGAACTCGCGCTCCGACAAGCGCTCGATGGGCGATTTCGCACCGCCTTCCAGCTCAGCCAGCGCGAATTTTTGCGCCAGACTCGCATCGAGATAGCGCCGCCCACCCGCAACGGTGGTCACCGCTTCGATCAAAGCCTCAGGCGCGCTGCGCTTCGATAGAAATCCGAGCGCCCCCTCCTGCAAAGCTCGTCTCGCATGCATCGGGTCGTCATGCGCCGAAAGCGCCAGCACACGCGCCTGCGGATGCCGCGCGCGAATTCGTTTCAGCGCCTCGAGTCCACCCATCCCGGGCATCGCCAGGTCGAGCACGACGACATCCGGCGTCAGCTCCGCGTAACGCTGACACGCCACCTCGCCGGATTCCGCCTCGGCAATCACGGACACGTCGGGCAGCGACTGCAAGAGCAACCGGAACCCCGTGCGCACCACCGCGTGATCGTCCACCAGCATCACGCGAATCATCGCTGCGCCCCCAGCGGCACTTTCGCCATGAGCTGCACGCCCCGCGTCGGGCAGTTGCTGACGCTGAATGTGCCCCCGACGTGCTCGACGCGCTCCGCCAGCCCGCGCAGACCGAAGTGTCCGGGCCGCGCCCAGTCCGCCGGCAGCCCTACGCCGTCATCGCGCACGGTGACCACGATCTGCTCCTCGTCCGATTGCACCTCCACATCCACCCGTGAAGGCTGCGCGTGTCGCAGGGCATTGATCAACCCTTCCTGCACCACTCGATAGAGTGTCAGCGCGACACTAGGCCCCAGGTCCGCGCGCACATCCTGCTTCACGGAGAGCCGGATCGATGGATACCGCCGCTGCCAGTCCCGCACCAGGTTGTCGAGCGTGGCAGCGAGACCCAGCGTGTCCAGCGATAACGGCGTCAGGCGCGGAATGAGACCGCGCATGTTGTCGTAGAGACGCGCCGCTTCGTCCGAGATCAGGCGTGCGGCTTCGCCCGTTGCCGGATCCTTCACCCCACCCTGGGTCGCAATGGCCTGTGCCAGGCTCCGGATCGCCGTGACGGACTGACCGAACTCATCGTGCAGCTCGTGCGCAATGAGTCGCCGCTCTTCTTCGAGCCGCTGCTCGACGATCTTCGACAGCTCGCGGCGCTCTTCGAGGCGCGTCTCCGCTTCGCGGGCCTTGCGCTCCGCCTGCACCTTGTCTTCCACCGCCTGCGCCATCCGGTTGAAGGCACCGCCGATGGCGCTCGCCTCGTGGCCGGCCAGCGGCGGCAGTCGATACGCGAGATCGCCGGTCTCGATCCGCTCGAGCCCCTTCGCGATGACGGGAAACGGCGCCAGCGCGCGGCCCACGAGCCAGAACGCAAGCGCATTCACCACGATCAGCATGACCACGGCCAGTGCCAGGAGACGCATCATGTCGTCCCACGCATCGATGATGGCCCGCGAGACCTCCGCCTGCACGATGAGCTGCGATCCGCCAGGTAGCAGAAAGATGTGTCTCGGCGCGTTCGGCGCGAGCAGATGCGCGAACCACTGCGGTGCCGAGCGGCCGGCCTTGTACGTGGCAGCCGGGGACTTGTAGAGCACTTCCCCAAGCGCCGAGCGCAGCACGATGTCGTTCGCGCGAACTCGCCCGAGCTGCTCGAGAAACTCCAGCACGAGCTGGGTGCCGCCCTCGCGCGAATAGATGGACGCGAGGCGCCCGAGCAGCTGGGCAGCCACTCGATTGGCGGCCTCGATCTCCTCGCGCACCGAGGCGCGGGTGCTCTGGAACTCCGCCAGGATCAGCACGGCCACGAAGGTGGCGGTGAGACCGGTGACCACGAGATTCAGGCGGGTGCGCAGCTTCATTCAGCCGCAGTGTGGCGCGAGCGGTGCTTCTCCGCCATGGCTCATGAAATTCTCGACCCGACAATCATGATGATCCCGTTCCGGGGAGCGCTCCTCCCGCGGAAGATCGGCTGTGAAGTTGATCGAGAGGACTGCAACATGAAATGGGAAACCCCGGAAGCCGTCGATTTCCGCTTCGGCATGGAAATCACGATGTACGTGGCCAATCGGTAACGAGAGGCCGGGGCGCCTCCTGCAAAACCTGCGGGCGGCGCCTTTTCATCTTCGGAAGCCATGAAAGTCCGCGTGCTGGGTTCGGCTGCCGGCGGCGGCTTTCCCCAATGGAACTGCAATTGCCCGAACTGCGCCGGCCTGCGCCGGGGCACGATCCGGGCTCGCGCGCGCACTCAATCCTCCATCGCGCTTTCCGGTAACGGCGACGACGCCTGGGCGCTCGTCAATGCCTCACCGGACATTCTGGCTCAGCTCCGCGCACATCCTGTTCTGCAGCCCGGCCGCGCGATCCGCGACAGTGCCCTCACGGGAATCGTGCTCGTCGACGGACAGGTCGATCACACCACCGGGCTCTACATGCTGCGGGAGGCTCAGCGGCCGTGGCCCATCTGGTGCACGGACAGCGCCTACGCGGACCTCACGCGCGGCAACCCGATACTGGGCGTGCTCGAGCATTTCTGCGGCGTGGAGCGTCATCGCATCGATCTCGATGGCGAAGACTTCACTGTGGACGGGATCGCTGGCGTGCGCTGGCGAGCCCTGCCTGTAACGGGCAAGCCCGCGCCTTACTCGCCCAATCGTGAAAGTCCCGTACGCGGCGACAACATCGCGCTGGTCGTGACGGATGACGTCACTGGCCGCTCCGTGTTCTACGCGCCCGGGCTTGCGGCGATCGATGAGCCCGTGTGGCGTGCGATGACGGCCGCGAGCTGCGTCCTCGTCGACGGCACCTTCTGGACGGACGACGAGATGGTCACGCTTGGCGTGTCGAAAAAGCGGGCGCGTGACATCGGGCATCTGCCACAGAGCGGCCCGGGAGGAATGCTCGAGTGGCTCGGGCGGCTCCCGCCCAGCACGCGCAAGGTGCTCATTCACATCAACAACACCAATCCGATCCTCGACGAAGACTCTCCGCCGCGCGCAGAGCTGGCACGACAGGGTGTCGAAGTGGCGTGGGATGGCATGGAGATCGTGCTGTGAGCGCAGAGCCCTGGACGCGAGCGGAGTTCGAGTCGCGACTGCAGGCGCTCGGCAGCCGCTACCACATCCATCATCCTTTCAACGTGATGCTGAACACCGGCAAGGCGACGCCGGAGCAGATTCGCGGCTGGGTCGCGAACCGTTTCTACTATCAGATCAGCATCCCGATCAAGGACGCGGCGATTCTCTCCAATTGTCCCGACCGCGCCGTGCGGCGCAGCTGGGTGCAACGAATCCTGGATCACGATGGTTACGGCGACGATCCGGGTGGTATCGAGTCGTGGCTGCGACTGGCGGAAGCGGTCGGTCTCTCGCGCGAGAAAACGGAAAGTCTCCGGGACGTGTTGCCGGGCGTGCGTTTCGCGGTGGACGCGTATGTGAATTTCGCGCGTCGTGCGCCCTGGCAGGAAGCCGTGTGCTCATCGCTCACCGAGCTGTTCGCTCCGGCGATTCACAAGCAGCGCCTGGCGAACTGGCCCGAGCACTACCCGTGGATCGACAGCGCCGGATTGCATTACTTCCAGAGTCGCGTGAGCCTGGCCCGACGCGATGTCGAGTTCGGGCTCGATTTCACGCTGAACCATTTCCGCACACGGGCGGCGCAGGAGCGCGCGCTCGAAGTGCTCACCTTCAAGCTCGACGTGCTCTGGCAGATGAACGATGCCATGGCCCTGCGCTACGGAACCCAGCTATGACGACACCCGACATCGTCGCCACCGCAAAGCCGGCCATCGGGCGCGGATTCCGTTTGCAGTGGGAGCCGGCGCAGAACGCGCACGTGCTGCTCTATCCCGAAGGCATGGTGAAGCTGAATGGTAGCGCGGGCGAGATCCTCAAGCGCTGCGACGGGCAGCACACGGTGACGGAGATCGTCGAGCAGCTCGAAACCGCGTTCGCGACGGGCGGGCTGTCCGCGGACGTGACCGCGTTCGTCTCGATGGCCGTCTCGCGCAGATGGCTGGAGTTACGGGAATGAGCGCGATCGGTTCGCCGTTCTGGTTGCTGCTCGAGCTGACGCATCGGTGTCCGCTTCATTGCGTCTTCTGCTACAACCCGACGGATTTCGCTCGCCACACTGAAGAGTTGCCGACGGAAGATTGGCTACGCGTGCTCCGCGAGGCGCGTGCTCTGGGCGCCGTTCAACTTGGTCTGTCCGGAGGCGAGCCGCTGCTGCGCGAGGATCTGGAAACCATCGTCGCCGAGGCGCATGGCCTCGGCTTCTATACGAACCTCGTCACCTCCGGCGTCGGTCTCAACGAGACCCGCATCAAGGCGCTGAAGGAAGCCGGCCTGGACCACATCCAGCTCTCCTTCCAGGACAGCACGCGCGAGATGAACGACTTCCTGAGCAGCACGCGCACCTTCGAGCTGAAGTCGAAAGTCGCCGCGCTCATCAAGCGCTACGACTACCCGATGGTGCTGAACGTGGTGCTGCACCGGCTGAACATCGATCACGTTCAGGAAATCCTGGACATGGCCGAGCGCATGGGCGCGGACTACGTGGAGCTCGCGAACACGCAGTATTACGGCTGGGCCTGGCACAACCGCGAACGGCTGCTGCCGAGCCGCGAGCAGGTGACGCGCGCCGAGCGCACCACCAACGAGTTCCGGCGGCGGGTCGGCGAGCGCATCCGCGTGTATTTCGTGGTCCCCGACTACTTCGAGAACCGGCCGAAGCCCTGCATGAACGGTCTGGGCTCGATTTTCCTCACGATCACCCCGGACGGCACGGCGCTTCCCTGTCATGCCGCGCGCATGCTGCCGGGCATGGAGTTTCCCAACGTCCGCGCAGCGGGGGTCGAGTGGATCTGGCGAGACTCACCGGCATTCAACCGCTTCCGCGGCGACTCGTGGATGAAGGAGCCGTGCCGGAGCTGCCCGGAGAAGGGCAAGGACTTTGGCGGCTGCCGCTGCCAGGCGTTTCTCATGACCGGCGACCCGGCGAACGCCGACCCGGTCTGCGACCGCTCCCCGCACCACCACCTCGTGACGGAGGCCGTGGCACGCGCCGACCGCCCGCGCGTGGAAGAAAAACCACTCATCTTCCGTGACGCCCGGAATTCACGCACCATCTCGGGATGCAGTGGCTGACCTCCCTCTTCGTCGTGGCCGTGATCGCGGAAATGATCACGCGCCTTTGGCTTTCCACACGTCAGATCGCCGCGGTCCACGCGCATCGGGACCGCGTGCCGGAGATGTTCCGCGGGCAGATCGAGCTGGCTGACCAGCAGAAGGCAGCGGACTACACAGTCGCGCGCGCACGCCTTAGTCGCGTCTCCACGGTTTTCGAAGCTGTCATCCGGCTCGTGTTCACGCTGGGCGGTGGGATCGTGCTGGTCGATGCGCTGTGGCTCCGTGCGGAGCTGAGCCAGCTATGGCACGGAGCGTTCGTCATCGGCACGGTGCTCCTGCTGTTGAGTCTTCTCAGCCTGCCGTTCGCGCTGTGGCGTACGTTCAAACTCGAAGCGCGTTTCGGGTTCAATCGCGTGTCGCCCGGGTTGTTCGTCGCGGATCTCGCGAAAGGTCTGCTGTTGGGCGTCGTGCTGGGCGGGCCGGTGGTCCTCGGCGCGCTGCTGCTGATGGATCGCGGTGGCCAGTGGTGGTGGCTGTATGCCTGGCTCGCGTGGACGGGGTTCTCGCTCGCGCTGACGTGGGCTTTCCCGCGGTTCATCGCACCTCTGTTCAATCGCTTCTCGCCGTTGAACGACGAGACGCTCAAGCAGCGCGTGGAAGCATTGCTGGCGCGAACGGGATTCGCGTCCAAGGGCGTGTTCGTGATGGATGGCTCGCGTCGCTCATCCCACGGCAACGCCTATTTCACCGGCGTGGGACGCAACAAGCGCATCGTGTTCTTCGACACGCTCCTCGAGCGGCTCGGCGCGAGCGAAGTGGAAGCGGTGCTCGCACACGAGCTGGGGCATTTCCGCCTGCAGCACGTTCGGCAGCGGATCATTCTGTCGCTGTTCACGTCCCTGATCGGCCTGGCGCTGCTGGCGTGGGCCGCGCGGCAGCCTGGAATCTTCGCGGCATTCGGAGTGCCGAGCCCTTCGTCACACGCGGCGCTGCTGCTCGCGATGTTCGTGGCCCCAGCGTTTACCTACTTCGTCACGCCGCTCGGCGCGTGGTGGTCCCGCCGGCATGAGTTTCAGGCCGATGATTTCGCGGCAAAGAACGCCAGCGCGTCCGCGCTTGCGGACGCACTGGTCAAGCTCTATCGCGCGAACGCTTCCACGCTCACGCCCGATCCCATTCATTCCGCGTTCTACGATTCGCATCCGCCAGCGCTGGTGCGAATCGCGCGCCTGCAGGCGCTTTAGAACGACACCGACAAACGTCCATACACGAATCGACCGGAACGCCCGAACGGCGCGTAGTTCGAGAACGGCGTGTTCCCCGTGGTGTTGCGCGTCGTCGGAAACATGTCCGGATACTCGTCGAACAGATTCTCCGCGCCGATGGCGGCGTGGAATCGTTCTGCCAGATTCAGGCGCGCTTCGAGGTCCACGAGCACTTTCGGTCCCATCTCGAAGTCCAGGTTGGCCGTCGTGCCCGGGTCCAGCACGGTGCCGTAGCGCGTGGCGCGCAACGTGGCGGCGAACCGTGACAGCTTCCAGTTGGCGATCGTCGAGAACTTCGTCTTCGGATTGCCTTTCTCGAAAGTGAGCACGTTCACGCGATCGAACAGCGGCGGCGACGGGCTGAGCGCCGCGAGCTGCTGTGTCTGCGGCACCTTCGTGACATCTGTCTCCGTGTAGTTGCCTACGAAGGTGAGATCGAAACGGCCCGCACCTTCCGTAACCAGCGGCACGCTGACCACCATGTCGACGCCAGTGGTCTCCGTGTCGACACCGTTGATGAAGAAGCGGCCGCCGCCGACGCCGATGAAACCCTGCGACGTCAGGAAATTGCGGACGTTGTCCTGCGTGAGGTTTTCCGAGAGCACGACGCGGTCGTCGATGTTGATGCGATAGCCGTCGACGGTGACATTCACCGTGCCGAACTGCATGACCACGCCGAGCGAGAAGTTGAGGGACTTCTCGGCATCGAGCTCCTTTGCGCCGAGCGCCTGCGCCACCGGGTCCGTCGCGGGGAACGTGGTGATGTCGAAGGGAACGCCGTTGATGAAATTCGTCGAGGTGGTTGCGAAGAACTGCTGCGGGAGAGAGGGCGCACGGAAGCCGTTCTGCACCGAGCCGCGCAGCGCGAACGTCTCCGTGAAGTCGTAGCGACCCGCGAGCTTGCCGGACACGTTGCTGCCGAAGTCCGAGTAATGCTCGCCGCGCACCGCGATCGATCCGAGGAACTTCTCGGTGAGGTTCGCTTCCAGATCGACGTAAGCACCGACGGCCGTGCGGTCCTCGTCCACTTCGTTCGCCGGACGGAAGCCGGGAAAAACCTGCGATCCGGATGCGGTGGCATCGCCGTTCGGAAGCCTGACACCGCCATTGATGTACGAGGCCGGCTCGCCCGCGAAGATCGAGTACGACTCACGCCGCGCTTCGAGGCCCGCAGCGAGGTTCAACGGCGAGCTGAGCGCGCCGACATCGAGCTTCCGGACGCCCGAGAAGTTCAAGACCAGCTGGTCGTAGTCGAAGCCGCCCGCATCGAACGTGGTCGGGCTCGCGGGGCCGAGCGATCGGTTCAGCGTGTTCTCGATGGTGAACTCCATCTTGTTCTTGCCATACACGAGGGACGTGTCCATGTCCCACTCGCCGAGCGCCCAGGCGACGCCCCCGGCGCCGCTGAAGTCCGTGACTTCCGGCGCGATCACGGGCAGGAAACCGTCCGGATAGATCTGGATCACGTTGCGCGCGTCCAGCGCGCGTCGGAAGAATCCGGCAGAGCGCGCGTCGCGGTTCTGGTAGCTCGCCCAGCCGTAGAGCTTCGCGCCGCTTCCCAGCTCGGCGCCGGTGTTGAGGAACGCGCTGTACTGCTTGTATTCGGGCTCGCCGTACCACGCGTCGAAGCGATCGAAGGTTGCTTCGCGCGGGTCGAAGGCTCCGCCCACCAGCGGATACTGCTGGCGGAAGTCGTAGCCGTCCCGCCGAGTCAGCGCCTGCTTCTTGTACTCGCCAGTCAGCGTGAGGAACCCGGTCTCGCCGAAGCCGAATCCTTTCCAGGCCGATGCCGTCGTGGTGCCGCCGTCGGAACGGTTGCGCTCGATGACCGACGGCGCAGACCAGGTTGCGCCCGCGGGCGGGGTCGTTACGGCGGACTCATATGAGGTGTCGTACTGGCCGTAGGTCAGCGCGAAGTCGCCACCGTCGCGTGCCTCCTTCAGTCGTACGTTGATGACGCCGGCGATGGCATCCGACCCGTACTGGGCCGAGGCGCCGTCGCGCAGAACTTCGATCGTCTGTACGGCCGCCGTCGGGATGGTGTTCAGATCGACCGCCGCCGCGCCACGGCCGATCGTCCCATTGAGGTTCACGAGCGAGGACGAGTGACGGCGTTTGGAATTCAGGAGAACCAGCGTCTGATCCGGTGAGAGGCCACGGAGCGTTGCCGGGCGAATCGTGTCCGTGCCGTCCGCCAGTCCGGGGCGGGGAAAGTTGTAGGAAGGCAGCGTAGTCGTGAGCGCCTGGTTGAGCTCGGTGACTCCGACGTTCGAGAGTGCTTCGCTCGTGACGACATCCACCGGCACGGCAGTGTCGAGGGCCGAGCGATTGGCCACACGCGTACCCGTAACAATGACTTGCGACAGCTCGTCCGCCGTCTCGCTGGCCTCCTGGGCCATCGCCGGCAGACTCGAAAAGAATGCGAGGCCCAATGCGATCCCTTGGCTTCGACGCATGACATCCCCCTGGAGTTGAGAGCTGCACCCACAGCCGGTGCTGCGGGTAAACGACAGACAATCCGTGCTGGTTCCTCCTGTGGCTCAGAGGTATTGTCGAGTGATGTAGCGGGTGCACAACGTGGTGCCAACGGGACCGAGGTCGCGGGCGCCGCCGCCGCTGCTCGGACGATCCGACCCGACTCCGCGCCGTGCGCCGCGATTTATCGTCTAGAGTCCGCCGCACTATTTCTCGAGGGGGACACGGTTGATGGCAGCGCTCGACGGCGCGCTTTCGGAAGGGTTCGATTACGTGGTCGTCGGTGCGGGCACGGCCGGCTGCGCTCTGGCTGCGCGGCTGTCGGAACAACCGGATGTCCGGGTCGCGCTGCTCGAAGCGGGGCCGATGGATCGGCATCCCTTCATCCACATCCCCGCGACCGTGGGCGCGGCCATTGGCACGCCGTCGATCAATTGGCGCTTCCTCACGGCGCCCCAGGCCCATCTGAACGGCCGGAAGATTCCGATTCCGCGCGGGCATGTGGTCGGTGGCTCGGGCTCCATCAACGGCATGGTGTATTTCCGTGGCCACCCGACGGACTTCGACGACTGGGCGGCCGCGGGCAATCCGGGCTGGAGCTACCGCGAGGTCATGCCGTACTTCCTGCGCTCCGAGAACAACGAGGCGTATCGCGGCTCACCCTTCCACGGGCAGGGCGGGCCGATGAACGTGGTGTATGTGAAGCGCCCGAACCCGATGACGCCGGCGTTTCTCGCTGCGATGGAGTCACTCGGCTACAAACGCACGGATGACTTCAATGGCCCGACTTCGGATGGGTACGGTCCCCGGCAGGGGACGATACTGAATGGGCGCCGGGTCTCGACGGCCACGGCGTACCTGAAGCCCGCGAGCACGCGACCGAACCTGAAGATATTCACGAACGCGCGCGCGGCGCGGGTGGTCATCGAGAACAGACGCGCGACGGGCGTGGATGTGCTGGTGGACGGTGGCACCCGGCGTGCGACGGCGCGGCGTGAGGTCATCGTGTGCGGCGGAGCTGTTTTGTCTCCGCAATTGCTGATGCTCTCGGGCATCGGCAACGGCGAGGACTTGCGGGTGCATGGCATCGAGGTGAAGCATCACCTGCCGGGCGTGGGCGCGAACTATCACGATCATCTTGCGATCGCGGTGTTGCTGGAAATGCAGAACACCGAGTCCTATGGAATTTCTTGGCGGGCTGCGCCGCGCGGGCTCATTAACCTGCTCGAGTATGCGTTGTTTCGCTCGGGGCCGCTGTCGAGCAACGTGTTCGAGGCGACGGGCTTCATCCGCACCTTGCCCGAGCTCGCGCGTCCGGACGTCCAGATCGTGTTTCAGGCCGCGCGTCGTAACACGAATACCTTTCCGTTTCCGCTGGGGCATGGCTATGCGATCAGCGTCGTCGGGCTGTATCCGAAGAGTCGCGGCCGCGTCACGCTGGCGAGCGCCGATCCGCGTGCCGCGCCGGTGGTCGATCCGAATCTGCTCGGGCACTCCGACGATGTCGGGATGATGTTGCGCGGCTTGAAGATCGGCCGGCGGATCGCGCATGCGCCTTCGTTCGCGCGGTACAAGGCGATCGAAGTGCAGCCGGGGCCTGCCGTACTCAGTGACGCGGAGCTGGTGGAGTACATCCGCCGTGCGTCGGCGACCGTGCATCATCCGTGCAGCTCGTGTCGCATGGGGTCGGATGCGAACGCAGTCGTCGATCCGCAGCTTCGCGTGCATGGGATCGAAGGCCTGCGCGTGGCGGACGCGTCAGTGTTTCCGAGTGTGGTGGGCGGCAACACCAATGCCGCCGTCGTAATGATTGCCGAGAAGGCGGCGGACCTGATCCGGGGCATCGCCGCGCCCAAACCGTTCGAACTGCCGCTCGCGCGTTCCGCGTGAGCGATCACTTTCCGAGGACACGTCCATGGCTGTCGAGCACATCAAGAAGTGGAACATCGGCGACGTCGAGGTCGCGCGGATCGTGGAGATCTGGAATTTCGAGGACAACATGTCGATGTTGCTCAAGGATGCGTCGGCGGAGTACGTGAAGCAGTTCGCCTGGCTCCGGCCGCACTTCGCGACGCCCGAGGGGATGATGATCATCTCGTTCCAGTGCTTCGCGCTGCGCTCACGCGGCAAGAACATCATGATCGACACGTGCATCGGCGCGGACCGCAAACGTGAGTACGACGTGTTCTGCAACCTGCAGACCTCGTTCCTCGAGGACCTCACCGCCGCGGGCTATCCGCCCGAGTCGATCAACATGGTGTTGTGCACGCATCTGCATTTCGATCACGTCGGCTGGAACACGCGGCTCGTGAACGGGCGCTGGGTGCCGACCTTCCCGAAGGCGCGCTACCTCTTCGGCAGGAAGGAGTTCGACCACTGGGTCCACCTGCGCAAGACCGGCGGTTACCACGACTTCGAGCACCTCATCGATTCGATCGATCCGGTGATCGAGGCCGGGCTCGTCGATTACGTGACGCCGGAACACCAGATCACGGACGAGGTGTCGCTGTTCCCCACGCCGGGGCATACGCCGGGTCACGTGAGCGTGATGATCCGCTCGCGTGGTGAGGAGGCCGTGATCACGGGCGACATGATGCATCACCCCATCCAGCTCATCGATCCCCCGCGTCACGCCAATTTCGACATGGACAAGGAGCAGGGCGGCCGCACGCGCCAGGAATTCGTCGATCGCTTCTCGGGGCAGAAGACGCTGATCATTGGCAGCCACTTCGGCGGGCCCACCTCAGGATGGATCGTGCGCGATGGCAATGCGTGGAAGCTGAGGACGGAGTAATCGAGTCATGGCAACCGCCCACGTCAGCAACGATGACCTTTTCAACGCTGCCTCCGTGCGTAACGCGCGCGCGGTGGACGACAAGCTTCGCGAGACCGCGCCGGTGGTGAAGCTGGCGCGCGAGAACATCACCATGCTTGCGCGCTACGAGCATGTGTCGAAAGGTCTGCAGGACTGGAAGTCGTTTTCGTCGACCTCGCGGCCGTGGCACGACCCGAACTCGGTGCGGCCTGAGATCCTGCTGACGGACGATCCGCCGCGGCACACGCAGGTGCGTGCGGTGATTGCGAATGCGCTTTCGCCGCGGGCGCTGTCGAAGATGTCTGAAGCGTTTCGGGCTGATGCCGATGCGTTAGTGCGTAAGCTGAAGGCTAAGAGTGGTACGACGATCGATGCGGTGGCCGAGATCACGCAGCCGTTCGTTTACAAGGTGCTGCCGGATTTGCTCGGCGTAGCCGTGAAGGGGCGCGAGCACATGTACGCGTTCGGGCACATGGTCTGGGCGACCATGGGGCCGATGAACGAGCTGTTCCAGGACGCGATGAAGGACACGGGGCCTGTCATCGAGTGGGCGAACTCTTGCTGCAATCGGGAGAACCTTGCGGCGGACAGCCTTGGCATGCAGATGTTCGAGGCTGCCGATCGCGGCGAAATTACGCAGGACGAGGCGAAGCTTCTCGTTGGCATTCTGTTGTCCGCCGCGGCCGATACCACGGTGATGACCATGGCGACGGCCATCCGCGCGTTCTGCCTGTTCCCGGAGCAGTACCAGCTTCTGCGTGCGGATCGCTCACTGCTCCGTGCCGCGTTCGAAGAAAGCCTGCGCTGGGATTCGCCGTCGCGCATGGCTGGACGCATTGCCATGCGTGATGTCGAGATCGAGGGCGTTGTCATTCCCAAGGGCGAACGCTGCGGTTTGATGTTCGCGGCCGCCAACCGCGATCCACGCAAATGGAAAGACCCGGATCGCTTCGACGTCAAGCGCGATCACCGCGGCCACGTGGGCTGGGGTTACGGTGTGCATTCGTGCGTGGGCCGGGTGCTCGCGGGCCTCGAGGCCGACGCGCTGCTCGGCGCAGTGGTCGAGCACATCGAGCGCTTCGAGGCCGCAGGCGACCCTGAGCCGTGGATGACTACAATCGGCCACGGCCCCGCCAAACTGCCGGTGAAATTCTTCGCTGCAGCGGGTTAGGTTCGGTCATCGCGTGGCGACAAGACTGGTTTAGCGAGACCAAGGCACTGCGAGGTCCGCGCCGCGCAAGCGGCGCTGCCCGCTCTCCGATGTGACGCAGAACCCGAAGAGTCACTGAGTCACTCGCTGCCGCGCGGTTTAGTTTCGCTCATCGCGAGGTCGCCGAGCGCCGCTTGCTAAACGACGACTGCATCTCGGCATTCGTATGGCTCATCGCGGCCAAAAGCGGACGTCCTAGAGCCGGAGCCAGGCATCGAGGCGCAGAAGTGCAAGTCCTAAGCTGGCCCATCGCAGCCGCAGCGGCGCTTCAAACTTGTGAGCCAGGAACCGGCGGTAAAGATGTGAAGGTCACATCGAGTCTACGAGCTCGGCTACGGCTGACGATTTCCACACGATTCCAAGATCCGACTCGGAGTTGATACGTCCGCTATACACACCGATGAAACGTGTTATTGGTCCAGAGAAGATCGATGCGCCTCCATCGAGCGTCGCGACCGCTCCACCACTCCGGTAGGCGATAACGGGCGAGCCGATTGCACAGACGGTTGGGCAATGGTGTTCACATCAACCTTGCTTTCGCTCGACCACGACGCGTGACGCCTGACCATTGGCGCTGCTGGATAATATCGAAGTGCCGAGGTGCACAGTCATACTCGGATGACTGTGTACGAACACGTCTATCACGCTCGTTGAAGAGGGCAGATTGCTAGCCCGCTCTTTGAGCAGGAGTGTCTGGTCCGGGGTCGAAAGCGGACTCAATAGTTCAAGCTGCTCCCACTACCTTCATTTCTGCACGGTTGCAGCAGATATGCACGTGGAGCGCTTAGCCGAATTCCGGAACACTGGGCACAACGTTCTTGATAGCGGAGTGCCTCATGGAAGCTGCAACCAGTCGACGATCCCTCAACATCACGCAGCCCACGCGTGAGCTCGAAGCAGAGATCACCCGGCTGGCGGGACATCTCAACTCAGGCAACCACCGGTTCCTGATGTTGATTGCAGAATTCGATCGACGGGAAGGCTGGTCGGACGGTGCCACCCAGTCCTGCGCACACTGGCTGAACTGGAAATGTGGCATCGACATTGGAGCAGCACGGGAGAAGGTGCGTGTGGCCCGTGCGCTCGAAGGTTTGCCGCGCATCTCCGCTTCGATGGCGCGCGGTGAGCTTAGCTATGCGAAGGTTCGAGCCCTCACTCGCGTAGCAAGACCGGAGACCGAGGAGTTGCTGCTCACGATTGCCCTTCACGGAACGGCGCACCATGTAGAGACCACGGTCCGATGTTTCCGCCGCGTGCAACAAGCGGAAGAACTTTCGCGAGAGGCCCAGCAGCAGGCCGCACGCTACCTGACCTACCGCTATGGCTGTGACGGCTCCCTCGTCTTCAAAGGGTCACTGCCTGCGGAGACTGGTGCTCTGTTCTTGAAGGCACTGGACGCTCTGCTTACTGCTACCGATCCAGCAAAAGTTTCCGCGGAAACGTCGCCCGCGAATGAGAGCCCGACACCCGGAGAGCGTCCCTCTTGGGGAATGCGGCGCGCCGATGCGCTGGGTCGGATCGTAGAAAGTTTCCTCGCACATGGAGCCGAAGTGCTCCCGAGCGGCGACCGTAACCAGCTAGTCGTGCACGTGGATGCAAAGACCCTCAGCACGGGTGGCGATGGCTGTTGCGAGCATGAAGATGGCCCCGCCTTGGCGGTAGAAACGGCACGCCGCCTGGGTTGCGACGCAAGCGTCGTCCCGATCATAGAAGATGAAGATGGCGAACCGCTCAGCGTAGGCCGGAAGACGAGGACGATTCCGCCATCGATTCGCCGTGCCCTGAACTCCCGCGATCGCGGCTGCCGCTTTCCGGGCTGCCCGAACAAGCACTACGTGGACGGCCATCACATCCACCACTGGGCCGATGGCGGCGAAACGAAGCTCTCCAATTTGGCGACGCTCTGCAGATTCCATCATCGGCAAGTGCACGAGGGCGGCGTCGCAGTTCAAGTCCTCAACGACGGCGCGCTCCGGTTCGTGACAAAGAACGGCCGCTCGCTCGATTCACCCATGCCCGCACGCCCCGGGCATGAGTCGGGCCCATTGGCCGAGGACGTTTTGCAAGGTGACTGGACCGACCTGGTCGCGGCTCACGATGCCATGGACATCGTCATCACTCCAACGACCGCAACAACGCGCTGGCGCGGCGAGCACATGGACTACAGCACAGCGATCCAGGCCCTCGTCCACAACACTCGGCGCGCTCGCGAACACGACAGGCTCGGCGTTTCCGCGGAAACGCGTCACGGTGAAGCGAGCCATTGAAATGGAAGTTCAAGTGTCGCGCTGGTTCGGCGAGCGCGTGAGCAAGGCTCATAAGCGGGAGCGAGCCGGCGGGAGCCGGCGTCTGACCTTATCCGGAGAGGAGGCACGAGGGCAGAGGATCTGACGCGCGCGCGGCGTGTGGGACGCCGTGTGGGCAGATGCGCCCTCGCCAAACAACAACAGCGGCTCGGGGCATGGCTGGCGGGCATTGTGAGGTTCGCGTGCGCGGTGCTGGGGCACAGTTTCGGGGAAATCCTGATGTGTCTTTCTAGCGGTGCGTTCTATAAGGAGGTCGCCTCCGTCGTAAAGAGACAGCAGATCTCAGAAATCTCGTGTTTCGCGATTCACGGAGGACGTCCATGTTGTTCTATGAAATCGCCGCCGTCCTGGAGCTCCTGCTGATCGTTTTGGAAAGCAGCGGGTATTTCTCCACAGGCTTGCTCCCACTCGGCGGCGGACACATGCAGCAAATAGGCATTCTCTTCGCGATTGCCCACGTCGCTGCGAGAGCAAGAATCTTGAAGAGGCGCTGGCAGCATGGGGCCCGGCGTGGAAAAGTGGCTTCCAATGCCGCTCAGTAGGCGTCCCTGTGCCGCTGCTCAAGGCCCATCCAGATAGATTCGATCCATTGCTACTCCTTTTACACGGGTCGCTGTGCGCAGAGACGGCGACATTCTTTGGCGCGAATGGCACGATTCGGGGAATTGTAGAAATGAGGGGCCTCATGTCGGCTCTGGTCGAGCTCGATCGTCCTTGGGAGGCTAATGTGCAATCACCGGGAGCGTGCCAATGATTCCCACCATCACTGCTTTCGAACGGTCGCCCGATCGCGGCAGAGGGCTGGCGCGCGACATGCGCGTTCGCTGGGCGCTCGAAGAAGTGGGCCAGCCTTACGAGGTTCGACTGGTCTCGTTCAGTCAAATGAAGGAATCCGCGCATCGTAAGCTGCATCCTTTCGGTCAGATTCCAACCTATGAAGAGGGCGATCTCACGCTCTTCGAGTCGGGCGCGATCATCGTCCACATCGCGGAGCGCCATGCAGGGCTACTGCCGAGTGATGCGAATGCCCGGGCGCGCGCCATTGCGTGGATGTTTGCCGCGCTCAATACGGTGGAGCCGCCGATCTTTGAGTTCTCGTTGACCAAGATCCTGGAGCGCGACAAGACATGGTACGAGGAGCGCCTGGCGATGCTCGAGGATCGCGTCCGGGTACGGCTCACCGAACTTTCCAGTCGGCTTGGCGATGCCGAGTGGCTCGACGGTGCGTTCAGCGCCGGTGACCTGTTGATGGTGACGGTGCTACGCAGGTTGGACGGATCGGGTCTGGTGGAGAACTTTCCGAACGTCTCCGCCTATGTCGCCCGCGGCGAAGCGCGCCCCGCCTACCAGCGTGCCTTCGCCGCTCAGTTGGCGGTTTTCACTGGCAAGCCACCGACGAGCTGACAGGCAGCTAGCTTCTCGACTCGCGTGCCTGGCGGGCTTCGTAGGATTTGACGTGCGTGTAGGCGAGGCGCAGGAGCGAACGCTCTCGTTTGGCCGCGTCTTGACGGCGCAGCAGGTCGCCCAGGATTTGTTCGACTTCGGTGCGGGCGCCGCGCTCGACATCGCGAAGCATTGAGGCCATTAGCGATGAACCCGCTGCGGCCGCTTGTGCACGCACGCGTTGGAGGGCGGCTTCACGCGGTGGATAGCCCGCGGCGGTTGCGATCTCGACGCACTCGTTGAGAAGCGCGAGCGAGAGGTCGCCACCGCCGGCGGCGACGACATCGCCGAAGGACGCGCGCATCAGGCAGGTGATGCCGGCGAGTGTGGAGATGAACGCCCACTTCTCCCACATCTCGGCGACGATGGCGTCGCTCAGCACGGAGTTGAATTTCGCTTTCGTCAGCTCGGCAAGAATCTCGTTCGCACGAGCGCTGCGCACACCATCGCGCTCGCCGAACGTAATCGCATGCAAATCGTTGAAGTGCAGGATGCGGCCTTCCGCATCGAGCGTTGTAGAGATGAGGCAGTGGCCGCCCAGTACCGCCTTGCTGCCGAACTTCGCATCGAGCGCATCGAGATGACGCATGCCGTTGAGCAGGGGCAGGATGGCGGTCTGCGGTCCGACTGCTGGCGCAAGGGATTCGATGGCGCCATCGAGGTCGTACGCCTTGCAGCTCAATAGAATGAGATCGAATGGCTCGCGCAGCGCTTCCGTCTGGACTGTCGGCGGTGCCGGAATGTTGACGTCACCGAACGAACTGCGAATCACGAGCCCGGTTTTCGCAAGCTCGCCTGCGCGCCGCGCGCGCACGAGGAACGTTACGTCGCGCTTCGCCTCCAGCAGGCGCCCGCCGAAGTAACCGCCGACACCGCCAGCGCCGACTACGAGGATTCTCATCTCAGCCTCACCCTGGCTTGTGGCACACCGCTTCGAGGTTCACGTCGTTCAGGTCTATCACGAACGCACCGTAGTAACTTGGATGATAGTGCGCGCGGAGGCCCGGCTTGCCGTTGTCGCGCGCGCCAGCGCCGATGGCCGCGGCATAGAACGCGTCAACCTGTGCGCGTGACTCGGCCGTGAAGCACACGTGCATGCCGCTCGCGACCTGGCCCTCGCCGATCCAGAAGAACGGCTTGTTGTTGTTGCCGAAGCCCGTGTAGTCGCTGCGCGCGCCGCTCTCGCGCATGGAGACTTCGAAGACGACGCCGATGTTCAACGGCGCCAGGGCTTGCGAGTAGAACGCCTTCGACGCGGCGTGATTGCGAACGGAAATCCCCAGGTGGTCGATCATCCCGCGCTCCTTATATAGAGGAGGCGCGAGTTTACTAGCTGAGCAGGGGCGAGAAGCGTCCTTCGTGGGCGAGGAGCCAGCGCTTGCGCTCGAGACCGCCGCCGTATCCGGTGAGCGAACCGTCCGACCCGATCACGCGGTGGCAGGGAATGACGATCGGAATCGGGTTCGAGCCGTTAGCGAGCCCGACCGCGCGCATCGCCTTGGGATTGCCCAGCCGCCTGGCGAGCGCGCCGTAACTCAGCGTTTGTCCGGCAGGAATTTTGCGCAGTGCTGTCCATACCTGTTGCTGGAACGGCGTGCCGTCGGGCTGGCACGGGATATCGTCGAGCGCATCGAGGCGACCGGCGAAGTACGCGTCGAGGGGCTTTCTAACGGCTGCCGACGCCTTGCCCCATTTCAGAACGAGACCGGAACCGTAGTGCCGGCGCAGGTATTGCGTCATCCAGTCTTCGTCGCCTGCGAGGTCGATGACCCGCACGACTCCTGCATCGTCCGTAGCGAGCAGCAGGTCGCCGATCGGCGTGGAGTATCGGTCGAGCGTCAATCGCTCAGGCAACGCTGCGGTCAAGGGATGCTCCGGAAGAGTTCTGGATCGCTCGAATTCGTTTGCGCGCCGGCGCTGGTAGCGGAGCGACTTTCGCGAGCGACGCCCATAAGTGGAGGGCTGCATACGCACGCCACGGTCGCCAGCGCTCCGCGTGCTTCAACATCTCCTGTGGTGTGACTCGCGCGCCGCGAATGTTGGTGAGAGCGCGCAAGAGCGCGACATCGCCCACCGGAAAAGCATCTGACTCGCGCAACTGGCGCATGGCGATGTACTGCGCCGTCCATGCGCCGATGCCTTGTAACGCGCAGAGTTGTTCGATGGCTTCGTCCAGGTCGCGGCGCACGTCGAAGAGGGCAGGATCGGCGATTTGCGCCCGGGCCAACGACTGCAGCGCCTGGATGCGCGCGCGTGGCATGCCGAGGATCGACAAGTCCGCTCGCGCGAGGCGCGTCGCTTCAGGAAACACACGCGTCAGGCCTGCCGCATTCGCTCGCTCATCATCGAGCGGTGTACCGAACGCTGCGACGAGTTTCGCGGCGAGTCCGCGCGCAGCCGCGACCGTGATCTGCTGGCCGAGAATCGCGCGGATCGCCAGCTCGAATCCGTCCCATGCGCCGGGGACGCGGAGGCCGGGTCGCGCGGCGACGAGTGGCGCAAGCGTTTCGTCTTCGGAGAGGTGCGCGCCGATCACTGAAGGATCGGCCGCGAGATCGAACACTCGGCGCACGCGCGAGATGATCGCGGGCAGTGACGCGAGCCGCGGGAATCGCACCGTCACCTTGAGGAACGCACCATCGGTCTGCTCGACGAAGATTGCGCCGGAGGCGCCATCCAGATGCACGGTGCGTGCGTACGTGTTGTCGCGCACGGATTCCACCAGCGGAATGGCGCGAGCTGCGAGGAATGAAAGGATCGCGTTCCAGTCATATGGTGTTCGGTAAGGAAGTCGTAGCGCCAGCTCGCCGGCCGCTGCGACGTCGGGACGCTTGCTGCGGCGAAGGTCGCCCGGTGGCCGCCCATACAACGCCTGAAACGTTTCATTGAATCGCCGCACGCTGCCGAAGCCTGCGGCGAGCGCTACCTGCGCCATGGGCAAATGTGTGTCGTGGATGAGTTGCTTTGCCAGCAGCACGCGACGTGTCTGGGCTACTGCAACAGGGGATGCGCCGAGGTGCTGTTTGAAGAGTCGGCGAAGTTGCCGCTCGCCGACGCCGAGCCGCTCGCACAACGCTTCGATGCCGACTTCATCGAGGCCGCCTGCCTCGATGAGCGCGAGCGCGCGGGAGACAGTGTTCGAGGTGCCTCGCCACGCCCCGAGGTCAGGTGACGTTTCAGGCCGGCAGCGCAGGCACGGCCGAAAACCTGCTTCCTGAGCTGCGGCTGCCGAAGCGAAGAAGCGCACGTTCTCGCGCTTCGGTGTGCGCGCCGGGCAGACGGGTCTGCAGTAGACGCCGGTCGTCCTGACTGCAATGAAAAGCCGCCCGTCGAAGCGACGGTCGCGGGTTACGATTGCCCGGTAGCAGGCATTGTCGTCGAGGTCCATGGCTCATCATTGCGCGCATGGGCCTGAATGTCTCGCGGTTTTCGGACGTGGATGACTGAGGGTTGTCGAATGCCGCGGCGCCGGTATTAGTGGACGTTCGCAGCAGTTATGCGCGTGGGCTGAGCGGTTTGCGTGGGGCACTCTCTGCCGCGGCGACGGAACCCGTCCGGCCGTAACCTTCGTCAGTCCTTCGCCTTCGACGGCAACGGGACGCGGCTCCGTCGCCCTCGTCAGGATCGGCTCGAATGAACGCGGGAGTGGGTTGGATGGCAAAGCGCAAGCAACGCGCGAAGGGCAAGAAAGTCTCGAAGCTGCGCAAGGTGGTACTGCAGACAAGGGTGCAGCCGGGCGAGGAGTGGGCGCGCGTCTGCGCCATCGCGCAGGCGCTGCCTGGCGTGGAGGTGTTCACGTCGTACGGCACGCCCTGCCTGAAGGTGAAAGGGAAGTTCATGTCGCGTCTGCGAACGGAAGCAGAGGGCGCGCTCGCGCTACGGTGCGATTTTCTCGACCGGCAGATCATGCTGCAGGCGAATCCGAGGGCGTTCTTCGTGACCGATCACTATCTGAACTATCCAATGATCCTCATCCGCCTCGACAAGGTCCGTCGCGCCGAGCTCGCAGAGCTCATCGAGCGCGCGTGGCGCATGGTGGCGCCAGCGAAGCTCGTCGCGGAATACGACGCGCGCCGTGCACCGAGCACGGCGGACGCCATCACATCGCCGCAAAGGAAACGTAAGAAGGCGGACACTCCGCCTTCATGACTTTCAGCGACAGTTGTCGACAGGGAGTTGTACGCTGGAGCCGCGCATCATGACCCGCCGCAAGAGCCGCTTCGAACGACCGCGCAGGGATTTCCTCAAGCAGGCCGCACTCGGCGGTCTCGCGTTCACCACCGGCATCGGCGGCATTCTGTATTCACGCCGTGCACCGGCAGTTGTGCCCGCAGATAGCGCGCGTCCTGAAGCATCGTGGGGCATTCAGATCGGCGACGTGACCGGCGATCGCGCCATCGTCTGGAGCCGCGCGGACAAACCGTCGCGCCTCATCGTCGAGTGGTCGCGCGACGAATCCTTCACGCGGCGAACGACCATTCGCGGACCGTTCGCGCTCGAGTGGAGCGATTACACGGCGCGCGTCGATCTGGCAGGTCTGCCGCCGGACCAGGACATCTTCGTCCGCGCGTCCTTCGAGAGTCTCGACACGACGCCCGTGCAGAGCGATGTGCTCACGGGCCACTTCCGCACGCCGCCGGCAAAACGGCGCGACGTGCGCTTTCTGTGGTCCGGCGACACGGCCGGCCAGGGCTGGGGCATCGACCTCAGCTTCGGCGGCATGAAGATCTACGAAGCCATGCGCCAGACGCAGGCGGACTTCTTCATCCACTCCGGCGACACGATCTACGCCGATGGCCCGATGACGGAACGCGTGACGGACACGAGCGGTAATGTCATCTGGACCAACGCGCACCTCGACGCCGTGCCGGAAAAACTGAAAGTCGCCGAGACGCTGCGCGAGTTTCATCGTAACCATCTCTACAACCGCTTCGACGCCAACGTGCAGCGCTTCTCCGCCGAGATCCCGCAGATCTGGCAGTGGGACGACCATGAGGTGACGAACAACTGGTCCGACGCCAAAGTGCTGGACACTCGGTACACGGAGAAGCGCATCCGCGCGCTCACCGCGAACGCCACGCATGCGTTCCTGGACTACGCACCGATGCGCTGGAGCTCACAGGTCGAATCCGAGCGCGTGTATCGGCACATTCCGTACGGCCGCGATCTCGACGTGTTCGTGCTCGACATGCGCAGCTATCGCGGTCCGAACAGTTTCAACCGGCAGGCGCAGATGGGTGCGGAGACGGCCTTCCTCGGCGCGGCTCAGATCGCGTGGCTCAAACAGAAATTGCGCGACTCACGCGCCACATGGAAGGTGATCGCTGCGGACATGCCGATCGGTCTGTTGATTCCGGATGGAACGGACGAACAGGGACGCCCACGGTTCGAGGGCCTCGCCAACGGCGAGGGCCCGGCGCTCGGACGCGAGTTCGAGATCGCGGATCTCCTGCGCTTCATCAAGCGCGAGCACGTGGTCAACACGGTATGGCTCACCGCGGATGTGCACTACTGCGCGGCTCATTACTACGATCCGGGCAAAGCGCAGTTCCAGGACTTCGACCCGTTCTGGGAATTCGTCGCCGGACCGCTGCACGCGGGAAGCTTCGGACCGAACACCCTCGACAACACGTTCGGCCCGCGCGTCGAATTTCAGAAAGCGCCGCCTGCGGCAAATACTCCACCGAGCGGTGGCTTCCAGTTCTTCGGCCAGGTGGACATAGACCACCGTAGCAAGGACATGCTCGTCGCGCTGAAGGACATCAACGGGATCCCGGTGTTCTCCACCCGGCTGCGCGCGCGGCCGCCGTACAACCGCTCGCGCTGGGAGTGGGACGACGAGTAGGCGGGCGGCCGCTCACTGCCGTCCGCGTACGTAGGTTCCGCCCGCGCACGAGCGGTGCTCGTCCGGGGTGTACTTTTGCCATTCCTCGAGGGTGAGCAGGCCGACCCAGATCTCGTTGCTCCATGAAGGCGCGCCGGTCTTGCTGTTGACCGCTACCCAGCGCGGGGCGGACTTGCAATACGCATCTTTCCCAGCGTTCTGCTTGAAGAACGGCTCCCAGTTCTTCACACGATAAACGGAGGCGCCCACGAGATCCTCGCCCGCGGACTCGGGCATCTGCCCGACGTATTCGAGCTTCATCTCCCCCTCGAGGGCGCTGAGCCGCATCAGGGTATTACTCAGATCGAGCTCCCCTAGCGACTCCATCGTCTCGCTCAACGGCACGTAGCGCTGAACCGGAAACCGCGCGCGCTGCGAGTTGCACGCGGCAACCGCCAGCGCCAGGCACGCGACGAGGAACAGGGCAGGAGAGGAAGGCTTCATACCTATACAGCGAATCATTTGGACTCCCGTGCTTTATTCGAGTATCGAAAGAAAAATTCGACAATCGAAAATTCGATCTTCGAAAAAAGCGCCTGCACGTCTCTTTACGACTTGAAAATCGTGCACGTCGCCGGTATCACCCAACTGTGCCTTCATATCTGCTCGCTCCTCACGTCTACCCCTGCGTTACGGATGACCATGTGGTGCTGCTCGACCTGCAGCGGGATAAGTATGTGGGCGTCGATCGCGAGCAGATGGCGAGTCTCGCGGCGACCGTAAAGGGCTGGCCATGGGGCGGCGTGCCGCCGCTCGCGTCGTCGCCGGCGACCGACGCGGGTCGGAGCTCGACCGCACGCGCGGACGCGGTGGTCGGGAAGATGCTCGCAGCGGGCATGCTCACGACCGATCCGGCGATCGGCAAGGAAGCGAAGCCTGTCGAGATGCCGTGGCCGGAGGCGGCGCTCATCGAAGAAGACCTCGAGTGGCGGCCCGAAGTGAATGTTGGGCATGTCCTGCAGTTCCTGCGCGCGACCGCGACCACTGCACTGGCCATGAGGCTGCGGTCCATCGCGTTCGTGATCGGCCGGGCGAGATCGCGCAAGGCGGGCGGATCGCGCAACCGGCAGGCGCTGGATCTGAAAGCCGCGCGTACGCTCGTCAGCGCATTCATCCGGCTGCGGCCGTTGCTGTTCGGCGCGCAGGATGCCTGCCTCTTCGATTCCCTCGCGCTCATCCGATTTCTTTCGTACTACGGAATCTTCCCAACGTGCGTGATTGGCGTCCAGACGGGACCCTTCGGCGCGCACGCCTGGGTCCAGCACGAGGCGGTGGTGTTCAACGACGCGCCCGAGTACGTCCGGCGCTATACGCCGATCCTCACGGTCTGACTCCGAAATCGCCTGCGTGTTTCGCTACGTCGCATTTGTCTGGAACGAGGCCGACCCCGAAGCCTGCAGCGGCGCGCGCCTGCTCGCCGAGCGTCTCCAGGCAGGCGGCCCCGGCTGGAGCTCGGTTCTGCGCAATGGTGGGCTCGAGGTGTTCTGCAAGGGTGTGCGGCCCGGCTCGAGCGAACCGCACGTGCTCGACCATGCCGCCGGCGTCGTGCTCGGCCGGCTTTTCGTTCGCGGCAACGATTGCGTGTCGAGTGTGGCACCCCTCGAGATCGGCGCGATTGAGTCGAACGCCATTGTCGGCTCCGCCGGACGCCGTCTCTTCGACGCGTTCTGGGGGCGTTACGTCGCATTTGTTCGCGACTCGAACTGCGACACCACGTGGATTCTTCGCGATCCGACCGGCGGCATGCCGTGCTTCGCGGCGCGTCTCGCCGGTGTCGACGTGTACTTCTCCCACATGCAGGAGGGGTCACAGCTTGGCGGACGCTCCTTCTCCATCAACTGGAAGTACGTCGCCGCCTCGCTCTGCCAGTTCCAGCTCCAGGTACACGCCACGGGTCTCAACGAAGTGTCCCAGGTGTTGGGCGGCGAGTGCCTGGCGACGACGGGTGGACAGACGACGCGGCAGTTCTACTGGAGCGCGCTGGACGTCGCTGCGTCCGAAACGATCGAGGACGAGCGCGAAGCCACCCAGCTCCTGAGGATTCGAACCCGGGATTGCGTGCAGGCATGGGCGTCGGGCCACACGAGCATCGTTCACCTCCTTTCCGGTGGGCTGGATTCGTCCATTGTCCTTGCGTGCCTCAGGGATTCCCCTACCTCTTCGCCACGGCCCCGGGTTACGTGTCTCAATTTCCATTCGCCCGGGAGCAACACGGACGAGCGCGACTACGCGCGCCTCGCGGCTAGCGGTACCGATTACGAAGTTGTTGAACGGGCGAGGAATTCCACGCTCGACCTGGAGCGGCTCCTCGATATTCACAAGACCTGCATTCCGAGCAACAACGTCCTGTCGCTGGGAGGCGGGAGCGCTGAGGCAGAGTTCGCGCTGGAGCACGATGCCAACGTCGTCTTCAACGGCTACGGTGGCGACCAGATCTTCTATCAATCACGCGCGCGCTATGCCGCGGCAGACTATCTCGCGCGGCACGGGCTCGGGCCCGCCGTGTTCAACGTGGCCCTCGATGCGGCACGCGTCGATCGCATGTCCGTGTGGGGTGTGCTCGGCGAGGCCACGAGGCATGGGTTGCTGCGTCAACGCTGGTCGCCGCGGGAAGCGATTGGTGATCACCGGCCGCTCCTGGCGAGTGGAGTCGTTGACGACATAAGGCGCGACGAAACCCTGCTGCACCCATGGTTTCGCGCGCCGCGCGGCGTTCCGAGCGGGAAGCTCTGGCAGGCACACCAGTTCCTGTTTCCCATGGAGTTCTATCACCCGCTCGGGTCGGACGCCGATCCGGAGCCGGTAGCGCCCCTTCTTTCGCAACCGCTCATGGAACTGGTTCTGCGTATACCCACATGGCTTCTGACGCTCGGAGGTTGGGATCGCGCGCTCGCGCGCCGGGCCTTCCAGCACGATGTGCCCCGAGGGATTGTTACGCGGCGAACCAAGGGAGGGCAGGAAGAGCACGCAAAATCCATTCTCGTGCGCCATCTCGGATTCGCACGGGATCTGCTGCTTTCTGGCGCGCTCGTGCGCGAAAAAATTCTCGATGAGGGCCGCGTTGCGGATGTTTTATCCGGGCGACCTTCGCGGCAAGCATCGAGCCCGGTTGAGTTATACGCGTGTCTCAGCGTGGAGGCATGGCTGCGCCAGTGGCACAAAGCCTACTAAAGTCAGACGGTCAAGTACGTGTTTCCCGTTATGGTTGGGGACGGGAATATTTCCGTTTGATGACTCCCCGGCTACAGGTCTTCCGTGCGAGACTTCAGCAGCAGCGTCGTTCGCGCCACAAGGGAAGTTAGCAGCCAAGGGGGTAGGACGCATGGAACTCGTCACATCGCGGCGGCGGCATCCACAGGGAGGCGTGAGCACTCTCCTGATTCTGCTCGCTGCGTGTGCGTTAAACGCTACCGCGAATGCTGGTCCCATCGTCGAGCACTTCGACATTCCCGCGGGCGATGCTGAGCAAACGCTGCAACAGTATCTCGCGCAATCCAAGTTCACGACGCTCTACCTGACCGATGACGTGCGCGGCGTGGCGACGCGCCCGGTCAACGGCGATCTCGATGTCGTCGAAGCGCTGAAGCGCATGCTCGATGGCACGACGCTCGAGGTGCTCGAAGCTCGAGACGGGATGTCGGTGACGATTCGCTCCACCAGGACTCCCATCGGACCGCCTGCGCCCGATGCGAATGCCTTGATAAAGGAACACGTTCGCACGTATCCCGGATCAGGATCCGCCGTTCCTGAACGAGCGCTCAAGAGCTTGGACCCGGATGATCTCGAGGAAGTGGTCGTCACCGGAACGTACCTTCATGGTGTGCTCGATCTGATCTCTCCGGTGATGCGCTACACGCAGAGGGAGATGAGTCAGACAAGTTACGCGTCAGTACCGGATGCGTTGCGCCAAATCCCGATGAATTTCACGCCCAGCGAGAACCTAAATACCACTGGAAATTTCGCACGCGGTACGGCTGCCAATCTGCGTGGACTCGGATCTGGCGCGACTCTCGTTCTGATCAACGGGCATCGGCTGCCCTATTCGGGAACCGACGGCGATTTTGTCGACGTGTCCACAATCCCGAGAAGCGCAGTCGACCGAATCGAGGTTCTGCCAGACGGCGCATCTGCCCTCTACGGCTCCGATGCAATCGCGGGCGTCGTCAACATCATCATGCGGAAGAACTTCAGCGGCGGCGAGACTCAGGCGCGCATCGGGGCCTCACCGGCTGGGGCGAACGAAAAGCTGTTCAGTCAGATGTCGGGGATCAGTTGGGCAAGCGGCAATGCCCTGATCTCCTATCAGTACAGCGAGCGAACTGCTTTGGCCGCCGCGGACCGAAGCTACCTCGCGAACATGGACAAACGCCCGCTTGGCGGCACGGATCATCGCACCTATAGGAGCTCTCCCGGCAACATCCTCGATCCGGGCACACTCCTTCCTGCATTTGGCATTCAACCTAGCGCCGATGGCACATCGAGTTTGAGCACGACGATCAATCTGCAGAACCAATACGCGACTTATGAGCCACTGCCGGGAAAACGCATACACAGTATTTTCGGTACCGGCTCGCAGGACTTTGGCGAACGGTTCGAGCTGTTCGGCGAAGCGCTGTTCAGCAAGCGAGATACAGCGCAACAGATTTATGGGTTGGATCTGCCGCTCTTTGTTCCGGACTCAAACCCGTTCTACGTGAATCCATTTCAGGGCCTGCCGTTCGTCGTCGTAGGCTACAACTTTCTGCACGACCTCGGCCCCATCTATGTCCGTACTGCGTCGCGAACTGCTTCCGGAACAGTGGGCGTCAAGGTCGACTTACCCGGGCGCTGGCATCTCTCGGTCTCCGAATCTTACGGCCGAGAGCAAACAGACTTCAGCGTCGACAATCAGCCGGATTTCGTCGCCCTGAATGCAGCTCTGGCGGATACCAATTCGGCCACTGCCTTCAATCCATTCAGTGATGGATTCCACAACAATCCTGCGACGATCGAAAAGATACGAACCGCTCAGATAGGCAACGTGCGTTCGACCATCAAGACAACGAGCGCCGTCTCGGATGGTCCCATCAGGAGGCTTGCGTCCGGCCAAGTGCGGCTGGCAGTCGGTGTCGAAAGGCGCGAGGAGGCGCTCGATCGCGATGTCTTTGCGAGTGCATCGTTCAGTCGAAAGATAGATTCTCTATTTTCGGAATTGTCCGTGCCGATCGTAGGCGACGGCGAGGATGAGTACGCTGTGCCGCGTCTGGAACTCTCCCTTGCGGGACGCTTCGAAAGCTACAGTGACTTCGGGACGACTACGAACCCGAAAATCGGCCTCCGATGGGCTCCACTTCAATCAATCAAGTTCAGAACGAGTTGGGGTACATCTTTCCGTGCGCCCAAGCTCGTGGATCTGTACAACACAGTACAAAACTTCGCCGGCCTGAGATCGGTGCCGGATCCTCGCTCGCCTACCGGCTCCTCGGTGGTGCTCCAGGTCGGCGGAAACAATCCGCACCTGCAGGAGGAGACCGCGAGTACATGGACTGCGGGCATCGATTTCGCACCAAGTTGGATTGAGGGGCTGACGACCTCACTGACCTACTATTCGATCGACTATGAGAATCAGGTGATCGTTCCCAACGCAGTGTCGCAGAACCACATTCTGGTTGAGGAGAGTCAGTCGGCATCGAGAATCAGGCGCAATCCTTCGCCCCAGGAAATCAACGCGATTTGCAGTAGCCCGATATTCTTCGGACAACCGGAGCAGTGTGACGTAGGAGCTATCGCAGCGATCGTCGATTTCAGCCCTCAGAATCTGGCGAGAACGCGAGTGCACGGACTTGACCTGAAGGTCGATCAACTGCTGGACACTCGCTATGGCAATTTCCATCTCGGGTTGAACGGGGCATACATGTTCAGCTTCGAGCAGGCGGGCTACGAAACGGCGCCCCTCGTTGGGGTTTTGAACACGGTCTCGAACCCGCTCCGCCTCAAGATGCGAGGTACAGTGGAGTGGTATCAGCGATCATGGGAGCTGCCGGGATTCGGCATTGGCATGTCGATAGATCATTCGGGCGGATACGACGATGAACACATCCAACCGACGCGGCCCGTAGGTGCCTGGACGACCGCCGATCTGCGCTTGAGTTATAGAACAGCGCGCGACCATGGCGCACTGGATGGCGTGGAGTTCTCTCTGAATGCGGCGAATCTATTTGATCGTGCGCCCCCGTTCGTAGACAGCGAATCGGGGTTCGATCCGGCTAACGCTCAGCCATATGGTCGTGTCCTCAGCTTTACCCTTCTAAAGAAGTGGTAAAGAAACAGGTGCACAGCGCTTAGCGCCGTGCACCCGATTCCAACGAGCTTAGCCCCAAACGTTCACTCCATCGTACCACTTGCCGCCGGCGCCCTTGGTGTCCTTCGACACCTCACCCAACTCGACGAAGTCGCGAGCCTCCGTGCTCTCCTCGTATTTCTTTTCAGCTGCGACATTCACGTCGTTCATCTCTGCATCTCCAATAGCACCCTATCGAACACGAGTGAAATAGCAGTTGTCGGATAGATACGTCAACGCATTCCAAGTTTGTTGACGCAGCGGTGGACGAGCACGGACGCAATGGTCTCGATCCGTGCACGCAAAGTGGGCTGCGCGCAGGCGTGCATGCATCAGCGATGCGCATCGAATCGGAGTTCGAAACAAGCGCGATATTCCATCTTGGGATAAGGGGAGTTGCAGCGACGCGTGGTCTTGCACACGTTCCGGCTCAACGTCCAACGCGATTCGATTCGGAGTAGACAACAAATGCGCAGCCCGCACGTGTCGACACTGGTGCTATTCCGCTTTGGCATGGGAATGTCCGGCACGCTCCTCGCCACCCCTCCGGACTTCGGCATCTACCTACTCCGCGAGCCCGCATCCGCTGCCGCGGTCTAACCGACAACCACCATCCGCGAGGCGGTCAGCGCATGCCAGTTTCAAGGGGGGTTGGCTTCCGGCAGGGACTTACTGGTCAAGGGAAAGGGACGACGACTGTCGAATGGGAACCGTTCACGTAATGCAGACGCGCGGCAGCTCAGCCGAGTTCGTGAGCCGCCTGACGCGCGCCCACGGGGCGCAGCTGCTGCGGTTCCTGGAGCGGATGCTCGGTCGGCGAGACGCCGCCGAGGATGTGGCGCAGGAGGCTTACCTCAAGCTGTACCGCCTGAGCCGCCCCGACGAGGTGATGTGTCCCCGCGCCCTGCTGTTCGATGTGGCGACGAAGCTGGCCATCAACCGTCTGCGACGGGCGCGCGCCGAAGCCGCCGTGGCCGGCGCGGCGGCGGAGATGAACGAGGTGCCCGACGAATCGCCACGGCCGGATCGCCGCGCCCTGCTGGATGAAGCGATGCAGCGCCTCACCCGGATCATCGATGAGCTGCAACCGAACTTACGGCAGGTCTTCGTCATGCGCTATGTGACGCAGATGCCCCGACAGGAAATTGCCGACCGCCTGCAGATCACGGTCGGCGCAGTGGAACAACGCCTGACCCGCGCCCTGACGCAATGTCGCGAACGCCTCGCCGCGCATGGCATCGACTGGGCCGGGTTCGATTGAGGCACCGGAGGTCCAGTATGTCGACTACAGACCCTGGCAAAGACATCCGCGAGCAGGCCGCGCGTCTGGCGGACCTGAGCGTGGGGCCGGAGGGCCTGACTCCGGCGGACCGCGATGAGCTCCAGGCATTCGTGCAGGACCCGCAGCAGGAGCAGGAATTCCGGATTCAGGTGCGGATGATGCAGCTGGCAGCCGACTTGCCGGAAGCCGACCGCCTGCGCAAGTGGGCCGACACACATAACGAAGCTCGCGCGCACTCCCGCCAGCGGGTGTACCGGTGGTCCGCGCTTGCCGCATCGATCGTTCTGGCGGTGACCGGGTACTTCGCGTTCACGCTGCACTGGTTCGATGAGTCCACGTATGTCACGCAAACCAATCAGACGCGCGTCGTCACTTTCCCGGAAGACAGCATCGCGATCCTGAACACGCAAACCGAAGTGCGCTGGATCGGCAGCAAGGACGACCGACGCGTCGAGCTTGCCAAGGGTGAAGCGCTCTTCGAGGTCGTGCACGATAAAACGCGTCCGTTCCGCGTGATGCTGGATAACAGCGAGATCCGCGTGCTGGGCACGCGCTTCAACGTCTATCGCAAGGCCTCGGGCGACATCACCGTCACGGTGCTCGAAGGTCTGGTGGAAGTGAGCGGTTACGGTGATGGCACCACGCCGGCGTGGGTGCGCAAGGTGCGCGCCAACGAGGAATTCAAGTATCGAGCCATCGGCCTCGTCGGCAACCCTTATCCGACACAGGCGCAGAGCGCAGTGAACTGGCGCTCCGGCCAGTACGTGTTCAACGACAAGCCGATCGCCGAGGTACTCGAAGAGCTGACTCGCTACACGGATCAGCGCATCGTCATTCGCGACGACCGTATCGCCCAGAAGCGGATCAGCGGCGGTATCCCGCCGCGTGAGGTGCGTCGTGCGCTCGCGATGCTGAAAGACCTCGCGCTGATCGAGGTGAAGGAGAGCAACGGCACCTTCTTCATCGACGCCAAGCCCGAAGAGCGGAAGGACTGAGCCATGCTCATCGTATTCGGTCCCGACGCCAGTCCGGCTTCATCCACCGTCGATGAAGCCCCGCACAGTTGCGAGTTCGTCGACTCGATCGATGCGTATGCCACGCGCCAGATGGAGCCTGGCGTCCGCGCAGCCTTCGAGCGGCATCTGATTCACTGCGGCCCGTGTCGGCGGGCCGTCTACCTGGGGCGGATCTCGAGTCCATTCAACTATCACAACCGAAGCGTTGGCTCGCCCTGCGCCACGCCGATGAGGAGGAAACCCTAAATGCTCATTCTGACCCGGCGCACGGGCGAAACGGTGATGATCGGCAACGAGGTGACGCTGACCGTGCTGGGCGTCAAAGGCAACCAGGTCCGCATCGGCATCAATGCGCCGAAGAGCGTGCCTGTCCATCGCGAAGAGATCTACGAGCGCATCAAGCGCGAATTGCAGGGGGACGTGAACGGCAACGTTCAGGAAGAACAGACCACCAAGAAGCCGGAATTCGCGCGCTAGGGAGCTGAAGCGCCCGAGAGACGACGACAACAGCAACAACGAGAGATTATCGACGAGGCACAGGTCGAAACTTCCTCACAACGCCCCCGGCACTGCGTAACGCAGTGCCGGCCTGGCATCCCGCCCCACCGCGCCCCAGAATCCGGCTCATTGCACCGACCGTGACAGATCGGGGATGGCGTCATGAACGAGCAGGACGATCGGAAGTGGGCAGAGCTTCGCGAGGCGCTCGGCAAGTCCGAAGACTTCCTCGATCCGAACGCGCGCATCGATCTCACGCATGTCGATGCCAACGAGCTTGCGGACAATCCTTTCGATCGCAAATCTAACAGCCGGAACGCCTTCCGCGCGATGGGCACGCGAGGCTGGGCTGCGGCGGCGTTGGCGATCGCGGTGCTCCTCCTCGGCTGGAATCTGCGTCCCGCCAGCACGCCCGATAACAACGCCGCGACGATAGCGAATGGCGTGGTACATCTGACTGCTGCGGATCCGCACGCCCTCAAGCAGCAAATCGTCACCGACCTGCGCGCCGCCGGTGTAGAAGCCAACGGCTACGAACAACTCGGTGTCATCGGTGTAGATGCCAACCTTCCGCGTCCTGCCACCGCGGACGTGCAAAACACTCTCGCCAGGCACGGCATCCCCGCACCCGCTACTGGCGAGCTGCGAATACAAATTTCCGCGGCAAAGTGAGACTGACGAGCAGTCCGCCACCTTCGGCGTTCCGCGCAACGACGCGCCCGCCGTGAAGGGCAACAGCACGTTGCGTGATGGCGAGCCCGACGCCGGTACCTTCGGTTGAAACGTGCTTCGAGTCGAGCGATCCCGCGCGATAGAAGGGCTCGAAGATGCGCGCGAGCTCCGCATCGGGCACACCAGGCCCGTGATCGCGGATGCTCACATGAATCGACTCGGCATCGACCACCAGCGTCACCTTGATCGGCATGCGTGCATCGCCATGGAGCAGCGCGTTGCGCACCACGTTGTCGATCGCCGCATGCAACACGTGCGGGTCACCGCGCAGCGTCACCGAATCTTCGTCCGGCGTGAATCGCAGTCGTCCCGGTGGGCTCTGACTTTCGAATTCCGCGTCGTGCACGATCTGGCGAATCAGCTCGACCAGCTCCACGTCTTCGAAGTTGAATGTCGCGGGATCGCGCTCGAGACGCGCGTAGTCGAGGATGTGGCCGATCAGCCGATCGAGCCGCTCGGCCTCGCGCTCGATGCGATCGATCTGTTCCGGTGTGCTCGCAGGATCCTGCCGCGCCAGACCGATGGCCATTTCCATGCGCGCGAGCGGTGAGCGCAATTCGTGCGAGATGTCTCGCAGCAGCCGCTGGCGCGCAGCGATCAGTGCGCTCAGGCGCTCGGCCATCGAATCGAACTCGCGACCGAGCACGCCCAACTCGTCGCGACGCTCCGCCACTTCCGGACCGGCGCGCGCATCGAGCTTGCCCGAAGAGAGCGTGTGCGCGGCCGCTTGCAAACGGCGCACGGGATTGCTGATGGAGCGCGCAAGCAGATAAGAGATGAGACCACTTACGACGAGCGCGAGGGCAAGCAGCGCCACGCGAACGGACCACGAGAACGGCGGCGAGAACGGCCCCTGCCGCGGCGGCGGATCGAAGATCACGCGATACTCGGTACCGTCGGCGCCGCGAATCAAAGAACCCGGCGGCCCGCGAAATCCGCCCGGACCGAACGGCCCCATCGGCGGCCCGCGATCAGGGCCTGCATCAGGACCCGGCGAACGCGATGAGTCTCGAGGCCCGTCAGGCGGCGGCGGTCGCGGCCCACTGCCAAATGGCGGCGGGCCTTGCCGTCGCGGCCCGCCCGGCCCGCCAAAGTCGGGGAGCTTCTGTCCGAGGATGTCCCGCCCACTCGAATCGATAATCAACGTTCGTTGCCCGCGGTTCCGGCGGTTGTGCTCCGCCAGCCACGTGCGCAATCCCGCGAGCCCATCGCGCTTCAGCACCTCGGCTGCCTGACTCGTTATTGCGGCAGGCCGCCCCGAGCCCGCCGCAAAGTTGATGGCCGTGAGCGCCACTGCGCCGCTGGCGATCAGCACGATCGCCACCCAGAACGACAGGAAGATGCGTGTAAAAAGCGAATGCACAGCCGGCTCGATTTCTTGTTGGGATCAGTTCTTCGGCGCCGGGCTGTCGGCGACACCGAGCATATAGCCTGCGCCGCGCACGCCGAGAATCGGCGTCGTCTGCTCGATACGGACTCCGAGCTTGCGCCGCAGATTGCTCATGTGGGTGTCGACGCTCCGATCGAGGCCCAGGTGCCTGCGCCCGAGCGCGCGCTGAGAGATCTCACCTCGCGTCACCACTCGACCCGCGCTGCGCACGAGCAACTCGAGGATGCGGAACTCCGCATCCGTCAGCACCACCGGCTCCTCTTCAATCTTCACTCGACGCAGCCCGGTTTCGAGCGTCAGCAGTCCAACGCGCAGGACCTCCGGAGCCTCGTGCTGCGGCCCGCCCTGCACACGCCGCAGGATGGCGTGAATTCGAGCCACCAGCTCGCGCGCGTTGAATGGCTTGGTGAGGTAATCGTCTGCCCCCAGTTCGAGCCCATGGATGCGATCGCCATACTCATCGCGCGCCGTGAGCATCAGCACGGGCAGATCGGACTCGCCACGCAGTTGCCGCAGCACTTCGAAACCGCTGCGACTTGGCATCGCGACGTCCAGCAGCACGATGTCGGGCCGCTGCGCGGCAATCGCGCGCAAGGCGGCATCGCCGTCGTGCGCGAGCTCAACGTCGAATTGCTCCTTCAAGAGGTATTCCCGGAGCATTCCGCACATTTCCAGATCGTCGTCGACGACGAGCACACGGGAGCGGCGTTCGAGCATGGGTGGTACGGTAGCAGCGGCGAGGCCGGCGTCGCAGGGGCCGGCACCATAAAAACTTAATACCCGGCGCACGCAACGATTGTGTCTCTCACGGCATCCATACCGCCGATAAGAAGTGTGAAGCTGGCTCACGCGTTCCGTGACCAGTGATCGTTTGTCGCGCTCGGCGCGCGACCTCTATCGTGCATTTCAAAGCATCTCTTTGGAGAGACACATGTCAGGCACGACGTTCATTCGCGGATCCATCCTGCTCGTGGCGCTCGTCATCGGCGCTTGCGCGGCGACCCCTGAAGCTCCCACCACACAGTCGTTGCTGGACTCGATGTCGACACCGCGCGGGGCAACGCTCGCCACCTGCAAGGCAGCGAACATGGCGCTCGTCTGCCAGGGTGCCGGCCTCCGCAGAACTGTCGGCACGTTATCGATGGATGACCGGTGCTCCTGCGTCGACCGGCATGACTTGATCGCAAGCGGACGCCGCTGAGGCCTTCCCGGGGCGGTCGGGGACATACCGCCAAGGCCAAGAAAAACCTGCGCCGCCAGCGGTTTGCGCGACCTCCGAACGCCCTGTGGAGGTCGACGGCGGTCGCTATAATGCGACAGTGTCTGACGGGAGTGGCCGACCGCATAATAGACGCCGCACGCGCGTCCCAAAGTGTCTCCCCGTTACGAAGAAAGCAACGCGCACCTTTGCGGGGAGCGCGTCGCGAGGCTTGTTACGGCGGGTCGCCAACTCCACGTTCCGGACTGGATTTCAGGTCGCGAGCTTCGCGTGCGCGCACTGAAAACAGGTGAGTGACTTCAGCACATGCCATCCAGCCGGGTGTGGCATGTGGGTTGCAATGCTCGATCGGCGGTTTCCTTTCGCGTTCGGTAACAGAGGCGTATGCGGTCCAACGACGTGCACGGCGTGCGGTGTCCTGATGTCTTTTGGTGCGGTCACAGGGAGACCTGAGCGCCCATGCAGCGAATTTTGCAGATGCTCGCTGTGATTGCGGCCGCGCTCCTGACGGACGCGACGGGCGGGCCTGGGGACGTCCAGCCCGCGCCCGTGCCGGCCCAGTTCGGCTTCGCGAACGTGGACAAGCTGGCGCGCGAGCGCGCCGCGAAGCCTTTTCAAGACACCTCGCCGAAGCTTCCGGAGCCGATCGCGAACCTCTCCTACGACCAGTACCGGGACATCCGCTACCGCCCGCAGGACGCGGTCTGGCGCGGCCAGTCCATGTTCGAAGTGCAGATGTTTCATCGCGGGTTCAATTTCGACAAACGCGTGAACCTGTACGAAGTGAGCGAAGCCGGCGTCCGGCCGATTCTCTACAGCACTTCGATGTTCGACTTCGGCAAGCTCAATTCGCCCGGGCAGCTTCCGCCCGAGACGGGTTTCGCCGGCTTCCGCGTGCACTATCCGCTGCACACCCCGGCGTACAAGGACGAGGTCATCACCTTCCTGGGCGCCTCGTATTTCCGCTTCCTCGGGCGCAATCAGGGCTACGGACTCTCGGCGCGCGCGCTGGCGCTCGACACCGGCACCGTCAAGGGCGAGGAATTTCCCTATTTCACGGATTTCTGGCTCGTTCGTCCCAAGCAGGGCGACCGCACGCTGACGCTCTACGCCGTGCTGGACAGCAAGAGCATCGCCGGGGCTTACCGCTTCGACGTGCGCCCCGGCACGCTCACGCAGGTGGAAGTGACGAGCCGCCTGTATCCAAGGCGGACCATCGAGAAACTCGGGGTGGCGCCGCTCACGTCCATGTTCCTGTATTCCGAGAACTCATCCGGCCGGCGCTTCGACGATTTCCGCCCGGAGGTTCACGACAGCGACGGGCTCCAGGTGAACAACGGCGCCGGCGAATGGCTCTGGCGTCCGCTGGCCAATCCGCGCGATGCGCCGCTGATCAGCAGCTTCGTGGACGAAAATCCGAAGGGGTTCGGTCTCGCCCAGCGTGACCGTGACTTCAGGAACTACCAGGACAACGAATCCCGCTTCGAGCGTCGCCCGAGCGTCTGGATCGAGCCGCTCGGCCGCTGGGGCAAAGGGAGCGTGGAGCTGGTGGAATTGCCCACGCGTGAGGAAATACACGACAACATCGTCACCTACTGGGTGCCGGCGGGTCCGGCAGAAGCCGCGAAGCCCCTCGCGTATTCATATGTCATGTCCGCGTTTGGCACGTCTGCACGCTGGCCGCCGGGTGGCAAGGTGATTGCTACTCGCATTGGCACCGCCGCGGTAGGAGGCTACGACGACAAATCGAACCAGCGGCGGGTGCTGGTGGATTTCGCAGGAGGCGATCTCGAGGTTTTGAACGCCACGCAGCCGGTAAGGGCAGAGGTCAAGGCGAACGGTGGGGACATCGATACGGTCACTGTGGAGCAACTTCCGGGTACGGGTACCTGGCGTGTCGCGTTTCGGCTGACGCCAAAAGGCGACGGTCGCGTGGACATGCGGTGTTACCTCACTCTTTACGGTGAAGCATTGACGGAGACGTGGAGTTACTTGTGGGCGCGCGACTCCTGAGGGCCATGAATTGATCCAGGCGACCAATCGGCAGCTTCAGCACACCGCGCGCTTGCGGCGGACGCTGTTCTTCGGCCTCACGATGCTGAGCGCCGTTCTGGCGACGCTGCTGATGCTCGACATCCTGAATGCGAACCGGCTGACCCTCGCCGAGCATCTCGCGCTGCCGCTGTTCTTCATCCTGTTCACCTGGATCGCGGGCGCGTTCTGGACGGCGATCGCGGGCTTCATCATCCGGCTGCGCGGGCGCGATCCTGCCGTTCCGCATCCGGACGAGGTCGAGGGGCGGCCTGTGCAGGGGCGCACCGCGCTCGTCCTGTGTACCTACAACGAGGACTTCAATCTCGTCTCGGCCAGCATCGACGCCATCTGGACGTCGCTCCTGAAGCAGCCTGATCAGGGCAAGTTCGATTTCTTCATTCTTTCGGACACGCGCAAGCCCGAGCTCGCGGCTATCGAAGAGGAGGGCTGGCGCAAGCTCGTGAAGCGGCACAACGCGCGTGGCCGCATCTTCTATCGGCGCAGGGAAAAGAACACGAGCCGCAAAGCCGGCAACGTTGCCGACTTCGTGCGCACGTGGGGCGGCGGCTACGACTACATGATCGTGCTGGACGCGGATAGCGTGATGTCGGGCAAGGCCGTCGTCACGCTCGCGCGACTCATGGATGCGAATCCGCAAGTGGGCTTGCTGCAGACACTGCCGAGCCCCGCCGGACGCGAGACTTTGTTCGCCCGTCTGCAGCAGTTCGCCGCGCGTCTGAATTCGCAGATGCTCTCGAGCGGTCTCGCGTTCTGGCAGCTCAGCGAGAGCAACTACTGGGGCCACAACGCGATCATGCGCGTGCGCGTGTTCGCGAATTACTGCGCGCTGCCGCGACTGCCCGGTGCCGAACCGTTCGGCGGCGAGATCCTGAGTCACGATTTCGTGGAAGCCGCGCTCATGCGCAAGGCCGGCTACCAGGTGTGGATGGTGCCGGACCTGGAGGGGAGCTGGGAGCAGGTGCCCTCGAACCTCATCGACTTCGCCGCGCGCGATCGTCGCTGGGCGCAGGGGAATCTGCAGCACCTCGGCGTGATGCCTCTGAAGGGTCTGCACTGGGTGAGCCGCATCCACATGGTCACCGGCGTGCTCGCATACGTGACCTCGCCGCTCTGGCTGATCGTGCTGATCCTGAGCTCCATCGTCACGTGCCAGGAAGCGATTCGCGGGTACGAGTACTTCGAACCCGGCACGTACTCGCTGTTCCCGAGCTGGCCGGAATATCGGACCGGCGAGATCGCGGTGCTGCTCACGATCACGATCGTCGTGCTGCTCTTGCCGAAGGTGCTTGGCGCAACTCTGGCGCTCGTCCGCGCCGAGCAGCGCAAGGCGTTTGGCGGCACGTGGAATCTCTTGAAGAGCCTGTTCGCGGAGCAGATCTTCAGCATGCTGCTCGCTCCGGCGATGATGATTTTCCATACCAACTTCGTCCTGCAGACGCTCTCCGGTGCGGTGGTGCGCTGGGACACGCAGGATCGCGACGATCGCGGCATCAGCTTCCGCGAGGCGCTCAAGCGCATGAAGTGGCACGTCGCCATCGGCATCGTGTGGGGCGCTGTAATCCTGACATTCGCGCCGCGCTTCATCTGGTGGATGGCGCCGGTGCTGATCGGCTTGCTGGCAAGCGTACCGCTCACGATGCTCACGAGTCGTGCCACGGTCGGACACAAGCTGCGCGAGCGCGGTTACTTCCTCACTCCGGAAGAGACGAATACGCCGATTGAGCTGGTTGGCATCGAAGAGGTGATCAATCCGGAGCTCTACGGACCGAGCGACGACTGGCACCCGGTGCCCGAGCACTCACCGTTGCGAATGGAGCCGGCGCCGCTCGAGCGGTACACAGATCACTTCACGCTGCCATTGTCACGGCGGCGGATTGCAGCGAACGCGAAGGTCGTGGTGGAGGAACCGCAGCCCGCACACGCGGCGCCGCGGCCCGTCAGCGCGCAGCGCGCTGATCAGGTTCGCGCTTAAGGTCACTTCTTTTTCGACAGGTAGGCCGCCAGCGCGTCCAGCTCAACGTCGCTGATCTCTGTTTTACGGAAGAAGGGCATGACTGAAACGCCCTTGCGCACGAACTGCTTCACCACCGGAGCGGTGAGATCCTTGCGCTCCTCGAGCGCTGCGGGTTTCGATCCCTTGTAGAGCGCGGCGATCGCGGTGGTCCCCGGATGACCGGGCCCGGCTGCGTGGCACGGGCCGCACCACTTGTCGAAGACCGCTTTGCCCTGCGTGGTCGGGCTTTCGGCCGCAGATGCAGTGGCGCAGAGAACGAGGGCGGCAGCGGCCGACAGGAGTCTGACGTTCATGCGCGCTTTCCGCGGAGGTGCTTCGGCCAGATGCCGTAGCGCCCGGGAGAGAGGATGCCGTTCGGGTCCACTGCGTCCTTCAGGCGCTCATGGAATCTCAGCAGCGCGTTGTTGTTGAACGAGTAGGTGCCCATGATGAGGTCCTGGTAAGCAGGCGCCGTGCGGTACTCACCCCAGCCATGCTCAGCCGCAATCTTCACGAGCTGCGTGAAGGCCGCGCGGGTTTTCTTGTTCTGCTCCACGTCGTGCGTGACCGGGAAGCCGAACAGGAACAGGAACGAGCGCTCCCAGAAGCAGAATGGAATCGAGAACGGCGGCACCGGCAGGCCGTAGTCCTTGCCTGCCTGAGCGAACACCTTGTTCGCTTCGAACACGGCCTCGCCTGAGCGCGGGATGATCGGCGAGAACCACTGGTGGCCGTTCGTCGGGTTCGGCGTGTTCTCGTTGCGCGCGCCCATCGCGAAGATGGCGAGGTTCGGGATGCCGAACTCCACCAGGTGCGCGGTCTTCTTCTGCTCTTCGGTGAGCGGCAGCTTCACCAGCTCGCCGTCAGTGAAGCGTGCGCCCGGAATCTTGCCGAACTTTTCTTTCGCGAATTCCCATTGAGCCTGCAGAGCTTTCGCGGGTCCGTAGAACTTCACGGTGCACGCCCAATACGCTTTGCCAGTCCGCGCGGCGTAATCCTCCATTCCTTTGGGATTGCCGGCGACCGCGGCATCGATCAGCGCCGCGAAGTCCTTCGCCAACGGAGGCGCGTCGTACGCTGCAGGCATGCCCATCGCCGGGCTGTAGAGATCCGACATGCCGTTGCAGACGCGGCTGCTCTCGAGATAGTTGAGCGTGTCGACGAGTGGAATGAGGTCGTTGTGCTTCGGCACGAGCACCGTACCGGTGAGGTACGCATCTGGCTCCGGCATGAGCCAGAAGCCCATCTTGGTGACGACACCGAAGTTCGACTGCGAAAAGAGACCGTCGATCCACGGACCGTAGCCAGTCTTGTACTGCTGCCACGTCTTCGAGCCCGGTAGGGCGCCCATGCCAGTGCGCAGGATCTCGCCATCCGGCAGCACCACTTCGAGTCCACAGTGCGCGTCGAAGTGATTGCGGAACTGGTGCGTCGTGTAGCCGCCGCCACGGTCCATGGCGTTCCCGAGCGGGCTGCCCCAGCCCGGGTCCGGCACATCGATCCACACCTTCAGGCCCTTCTCCTGGATGTGGCGATAGAGATCGAAGTAGCTGACGCCCGGCTCGACGAGCGCGTACGCGTTGCGCTCGCTCACTTCGAGCACACGATTCATGCGCTTCAGGTCCAGCACGACGGTGCCCGTGGCATTCGGCGCGGAGCCGCCGTAGCCGAGATTGCGGCCGGTCGAGATGGGGTAGAGCGGAATCTTGCGGCGATTGGCAATGCGCACCACCGCCTGCACCTGCTCCACCGAGTCCGGCGCGATCGCTGCCGAGGGAACACGCTCGTCCGGCTCACCCCAGAAGGGCGAGTAGGCGTCGCGGTAGAGATCTACGTCCTCGTCGCTCGTGAAGACCCACTGTTTGCCGAGCGCAGCCTCGAACTCGCGCAGTGCCGTGCTGAAGTCGCTTTCGCTGACTCCAGGGGGCGTTCTCATGCGATGACCCAGGAGTAGAGCGTCTCGTGTCCCGGAATTCTGTGCTCGGCGCGCTGGATCACGCGCATGCGCGCGTCCCGCGCGAGCTGTTCGAGGCAGAACAGCACGCTGTGAGTGGTGAGCCCGGCGATGGCCGCACGACCTTGTCGCCACTTCGGATACAAATCGTTGAACCAGACGTCCGTGATGTCTCCGTTGAACGCCTGCACGGGCAGGCCGCGCGAGTCCGCATCCCGGCCGAAGGCGCGAGCCGTGGCGAAACGTTTATCGACAAGCACTTTGTAGAGCGAGGGATGGTCGAGAGGCGTCGCCGGGATCGTTTCGGGCTGGCGCAGCGTCCACGCAACGCTGGCAACGACAGGTACTGATGTAGCGGCGACTGCTCCCTGCAAGATCGTGCGTCGACTGATCATGCATTCCCCCTCGATCGGCTCGGCGGCAGTCTCTTGGCACGTTTCTCCTGCGTCAAGGTACCCGTGGCGGATGACCAACGCTTGGCCTGAAGTCCAATGCGACTCGCGGAACCAAAGGCGGGCGCGCGGGCTTCTTATTGCATAGGTCGGTCGCGAGCGGATGGTCCCTGCTGGACATACCGCACGGTTCCGACTCCCGAACTGGCATACGCTGAACCGACGAATGGGAGGCGCGACGCGAGTGTGGCGACGGTCGAGGAAAGTCCGGTGGCTACCCGTGTTCCTGTACGCGGCCGGAGTCGTGTACGCCCAGGAATCGCCGCCGCCTGAGCCGCCCGGCACGACCACGGTATTTCCCGAGAGCACCGAGTTCCCGAACGCGGCGTGGCTGGACCGCACCCAACAAGGGGTGCAGGGCATGGTGACGCGTTCGGCGCGCCGGCTCGATCGCATGTTCGGGCCGGATGATGACGAGGCCAACTACAAGGGCGCCGTAGGCAGCATCGCGCCCGCGCTGCTCTGGGACGAGTTCGACGGCTGGCAGCCGAAGGTGCGCTTCCACGTAGACCTGCCGCTCCCGCAGCTCAGCGAGCGCTTCAACGCATTCATCGGCCGGGTGAATCGCGACGAGTATGTGTCCGAGGCCGCCCAGGAATCCGGGGCCTTCGAGCGCCAGTACGGTCCGGCCAGCGATGAGCAGACACTCGCTGGCATCAGCTATAGGACGCCGCCGAAGCAGGGCAGCCGCTTCGATGCCGGCGCCGGCATCCGCCTGCGCTTCCCGCTCGATCCCTACATCAAGGGCAGCTACGTCTATGAGCTCGGCAAGACCGAGACCGGACTGCTGAGCCTGCGCGAAACTGTGTTCTGGCAGAACAGCGAGCACGCCGGATTCACCACTCGTGTCGACCTCGAGAAGGTGTTCGCGGAGAAGTGGTTGCTGCGGTGGACGACGTCCGGAACGATCTCGCAGAAGTCGGACGGAGTGTTCGGCTATTCGGCGGTCCGTGCATTGCGCGGCCTCGGCGATCGCCGGGCCATTGCGATCGAGGTCGGTTTCAACGGCGAAACCAACACGCCTGTACCCATGCACGAATACGGCATCAAGGGCGCGTGGCGCCAGTCTGTCATGCGGGACTGGCTGATCATGGAGCTGCGCTCGAGCCTCACCTATCCCAAGGATATGCCCAGCCAGTCGCGGCAGCCGAGCTGGGGTGTCGGCATCGGCTTCGAGATGTTCTTCGGGACGGACGAGTTCCTCGCCCGCCCCGTCACGTTCTGATCACGCTCGTTTGCGCGCCTGCGCTGGAGCACGACGCGCGGTCGAGCGCGATGTACGACGCTTGCTCGTTGCGCGTCGCGCGGGGCGCCGTCCGCCCTGCGACGGAGCGCTGCCACTCTCCTCGATACTCTTTCGCAGCACTTCCATCAGATCGATCACCTGCGCGCTCTTGCGCGGCTCGCGCGTCTTCTCGGTTGGCGTGAGCTTGTGCGTCTCGCGGCTGCGGATTTTTTCCTCGATGCGCTTCATCAGGTCGTCGCGATACGTGTTGCCGTAGTCTTCCGGATTCCACTTGTCCGTCATCTCCGCCACGAGCCGCTCGGCCATGGCGAGCTCTTTCGGAGCAAGCCCTGCAGCCTTGTCGCTGGCTGGCGGAAGTTCCAGCTCTTCCGGCGAGCGCACTTCCTCGGCAAATCGCAGCGTGTCCAGCACGAGTGCCTTGCCATGCGGATAGACACATGCGAGGTGCTGACGTCCGCGCATGACGAACGTCGCAACGGCGATCTTCTCGGTGCGCTTCAACGTTTCACGCAATAACGCGTAGACCTTCGCGCCGCCTTTCGCGGGCTCGAGGTAGTACGGCGTGTCGAAGAACTCCGGTGGAATGCTCCCTGCATCGATGAAGCGACCGATCTCGATAGTCTGCGTCGCCTTCACATTCGCCTGGCGAAAGTCCTCATCGCTCAGTGCCACGTACTTGCCCTTCTGGTACTGATACCCCTTCACGATGTCTGCCCATTCGACCACCTTGCCGGTCTTCTTGTTGATGCGCTGATAGCCGACCGGCGCGAAGTCGCGCTTGTCCAGGAGATCGAGGTCCAGCGTGCTCGAGCGCGACCCGGAATACATCTGCACCGGGATGTAAACGAGCCCAAACGAGAGTGCTCCTTTCCAGATCGAACGGGCCATGGCTCCACCTCGGAAATTGCGCTGCCGAAGTGTCTTCAATACGCGACGAAACAAGGAGTTCCATAGCCGGCGCGAGGCGCCGCAGGTTGCATTTTGTAACGCGATTTTTGTGACGCCGGACGCCGTTGCGCGCGCCACGAACTGCGTCGTTTGTGATCCGACTCACAAGGCCGGACAGCGTCACTTTATTCCCCGAAAAGCTCGCGTAGGTTGCGCGTTCTGCTTGTTCGAGGAGGATGTCATGACTCAGTTCGAAATGCTTCGCAAGGGCCGTCGGGTACGCGGCCTCATGGTCGCGGCGGTCGCGGGCATGGTCACGGTCATGCTGTCGGGTTGCATGACAACCGACGCGTACACGGGCGAGAGGAAAGTCAGCAAGACGACCAAGGGCGCAGGCATCGGTGCGCTCGCTGGCGCAGCCGTGGGCGCGCTCACGGGCGACAATTCGAAAGAGCGTCGCAAGCGCGCGCTGATCGGCGCGGGCGTCGGCGCACTGGCCGGCGGCGCGGTCGGCAATTACATGGATCGCCAGGAAGCCAAGCTCCGTGCGCAGCTGCAGGGCACGGGCGTCTCGGTGACGCGTTCGGGCGATAACATCATCCTGAACATGCCGGGCAACATCACGTTCGCCACGGGCAGCGCGGACCTCAACGCGAACTTCTTCGGCGTGCTGGATTCGGTGTCGCTCGTCCTGAAGGAATTCGACAAGACGATCATCGACGTGGCCGGTCACACCGACAGTGTGGGTTCGGACCAGGTGAACCAGGCGCTCTCCGAGCGGCGCGCCGGGACGGTCGGCACGTACCTGCGTGGCAAGGGTGTGACGGACAACCGTATCGCGACGGCCGGATACGGCAAAACGCGCCCGGTTGCTTCGAACGACACGCCGGATGGCCGGCAGCAGAATCGTCGCGTGGAGCTCACGCTCACCCCGCTGACGACCTGATCGATCAATTTACTTCGCTCCCTCCGCCGCCGTAGCATGCACGCCCCGCGCGTGCCTACGGCGGCGAATCTTTTTCTGAGGAGCGAACAACCATGATCACGGTCAACGTGCTCTATCCGAACAAGGATGGAGCGAAGTTCGACATGAGCTATTACCTGAGCTCGCACATCCCGATGGTGAAGCGCTTGCTGGGCGGCGCCTTGAAGGGATGCATCGTGGAGCAGGGCCTCGGTGGCGGCTCACCGGGCAGCAAGGCCGAGTTCTCGACGCTGTGTCATCTGCGTTTCGATTCGGTCGAGGCGTTCCAGAAGGCGTTCGGGCCGCATGCCGCGGAAATCCAGAACGACATCCCGAAGTATTCGAGCGTGGCGCCGATCATTCAGGTCAGCGACATCAAGCAATCGTGAGGCGGGCCGCCGGCGTTCCTTGCCGGCGTCTCAGTTACAGCGTCGTGTCGTGCTTCTCGTAACCAACGAGACCGTTCTCGTTGCACGAGACTTCGACACGCTCGCTGCGCGTGGCGGTGTACGCCATCGTCAGGAGCTCGTGCACCGGCACGTTCGCGGTCTTGTCGAACCGCAGGAGTCGTCCGTCGGGCATCGTCACGTAGACGGCCACGACGAGATTGCATTGGGTGACCACCACCGAAGTGAGCGGGTGTCCCTTCAACTTGGCACCCGCGGTGTTTTTCTCGATCGGCACTTCGACTACTTCCGCAGCCTGAGTGAGTGACGCAGCGGCGAGAGCTGCGAGCACTGCGATACGTTTCATCAATCGGATCCTCGTGTTGCTGGCGATGACTTCAACAAAGCAAGGCCGATGCCAATCGGTCTATCACCTCTGTAGCGGTGCAACTACCTGATCCTTTAGTCGGTATTCCGTGCGGAGAGTCACGAGCGCACTGCGTGAGGGCAGCCGCGTTATCGATTGCACAGGGATGGACGAAGGCGCGCGTGAACGGCGTCACACGCGGCGTGGGATTATGTGAGGCGACTTACTTGCGTCGGGCTTCGATCGCCTGCCGCTCGCGCACGAAACGCGTCATCGCCGCCTGCCGTTTCGTAACGCCCTCGGGGTCCGAATCCGCGGGCGGGAAGCACGCGAGGATGGACTCGAAATGGTCCACCAGGCGCTGGCGCATCTCCGGATACGGAATCACGTAGAGCTGGTTGCGGCTCATCGCGGCCATCGTGTGCTCGGCGAGATCCACCGGGTCCATGCCCGCCGCGTAGATGTTGCGGAAGGCGGTCATGACGTCCGTGTCGAAGTGATACCCGCTGTTGCTGAGATGCGCCGGGCGCGTGAACACCGACTCGGCGATGTTCGTATTCACGTTGCCTGGGCACAGCACGGATACACCGATGTCGTACCGGTCCAGCGACTGTCGCAGCGCCTGCGATAACCCCACGACGGCGAACTTCGAGGCGCTGTAGATGCCGGCGGGCCCACTCGCGATGAGTCCCGACATCGACGATGTGTTGACGATGTACCCGCCTTCGCCGTGCCGGATCATGCGTGGCACGAACGTGCGGATGCCGTTCACCACGCCACCGAAATTCACGCCCATCATCCAGTCGTAGTCTTCGTACGTGGATTCTTCCAGCGGCCCGAACATGGACACGCCCGCAGTGTTGAAGAGCAACTGCACGGGGCCAGCCACACGCTCCGTCTCCTGCGCCGCGCGCTCGAAGGCCGCGCGATCGGTGACGTCCAGCAGGATGCCGTGCGCGGGAGTGCCAATGCTTTCAAAGTAGGCAAGCGCCGAGTCGAGGTGATCCGAGCGAATGTCAGCGAGCACGATCTTCGCGCCGGCACGCGCGAACACTTTCGCCTGGCCCAGACCGACGCCGCTGCCGCCGCCCGTGATGAACGCCACTTTTCCCACGAAATCCTGCATCGCTCGTCTCCGTGCCGCGGCCGATGGACGCGACAACCGCACCTCGAAAGGAGTGGACGATTATCGTCCGCAGCGGGAACAGGCGAATCGGCCCCGCGTTTTGCCGCCCACGACGTGGCCGGTGGCGCCGATGGTCGCTCGGGAAACTGAACGCTATGCTCGCGCGCGCATCCACGGGACGGACGATCCCTTCACGAGGCTCTCATGATTTTCGCTAGACGATGGATTTTCATTGCGCTCTGTGTTGCGCCGCTGGCCGCTCATGCGGCGAGGCGTGCGTACGTCTCCAACGAAGACGAGCACACCGTTACCGTTATTGATACGGACAAGAACGCAGTGGTCTCGACCATCCAGGTGGGCAAGCGACCGCGCGGCGTGCAGGTGAGCCCGGATGGCTCGCAGCTCTTCGTCGCGTTGAGCGGATTGCCGAAATGCCCGCCGTCCGTGCCCGATGAGGAATGCGAGAAGCTCGAGCGCGATCTGAAAGCAGACGGCGTCGCGGTGGTCGACACGAAGACACTGCAGGTGACGAAGGTTCACCAGGCCGGATCGGATCCGGAGCAGTTCGACATCACACCGGATGGCCGGCTCATCGTCGCGAACGAAGACGCAGCGACGGCGACGGTCCTGGATCTGCGCACGGGCAGCATCGTCGCGCGCGTACCGGTGGGCAAGGAGCCCGAGGGCGTGCGCGTGTCGCCTGATGGCAAGTGGGTGCTGGTGACGAACGAGTCCGACAACTCGATCTCGATCATCGACGCGAAGTCGCTCAAGGAAGTGAAGCACGTGATCGTCGGCAAGCGACCGCGCGATATCGCGTTCACGCGCGATGGCAAGACGGCGTACATCTCAGGCGAGTTCGACAGCTCGCTCTATCGCATCGGCGTTCCGGAAGGCGCGCCCGTCGAACGCGTGATGCAATTCGACAAGGACGCGCGACCGATGTCCGTGAAGCTCGATGCGAAACGTCAGCGCGTGTACGTGAGCACAGGTCGCGGTGGCAAGGTTGCAGTCGTCGACATCAGCGGCGCGCCGAAGCTCATCCAGGAAGTGCAGGTCGGCACGCGGCCATGGGGCATGGCGCTCTCTGCAGATGGCACGCGGCTCTACACTGCGAACGGTCCATCGAACGATGTGAGCGTCGTCGACACGACGACTCTCAAAATCATCAAGAAAATTCCCGTCGGCAGATCGCCGTGGGGCGTGGCGCTCGGAAATTGATACAGGCCGCGCGCTGACTATTTGCCGCGCGCGGGCACATTGCACGCCCGATACGCGTCGGCCTCGATGCCGCGAAACAGCTTGGCCTTCTCCTTGGCTTCGTCCGTGTCGCGAAATATCCCGCCGCCTTCGCCAGGCAGCGTCGAGTAGCGCGCGTATGTCGATGCTTCCACGAACTCCTCGTACGTAAGCTTCTCAGCAATCCGGTCGATCGCGCACGCGCACTGATACATCGCTCCCTGGCGCCCTCCAGTGCGGTTCACGCACTCCTGTACGTACTCGATACGCGCAATGGTTGGATAATCGTGTGTCGGTGCGTCAGCACGCAGCGGTGTCGCCACGATCAGACCGAAGATTGCTGCTCCAAATGCGTTACACAGTGTGTCATTTCTGGCGCTAAAACAGGGCAGCACGCGCAGTCTCCTTCACACGAATCTCAGATTTGGCACGCATCGTACGCTCGCACTTTGCGACGCTCCAAGTCGTGTTGCGTGCCTACACTCTCGGGTGTACACATACCGCCGTTTTCATAGCGCACAGACACGTGGAATCGTGTTTCGCGCAAGCAGAGGGGGTTCTCGCTTCTGACTACTCGTCTTCTGTAGAAGAGCAGGGAGGCGGTCGCGTATTTCCAGCAGAAACACAAGGCCCGGAGGAGATATGAGATACGAGTATCGTAAATGTTTGGTCAGCGTCGCGGCGCTGGCGGCAACGGTGGCATCTGCCGCCGCGATAGCCGATCCAGACCTCGAGGCTAGGATGAAGGACTCATCGAACTGGGCTTCCCAGGCCGGTGACTATGCGAACCATCGCTACAGTGATCTGACTCAGATCAACGCAGGCAACGTCGGAAAGCTGCAGGTTGCGTGGACGCTTTCCACCGGTGTGCTGCGTGGTCATGAAGGCTCACCGCTCGTCGTCGGCGACACGATGTATATCCATACGCCGTTCCCGAACAACGTGTACGCGGTGAACCTGAAGGACCAGACGTACAAGTGGAAGTACGAGCCGAAGCAGGATGCGAGCGTAGTGCCGGTCATGTGCTGCGATACCGTGAACCGCGGTCTCGCGTACGGCGACGGCAAGGTCTTCCTGCAGCAGGCGGACACCACGCTGGTCGCGCTCGACGCGTCGAGCGGCAAGGTGGTGTGGAGCGTCAAGAACGGCGATCCGAAGATCGGCGAGACGAACACGAATGCACCGCATGTCTTCAAGGACAAGGTGCTCACCGGTATCTCCGGTGGCGAGTTCGGCGTGCGCGGTCGCGTCACTGCCTACAACATCAAGGACGGCAAGAAGGTATGGACCGGCTGGAGCGTCGGCACGGACCAGGACCTGATCTTCGATCCCGCCAAGACGATGACGTGGACGAACGGCAAGATGGCGGCGGTCGGCAAGGACTCCTCCACCAAGACGTGGCAAGGCGAGCAGTGGAAGCTCGGCGGCGGCACGACGTGGGGCTGGTATTCCTACGATCCGAAGCTGAATCTCGTGTACTACGGGAGCGGCAATCCGGGCACGTGGAATCCGTCGCAGCGTAAGGGCGACAACAAATGGTCCATGACCATCTTCGCGCGTGACCTCGATACGGGCATGGCGAAGTGGGTGTACCAGATGACGCCGCACGACGAGTGGGACTTCGACGGTGTGAACGAAGTGCCGCTGGTCGACGTGACGGTCAAGGGCAAGAAGGTTCCGGCCCTCGTGCACTTCGATCGCAACGGCCTCGCGTACACGTTGAATCGTGAAACGGGCGAGCTGCTCGTGGCGCAGAAGTACGATCCGAAGGTCAACTGGACTTCGGGCGTCGACATGAAGACCGGACGTCCGGCCGTCGTGAAGCAGTACTCGACGGACGCAGGCGGCCCCGATGTCAACGTGAAGGACATCTGCCCGGCCGCGCTCGGCACGAAGGATCAGCAGCCCGCGAGCTATGACCGCAAGTCTGGCTTGTTCATGGTTCCGACGAACCATGTCTGCATGACCTACGAGCCGTTCCAGGTCGAGTACACAGCGGGTCAGCCGTATGTCGGTGCCACGCTCACGATGTTCCCGGCGCCGGGAAGCCACGGCGGCATGGGTAACTTCATCGCGTGGGATCCGGCTGCTGGCAAGATCGCCTGGTCGAAGGCGGAACGCTTCTCCGTGTGGTCGGGCGCGTTGACGACTGCCGGCGATGTGGTGTTCTACGGCACGCTCGAAGGCTACGTGAAGGCGATCAGTCCGAAGGACGGCAAGGAACTGTGGAAGTTCAAGACGCCCTCGGGAATCATCGGCAACATCTTCACGTATCAGTACGGCGGCAAGCAGTATGTCGGTACGTACTCGGGCATCGGCGGCTGGGCCGGCATCGGCATGGCGGCCGGGTTGACCGAGCCGACGGCTGGCCTCGGCGCAGTCGGCGGTTACAAGGATCTCGCCAAGTACACGACGCTCGGCGGATCCCTGTTCGTGTTCTCGCTGCCGGATGGCGGTAGCGCGACTGCTATGCGCTGAACGGGCGCTGAACGGGCAAACGCGACTGCCTCTACAGTGCGCGCGGAGTGCCACCTCTACCGTGAGGTGGCGCTCCGCGGTTTTGGTCGGAACCATCAACTGAGCCCATGCGTCCATTTCAGGACAGAGGCTCCACGAGACACCCCTACGATGAAACACCGCAATGCCCTCGCTCTAGTTATGTCTGCTCTCATGGCTGGCGCGGCCTTTCCGGCTGTCGACCAGACCGCAAGCCCTGCTCAGGCGTCCACCCAGAGCGCACCGGCTGCCGGCGCTCCGGGAACAGCCACGCCGACAGAGGCCAGCGAGGAGAAGATCGCCGAGCTCTCGAAGCCTTCGGGTGGCCCGGGTGGCGGTCTGTACACAGTGAAGGACGGAACCAAGGTCGACCCGAAGACACTCCAGGGCTGGAAGACGTGGCGCGCGCTCGCCTGCGAGCGGTGTCATGGCGCCGAACAGGAAGGGCTCGTCGGCCCACCGCTCCTCGTGTCGCTCCACAGGCTGACCAAGGAGGAATTCGTCAAGACCATCGTCGACGGCCGGATCGAGAAGGGCATGCCGCCTTTCAGCGCGAGCAAGATGGTGATGGATAATCAGGATGGTCTGTACGCGTATCTGAAGGGCCGTGCCGATGGCCAGATCAAACCCGGTCGCCTCGAGCCGATCGAGGGTGCGAAGAAGTAGCCGCGGAATGGCGCCTCGTCTCGCCACTCTCGCGTGCGCGGTACTGGGTTGCGCACTCAGCGCAGCGGCCGGCGCGCAAAACCCTGCGCCACCGCCAGCCGCTGCTGGCGGTGCGACGCTTCGCGTATGCGCCGACCCGAACAACATGCCGCAGTCGGACAAGGAGGGCGCCGGTTACGAAAACAAACTTGCCGAAGCGCTCGCGCACGATCTGGGCAAGAGCGTGCAGTACACGTTCTTCCCGCAACGAATGGGCTTCGTGCGCAACACGTTGAACAGCCGCAACGACGATAGCAGCGAGTTCAAGTGCGACGTGATCATCGGCGTGCCCAAAGGGTACGAGCTCACCGCGACCACGCAGTCCTACATGCGTTCGACGTACGCGCTCGTGGTGCCCGAGCGCACGAAGGTGGGCAAGCTCGAAACGGCGGACGACCTGATGAAGCTGCCGAAGGAGAAGCTGCAGAAACTGCGCTTCGGCATCTTCGCGCGTACGCCGGCAGCGGACTGGCTGCAGCGGAACGCGCTGTTCGATCGCGCCCAGATCTACGCCACGCAGAGCGGCGACCCCGACGAGCACCCGGCGAGCATCGTCGAGCGCGATCTCGACAAGGGGACCATCGACGTGGCCGTCGTGTGGGGTCCGGTCGCCGGCTTCCTGGCCAACCGCCATCAGGGGTCGGATGGCTGGGCCGTCGTGCCCTTCAAGCCCGATCCGCAGATCCGCTTCGACTACGAGATCGCCATGGGCGTGCGCTTTGCGGACAAGGAGTGGAAGAGCACGCTCGATCAGTGGATTAGCGGTCACAAGCCGGAGATCGAGAAGATCCTCCTGAGCTATCGCATCCCGCTGCTGGAGACCTCCGCCGCCCGTTGACGGTATAGTCCCGGCGCGATGCCGAGGGCTGCTCCAGTGCCCGGCAGGGGCACTGATGAGCGAAACGTCCATTGCCGCATCCGGCGAGTCCGGCGCGCTACCCGCAGGCGCGGGCCCTGCCATCGGCTCGGCGCAGGACACGCGCCGTCGCCTTACCGCCATCTTCGGCGGCTCCATCGGCAATCTCATCGAGTGGTACGACTGGTACGTCTACGCGACCTTCTCGCTCTACTTCGCACGGGCGTTCTTTCCCGCCGGCGATCAGACCGCGCAGTTGTTGAATACGGCGGCAGTGTTCGCCGCCGGCTTCCTGATCCGCCCGATCGGGAGCTGGCTCCTCGGGCGCTATGCGGATCGCTACGGCCGCAAGGCGTCCCTGCAGTTCTCCATCATGCTCATGTGCACGGGGTCGCTGATCATTGCGGTGACTCCCACGTACGCGACCATCGGAAGCTGGGCGGCATTCTGGCTGGTGTTTGCGCGCATCCTGCAAGGGTTCAGCCTCGGCGGCGAATACGGGACGAGCGCGACCTATCTCTCCGAAGTCGCCACGCCGGGCCGGCGCGGGTTCTATTCGAGCTTCCAGTACGTGACGCTGATCTCGGGGCAGCTCATCGCCACCGGCATTCTCATGGTGCTGCAGTTCCTGCTCCTCACGCCGCATCAGCTCGAGGAATGGGGCTGGCGCGTCCCGTTCGTGATCGGCGCGCTCGGAGCACTCTGCGGTCTCTACCTGCGACGCAATCTCGTCGAGACCGACGCGTTTCTCAAATCGCGGAGCAAGTCGCGCGAGGCCGGCGGCGTGAAGTTCCTGATGAAGCATCCGCGCGAAGTGCTGATCGTGGCCTGCATGACCATCGGTGGCACGGTGGCTTTTTATACGTACAGCGCGTACATGCAGAAGTTTCTGGTCAACACCGTGGGGCTCAGCAAGGCGGAGTCCACTCTGGTCTCCGCGTGCACGCTGTTCATCTTCGTGCTGCTGCAGCCCGCCGTCGGTGCGCTGTCCGATCGCATCGGGCGCCGGCCGATTCTCATCACCTTCGGCGTGCTCGGCACGTTCGGCAACATTCCGCTGTTGACGCAGATTTCCAAGGCGCACGATCCCGTCGTGGCGGGGTTGCTGATCCTGCTCGCGCTGGTGGTGATCTCCGGGTACACCGCGCTCGGCGCCATCGTGAAAGCCGAGCTGTTCCCCACGGAGATCCGTTCGATCGGAGTGGGGCTGCCTTCCGCGATCGCCATCTCCATCTTCGGTGGCACCGCTGAATACGTTGCGTTGTGGTTCAAACAGGCGGGCCACGAAACGTGGTTCTACTGGTACGTCAGCGGCTGCATCGCCGCTTCGCTCATCGTGTTCGTGTCGATGCGGGAGTCGAGCCGTACGTCGCGCATACTTAGTTGATTGGAAAAAAGTCGCCTACGGCGCTTTTTTCGAGACCCTACACGGGCGCCGGCGGCAAAAGGCGCGACTTTTGCCGCCTGCCTTGCCGCGTAGCTGCGCCCGGGCGCCGCATTCTTTTCGCGCCGGCATACAGGTGCGCGCGGACAATCGAACTGTATGACCCCGGCGCTTCGTGGGACGCTGCAGGTCGCGGACCGTTCCTGTCCGCGAAGCGGCGGACGTCGCCGACTTGGGCGCGTATGCTAGGCCATCCCCGAAGAGAGCTGGCTCATGGACGTCCTCGATTCATTTCATCCGGCGGTTGCGGCGTGGTTCCGCCGTGCCTTCGAAGCGCCCACGCCGGCACAGGTGCAGTCCTGGCCGGCGATCCGCGAGGGCAGGCACGTCCTCATCGCTGCGCCCACGGGCTCAGGCAAGACCTTTGCCGCGTTCCTCGCGGCCATCGACCGGCTCGTGCGCGAGGCGCTCGACGGAACGCTCAAGGATGAGACGCAGATCGTCTACGTCTCGCCGCTGAAGGCGCTCTCGAACGACATCAATCGGAATCTGGCGGCGCCGCTCGAGGGCATTGGCGCTGAGCTGCGCGCACTGGGTCTGCCCGATACGGGCATTCGCACGATCGTGCGTACAGGCGATACACCGCAGTCCGAGCGCGCGAGCATGGTGCGGAATCCGCCGCACATTCTGGTGACCACGCCCGAGTCGCTCTACATCCTGCTCGGCTCGGAATCCGGGCGAAACATACTGTCGACGACTCGCACGGTGATCGTCGACGAAATTCATGCAGTGGCCGGTACGAAGCGCGGCTCGCATCTGGCGTTGTCACTGGAGCGTCTTCAAGCCCTCGTCACGGGGCCACTGACCCGCATTGGGTTGTCGGCAACACAGAAGCCGATCGAAGAGATCGCGCGCTTCCTCGTGGGGACCGAGCCATCGCGAGGGGCGGCAACGATCATCGACAGCGGCCACGTGCGGCACAGGGATCTCGCGATCGAAGTGCCCGGCGCGCCTCTCGAAGCGGTGATGTCCACGGAAGTGTGGTCGCAGGTGTACGACCGGCTCGCCGAGCTGATCGCGGAACACCGAACCACGCTCGTGTTCGTGAACACGCGGCGGCTGGCAGAACGCGTTGCACGCCAGCTCTCCGAGCGCATCGGGCGCGAGCACGTCACTGCACATCACGGCAGTCTGGCGAAGGAATTGCGGCTCGACGCAGAACAACGGCTGAAGCGCGGCGAGCTGAAGGCGCTGGTCGCCACGGCTTCTCTGGAGCTCGGTATCGACATCGGCGACGTGGACCTCGTCTGCCAGATGAGCTCGCCCCGTTCGATCAACGCGTTCCTGCAGCGTGTCGGCCGCTCCGGACACGCAGTCGGCGGCACGCCGAAAGGGCGGCTGTTTCCGCTGTCGCGGGACGATCTCGTGGAGTCCGTTGCCTTGCTCGACGCAGTCCGGCGGGCCGAGCTGGATCGTCTGCACGTTCCGCAGAACGTGCTGGACGTGCTGTCCCAGCAGATCACAGCAGAGGTTGCTGCGCGCGAGTGGGCAGCAGATGAGCTGCACGCGGCCTTCACGTCCGCATATCCATACCGAACGCTCACCCGCAAGGAATTCGACGAGATCGTGCAGATGCTGGCGGACGGTTTCAGCACGCGTCGCGGCCGACATGGCGCGCTCATTCATTACGACGCTGTCAATCGCATGCTGCGTGGTCGTCGTGGGGCGAGGCTCACTTCCATCACGTCCGGCGGCGCGATTCCGGACACAGCGGATTACAGAGTTCTTCTCGAGCCCGCGGGGCACGTCGTCGGCACCGTGCACGAGGACTTCGCCGTCGAGAGCATGACTGGCGATATTTTTCAGCTCGGCAACACGTCGTATCAGGTCCTTCGCGTCGAGCGCGGAACCATGCGCGTGCAGGATGCGCAGGGCGCGCCACCGACCATTCCATTCTGGCTGGGTGAAGCGCCGGGCCGAACGGACGAGCTGTCCGTGTCTGTTTCCCGCCTCCGCCAGGAGATGGATATGAGGCTAACCGAAGGCAGCGGCAAAGTGCTCGACTGGGTAACGGGCGACCTCGCAATCAGCGAAGGCGCCGCCACTCAGCTCGTCGACTATCTCGCCTCGGCGCGCGCTGCACTCGGCACGCTCCCCACGCAGGACAAGGTGGTGTTCGAGCGTTTCTTCGACGAAGCGGGCGGCATGCAGCTGATCATTCATTCGCCCTTCGGTAGCCGCATCAACCGGGCGTGGGGGCTGGCCCTGCGCAAGCGCTTTTGTCGCAAGTTCAATTTCGAGCTGCAGGCTGCAGCCACTGAAGACTGCCTGATTCTTTCGCTCACCACTGCGCACAGCTTTGATCTCACGGATGTCGCGCACTATCTCCATTCCAACTCTGCGCGTCATGTGCTGATCCAGGCGCTGTGTGCCGCGCCGATGTTCGGAGTGCGCTGGCGATGGAACGCTTCGATCTCACTCGCGCTCCCGCGCTTCCGCGGTGGCAAGAAGATTCCGCCGCAGATCGCGCGGATGAATGCGGAGGACCTGCTGGCTTCCGTGTTTCCGGATCAGGTGGCGTGTGCGGAGAACCTGCCGGGCGAGATCGAGATTCCGGATCATCCGCTCGTCCGCCAGACGATTCGGGATTGTCTCGAAGACGCCATGGACATCGAGGGGTTCGAGCGCGTGCTGCGCGGGCTCGAAGCCAACGAGATTCAGGTGGTCGCTCGCGACCTCACCGAGCCTTCGCCACTTGCAGCTGAAGTGTTGACCGCACGACCGTATGCGTACCTGGACGATGCGCCGCTGGAAGAGCGGCGCACGCAGGCTGTGATGAGTCGGCGCTGGATCGATCCGGAGTCGGCTGCTGACATCGGCAAGCTGGATGCGGAAGCGATCGAGCGAGTGCGCAGCGAGGCCTGGCCGGATTCTGCGAGCATCGATGAGCTGCACGATTCGTTGCTGTGGCTGGGGTATCTGACGGATGCCGAGGTGCAGCGCGTGCCGGCGTGGTCACCCTTGTTGGAAGAGTTGACAAGCCAGCGTCGCGTGACGCGGCTGGTCACGGATTCGCATCGGCTGTGGATCACCGCCGAGCGGCGGCCGCAGTTCGAGGCGCTATTTCCAGATGCGCGCTTCGAGCCGGACGTCGCGACGCCGGCTGAGTACGCAAAAGCATGGGCGCCCGATGCAGCGCTGGTCGAGATCGTTCGTGGGCGACTGGAAGGCTCGGGACCTGTCACTGCCGCGGCGCTCGCTGAGTCGCTTGGCGTTGAACGTGGGCAGGTCGACATCGCATTGGCGGCTTTGCAGTCTGAAGGCTTTGCCATGCGTGGCCGCTTCTCTCCGGGCGTGACGGACGAGGAGTGGTGCGACCGGCGCCTGCTCGCTCGCATCCATCGCTACACAGTGAAGCGTCTGCGCGCTGAGATCGAGCCGGTTCTCGCAAAGGACTTCATGCGATTCCTGTTCGAGTGGCAGCGCGTGACGCGTGAAGCTCGCATGCAGGGGCCGGATGCGCTGGCATCGGTGCTCAATCAGCTCGAAGGATTCGAAGCGCCTGCGAGCGCCTGGGAAACGGAGATTCTTCCGACCCGCATCAACGAATACGAGCCCGCGTGGCTCGATGAGCACTGCCTCGCAGGGCGTTTCGTGTGGACGCGCCTTGCGAAGCGCTCGGCGAATCCGGAGCGTGGCGCGGCGCCAGTGCGTGGCACGCCCATCACGCTGCTTCCCCGTCGCAACGTCCGCGTCTGGTCGGCGTTCGCGGCGCCGCCGGATCCCGCGCATCTCACGGCGAATGCGAAAGCGGTGGTCGAGTTCATACAGTCGAATGGCGCTTCGTTCTTCGATGAAATCGTCGATGGCGCGCGGTTGTTACCGAGCCAGGTGGAAGATGCGCTTGCGGAGCTCGTGGCCCACGGCCTCGTGAACTCCGACAGTTTCGGCGGCTTGCGAGCGCTGCTCGTGCCGTCCGATCGCCGTCGACCCGGCGGCAATGCTCGACGTCGTCGGCGAATCGCGCTCTTCGGAATGGCGGACTCAGGCCGGTGGGCACTCGTTCGTCGTCCGACGACGGCTGACGCTCCACCAACCAGCCGCGACAACGAAGCGCTCGAGAACATCGTGCGTGCACTGTTGCGCCGCTGGGGCGTGGTCTTCTGGAAACTCATCGCGCTCGAAGCCGACTGGCTGCCACCCTGGCGCGATCTGCTCATGTGCTGCCGTCGACTCGAAGCCCGCGGCGAAATCCGCGGCGGTCGCTTCGTGTCAGGTTTCTCGGGCGAGCAGTACGCCACCCCCGAAGCCGTCGGCCTTCTGCGCGACATTCGCCGCAAGCAGGCGAACGGTCAGCTCATCGCAGTCTCTGCCGCAGACCCGCTGAACCTCATCGGCATTCTCACACCTGAGGGCCGCGTTCCCGCGCTCACTGGCAACCGCGTGCTCTATCGCGATGGACTCCCCGTCGCCGCATACGTCGCGGGTGAAGTCCGCTTCCTCACCCAGCTGGATCCCAAGGAGCAATGGGAAGCCCAGAACGCCATCCTCCGACGCCACGTTCCCGCCGCGCTCGCCGATCTCGCGTGATGCTGCTTACTTGATGATGGTCTGAATCGTGCCATCGGGCCCGATCGGGTTGCGGTTGTTCTCGCAGACGTAGGGCTCGAGGTTGAAGTCCGGCGGGGCGCGCTTGTAGGTCTTCGTTACTGTCCACGGCTTCGCGAAGGCCACCGGATCGACGATGGTGATTTCGTTTCGCAGCGTGTCGTCATCGGCGAGCCAGAGGCGCTCGTAGAGGATTGCCTTGTCGCTCTTCGGCAGGCCCGAGGATTCCATGTTCGTTTCGGGCCGGAAGCCGAACGAGGTGACGAGGAGGAAGTCGCCTTCCCAGTGACCCACCGATTGCCCGTTGTACGTCGGATCGGGCGCGGCATCGAGCGGCCGACCGTCCGTGAAAATGCGCCGCGTCTGCTCGAGCCATTCTGCATACACGTTGATGCGACCCGGTCCCATCGTGATTTCCATCGGGTACGTCATCGTCATGAGGCGCGGCATGCCCGGCGGGAAGCAGTTCGCAGTCGGATCGCCGGTCGGCTTGCCCGCCGCGGCATTCGCGATGTGCTCCTCGAAGATTTTCTGATACGTCGCGTTGAGCGGCGGATTCTGGCGTCGGCCCGGCGGGATGCCGGGCGTCCACCCAATGCCACCCTGGTTGATCCAGATGCCCGTGAAGTCGCGGCGGTTCTTCGGCCGATACGCAGCGGCGCCCCATTTGGCATCCACGGGTTGTGTCTTCGCGGCCTCGGCGAACGTCGTGGGTAGCTTCGAAGCATCGCGAGGCGGAGCCTGCACACCCTTCTTCAGATCGAGATCCACCGGACGCCCCGCGATGTCCGTGTTCTGCGCAACGGCCGTTGCGAAAATCAATGCCAGCATCCCAGCTGCCAAAACATTCCTGCTCATACGGATTTCCTCCTCGCGACGCGGGAAGGTTAAGGCCGACAGGCGGCGCTTTCCATCCTGTCCATTGCCAGTTTCGCAGCCCCCGCCGCATCCTCGCGCGATGGCACAGGTGCTCCCGCCCAACGTTTCGCCCGAAAACTTCCGTAAAGCGCTGGCTGCCTTCGCCGGCGTGGTCGGCAAGGAATGGGTGTTGTCGTCGGAGGAGGACCGCAACACCTACCTGGACGCCTTCGCACCAGGCAACGCCGACGAGCACGCGGCCTCCGCGGCCGTCGCGCCCAAGTCGACGGAGGAAGTGCAGGGCATCGTCAAGATCGCCAATCAGTATCGGATTCCGCTGTGGCCGGTCTCGACCGGTCGCAATCTCGCGTACGGCGGCTCCGCGCCGGCGATGCGCGGCACGGTGGTGCTCGATCTCAAACGCATGAAGCGCATCCTCGAGATCGACGAGGACCTCGGCTACGCGCTCGTCGAGCCCGGCGTGAGCTTCTTCGACCTGCACGACGCCCTCCGCGAGCGCGGTGACAAGTACTGGATCTCTTCACCGGCGCCGGGGTGGGGCAGTGTCATAGGTAACGCGCTCGAGCATGGTGTCGGATATACGCCATACGGCGTGCATGCCGACACGATCTGCGGCATGGAGCTCGTGCTCCCGGATGGCGATCTCGTGCGCACGGGCATGGGCGCGGTCGACGGCAGTCGCGAGTGGCAAACCTTCAAGCTCGGTTACGGCCCCATCTGGGACGGCGCGTTCACGCAATCCAACTTCGGCATCGTCACGAAGATGGGTGTGTGGCTCATGCCAGCGCCCGGCGGCGTTGCGAACGTCGTCGCGCACTTTGCGAAGGAAGAGGACCTGCCCGCGATCGTCGACACGATCCGTCCGCTGCGCCTCGACGACACGATCAACGCAACGTACACCATCGTGAATCCCTATCGCGGTGTCATAGACGACGCGCGCCTGAAGGGCGAGGTCCGCAAAGACGTCTACGACGGGCCGGGCGTGCTGCCCAAAGAGGTCATTGCGCGGGAGCTGGGGAAACGCGGCAAGGGAATCTGGCAGGTCAACTTCAACGTCTTCGATGTGCGGGATGCCGGCCTCGAGCTGCGCCTCAATGCCATCCGGAGTGCCTTCGGCAAAATTCCCGGATCGAGGATCGATATCCTGCGCTGGAAGACCGGCGAGCCGCGCCCGGGCTGGGCGCGCGTGGACCCGGGTCTCTTCGCGCTCGGCATCGTCGACTGGTACGGCGGGCCCGGCGGCCACATGAACTTCGCGCCGGTTTGCGTGCCCATCGGCTCGCGCGTCGTTGCACTGTACGAGCTCATCCACAAGCGCTTCGTCGAGTACGGCATCGACTGTTATCTCGGCATGCTGAACTCGGGCAATCGCGGTCTGATCCTGAATGCCGTGATGTTCTTCAACAAGAACGACGCGGATCTCACGCGCCGCGGCCGCGAGCTGTACGCGCAGCTTGCGAAAGAAACGGCGGCGCTCGGCTACGGCGACTATCGAGCGCACATCTCGTTCATGGATCACGCGGCCGCCATGTACACCTTCAACAATCACGCGCTGCGCCGGATGAATGAGCGCGTGAAGGATGCGCTCGACCCCAACGGCATTCTCGCGCCCGGCAAGCAGGGCATCTGGCCGAAGAGTCTGCGCGGTACGAAGGGGAAGGCATGAAGCGCGCGGCAGCCGCCATCGCCTTGATATTCGCTGCGCCACACGCATTCGCAGCCGATCCCACGCTCACCGCACGGCAGGAGCAAGGCCGCAAGCTCTACAGCGCCACCTGTGTGTACTGTCACGGCCCCAACGTGTGGGGCACGTACACGCTGGGCCGGCGACTCGGCGCCGACAAAGCGCTGCTCGAACAACGAACCGACCTCGTCGCACCGTACGTGAAGATCGTGATCCGCGCAGGGCTCGGCAGTATGCCGGCGTTCCGGCGCACGGAGCTGTCCGATGCAGAGGCAGACGCCATCGTCGACTACCTGACTCGCCCCAAGGGGCGCACATGAAAGTCGCGCTGATCGGTGCCACAGGATTCGTGGGCAGCCCGATCCTCACCGAGCTTCTGCAACGGGGACATCGCGTGACTGCGCTCGTCCGGCACACTGAGAAACTGCCGAAGCACGCAAACCTGACAGCGATTCAGGTCGACGTGCTGAATCGCGATGCGCTGGCCAAAGCGCTCGCCGGTCACGACGTGGTGATCAGCGCGTTCAATCCGCAACGAGGCAGCGTCGATCCCGACATCTTCGAGAAGCACGTGGCGGGCCACAAAGCCATCATCGCGGCCGTGAACAAGTCCGGCGTGAAGCGCTTTCTTGCCGTCGGCGGCGCGGCCAGCCTCAAGACGGAATCTGGCGTGGAATACCTCGATTCATCTGAGTTCCCGGCAGAGTTCGAGCCATTCAAGGCCGGCATTCGCGGCACGCGCGAGCTCTATTATCTGCTGCAGAAGGAACCGCATCTGGACTGGGTGTTTCTCTCGCCATCGGTGCGCCTGCTCCCAGGCACGCGGACTGGCAAGTATCGCGTCGGAACGGATCACGTGCTGTACGACGGGAACGGTGCGAGCACGATCTCGCTCGAGGATTACTCCGTGGCGATGGTGGACGAGCTCGAACAGCCCCAGCACCATCGCGAGCGCTTCACCGTCGGCTACTAACGTCGTCCGCCGGACAACTCTTCGAGCGCGCGAATCTGTCGCACGGTGTTGTCCGAATCCTGCAGAAGTTGATTAGCCTTGCGGACGAACGGCGGAATCTGTTCCGCCTGCAGCGGCGGGCTGACGATAAACCCTTGTGCGAGATCGCACCCCAGGCGCCGCAGCAGGTTCCAGCCTTCCGCGCTCTCGATGCCTTCCGCCACCACGCGCAGGTCGATGCTGTGAGCCAGCTCGATCGTCGAGGCCACGATCGTCTCGTCGTCCTTGCGTTCGTGGGCATGCACGATCAGCGACCGGTCGATCTTCAGCTCATCGAACGGCAGCCGACTCAGGTGCGACAGCGATGAATAGCCCGTTCCGAAATCGTCGATCGAAAACCGCACGCCTGAGACCTGTAGCAGCTGCATGTTGCGGGCGGCGAGCACCGGGTCACGCATCGCTGCGCTCTCAGTGATCTCGAGCAGCAGTGCATGCGGAGGCACGCCGTGCGCGGCCAACGTGCGCAACACTTCCTCGCCGAGTTGCGTGTCCAGGATGTCCGCCGCGGAGAGGTTGACGGCCACGTCGATTTCGAGCCCCTCGCGCCGCCAGGCTTCCATCTGGCGAATCGCCGCACTGAGCACCCAGCTCGTGAGCCGCCGCGAGTTGCCCGTGTGTTCGGCAAGCGGCACGAATTCGGTGGGTGCGACCACTCCAAGAACAGGATGAGTCCAGCGTGACAGGGCTTCCACGCTTTTCACGGTGCGCGTGCCCATTTCCACCTTCGGCTGATACACGAGCTGCAAGTCGCCACGATCCAGCGCAAGGCGCAGCTCGGTGAGAAGTGTCATGCGCCTGCGATACTGCTCATCGCGACCCGCCACGTAGAGCGCTACGCGCGTTCGTGCTTCATCCGCGTCATGCAGCGCCAGTTGCGCGCAACGGAGCAGCTCGCGCGAGTCCGAGCTGTGTTCCGGAAATGCTGCGACTCCCGCGATCGCATTCATGTCGAGGCTCACCTGCTCCACGTGGAAGCCCGCGCGGATCGTGCCGGTGAGCTGCTCGGCGAGGAGGGGAGCGCGCTGAAGCGAGCAGGGCCGCGCCGCCACGATGAACTGGTGCGCAGACAAACGTGCGACCAGATCGGTTGTGCTCACGTTCTGCCGCAAGCGCCGCGCCACTTCGGTCAACGCTTCATCGCCGACGTGATGCCCAAGCGTTCCATTGATCTCCGGGAGGTTCCTCACGTCGATCAGGATGAGCGCGAAAGGGGTGGTGGCATCGTTGCGCAGCAGCCCTTCGATATGGGTCTCGGCGAACGCGCGATTCGGTAGCCCGGTCAGGGCGTCGTGGTACGCAAGGTGCGTGATGCGGGTTTCGCGATCGGCGATTCCGGTCTGCATCGCGTTGAATGTCGAAGCGAGCAACCGGAAGTCCTTCGTCCCGCGCACTGGCACCGCATGATCGTAATGCCCTTCCTCGATACGCCGCGCCGCCTGCAGGAATGCCGCGATCGGTCGGGACACATTGCGACCGGCGAGCAGACCGATGCCAGCGGCCAGCAGCAACGCGATCGATCCGATCACGAGCATCGCGTCGCGCACATCGCGATACGGCGCGAGTACTTCGTGCATCGAGCGCAACACGACGACGTCGATTGCATCCGGGCTGGAAGGCAACCGTCGCGAAACGCTGAGGAACTCATGCTCGCCCAGCTCGATGCGATTGAAGCGCCCGGCGCTGCCATCCACGACGTGTGGCGTGGCGAGCGCGGCCCGGTTCTCACCGCTCAGCGTCGTCGCGACGAACGGCTCATGACCCTGGCCGTTCACGACGAGGCTGATCTCCGCACCGGTCATCTCGCTGAGGCGCCTGGCGAGCGAATCGTCGACGGCAAATCCCATCGCGACCCAGCCGATGGTGTCCGGTGCGCGCACGGGAGCCAGGAATAGCTGATAGGGGCGGCCGGCGAGCGCAATCACGTGCGGGTGGTCGGTCGTCATGTCTGCGGTGTCGATCAACTGCCGCAAAGCACCTTCCGTCCCTACATCGACCTGCATCGTCGACGTGAGCAGCTTCCCGTCCGCATCCGCGAGGAGCATCAGGTCGGCGCCGATCCGCCGCATGTGATTGTCCGCGGCCGAGCGCATCGTGGCCTTGTCGCCTGAACCGACCGCCTCGCGGAATCCGAAGTCCTGCGCGAGCACGCCAACACCGCTCGCAAGCTGCGCGGCTCGGAATCGAAGCAGTTGCTCGATGAAGTTGCCGCCGGCAGCGAGTTGCTCGATGGCTCGTCCCGCGACCGATCCTTCCACGCGCGCGAGCACTGCGATCAGCGTCACACTTTGTGTGACCACGATCAATCCGATGATCAACGCGAGAAGCTGGTTGCGGAAACTGCCCATGACTTCGGCTCGAATCCAGCGCTGGATCGTACGCAGTGCCTGCCATCAAGGGCGAGCAGTTCAGGGTTGGAGTGAGATGCCGCGCACGGCTGCGAAGGCTTCAAACGGATGGATGGCGGCGACCTGCACGCTGGGGATACTGCTGTGCTGTGCCCTGCCGGTGAATGCAGCGTCAGTTTCGATACGGGTCCATAAACGAGACGGCAAGCCGCTGGCGGGCGTCGTACTGACCCTGGCGCCCGATCCCCAGCGCCTCTCGCCTGTCGCCCCTGTGAGCACCGTGGTCGACCAGGTGGACCTTTCGTTCATCCCGGACGTGGTCATCATTCCCGTGGGCTCGACGGTGTCGTTTCCGAACAGCGATGCGGTCAGCCACCAGGTGTATTCGTTCTCGAGCGCCCGTCGCTTTCAATTGCCGCTCTATCGCGGCAAACCGTATCCGCCCGTGATGTTCGACAAGCCAGGGCTCGTCACGCTCGGCTGCAATATCCACGACAACATGCTTGCGTATGTGGTCGTGACGGACGCGCCGTTCTTCGGCCGCACGGACGAGCATGGCGAGTGGACGGCGTCGAACGTGCCGACCGGTAACTATCGCGTGACGGTGTGGCATCCGCTGCTGAACGAGCCCGTGCCTTCGCTCGAGCGACGCATCGACGTGACCAGCTCCGATCGCACGGACCTGACATGGCGACTCCTTCATGCGTTGCGCCCAGCGCCGATCACGAGCCGGCCGCACTCGTGGGAGTATTGAGTGCGCGCACCTGGAACACTGCTCATCGCTGCGATCGTCGGACTCGCTCAGACGGCGCACGCTGCAGACTGGAATCTGTCGCTCGACCTGCGCGCCGCCGAATCGAACGGGCGACCGTCGTACCTCGATCGCGGCCAGGGTAAGTTCCGCTATGGCGACGACGACGGCGCGCTCCACCTCGGACGCTTCCGCGCGGAATGGAGCCAGCCGCTCGGCGAGGTGTTCGCCGCGCACGCGCAGGCCTCGAGCTGGGGTGACGACGACCGCAATCCCATCGACCTGACCGAGGCGTTTCTCGAATATCGACCCTATCCGCGCGCGGGTTTCCGCTCGCGCGTGCGGCTCGGCATGTTCTATCCGCCGATGTCCATCGAGAATCGCGCCACCGGCTGGGAGACGCCGTACACGCTGACGCCTTCGGCAATCAGCTCATGGATCGGCGAGGAGATTCGCACCATCGGCCTGGAAGGGCAGGTGGACTGGCTTGGCACGCGCACTGGACATCTTTTCGATCTGCAACTGACCGCCGCCGCGTTCGGCTGGAACGATCCGGCCGGCGCGATGATCGCCACGCACGGCTTCGCGTTCGCAGATCGCCAGACCACGTTGTTCGGCCGTTCCGGTGAGCCGCGCGCCGCCACGACCACGAAGCAGGAGCTCTTCCACGAGATCGATAATCGCGCTGGCTACTACGTCGGCGCGCAGGCGCGCTACCTCGATCGAGCGACGCTCAACGTTCTCCACTACGACAACCGCGCCGACCCCGCTGCCTTCCGCCCGGCCATCCGCGACTTTGCCTGGCAGACGGTTTTCGATGCGGCCGCGCTGCGTGCCGAGACCGGCAGTGGCTGGACCGCCATCCTGCAATGGCTGGACGGCAAGACGGTCATCGATCCCGGCTTCTGGCTCGAATGGACCTTCGTCTCACATTCGGCGCTGCTGGCAAAGCGACATGGCCCGCACATGCTCGCCGCGCGTTACGACGACTTCGAAGTGCGTTTCCGCGATGGCACCACGCCCGGCAACGAAGACGGTCACGCCTGGACGGTCGCGTATTCGTTCGATCGCGGGGACCGCTGGCGCTTCATGCTCGAGTGGATTCAGGTCAGGAGCAGCGTTGCCGCACGGCCGGTCGCGCTCGGCGAGCCGGCGCTCGCTACGGAATCGAAGGTGGAGTTATCCGCGCGCTATGCAGTGAGCGGGATTCTGTAGAGGGCTAGTAGCTCTTGCGGGAGAGGATGAGGCTGGGCGTCCGCAACAGCCGGTCCAGCTCGGCAGCCGCCGCAACGCGCTCGGCATGCTGGCACCAGTGCTCGCCACCGCACGGGCCGCCACGCACGTAATCGACGCAATCGCAGCTCCAGGAAGAATGCCCTAGCGCATCGCGTTGATGCTCGACGCGATGGCCGCCGACAAAATAGGTTCGCGGAAGGGGCGGGGTCCTGAGAGCGTCGTCCGATACGCTAGATAAGATCTGCATGGCTCGCCTCCGGTGTGTGCGCAGGTGGGCTCGTTCCGATCCCACTAGACAGAGCAAGTTCGGTGCCAGTCGCGTGCGAACGCTCGCTTCGTCTCAAGTGGCTGTTTCTTCGCCATCGGGTTGCTACCATCCTTCGCCCCCGCGCACCGTCATCGCACGTCTCCGTGCCTGTCGGTACCAAAATCGCGCACTTTTTCAGGCCAGCGGTGACCTCATGAGCATCACGGAAAACTCTTGCAGGACGATGACGGGGCGCACACTCTGCGCGCTCGCGATGTGCGTGGCAACCTCCGCCGCACTCGCGCAAGGCTCGGCGCCGGCCAGCGCGATCGATCCCGCTGTCGAAGCGGTGGCGAAGAAGGAAATCACACGCGCCACGCTCGAAGCGCCCATTCGTTTTCTCGCCTCGGATGCGCTCGAAGGTCGCGGCCCCGCCACACGTGGCGACACATTGTCGCGTCTCTATCTCGCCACGGAGCTGCAGGAGCTCGGATACCAGCCGGCCGGCGAGAACGGTACGTGGGAGCAGCCGTTCGACGTAGTGGGCGTCACCCCCAAGTCGCCGCCGAACTGGAGCTTCAGCGGCAAGAACGGGAAGGTCGACCTGAAGTGGTATGAGGACTGGGCCGGCGGGAGCGGTGTGCAGACCGAGACGGCCGCGGTCAATGACGCGGAGCTGGTCTTCGTCGGCTACGGCATCGAGGCTCCCGAGTACAAGTGGAACGACTTCAAGGGCGTGGACGTGAAGGGCAAGGTCCTCGTCATGCTCAACAACGATCCGGACTGGGACCCGAAGCTGTTCGAAGGCAAGACACGCCTCTACTACGGGCGCTGGACGTACAAGTACGAGAGCGGCGCGCGGCACGGTGCCGCGGCGGTGATCATCGTGCACACCACACCGTCCGCAGGTTACCCCTGGCAGGTGATTCAGAGCGGCTGGAACGGCGAGCGCTTCGAGTTGCCGGCGGAGGGTGAGCCCCGAATCCAGTTGAAGGCGTGGACCACCGAGGAGGCTGCGCGGCGGCTGTTCAAGGCGGGTGGCCAGGATCTCGACAAGCTCGTCGCCGCGGCGAAGAACCGGAACTTCAAACCGGTGCCGCTGGGTGTGCGCACCTCCATCCGGATCGAGAACACGGTGTCACGCGTGCGCACGGCGAATGTCGTGGGCGTGCTGCCGGGGAGCGATCCGAAGCTCAAGGACGAGGTGGTCGTCTACTCGGCACACCACGATCACCTGGGCATCGGTCAGCCGGATGCCAGGGGCGATAAGATTTACAACGGCGCGGAAGACAATGCCGCCGGTTGTGCGCAGGTGCTGGGAATCGCGCACGCCATGGCAGCACTTCCGCAGCGGCCGCGGCGCTCGATCATGATGCTGTTCGTCGCGGCTGAAGAGCAGGGACTGCTGGGCTCGCTCTACTACGCGAATCACCCCACCGTGCCGCCGGGCCGGATCGCAGCCAATATCAACTACGACGGTGGCAACTTCCGCGGCCGGACACGGGACCTCACCGCCATCGGTTACGGCAAGTCTTCGCTCGACGCCGTGGCTCGCGCGATTGTCGAGAAGCAGGGTCGCCGGCTCGTGCCCGACCAGTTCCCCGACCGCGGCTACTACTACCGCTCCGACCAGTTCTCGTTCGCCAAGATCGGCGTCCCGGCCCTGTACTTCGACACCGGCACGGACTACATCGGCAAGCCTCCCGGCTGGGGTGCGCAGGAAAAGGCGGAGTGGGAAGAGCACACCTACCACCAGCCGAGTGATCAGATCGACGACACCTGGGTGTTCGATGGCATGATCGAGGACGCAACCGTAGGCTTCCTTGCGGGGTACGCGGCCGCGCAGTCCGATGCGATGCCGACCTGGACGCCGGGAGATGAGTTCGAGGCGGCCCGCAAGAAGGCCATAGCGCAACGATAGGAGAGGGTCATGATCAAGGGGTCTTGTCTGTGCGGCACGGTGCGCTACGAAACCACCGGCCCCTTCAACATGATGATGAGCTGCCATTGCTCCATGTGCAGGAAGCACCATGGCTCGCCCTTCGCCACGTACGTGTCCGGCCCGATCGACAACTTTCGCTGGGTGTCGGGTGAGGACTCGATCCTCTACTACAAGACGTCGGACGTGGGCGGCTCGCGTGCAAGCTGCAGCGTCTGCGGTTCAGTCGTACCGATCACCATGCCGAGCCACAAGCTCGCGCTGCTGCCCGCGGGTCCTCTGGAAGGGGATCTTGGGATCAAGCCTCAGGCGCACATTTTCGTGGGGTCCAAGGCGCCGTGGTACACGATCACCGACTCTCTCCCGCAACACGACGAGTATCCGCCCGAATTCGGCGCCAAGGGCGTCGACCGGCCGAAGGTCACGCCGCGCCCGGGCATCACCGAGGGAAGCTGCCTCTGCGGTGAGGTGGCCTACGAGATAACGGGTGACGCGCTTTTCATGCAGAGCTGCCATTGCACGCGATGCCGCCGCGTCCGGGGTGCCGCTCACGGCACGAACATCTTCTTCAAGGCAAATCAGTTTCGCTGGACGCGGGGCGAGGCGCTGCTGCGCGAATACAAGGTTCCCGAGGCGCAGTTCTACACCGCGTGTTTCTGTGGCAAGTGTGGAGCTGCCATGCCGAAGGTCTCCCACGAGCGCAATTTCGTGGTGCTTCCGGCGGGCAGTCTGGACACGGATCCGCCGCTGCGTTCACAGCGGCACATCTTCACGAACCACAAGGCGAGCTGGTTCGAGATTACGGATTCGATGCCGCAGTTTCCGGAAGGCCCGCCTCCGCCCCCGCCGCGATAGGGGCACCGGTCTCCGGGATTTCCACCCTGCCCGCAGTCTCCATCGCGGGGACTTCCGTCTTGATGGCTTCCTGCTCGGCCTCGCTCGTCATCACGATGATGCTGATGCGGCGGTTGATGGGGTTGCGCGGGTTGGTCTTGTCGAACAGCACGGACGAGGACAGTCCGACCACTCGGGCTACCTTGTTCACGCTCAGGCCGCCGCTCTCCAGGGCACGCCGTGCAGCGTTCGCGCGGTCCGTGGACAAGTCCCAGTTCGTGTAGCCCGTGATGCCTGCGTAAGCCGTGATATCCGTGTGCCCCGTCAGGCTGATGCGATTCGGTACGGAGTTCAGGTAGGGCGTGATTTCCCGCAGGATCGCATTCGTGTAGCTCTTGAGGCGAGAGCTGCCGAGATCGAACATTGGGCGGTTCTGAGCGTCCACGATCTGGATGCGCAGCCCTTCGGGGGTGATGTCGAGCAGGAGCTGATCCTTGAACGGCTCCAGCGCCTGGCTCTTGGCGATGGCCTCGCGCAGCTCTTTCATCAGCGATTCGAGCTTCTGCCGTTCCTTGGCCGCCTGCAGCTCGGCCGCGGCCATCTGCAGGGCCTTCGCTTCCGCGAGCGCCTTCTGCTTCGCGGTGAGCTCTGGAATCTTCACTGGAGGAGCCGGCGGCTGGATCGCCGCACCGATGCCGGGAACGGCGCTCTGCGTGGTGCGTGGGGCATCGAGGCCGCCACCGAGGTTGATCGGGCTCGTGCTCGCGCCGCCCGGTCCCATCTGCCCGGGCGAGGGCTTCACGCTCTTGCCCGGCTCCATGCTCGGATTCTTGAAGTAGTCGAAGATGGCCGCGCGCTGCTCCTTCGAGACGGCGGTGACCAGCCACATCACCAGGAAGAACGCCATCATCGCGGTGACGAAGTCCGCGTACGCTACTTTCCAGGCGCCGCCGTGATGACCGCCTTCGCCCTTCTTGTAGCGCTTGACGATGATGATCGGGCGGTCGTTCGTGCCTTTGCCAGCCATCGGAACGGTCCGCGCCTCAAGCGGCTTTCTTGCCCTTGAGCTGCGCTTCGAGGTCGTTGAAGGTGGGGCGGACTTCGCTGAAGAGGAGCTTGCGCGCGAATTCGATGGCGACCGGCGGCGCATAGCCGCGCACGCTTGCGACCAGCGCCATCTTCACCACTTCGAACGCCTTGCTCTCCTCGCGCGCCTTGTGCTCCATCGCCGAGGCGATGGGACCCACGAGGCCGTACGAGACGAGGATGCCGAGGAACGTGCCGACGAGCGCGGCACCGACCTTGTGACCGATGGTGGCCGTGTCGGCCCCCTCGAGCGCCGACATGGTGTTCACGATGCCGAGCACTGCGGCCACGATGCCGAAGCCGGGCAGCGCGTCCGCCACTTTCTGCACGGCATGCGCAGGCTCGTGCGCTTCCTTGTGATGCGTCTCCAGCTCGTACTCGAGCAGGCTCTCGAGCTCGTGCGGATCTAGGTTGCCGCCGACGATGAGGCGCAGGCAGTCGGTGATGAATATCACCATGTGGTGGTCCGCGAGCACGGCGGGGTATTTCTTGAACAGCGCGCTGGACTCGGGCTTCTCCAGGTCGTTCTCGATCGCCATCACGCCGTCTTTGCGGATCTTCATCAGGATGTCGTAGACGAGCTTGAGCAGCGCCACGTAGTCCTCGCGCTTGTAGCGCGGACCCTTGGGCAGGCTGATCGCACCCTGGAAGGCGGCCTTCGAGACCTTGAGCGGATTGCTGATGAGGAACGCGCCGAGCGCCGAGCCGACGATGATCAGGAGCTCGGTCGGGTGCCACAGGGCAAGAATGTGGCCGCCCTCGAGGACGAAACCCCCGAACACGCAGCCGAACACCACGACCGTGCCGATGATCTGGATCATTGGCGCAATCTTGCGGCATGGGGGCGCGCACGCGAGCGGGCTCACGTCACGCTCTGCGATACGTAAAGTTACCTAGAGCCGGTAATTCGCGTACCTGTGCCGATTTCGGAACGAGCCTGAGGGCCCTGCCGCGTTGCGTGGCGGTCGCGGGCCACCGCGTTGAACCGCTGCACCCACTCGAAGCACTCGGGCGCGGACACGGCTCGGCTGTAAAAGAAGCCTTGCGCGTAGTCGCAACCGAGCGACGCAAGGAAGCTCGCGTCCCACTCGGTTTCGACACCTTCGGCCACCACGTGCAGCGCGAGAGCGCGTGCCATCTGGATAGTGGATTCGACGATCACGCGGTCGTCACGGCGGCGCTGCATGTTGAGCACGAACGATTTATCGAGCTTGAGCGCGCTGATCGGCAGGTCGCGCAGGTAGCTGAGCGAGGAATAGCCCGTGCCGTAATCGTCCACGGCGATGCGCACGCCGAGCTCGTTGATCTCCTTCAGCACGCGCAGAGCGCGCGCCGGGTCCACCATCATCGCGCTCTCGGTGATCTCGATCTCGAGCCACTCCGGGCAGGCTTCGCTCTGCTCGAACAGTGCGCGCAGGCGCGCGGCGAAGCCCGCGTCCTGCAGCATGCGCGCGGACAGGTTCACTGCGACGGACAGCGCGAGGCCGCTTTGTCGCCAGCGCACCATCTGCGCGAGGGACTCCCTCAGTGTCCATTCGGTGAGCGGCCCGATCACGTCCGTGGATTCCGCTGCGGTGACGAATTCCATCGGGCTCACGTTGCCGAACTTCGGGTGATGCCAGCGCAGCAGCGCCTCGGCGCTGTCCACGAATCCGGTCTGCAGGTTGACCTTGGGCTGATAGAACAGGTTGATGCGGTGGCTCTCCAGCGCGTTGCGTAACTCGCTCACCATCGTGAGACGGCGGACGCTGTGCTGATCGTGCGCGGCGTCGTAACACTCGTAGGGGGAGTTGCGGCGCTTCGAGACGTACATCGCAACGTCCGCGTGCTTCAGCAGCGTGTTCGCATCCAATGCGTCGAGCGGGTAGAGGGCCACGCCGATGCTCAGGCCGACCTCGATGGAGATGCCGCCGACGTCGATCGGTGCGCTCAGGCTCTGTTGCAGGCATCGCGCTGTCTCATCGATGACGGAAACGTCTGCGATGTCCGAGAGCACCACGGTGAATTCGTCACCACCGATTCGGGCGATGAATCCGTGCTCGCCGATGGCGCCACGAAAACGGCGGGCCACTTCGCACAGCACGTTGTCGCCCACGTTGTGGCCCAGCGTGTCGTTCACTTCCTTGAAGCGGCAGAGGTCGAGCATGAAGAGTGCGAGTGGCTTGCCCTTGTCGCCCCACTTGAGCGCGTGATCGAGATGCAGCGCCAGCGCGGCGCGGTTCGGCAGCTCGGTCAGCGAATCGTGGCGCGCCTGGTGCTCGAGAGCACGCTGGTGAGCGCGACGTTGGCTGATGTCGCGGACGATGGCAGTGTAGAGGCGCTCTTCGTTCAGGCGCACGCGGCTGATCGAGAGCTCAACGGGGAACACGTCGCCCACTGCGGTTCGCGCTTCCCATTCGGACAGGGAGCTGGAGAGCGTTTCGAACGGATGTGGGGTCCTGCCCGACTGGTCGAGCGGAAGCATCGGAATGAAGCGCTGGATTGGAGCACCGATGAGCTCGCCCGGATCGCTGCATCCGAACAGGCGCGCGGCTGCGGCGTTGCCCGTCTGGATGCGGCCGTCTTCTTTCATGCACACGATGCCGTCGGTCGAGGACTCGACGATGCTGTTGAGGAGGGCATCGCGTGCGCGCAGGCCGAACGCATATGCGATGGCGCGGAGGCTCTGCTCGTCGAGAGAGCGCACTGTTGCTACGACGAACGTGCCAAGCGTTGCGAGCGCGAGGGGCACGACTTCAATCGTGAGTCGGTGCGCGGCGTAGGCGTAGATGGATGCCAGGCCGATGGCGGCGAGTGTGCCGCCGAGCAGGGCCAGGTTACGGCGCCAGGACCATGCGCAGAACAGCGCCGCGAGTGTGGTTGTCAGCGCCGCCGCGAGGATGGTGAGGAGCCACAGTGGCAGCGAGTGCGAAATGCCTTGTCGTATGGTCTCGGCGCCCAGCGCCTGTACGACCACGCCGGGCTGCCAGTTGTACACCGGCACGGCGAACATGTCGTTGAGCTCTGACGAGGTGTTGCCGATGAAGACTGTCTTGCCCGTAAATACAGACGGATCGACTCGCCCGGCAAGGACGTCGGCGTACGACACGTAGCCGAACGAAGCGGGCGAGATCGAGAAGTCGATCGGGACTTCGCGTTCGGCTTCGGTACGGGTTGCGGCGAGTGCAGCGATGGTGGTCGGGAAGGACGAGCTGCCGTAGTGCCAGGACGTGCTCATCGAGCGCACGAGTCCGTCTTCGCTGCGGCGTAGGTTCGCGGAGGCGAGGGTTGCGTGCTGCGCGAAAGGCTCGAGCGGGCGGGTGAGCACGACGTCGCCATCTGCGCTGCTTGTGTACTGGAAGAACACCGGCAGGACGATAGGCTCGCGTGGCCATGACGCGAACGCTTCGGCGAGCAGGGCATCGTCCTCGGGGTTCGATGGCGAGCTGAAATCGATGTCGAAGAACACGCGGCGCGGGGCGGACTGCTGCAGTTTCTCGATGAGTTGCGCGTGCGTGCGCCGGGGCCAGGGCCAGGTGCTGAGCTCGCTCAGGCTCTGCGCGTCGATGCCCACGATGACGATGGGCGAATCGACTTCATGGCGGAGCACCGTTGCGCGGGCATCCGCGGCGGCGTTTTCAAAGGGGGCGAGGAAGCCGCCGGCGCGCAGCAGCGCCACGGCCGCGAGCACGCACAGGGCGATCGCCGGCCATCCAAATCGGCGTCGCTCTGGAGGGTGGCTCGCCTCCGGAGCCATTTATGGACGGCGGCGCTGGCCTTTGATCGCGCCGAGAAGGCCGCCGACCACGCTACCGTCGCCGGTTGCGCCACCGGTGCTGGTCCCTGTGCCGGTTGTGGTCGGGGTGGTTGAGGATGAGGTGCTCGTGCTGCTACTGCTGCCGAGACCGAGATCGATCGTGCCGGTGCCGAGGTTCACGCCCAGGTCTGCGCTGATCGGGCCGACGCTGACACTGGTGTTCACGCCGGATGTCGGGCTGACACTGGCACCCGCGCTGACGTCGGTGACAGGTGTCGACACTGTGGTTGCGAGGTTCGTTGTGCCGGTGCCCAGATCGGCCGACGTGGTCGTGGTGATGCTGGTGGTCGTGCTGCCGAGGTCGACGCCGGTGTTCACCGCGACGGATGTCGCGCCTGCCCCGACATCGGCGCTCGCGCCGAGATCGACGCTCGTTGTGCCGCCGACATTGGCGCCGACGTTTGCTGCAACCGAAGCGCCGCCTGCGTCCACATTGACGCCCGTGCCGAGATCGACGCTTGCCGCGCTGCCGACGCTCGCGCCAACTCCCGCGTCGATCGACGCACCGCCCGAGCCGAGCCCTGCGCCCACGTCGGCGCTGACCGATGTGCTCCCGACGCTGGCACTGACATCCACGCCGGCACTCTGAATGCTTACCCTGGTGTCGACGGGTGAACCAGGGGTGCGCACCTCGGCGCTTGCCAGGTTTGGCTCGACCGCGCTTCTTACATTTTCGGTATCAACGACAGTCGTAGTGCCCGCGCCATCGACGCGGCTGTCGGACAACTCACCGGCGCCGTTACGGTCCGAGGCTACGAGCGCATCGGACTGCGCGACATCGCCCGCGACGGGCGAATTCACATCGATTCCATCACCCGCACGCGCAACCGGCCGCCCGGTATCCATGCGCAACACACGAATGCGTTGCTCGGTGCCACGGCGAGTGGCGATCTGGCCGGGCTCGAGCGTCACGACATCGGTGTCGTCGCTCGAATGAATCTCGAGGCGACCTTCAAAAAGCGAAATGGTGGTGCTGTCGTCCTGAACGGCGACATTGAACTGCGTCCCCTTGACCACCGCCACGAGGTACGGTGTCTCGACACGCAGCTTCTTCGCTTCACGCTTGGCAACGTCATAGAACGCGTTGCCCTTCGATTGAATCACACGCTCAACGGGGCTGCCGCGCACGGCAGGCGCCGGAATCTCCAGATGAGTGTTCGCCGCAGCCTCAACGGAGGTCTTCCCCTGCCGCAGCTCGACAGAGCTGGAATTTCCCGTGCGCACATGCGCAGGCAATTCCAGCACGCTGTCCTTGCGAGCGGCGCGTTCGGCGCCGCGAACCGTCACGCGCACGTCTCCCTGTACGTTCTTCACGACGACATCTCCTGCATCGGCGGCAAATGCCACCGGCACGAGAAGCATCACGAAGGTCCACAGCGAAAAGAACGAGCGACCAGTTGTTATCCTGTTCACGCTCTGTATCCCCCACGTCAAGAGCTTGCATCGTACGCAGTACAGCCATGCTGCAGTGTGAGAGCGCTCGCAACATTCCGCGGCGTGCGCAAGCAGAATCCGCTCCGCAAACAGGGGATGCGTGACATGTTTCATAATAGATTCGCGACCACGGCGGGCCTTGTCATAATTTTCAGCGCGGCCATCAATGCGACGGCTGTCACATCGAGAGTACAAGCGGCTGAAGCACTGGCGACGACGCTGATTTCAGGCAGCACTGCGTACAGTCACGCGGACCTGTTCCCCACTTACAGCGCCCACCTCGGCCAGCCCATCGATCGCACCAACGCGCAGTCCATCGTCAATGCGCTGACTGCTCTCTACGAGCGCGATGGCTATTCACAGCCCGAGTTGCAAGTCGACGATCGCCTCGCGAAGCGCGGGATTCTGCGGGTGAACGTCTACGAACCGCGCATCACTCAGGTGACCGTCAGCGGAGACCCCGGTCCATATCGCGAACAGCTGGAAACGCTTGCCGCGCCACTGCGGAACACCCAACCCGTGCGCCGTATCCAGGTCCAGCAGACACTACAAAGCATGCGGGATCTGCCGGGGCTCACGGTGACCGCCGCCACACGCCGCGACGAGACCACGCGCAATGCTTATGTGCTCGCCGTGGATACGAAGTACCAGCCCGTCGAAGGCCGCATCGGCACGACGAATCGAGGCACCAGTGAGGTCGGCCCGAACTTCCTCATGGGACAGCTCGCGACCAACGGCATCCTCGGCCACGACGAAAAGCTCGGCGCTCTGTTCGCAGCCGCGCAGGATTTCGCCGAATACCACGGCTTCGGCCTCTACGCCGACGCGCCGGTGGGCGCGGCCGGCACTCGCGTCTTTCTGATGGGTTTCCGTTCCGACTCGAACCCCAGTGAGTCCCCGGACGACTTCGACGACGACTACTCACGCGAGCGCGCGACTTTGCGCGTGACGCGCCCGTTTCAGAGTTCAGGGAGTCGGTCTGGCTCTATCGGCGCGACACTCGAGCTGGAGAACCTCGGCATCGAACGCAGCGGCGAGCTGCTTCGCGAGGACCGCCTGCGCTCGTTCGAGCTCGGTGGCAAGCTTTCCTGGCGCAGCGGCGCCCGCACGCAGTACCTGACCACGCTCGATGTCCGCAAGGGCTTCGATGCGCTCGGTGCCGGCCTCTACGCCCCGGATCTCATGAACGATCCGCGCGACATCTCATTCCTCGTCACCCGCGCGCAGCTCATCCGGGTGACGCGGCTCAATGAGAAGTGGACGATTCGCTTCGACGCGCTCGGACAGTTCAGCAACGATGTCCTGCCGTACAGCGAGCGCTTCAAGATCGGCGGCGAACGCATCGGCCGCGGCTTCGAAGTCACGGAAGTCGCGGGCGATCGCGGGGTGGGTGGCAAAGTCGAGCTGCGTCGTGAGCTGACGTCCGCCGCGCGCATCGTCGGCAGGACCGCGCTCTACGGCTTCTACGATTTCGGCGCGACGTGGACTCGCGACGAGCCGCGCGCACACGAGAGCGCATCGACCGGCGGCATCGGCCTCTCACTGAGCGGCGAGCGCCTCACCGGATATCTCGAGATCGCGAAGCCTTTCACGCACGCAGACCTCGAAGGCCGCAACGGCGCGACGCTCTTTTTCGAGCTGGGTTATCGCTTCTGATCGCCACTGTGCGGATTGACGCCGCACCCCTCGCGTGCGTCCCTTCAGCAAGTGCACCACCGTCGCGCTGCGCGCCATGTCTGCGTTTGGAAAAACAGGAATAGAAATCGAACGTTGCATATTGGCATAGCCGTTGCTTCAGCCGCCGTCGAGGAGGAATTCAATGGCTGCTGTCGTCAGGCTTCATGACTTGCCATCGATCCGCTCTGCGCGTGCCGTGCAGGGCGCGTGTCTGTGCGGTGACGTGCGCTACGAGGTGTCCGGCCCGCTCGGGCCAATGTCTCACTGCCACTGCTCGATGTGCCGCAAACATCACGGCACTCCGTTCGCCACGTGCGTGTCCGTGCCCCTCGCGAATTTCCGCTGGCTCGCCGGGCACCAATCCGTCGTGTTGTATCGCTCGTCGGCATTCGGGCTGCGTTCCTTCTGTGGAACGTGCGGCTCCGTCACGCCGATTCTCGATACGGAGCTGGGACTCGCGCTCTGCCCCGCAGGCAACCTCGCAGGTGAGGTCGAGGCGCCGTCGCAAGCGCACGTGTTCGTCGGCTCGAAGGCCGACTGGCACACGATCACCGACACATTGCCCCAGCACCGGGAGTTTTGATCATGCTGTACGGTAGCTGCCTGTGCGGGGATGTCGGGTACTGCGTGTTGGGTGAGCCGCTACGGATGGTGAATTGCCACTGTGAGAATTGCCGGCGCGCGCGTAGCGCCGCGTATGCGGTGAATCTGTTCGTGCCCGCTAAACACTTCAAGTGGACGCGTGGCGAGCGGCAGGTCGTGAGCTATCGGCTGCCCGGCACTCCTTCCTTTTCCACCGCTTTCTGCCGTCGCTGCGGCAGCGACCTGCCGCGCGTTTCCAAAGGCGAAGCCATGGTGATCGTCCCGGCCGGCTCGCTGGATGGCGATCCCGGAATCCGCCCCGAAGCGCACGTCCACGTCGCCGAAAAAGCCCCCTGGTTCGAGATCACGGATACCCTCCCGCGCTACCCGGAGATGCCCCCGGCGGTCTAGCCCGCTACACTGGTCCTCCTGCCCCGGAGGACCCCATGTTCGAACGTCTCGAGCGGATGCCCGACGATCCCATTCTCGGTCTCATGGCCGCGTTTCGCGCGGACCCCGACAAACAGAAAGTCGACCTGGGCGTAGGGGTTTACCGGAACGAACGTGGCGAGACGCCGGTGCTGGAGGCCGTGCGCCGCGCCGAGCAGGCGGTTCTGTCGCGCCAGACGAGCAAGACGTACGTCGCGCCGGTCGGCAACGCGCCGTTCAATCAGGCGATGGAGCGGCTGGTTTTCGGTGAGAACCACCCGACGCTGAAGGCAGGCCGCATCCGAAGCATTCAGACACCGGGCGGATGCGGCGCGCTGCGCGTGGGCGCGGAGCTCATCGTGCGCGCCATGCCAGACGCCATCGTCCACGTGAGCACGCCCACCTGGGCGAACCACGTGCCGCTGCTCACGGGGTCCGGCGTGAAGCTCGAGCGCTACCCGTACTACGACGGCGCCACGGGCGGCGTGAACTTCAACGCGATGCTGGAGACCATCGACCGTCTCCCCGCGAAATCCATCGTGCTGCTCCATGCCTCGTGTCACAACCCCACGGGCGCGGACCTCTCCGAAGCGCAGTGGCGCGAAGTGCTCGCGGTGGTCGCGAAGCGCGGGCTCACGCCATACATCGACATGGCTTACCAGGGCCTTGGTACGGGCGTCGTCGAAGACGCGCTGGGCCCGCGGATGTTCGCGGCGGAGCTGCCTGAAGTCATCGTTGCCGTGTCGTGCTCGAAGAATTTCGGCCTCTATCGCGAGCGCACCGGCGTACTCCACATCGTGAGCCAGACGACGCAATCCGCAGACTCCATCCTCACGCAGCTCGTGCGCATCGCCCGCACGCTGTACTCGATGCCGCCGGATCATGGGGCAGCGATCGTGCACGAGATCCTGACCACCGACGCGCTGCGCGGCTCATGGCTGGACGAAGTCGGCTCCATGCGCAACCGCATCACCGGTCTGCGCAAGAACCTCGTCGCGGCCCTCGTGAAGGCCTGCCCGCAACGGGACTTCTCCTTCATCGAGCGCCAGCGCGGCATGTTCTCCTACCTCGGCGTCAACCCCGACCAGGTGCGCGCCCTGCGCGAGCGCCATCACTGCTACATGATGGAAGACAGCCGCATGAACGTCGCCGGCCTCCGCGGCGACGACATCGACTACTTCGCCAACGCGATCGCCGAAGTGCTGACCACGAAGTGATCTCATCGCCTTGAGGTCCACTCTTTACCTGCAGGTACTGATCGCCATCCTGCTGGGCGTCCTCCTCGGCTATTTCTGGCCGGAGGCCGGTGCGGCGATGGAGCCTCTGGGCTCAGGCTTCATCAAGCTGATCAAGATGACGATCGCCCCGATCATCTTCTGCACCGTCGTGCTCGGCATCGCCGGCATGGAGGACATGAAGGAGGTCGGCAAGACGGGGGGCTTCGCGCTCGTCTACTTCGAGGTCATGAGCACCATCGCGCTCATCCTCGGCCTCATCATCGTCAACGTGATCAAGCCCGGCGCGGGCATGAACGTCGACGTCACCACGCTCGACACGAAATCCATCGAACGCTACACCGCGCCCGGCAGCATGCAGGGAGTCACGGATTTCCTGCTGAACGTAATCCCGAGCAGCGTCATCGACGCCTTCGCGAAGAACGACATCCTGCAGGTGCTGCTGTTCTCCGTGCTGTTCGGCTTCGCATTGCATGCGCTGGACCGCCGCGACCGCATGCTCCATGAGCTCATCGAGCGCTTCTCCCGCGTCATGTTCGGCATCGTCGGCATCATCATGCGCCTCGCGCCGATCGGCGCCTTCGGCGCGATGGCCTTCACCATCGGCAAATACGGCATCGGCACCCTCCTGCAGCTCGGCAAGCTCATGGCGTGCTTCTACGCTACCTGCCTGCTCTTCATCTTCGTGGTGCTCGGCGCCGTCGCCCGGGTACACGGCTTCCGCATCCTCAACTTCATTCGCTACATCAAGGAAGAGCTGTTCATCGTGCTCGGAACGTCCTCGTCCGAGTCCGTGCTGCCGCGAATGATCGCGAAGCTCGAAGCGTTGGGTGTGCAGAAGTCCGTCGTCGGACTCGTGATCCCCACGGGCTATTCGTTCAACCTGGACGGCACGTCGATCTATCTCACGATGGCTGCTGTGTTCATCGCGCAGGCCACCAACACACAGCTCGACCTGGTCCACCAGATCACGTTGCTTCTCGTGCTGCTTCTCACGTCCAAGGGCGCAGCCGGAGTTACGGGTAGCGGCTTCATCGTGCTGGCGGCAACGTTATCGGCGGTGGGGCATGTGCCCGTGGCAGGACTGGCCCTCATCCTGGGCATCGACCGCTTCATGTCGGAGGCGCGTGCCCTGACCAACCTCATTGGCAACGGCGTTGCGACCGTCGTCGTCGGGAAGTGGTGTCGTGCGGTGGATGAGGGCACTCTCAACGCGCAGCTCGATGCCCCTTCAGTGGAACTGAAGCCGGCTTCACCACCCTGAAACACAAACCTTGCGGGGCCTGCGAGGATGCGGATCGTCACCGCTACTCCAGGAGACTGTCATGACCCGCATCGTCCACTACTTTCTAGGCAAGGCCTTCGGGGCGCTGGCTACGGTGCTGGCCCTGATTGGCTCGGCCCGTGCCCAGTACGCGTACTTCTGAATTCCTCGATTACCCGCGCCGCCGCTGGCGCGGGTCTTTTTGGGAGCGCGATTTGTCGAAATCCGCGCGCCGTGACAGCATGTCACGCCGCACGGGTACCTCGATGCACGCGAAAACACGGCCTGCTCGCAAGACCAAACCGAAAACCACCACCGCGTTCCGGAGGCTCCCGCTTGCCAGCCTCCGCGTCTTCGTCGCAGTCGCCGAGCAGCTTTCCTTTACCCGCGCCGCGCAGAACCTGGGCATCACCGCTGGCGCGGTCAGCATGCAGGTGCGCTCGCTCGAGGAGTATCTGCAGGCGCCGCTCTTCCTGCGTCGCGGCCGGGTAGTGCAGCTCACGGCAGAAGGCGCTCGCCTGCTGCCGCGCGTGCGCAACGGTCTCGAGGAGCTCGAGCGGGCAATCGACGAAGCGCGCATCGATCGGCGCAGCGGGCCGCTCATGGTGAGCATGCTCGCTTCGTTCCTGCAGCAGTGGCTGCTCCCGCGGCTGCAGGATTTCAGCACGAAGCACCCGGGCATCGACCTGCGATGCCATACCTCGGCATCGCTCGTGGACTTCCTGCATTCGGACGTTCAGGCCGCCGTGCGCTTCGGCATCGGCGGCTGGCCACAGGTGCACTCCGAGAAGATTCTCGACGAATGGCTCGTGCCCGTGTGCTCGAAAGCCCTGCTGGCGAAGCACGGCATGATTCGCACGCGGGACGATCTCACGCGCATCCCGCTGCTTCATGCCAAGACGGAACCGTGGAAGGTCTGGCCGGACATCACGTTGTCTTCGGATGAATGGGCGCCACGCGGCGCTTCGTTCGACGACTCGGTCACGATCATCCGCGCCGCCGAAGCCGGCCACGGGTATGCGCTCGCGCGCTGGAGCCTCGCGGCTCACGATATTTCCGCGGGGCGCCTGGTCGTGGCCAGCTCGACCATCATTCCCGCGCCGCGCGCGTACTTCTTCGTCTGCCCGCCGGGCTACATCTCGCTCGACAAGATTTCGGCGTTCAGGAACTGGCTGCGCGATCAGGCGCAACGCGCGCCGAAACCTCAGGTCTGATCAGAGGCTGTCGACCACGGCTTTCGCTGCGGATTGAGTCAGGCATGTGCAGATGCCATTCGCTCCACAGTGGAGCACTTCACTGGACCGACACGCCGGCCGCGATGAATCGCGCACCGTAGTGACGGGGGTACTGGCACAGCCGTACGCGACGAACGCCGTCGCGATCAGCGCGATAGCGCGGGGTCTGAAGATTGGAGACATCGCACATGCCCTCGGTTTTGCAGGGTGAACTTAACCGATGACGGATGCGCGATAGAGAAGCGGACGCCGAAAGCATTGTTCGGCGTTCTGGAACAATCAGGCTGCGAGGTCAGGTCCGAAGCTCCCGGGCCAACTGACCCAGTGAACCGATTGGCGCAGAACAGGTACTCGCTCTGCAGACGTAGGCCGTTGTCCCACTGCGCGGCGCTTTGTCCGCCAGCGCGGCGGGCAGATTCGTTACGTCCCGCGTAATGGCGAGCACCACACGGTGTGGGTCATAGAGCTTTGCGAGCTCGCGCTGCCAGCTCTCCATCTCTGACCTGTCGCCTCGCAGAATCACGATCTTCGGAGGACTGAGCACCTCTTCCAGCGCGTTCAGCAGGCTCACGTGCGCGTGCGGATATTTCTCCATGACGAGCCACCCGGCGCGCAGCGTGCGCTCGGCAGCCTCCAGATAGCGCGTTTCGCCCAACAGGTGTCCCATCCGCAAAAGGGCGAAGGCCGCGATGCCGTTACCTGCCGGAATCGCATCCTCGCCGAACGACTTCGTGCGATGAATGAGTGCTTCGTGATCGTCTGAGGTGAAGAAGAGGCCACCCGCCTCGCGATCCTCGAAGTGAGCGAGCACGACATCGAGCAGCTCGCGGGCGAAGGCAAGCTCGTCGTTCCGGAAACGAACCTGCTGCAATTCCAGGATCGCGTCGACGAGGTACACATGGTCATCGAGGTACGCGTTGAGATGCGCGCGGCCGTCCTTGTACGTGGCCAGCAGGCGCCCATCGCGCCACAACGTCTTGCGGATGAAATCCAGCGCGCGCGTGGCCGAGTCCGCGAGATCGGTGCGCCCGAGGGAGCGGGCCGCGATCGCCATGCCTCGAATCGTGAGTGCGTTCCACGACGTGAGGACCTTCTCATCGCGCCCCGGCCACACACGGCGGTTGCGTATAGCCAGCAGCTTCTTGCGCGCAGAATCGAGCAGCTCCATGGCTTGCGGAATCTCCACGCCCACTGCGCCCGCAACCTGCTCGGTGAGCTTGTAGACATGCAGATGCCACTTGCCCTCGAAGTTCGGTTGGCGATCGAGCCCAAAGCGCGGCGCGAGCACTGCGTACTCCTGCGGCGTCAGCGCAGCACGGACTTCGTCGGGAGTCCAGACGTAGAACTTGCCCTCGTGCCCTTCAGAATCCGCATCCAGGCTCGAGTAATAGCCGCCCTCCGGTGACTGCATGTCGCGTATCACCCAGTCCGCAGTCTCGGACGCGAAGCGCGCATAGAACGGATCGCCGGTTGCAACAGCCGTTTCCGCGTACACCGCGAGCAGCGCGCCGTTGTCGTACAGCATTTTCTCGAAGTGCGGGATCATCCAGTGCCCATCGACGGAGTACCGGCAGAAGCCGCCGCCCAGCTGATCGTAGAGACCGCCTTCCGCCATGCGCTTCAAAGTGAGCGTCGCCATGTACATGGCCTGCAGGTCCGGCTCCTTCTGCCCGGCCGTTGCGTACCAGTCGCGCAGCACTCGCTCGAGCGTCTTCGGATGCGGAAACTTCGGCGCGCCGCCGAAGCCGCCATAGTTACTGTCGAACTGCTGGCCCAAGCTCGCGCGCGCAGCTCGTAGCGGCTCCGCATTGAACTTCAGGTCGCCCGCCGGGGGTGGCGGCGTTAGGTCGTCGAGCGCGCGCACCAACGCATCGCTTTGCTGACGCAGATCGTCCAGGTGTTCGTGGTAGTACTCCGACACACGCTTCAGCAGGTCCCCGAACGCCGGCATGCCATGGCGAGTTTCCTTCGGAAAATACGTGCCGCCGAAGAAGGGGCGCTGATCCTCGTGCGTCAGGAACATGGTGAGGGGCCACCCACCGCTGCGCTGGGTGAGCAGCTGCTGCGCGACCTGGTAGATGCGGTCGATATCCGGCCGTTCCTCCCGATCCACCTTGATGTTCACGAACAGCTCGTTCATGAGCACCGCGGTCGCGTCATCCTCGAAGGACTCGTGCGCCATCACGTGGCACCAGTGGCAGGCCGAGTAGCCCACGGATAACAGGATGGGCTTGCGCTCCGTCCTGGCACGTTCCAGCGCTTCCGGCCCCCACGGATACCAGTCCACGGGGTTCTGCGCATGCTGCTGAAGATAGGGGCTCGTTTCGCGGGCCAACCGGTTCATGGTGTCGGAGGGGGATCGAGTAGAATTGGCCGCTCACTATAGCGGTGCCGGATGTCCAACGCAGTCCCCGTTCTCAAGCTGAAGCGCGGCGAAGATCGCCGCATCCGTGGCGGCCATCCCTGGGTGTTCAGCAACGAGATCGACAACGACGCCACGCCGCTCGCGAAAATCGAGCCTGGCGCCACCGTGCGCATCCACTCCGACCGCGACCAGTTCCTCGGCCACGCGTACGTGAATCCGCACGCGCTCATCTGCGCGCGCATCGTGGGGCGGGATGCGGAGCAGGTGCTGGATCGCTCGCTCATCGTGCATCGGCTGAACGTCGCGCTGGCATTGCGCGAACGGCTGTCGCGCGAGCCGTACTACCGCCTGGTCTTCGGCGAATCGGACGGACTGCCGGGCCTGGTTCTGGATCGCTACGGCGACATCCTCGTCGGGCAGATCGCCACGCGCGGCATGGAAGCGCTGAAGAAGGATGTCGAGGACGCAGTCAGCTCCGTGCTTTCGCCCAAGGGGCTCTACTGGAAAAACGACTCCGGCGCCCGCGATCTCGAGCAACTCGAGCCCACGGCTGAAGTGGCCTTCGGCGCCGTGCCGGACGAGGTCGAGGTGATGGAAGCGGGGCTCAGGTTCGTCGCGCCGCTCCGTTCAGGCCAGAAAACAGGCTGGTTTTACGATCAGACGGCGAATCGCGCGCGCCTCGCGCACTACCTGTGGGCCGGCGCTCGAGTGCTCGACGTGTGCAGCTATGCGGGCGCGTGGGCCATCACGGCGCTCGCACATGGCGCGCACTCCGCAACGTGCATCGATTCGTCGGCGCCGGCTTTGTCCTACGTTGAACGCAATGCCGCTGCCAATGGCATGAAGGTGAAAGCGCTGCAGGCGGATGCCTTCGATGCACTGAAGAATCTGCAGGAACAGGGCGAGCGATACGATGTCGTGATCCTCGACCCGCCGGCCTTCATCAAGCGCAAGAAGGACATTCCGCAAGGGCAGGCCGCCTACCGCAAGCTCAACCAGCTCGCGCTCAACCTGATCGACCGCGACGGGCTCCTCGTCTCCTGCTCGTGCTCCTATCACCTCTCGCCGGACGACCTGGCGGCAGCGATCCAGGGCGCGGCCCGCCACACCGGGCGCTTCGTCCAGATCCTGGAGGCCGCGGGCCAGTCGCCGGACCATCCGGTGCACCCGGCCATCCCGGAAACCCGTTACCTGAAGGCCTTTTTCTGCCGCGCCCTGCGCGATCAGGGCACCTGAACGTCCGCAGCCGACTCGCGCGCGACTACTTCCGTTAAACTTCGCCCCCCATGCTCCAGTATCCCGGCTTCAATCCGATTGCCTTCGAGGTCGGCCCGGTGTCCGCGTTCGGCCGCGAGATCGGGCCGTTGAAGGTGCACTGGTACGGGATCATGTACCTGCTCGGATTCGCGGCGGCGTGGCTGCTCGCGCGCTCGCGGGCGAAGAAACCGGGCAGCACCTGGAAGGCGGGGGACGTCGACGACCTGGTCTTCTATTGCATGCTCGGCGTGATCTTCGGGGGCCGCATCGGTTACGTGCTGTTCTACGGCCTGTCGTTCTGGGCCAAGGATCCGTGGTACCCGCTGAAGATCGCCGAGGGCGGCATGTCCTTCCACGGCGGCATGCTGGGCGTGATCGTTGCGATGGCCATCTACGCGTGGCGACACAAGCGTGCCCCGGGCGACGTCTTCGATTTCACCGTGCCATTGCCGGCGCTCGGCCTGTTCTTCGGCCGCATCGGCAACTTCATCAACGGCGAGCTCTGGGGCAAGACGACGGACGTCCCCTGGGGTTTTCTCGTGAACGGCGAAGTGCGCCACGCTTCGCAGCTCTACGAAGCCTTCTTCGAGGGACTGGTGTTGTTCGCCATCATCTGGTGGTTCACCTCGAAACCCCGGCCGCGGTATGCGCCCTCGGGACTGTTCCTGATCATTTACGGCCTCGTGCGCTTCTGCATCGAGTTCGTGCGCGTGCCGGACGAGCAGTTGAGTTACCTCGCCGGCGGCTGGTTCACCATGGGCATGGCGCTGTCGCTGCCGATGATCATCGTGGGCATCTGGCTTCTCGTTTACGCATATCGGCGCGGAGTTCCCTCCGGCAATCTTGCCGTCGCTCAATGAAGGCGTATCTCGAACTGATGCGCCAGGTACGTACCACTGGCGCACGCAAAGCTGACCGCACTGGCACGGGCACGCTGTCGCTGTTCGGCTGCCAGATGCGCTTCGATCTCGCGCAGGGTTTTCCGCTCGTCACCACCAAGAAGATCCATGTGCGCTCGATCATCTGCGAGCTGCTGTGGTTCCTGCGCGGAGACACGAACGTCGCCTGGCTGCGCGATCACGGCGTGACCATCTGGGATGAGTGGGCGGATGAGAAGGGCGAGCTCGGGCCGGTGTACGGCAAGCAGTGGCGCGCGTGGCTCGCGCCGGACGGCCGGACCATCGATCAGATTCGCGAGGCGGTGCACCTGCTGCGCAAGAACCCCGACTCCCGCCGCATCATCGTGAGCGCGTGGAACGTGGGCGAGCTGGACCAGATGAAGCTCATGCCGTGCCACGCGTTCTTCCAGTTCTACGTTGCCAACGGCCGGTTGTCCTGCCAGCTTTATCAGCGCAGCGCTGACATCTTTCTCGGCGTGCCATTCAACATTGCGAGCTACGCGTTGCTCACACACATGATGGCCCAGCAGTGCGACCTCACGCCGGGCGAGCTCGTGTGGACGGGCGGCGACTGCCATCTGTACCTGAATCACCTGGAACAGGCGGACGAGCAGCTGCGACGCGCGCCGCTCCCGCTGCCGCACCTCCAGCTCAAGCGGCGGCCCGCAAGCATTTTCGACTACCAGTACGAGGACTTCGAGATCGTGAATTACCAGTTTCATCCCGCCATCAAGGCGCCCGTGGCGGTCTGACCATGTCCAAATCCACGACGTCTGCCGGCCAGAAGCCGAACCGGTCGGAGCCGAATGAGTTCTACGAGGTGCGCAAGTCAGGTGTGCACGGTTATGGCGGCTTTGCGAAGAAGGACCTGAAGAAAGGCACGCGCATCACCGAGTACCTCGGCGATCGCATCTCGCACAAGGAAGCGGACCAGCGCTACGAAGATCACGACGAGAGCGACAACCACACGTTCCTGTTCATCGTCGACAAGCGCACCGTGATCGATGCCGGCGTCGGCGGCAACAACGCGCGCTTCATCAATCACCAGTGCGATCCGAACTGCGAGTCCACCATCGAGAAGGGGCACGTCTGGATCGAGACCATCCGTGACGTGAAGGCCGGCGAGGAGCTCGGTTACGACTACCAGATCGGCCGCGAGAAAGACGATCCGGAGAACGTCGACGAGATCTACGCGTGCCGCTGCGGTTCGCCGAAATGCCGCGGCACCATGCTGTGGCCGGCGAAGCGGCCGGAGCCCCGCAAGATGAAAGCGCGCAAGAAGAAAAAAGTGGCTCGCAAAGCGAGCCGCCGCACGAGGTCCGCCAAGAAGAAATGAGCGCAAGTCGGCGCGTCACCGCTGCGGGCGTCGTTGGCGCGACCGGAATCGTCTACGGCGACATCGGGACCAGCCCGCTGTACGCGCTGGAAGAGTCGCTGAAAGCGGCAGGCACGCCGGACACGTGGGCCGTGCTGGGCGTGCTATCGCTCATCTTCTGGTCGCTCGCAGTGTCCGTCACGCTGAAGTACGTCGTGATCATGATGCGTGCGGACAATGAGGGCGAGGGCGGCATCCTTGCGCTGCTTGCCCTTGCGCAGCGCTATCTCAACGAAGTCGGCCTTGGCGCGAAGCTGCTGATCGGGTGCGCGCTCGCAGGCACGGCGCTGTTCTTTTGTGATGCGCTGATCACGCCTGCGATCTCCGTGCTGAGTGCTGTCGAGGGATTGGAGGTCTTGCAGTCGGACCTGGATCGCGCGGTCATTCCGGTGACGCTGCTGGTGCTGGCAGTGCTGTTTCTCGTTCAGCGACGCGGTGTGCATCAGATCGGCAAGCTCTTCGGGCCGATCATGGTGTTGTGGTTTCTCGCGATCGGCGTGTCCGGGCTGGTCTGGATCATTCGCGAACCGCAGGTGCTTGCGGCCCTCAATCCCGTGTATGGCTTCGAGCTGCTCATTCAGCGACCGGCGATGTCGCTCGCGATCATCGGCGCCGTGTTTCTGGCGCTGACGGGTGGCGAGGCGTTGTACGCGGACATGGGGCACTTCGGCAAAGGGCCGGTGCGAGTCGCGTGGTTTGCGCTCGTGTGGCCAGCGTTGCTGTTGAATTACTACGGGCAGGGCGCGCTGCATCTCGCCGTGGGCGGCGAAGTGCACCATCCGCTGTATGAGATGGTGCCTGAGCAATTCCGCGTGCTCATGGTCGTGCTGGCGACTGCGGCAACGGTGATCGCGTCGCAAGCTGTGATCTCCGGTGCGTTCTCGGTGGCGCGTCAGGCCGTGCAGCTCGACATGTTGCCACGCCTGCGAGTTCTGCAGACTTCGGCGCAGGAGCAGGGACAGATTTACGTTCCCGCCGTCAACTTTCTGCTGTTCATTGCCGTCGTCGCGTTCGTGATCGGCTTCGGCTCTTCGAGCGCACTCTCGTCTGCATACGGCGCGGCAGTGATTGGCACGATGATCGTCACGACAATCCTCGGCGCGTACGTGGCATTCAGGCAGTGGAGCTGGAACCGGCCGCTGATCGTCCTGCTTTTCGCGCTGATGCTTGCCGCCGACCTGACGTTCCTCGCTGGAAATATTACGAAGATTCCCGATGGCGGCTGGATCCCACTCGTGCTCGCGGCCCTGCTTTTCACGCTCTTCTGGACGTGGCGCAACGGGCGGTCGATCCTGCGCTCGGCGCTGGCACAGCTCGCCGTCCCGCTCGCGAAGCTCGAAACGCTGATCGATGGCGTGCCGCGCGTTCCCGGCACGGGCGTGTATCTCGCCAGCGATCCGGACGTGGTGCCCTCGGCCATCATTCGTAATCTCGAGCACAATCACGTTCTGCACGAGCGCGTGATCATTCTCAACATGGACTTCGTGCGTACACCTCGTCGCGACCCTGTCCATCGGGTATCGATCGAGCAGATCCTGCAGGAGGTGTACAAAGTGACGGCGCACTTCGGGTTCATGGAAACGCCGGACATCGGCGAAGCCTTGCGCGCGGCGCGCGCTCGCGGTCTGCGCGTGTTCGCTGAAGATTGCTCGTTCCTTCTCGGGCAGCACGTGGTCGTGCCACGGCCGATTCCCGGCTGGCGCGGCTTGCAGCGGCGCCTGTTCGCGCGAATGCAGAGGCGCAGCGCGCAGGCAGCGGAGTTCTTCCGCATGCCAGGGCGCGGTGTCGTCATCCTGACCACCACCGTGGAGGTGTGAGTCGTGAAGCCGCTGGTGTCGCAGATCGTCGCGATGGCGCGGGATGGAGTGATTGGCCGCGACAATGCGATGCCCTGGCATCTGCCGGATGATCTGAAGCGCTTCAAATCACTGACGATGGGCAAACCCATGCTGATGGGACGCAAGACGTTCGACTCAATCGGCAAGCCGCTGCCGGGCCGCACGAGTGTCGTCATGACGCGCGATCCGGCATGGCAGGCGCCACCGGGCGTGATCGTCGTGCGTTCGCTCGATGAGGCGTTCCGGAAAGTGGGCTCGGTGCCGGAGCTTGCCGTGATCGGCGGTGCAGAAATTTTTCGGCTAACCCTGCCCATTACGGACCGCATTCATCTCACGCGCATCCATGCAAACATTCCGGGTGACATCGTCTTTCCGCCACTCGACGTTTCGGAATGGCGTGAGACGGAGCGCGTCGAGCATCCCGTGGACACGCGACATGCTCACACGATGACTTTCTCGACCCTCGAGCGTCGCCCGCGCGCGACGTGAGCGGCGGCAACAGTTCGTCACAGGTCGTGCAACGACCGTTTCATTATGTCCGTTAGTGGAGACAACTTGCTGAAGAGCGTGTCCGCCACGCTATAGAATGCGCGTCTTTCGAGTTGAAGGAGCGCAAGGACAATGCGGGCATTTCGTGGGATCGCCGCGGCGGCAGGCGTCGCGAGTCTGTTGGTGAGTTTCTCGAGCCACGCTGCGGACCAGGGCATCTATGCCGGCCTGTCGGTTGGCCAGGTGCAGACCGATTTTTCGTCCGATATCGATGGCCTGTTCGACGGCAAGGACAGCGCATTCAAGCTGATGGGCGGCTATCGCATGCTCGACTGGTTCGGCGTCGAGGTGAGCTATGTCGATCTCGGTGAGATCACGCAGCGGGGCAACGTTCCCGGCCTGACGCAATTCCGGCTCGAAGAGTCCGGATTCAACGTGTTCGGCATGTTCTACTACGACATCGCGATGGTGGACCTGTTTGCCAAGGGCGGCATCATGCAGTCGCAGGTGCACCTCACGGCGAGTTCGTCCGGTCCGTTCCCGTTCCCGTTCCGCATCGATGAGTCGGACAACAGCACGGATTTCGCGTGGGGTGTCGGCGCGCAGGCACGCTTCGGGAGTCTCGGCGTGCGGCTGGAGTATGAGCACTTCGAGCTCGATGCGGGCTCCGGGTTCGATTCGCCCGACATGATCTCGCTCGGAGCGACCTGGACGTTCTTTTAGGAAATGACGGGAAGGCGCTGCTCGATCAACGAGCGCGCCTTCTCGTAGTCGACGACGCCGAACGCCGGCGTCGCGCTGTCGAGCTCCGCGAGGATTTCGGCCTGCACGTTGCCGCGACGGAGCGCGTCTGCGTACGGGATTTCGGGGTGAAACATCACCATCGAGTACCGCGGGATGAAGCGGTCCGGGAAGCGGCGTTCGAGCTCCACCGACAGGGTCTTGTAGCGCTCGAAGCGCGGGTCGCGCACGGTGTCGCGCATCTCCACGTAGTTTTCCAGCGCCATCTGCGCGATGGCTCGTGCGTTCGGGCGCCGCGTGCTGTCGAAAGCCTCGAACAGCGGCTCCCATGACTCGTGCTGGTCGAGGAGGGTGTCGAACGTCGTGCAGTCCTCGAATGCGGCGTTCATGCCCTGGCCGTGGAAGGGCACGATGGCGTGGGCGGCGTCGCCCAGCAGAAGGACTTTGTCGCCGACGTACCAGGGGGACGTGCGCACCGTGCCGAGCTGTCCTTGCGGGTGCTCGAAGAATTCCGTCAGAAGATTCGGGATCAGCGGCACGGCATCCGGGAATTCGCGCGCGAAGAAATCGCTCACGGCATCCTTCGTTTTGAGGGATGCGAAGCCTGGGTCGCCTGTTTTGGAGAGGAACAGTGTCGCGGTAAAGCTGTTGTCCGTGTTCGGCAGGGCGATGAGCATGAATCCACCGCGCGGCCAGACATGCAGAGCGTTTACTTCGAGCGCTGGCACGAAGGCGAGAGGCGGCAGCGTGAGCTCCTTGTAGTCGTGGTCGAGCAGTTCTTCGCGGGCTTTCAGGAAGCCGTCTGCGGCGAGGCTGGTGCGCAGGATCGAGCCGCCGCCGTCTGTGCCGATGGTTGGGGTGAGCTCGACGTCGTAGTCGTCGCCGTTTTCGTCGCGGAAACGGAGGACGTTTTCGCTGGCGTCGGCGCCGATGCAGGTTTGGCCGAAGTTGAGTGTGACGTTGGGGTAGCGGGCGGCCGCTTCCACCAATAGTCTCGTCAGCGCGGCGCGGCCTACGGAGTGGATGACTTCGCCTGGTTTCCAGCCGTAGGGCTGCAGTTTCGGGTCGCCGGTGCGTTCATGGATCATGCGGCCGCGCATTTCGATCAGCAGCGGCTTCACCAGGTCCATTACACCGGCTTGTTCGAGGGCGCGTATGCCGCGGGCGGCCAGTGCGAGGTTGATTGAGCGGCCGCGTTCCGCTTGGGATTTTCTCGGGTCGGGACGCTTGTCGTACAGAGAAACGTCGAAGCCGCGCTTTGCAAGCAGCACGGCGAGCAACGAGCCTGCCATTCCTGCGCCGACGATGTTGATGGGTTGGGCGCGCATGTCAAGAAGCGTGCTTCAACCGAAGTCGTTGCCGCGGAGGAGCTGCGCGTTCACTCGTTTCGATCGCGCCGCGCGCGGCAAAATGCGCCCACCTCTGGCGCGGTGCGTTCACTGTACTTCCTTTAGCGCCTGGGTCAGACGCTCGGTGAAGGCGAACACGTCTTCGAAGGAGTTGTACAGCGGTACGGGCGCGGCGCGGATTACGTCGGGGTCGCGCCAGTCGCAGGCGACGCCGTGCGCGCCGAGCCAGGCGAAGACTTTTGCGCCCCGGCCTGGCCCGACGATGCGAAAGGAAAGCTGCGCACCACGCGCCGCGGCGTCGCGGGGAGAGATCAGCTTCACGTCGGACCCCAGGCGATCCAGCAGGAATTCGAAGTAGGCCGTCAGCTCGATCGACTTCGCACGCAACCGCTCCAACCCCGCCTCCTGAAAAATCGCGAGCGACGCGATCAGCGGCGCGGCGGCAAGCACAGGCGGATTACTCACGGCCCATCCCGCCGCACCGGCTGCCGCGCGAAACCCCGGCTTCATTTCGAACCGCGTGCTCGCTTCGTGGCCCCACCATCCCGCAAGCCGCGGCCACGTATTCGCATGCCGCTCGTGAACGAAAGCCCCACCAATCGCCCCCGGCCCTGCGTTCAAATACTTGTAACCACACCAGACAGCGAAATCGACATCGTCATCGTGCAGGCTCAGTGGGACATTTCCGACAGAGTGCGCGAGATCGAGTCCAATCAGACATCCCGCTTCGCGAGCCGCGCGAGTGAGCCGGGCGATATCGAACGACTGCCCCGTCCGGAACTGCACCCCCGGCCACCACAGCAACGCAATCTCGCCACCGGATGTCGCGAGCAGCGCTTCAACAGCCGACGCCGGCACCAGATCCTCGCTCTCCGCCGGTGCAAGCTCGATCAGCTCGGTACGCGGGTCCAGCCCATGCCACGCAATCTGCGAGGCAACTGCATGCCGGTCCGAAGAAAACGCGCCCGCTTCAATGACGATCTTCCTGCGCGTGCCAGCAGGCTTGTAAAAGCTCGCCAGCATCATGTGGATGTTCACGGTGAGCGAGTTCATGGCGATGACTTCGCTCGCCTGCGCGCCCGTCAGCGCCTGCAGTCCCGCCGTGAGATTCTCGTGATACGGAATCCACGGCCGCTGCGCCGATTCGTGACCCAGCACGCCGAGCTTCGCCCACTCATCCAGCTCTTCGTTCACCACGCCGCGCGCCGCCAGCGGCAGCAACCCGAGCGAATGCCCGGCGAGATACACGAGCTCGGTACCGTTCGCATCCCGAGGCATGGCAAACCGCGAGCGAAACGCACGCAGCGGATCCGCTTGATCCGCGCGCCGCGCAAACTCCAGCGACGGCTCGAATTTCATGGCATCTCGATGAGGCCGCGCGTCACTTCGGCCTTTCCATCACAGCACCGCACCGCTTGCAGGTTCGGTGATCTGCGCTGGCATAGAAGCGCTCGAAGATCTCCCCGAGCTTCTCGATATCGGTCATGGGGAGGAATTCTTCGTACAGCAAATTACTGCATCTTTCGCAGTACCACTGGAAGCCGTCCAGCTCGCCCGGCCGGCGCTCGCGTTCCACCACCAGACCGATCGAGTTCGCGACGCGCTGCGGAGAATGCGGGACACGCGGCGGTAACAGCAGAACGTCGCCCTCGCGAATCGGAACGTCGACCGCGCGACCGTCCTGGATGGTCTTCAATACGATGTCGCCTTCGAGCTGGTAGAAAAACTCTTCGGCCGGATCGACGTGATAGTCCTTGCGTGCGTTCGGACCCCCGACCACCATGATGATGAACTCGCTGTCGCGAAAAACGCGCTTGTTGCCGACCGGCGGCTTTAACACATGTCGGTTTTCGTCGATCCAGCGGCGCAAGTTGAAGGCGCGGAGCGGGTCCATACGGTGTGTCCTGTGCGCGATTCGCGTATGGTACGCACTAATCCGTCCGGAGGAGACTCACCACGATGAAAGCCCGGCAAGTCCTCTTGGCAGGGGTGTGTCTCCTCGCGCTGGCCGCTTGCGGGCACATGCCCTGGAGCAAGAAGGCACCGGCGAGCCCCAAGGCGGTCAACGAGCTCGTCGAGCTCGCCGGGGACGGGGTCCCGACCAACGCATTTCCGCAATATTGGAAGCGCAATACGCTCGTCGTGGACCTGCTGACGGCCGCATCCAGCGGGGGCCAGCTCACGCTCAAACCGAAGGACGGAGCGAAATGGCCCGCGCGTATCGCGTTCCGGGTGATGCCAGGATCGGTGGGCCTTCTCGAGGTGCAGGCCGACCAGCGCCTGCTGATGCCCGTTGCGCGGGAAGGCGCCCAGCCCGTGGATCTGGAGCTGGTGCCGGGCGTCTACAGCGCGAAAACCCCGCAGATTACGGTCAAGTGGGAAGCGCTCAAGCCACCGCCGTCTGAGAGTTAGTCGTCCGGCTCGAGATAGCCCGCGCAAGGCGTGGCGACCGGCCGGGCATCCGGCGAATCCAGGTCGAATGCAGTAAGCGAGCCGCCCCACACGCAACCCGTGTCGAGTCCCAGCACGTCATGCGTGCGCACCAGGCCTCGCGCGGACCAGTGCCCGAAGATCACGCGCACGTTGCGGCTCTGGCGGTTGTCGTGCTCGAACCAGGGTCGCCACGGCGGCCGCACGTCCTCGCCGGACCCCTTCATCTTCAGCTCGATGCGACCTTCACGCGTACAGATACGCATGCGCGTGAACACGTTGATCGCCACACGCAGGCGCTCCGCCGGCTTCAGGTCATCGCTCCAGCGATCCGGCTGATCGCCATACATGTTGTCGAAGAGATTGCGCGCGTCCTTCGCCAGCGCCATCTCCACTTCGTGCGAGAGCTCGACTGCCGTGCTGGCATTCCATTGTGGGATGAGCCCGGCATGCACCAGCAGATCGCCATGGCTGGCATCGAAGTGCACCAGCGGTAACGCGAGCAGCCAGTCGAGCAGCACGTCACGATCTCTGGCGGTGAAAATCTCGTCGAGCGTGTCGGCGGATTTGACCTTGCGCTTCGTGCCGAAGGCGAGTGCGAGCAGATGCAGGTCGTGATTGCCGAGCACGCAGATGGCGTTGTCGCCCATCGCGCGCACATGGCGCAGCACTTCGAGGGACTTCGGGCCGCGGTTGACGAGATCGCCCGTGAACCAGATCTGGTCCCGGTCGGGCTTGAAGCCGATCTGTTCGATGAGCTGAACGAGCTCGTCGTGGCAGCCCTGGATATCGCCGATGGCGAAGCGTGTCATCAGGTCGCCGAACGGGTCAGGGGCTTATTGCACGATGCCCGGCATCGCGAGACGGAACGGCGCGATGGGGGCATCGAAGCGCTCGCCATCGTCCGCAACCATCTGGTAGCTGCCCTGCATGGCGCCGACCGGCGTCTCGATCATGGCGCCGCTGGAGTAGCGGAAGCCCTGCCCGGGTTTCAGGTGCGGCTGCTCGCCCACCACGCCATCCCCGCGCACTTCCTGCACCTTGCCGTTCGCATCCGTGATGATCCAGTGGCGCGTGAGGAGCTTCGCGGGCACGAGGCCTTCGTTGCGCAGGGTGATGGTGTACGAGAACACGAACTTGCGTTCGCGCGGATCCGACTGTTCCTCGAGATAGCTGGTCTCGACGTCCACGCGGATCTTGTACGGCTCCACCGCTTCGGGGAGGTTCAGCAGATTCTTTGTCGTTGGCGTTTCCACGGTCGCTCGATTCTAACCAACGCGCTAACGATGAGCATTCCCGACACGCACCGCGAGCACGTCGCACGGTGCGGCGTGCAGCACCGTGTCTTCAGTGAGATTCACCAGAATGGACAGGCCGTGACGCTCGCGGACGCCCAGCACGATGAGGTCCACGTGGCGCTCGCGCGCGATGCGCACGATTTCCGACTTAACATTGCCCGCCTCGACGTGGCAGGGCGCGCTCGCGAAGCCGAGCTCCAGGGCCATGGCGCGCAGGCGGTCCGCTGCGCGCTTCAGCAGCTCGTCTTCGATCTGGACCGCGGGCATCAGTGTTTCGCCCATGGGTTCCACGGGCACGAATTCGACTACGTGAAGCAGCTCCACCTGCGCGCCCACCGCCGCTGCAATGGCTTGGGCGCGCCGCCCGACGGCAATGCTGTACTCCTGCAGATCGACCACCAGCAGAATGCGTTGATAAGCCGCCATGACTGCGCTCCGATCCGAGCCCCCTCAACCGGAAGGTTAGCTTACGCCAATGCCTGTGCAAGGCGGTTGAACGCTTCGGGTGCAACGGTTTCAGGGCGGGCATTGGGATCGACGTTGCACGATTCGATCTGGGCGGGGGTGACCACGCCCTTGAGCGCGTTCCGCAACGTCTTGCGCCGGTGCGAGAACGCGGACGCGACCACGGCAGCGAAGTGCGGGCTGACGGCGAATGCGGGCTGCGGTCTGACCGTCAGGCGCACGATGGCGGACCAGACTTTGGGTGGCGGCTGGAACGCGCCAGGGCCCACGTCGAACAGGGATTCGGCCTGCAGCCAGGGAGACAGCATCACCGTCAGCCGGCCGTAGTCGCCGTTGCCGGGCTGCGCGGCGATCCGGTTCACCAATTCCCGCTGCAGCATCACGTGCATGTCCTCGATGGCTTGGACGTGCTTCAGGATGTGAAACAGCAAAGGCGTGGAGATGTTGTAGGGCAGGTTGCCGACGATGCGGAGCTTGTCGCCACGTGTTCTGCCGAGCGCCGTGAAATCGAAGTCCAGTGCGTCGGCTTCGTGAACGGCGAAACGCGGTTCGGCGGCAAATTCCTCGCGCAGCAGGGGCACGAGGTCGCGATCGATCTCGATCGCATCGAGCGAGCGGCTGCCGGATTCGAGCAGCACGCGTGTGAGCGCACCACGGCCGGGGCCGATTTCGACGAGCGCATCGTTGGGCCGCGGATCCACTGCGTGGGCAATGCGGTCCAGCACAGCGGGGTCGTGCAGGAAGTGCTGGCCGAAGCGTTTGCGCGCCTTCATGGCGTTAGCGCTTCTGCTGAGACGTGCGGGTGATGGCGAGTGCGAGGTTGATGGCTGCCATGAGGCTGCTCGCGTCGGCGCGGCCGGTGCCGGCAAGGTCGAGCGCGGTGCCGTGGTCCACTGACGTGCGCAGGATGGGCAGCCCGAGCGTGATGTTGACCGCACGATCGAAGCCAGCGTGCTTGATCACCGGCAATCCCTGGTCGTGATACATCGCGAGCACGGCGTCGCATTCGGCGAGTTTCGCAGGGACGAAGGCCGTGTCGGCTGGCACCGGGCCGGTGACGTTCAAGCCACGCTCGCGCATGCGTGCGATGGCGGGTGCGATGGTGCGGATTTCTTCGTCGCCCAGGTAGCCGCTTTCGCCTGCGTGGGGGTTCAAGCCGCAGACCGTGATTCTCGGTGCGCGGATGTCCCACCACTTCTGCAAATCGGCATTCAGGATCTCCAGGGTTTGGCACAGACCTTCGATGGTGATCGCTGCGCTCACGTCCTTGAGTGGCAGATGCGTCGTCGCCAGGGCGACGCGCAGGTCGTTGGTGGCTAGCATCATCACTGGCAGTAGCGCGTTAGTGCGTTGGGCCAGGTATTCGGTGTGGCCTACGAACGGGATGCCTGCGTCGTTGATGATGCCTTTGTGGACGGGGGCTGTGACGATGGCGTCGAGCTCGCCTTTGACTGCGCCGTCGATTGCGCGATCGATGAGTGTCAGCACGTAACGCGAATTCGCGGCGTCGAGTTTGCCAGCGATGCTGGGTTTAGCGAGCGGATGGTGGCTTACGACCAATGTGCCCGGTATGTGTGCCGCGCGCGCTTTCGGATCGTAGTCGCGTAACGTAACTGCAAGCTTCAGCTGCTTCGCCCGCTCGCGCAGGAGCTCGCGATCGCCGAGACAGATCAGCTCGCATGCCGCGGGCTGGAAAGCGACAGCAAGGCAAAGGTCGGGACCAATGCCCGCAGGTTCGCCAGAAGTCAGCGCGATTCGAGGAAGGGTCATGCCCTCAGAGTTTGTACTCAACGTAGGCGTCGTCGCGGAGGCGGCGCATCCAGAGCTCGGTCTCTTCGTCGGCATGGCTGGCGCGAATGGCTTCGGCGGCGCGGCGGCGTTTGAGCTCGTCAGTGTTGTCGAACTGACGGCGGCCGAGAACCTGAACGATGTGCCAGCCGTACTGCGTGTGGAAGGGCTCGCTGATCTCGTTCTCTTTGAGAGAAGTAAGCTCTTTCTCGAACTCCGGCACGAAGGTCCCGGGATTCGACCAGCCGAGATCGCCGCCTTCGGCAGCTGAACCGGGATCCTCGGACGATGTCTGGGCAAGCCCGGCAAAGTCCTCACCCTTCTCGATGCGCTCGCGAATCGCGACGAGCTTCTGCCGCACGGTGGCATCGTCCTGCAGCTCATTCGGCTTCATCAGGATGTGCCGTGCGTGCACCTGCTCCACGATCACCTGCTGATTCGTGCCGCGCACTTCGTTCAGGCGAACCAGGTGATACCCCGTGGGCGTGCGCAGCGGCTCGCTCACTTCGCCCGGCTTCAGCCGCGCAATCACGTCATTCAGGAACGTGGGCAACTCCGATCCCTTGCGCCAGCCGAGCGCGCCGCCATCCAGCGCCGTCTGGCTGTTCGAATACGCCAGGGCCAGCTTGCCGAAATCCTCGCCTTCCTTCGCCCGCTTGTAGACCTCCTCCGCGCGCTTGTCCGCGCTCGAAAGCTGGTCCGGCGTGGCCGACTGAGGCACGGCAATCAGGATGTGCGAAACGTTGTACTCACCGGACTGCTCCGGCGCGTTCTTCTGCTTCTCCAGGTACTGATCGATCTCACGCGGCGTCACGGAGATGCGCTGGATCACGTCGCGCTGACGAAGCAGCGTCAGCGTCAGCTCCTTGCGCATTGCATCCCGATACGCGGCGTAGTCGATGCCCTGCGCGGCGAGCGCTTCCGGCAACTGCGAAAGCGAGATGTTGTTGCGCTGGGCGACTTCCTGCATGGCACCGTTCAGCGCTTCGTCCGGCACCTTGAGGTTGGCGCGGTCCGCGCGCTGCATCTGGATTTCCTGCAACACCAGGCGCTCGAGGACCTGCTGGCGGAGCACGTTGTCCGGCGGCAGGTCCAGCTTCTGCTGGCGCAGACGCTCCGTGATCAGGATGACCTGCTCGTCGAGCTCGCTCTGGAGCACGACGCCTTCATTGACGACCGCCGCCACCCGGTCGAGAAGGTCCCCGGTCGTGGTGAGCTCGCGGGTCTGCGCATGCGCGCCCGAGGAGGCGAGGAGTGTCAGAACGAGCGCCGGCAGGAGCGCCGGAAAAGTCCGCTGCATGAATCGAATTCCTATTTTAATCAAGGCCTTGTATCCGGACGCTCGTATCCCCGAATGGCGCCGGCGAGGAAAGCATCCGCCGCCGATCCGACACTGGCAAGTCCGGTGAGTTCCAGTTGCAGGTAGATGCCCGAGTCCTGCTCGCCGGTGCGGCTGCTGACGAATTTGCGGCCCAGAACGCGCAGCCGCCAGCAGCACGCGCTGTATTCGAGCCCGGCAAACTGCTCGAGCGCCCGCTTGTCCTGGAATGAGTAGACGTAGCGCGCATACGCGCCCCACTGCCGGCTCACCGGCCAGGCCGTAGAAACCTCCGCCTGTTCCAGATTGCCGCGCTGGAAGCGATACCCGAGGTTCACGACGTGGTCCGGCTCCGGCTTGTACTGGAGGTTCGCCTGCGCGCGTTCGCTCTGGGATTCCTCGGGATTCCACTGAATACCGAAATCGACGTTCCAGTTCTTGTAGGCCGTCACCGCGAGCTCTGCCACGAAATCGGAGCTGGCCCGATCCCGGATCGGCTCATCGGGCAGGCGCACTTGCGGGGCCGAGAAGTAGAAGATCTGGCCGACGGTGCCCGCGAGAAACTGGGTGCCGGATTTCGTATCGAAGAGGCGGGTCGTCACGCCCACGCTCACCTGGTTCGCATCGCTCACGCGATCCGCACCGACGTAACGGTTCGTGCGGAAGAGCTGTACCAGATTGAGATCGGGAAGCCCCGTGTCGAACAGCGGCAGCGCATCCTGGGAACGGAACGGCACGCGCAGATAGAGAAGCCGCGGCTCGAGCGTCTGCCGCCGCTGGCCGCGCGAACCGGAATCCCGTTCGAACATCATGCCGGTGTCGAAGCTGAAGATCGGCAGGCTGCGCGAGGGTGAAGTGGACTGCGTGGGCGTCGTGTCATCGAGCTCGAGGTCGTACTGCGTGTAGCGCCACGCCACGCCGGGTCGCACGAAAAAGCCCGGCGTTTCCAGGTCCAGCGAGATCGTCGGCATGCCATCGAAGCGCCAGCCGGTGATGCCCGTCGGACGGTCGAAATTCACGAGCTCCGAATCGAAGCCATAGCGCAGATACTGGCCCGGCCCGAAACCATAGTCCGCGCCGACGAGCAGGCGCGGCACCCGCGCGTACGGGCGGTCGCCGCGCACGAGTCGCGCGTCGATCGTCTGGAACTGCTGCGCTTCGAGGGACATCCGCCAGTTCTCGTCGCGATAGGAGAGGCCCGCGAGCCGCTCGAGAAACGCCGTGCTCGTCCCTTCCGGGCCCTGCGCGAAATCTTCGAAATAGCCCGAGTCGCTGACGGACTCGGCATCGATGTAGAAACGGAAGTCGCCGGGCAGGCGGCTCGTATTCTGCAGCCTGAAGCGGCTCCGGTCGCGGTTCGCGATGTCGTCGTTCGGCAGGTAGTTCGCGTCGAGCGTGGTGAGCGTGCGGTTCGAGAGGAACCGGACCTGCCCGGCGAAATCGAACCCGCGCCGGCTGTACTCGGTGGGCTCGAACGTGAGATCCGCATTCGGCGCGATGTTCCAGTAGTACGGAATCGAAGCCTGTGCGCCGCTGCGGCTCGTGTGGCCGATGGTCGGAAACAGGAATCCGCTCTTGCGCTCCGTGCCCAGCGGAAAGGACATCCAGGGCAGATACAGAATCGGCACGCCCTTGAAATCCACGCGCGTACCGCGGCCCGTGCCGATGCGCGTGCGGGTATCGAGCGAAATGCGATCCGCGCGCAACTGCCACGAGGCGTCGTTCACCGGGCAGGTGGTGAAGCGCACTCCATCGAGGTTGATCAGACCCTCCGGACTGAGCTGCATCTGCGCTGCGGCTCCGCGGGCGGAACGTTCGCGCAGCTCGAACTCCGCATCGCGGAAGTTCGCGCCCTGTGTGGCCGAGTAATTGCCGCCGCCGCCGGTGACGTGCACGACGGGATCGTTGTACTCGACGTCGCCCTCGACCTTGAAGGCGTTCTCGCTCTGGTTGTACTCGGCGTTCTCGGCGCGGATCTCGCGATCGCCCTGCGTAACGACGACGTTGCCCTGGAGCTTTGCATTCCCATCGATGCCGAATGTGGCGTTGTCGCTGGAGAGATCGATGTCCGCTTCGTCCGCGTTCGGTGCGGGCGGGCGAGCAGGCGGACGCGCGCTGGTGGTGGTGCGATTGTCGGCTACAGACGACGGGCAGGGCGGCTCCTCCCCGCGCACGGCGATCGGAAGACCCGAGAGGCCGAGCAGCATGAGCCAGAGCGCCCGGGGCGAACGCATTGATGAGCCCGACCGCAGCATGAAGCCGCGCATTATAATGGTGACGTATGCCCGCGCGGCCTTAAAACGCAGGTCTCAAGCTCTCACCCCATGCCGCCAACCGATGCGCGCCGCGCGCTGATTCACGACTGGGTCTCCGGAGAACTGGGCCTCGCACCCGAACGGATCGAGCCGGCGTCGAGCGACGCCAGCTTTCGCCGCTATTTCCGGGTCACGGAGCGCAACGGGCGCACCTTCGTCGTCATGGACGCGCCTCCGGGCAAGGAGGACGTTCGTCCGTATCTGAAGGTGTCGCACCTGCTGGAGCGCATCGGCGTGCACGTGCCCCACGTTCACGAAGAGGACATCGAGCGCGGCCTGCTGCTGCTCGAGGACCTCGGTTCAACGCAGTATCTCGCGCGTCTGAATGCGGGGGACGATCCCGAGCTGCTCTACGGTGATGCGCTGAATGCGCTCGCGGACATCCAGGTGAAGGGCCGGGATGCTGCCGCCGAGCTTCCGCCGTACGACCGCGAGCCGCTGATGCGCGAGATGCAGCTCATGCCGGAATGGTTCTGCACGCGGCACCTCGAGCTGCAGGCCTCTGCCGCGGATCGCGCAATCGTGGACGCGGCATTTGAGTTCCTGATCACAGAAGGCCTCGCCCAGCCGACCGTGTTCGTCCACCGCGACTATCATTCGCGCAACCTCATGGTGACCCGCGAGCACAACCCGGGAGTGATCGACTTTCAGGACGCGCTGCGCGGTCCGATCGGATATGACCTCGTGTCGCTGCTGAAGGATTGCTACATCTCGTGGCCGCGTGAGCGCGTCGAGCGTTGGGTGAGCGCCTATCGTTCGCGGCTCGTCTCGCGCGGCGGCCCCGCCGGGCGCGACGAGCGCGAGTTCCTGCGCTGGTTCGATCTCATCGGCGTGCAGCGGCACATCAAGGTGCTCGGCATTTTCGCGCGGCTCTGGTATCGGGATGGCAAGAACGGTTACCTGCGGGATCTGCCCCTGACACTCGAATACGTGCGCGATACGTGCAGGCGTTATGCGGAGCTCGCGGATTTGTCGCGGCTCATCGAGCAGCACTTCGTGCCACAATTGCCGCAGGCAAATGCCCGAGTCCTGAGTCAAGCTCCCGCGCAACCGGCATGAAAGCAATCGTTCTTGCAGCAGGGCGTGGCGAGCGCATGCGGCCCATCACGGACCGCATCCCGAAGCCGCTCGTGCCCGTGGCTGGGAAGCCTCTCATCGCGTATCACCTCGAGTCGCTTGCGCGATCTGGCGTGCGCGATGTGGTGATCAACCTTTCTCATCTGGGTGCGCAGATTCCAGCAGCGCTGGGCGATGGAGGCCGCTTCGGAGTGCGCATCTCGTACAGCGACGAGGGACCGGTGCCGTACGAAACGGGTGGCGGCATCTTCAATGCGTTGCCGTTGCTCGGGCCTGGGCCCTTCCTCGTCGTGAACGGAGATATCTGGACCGACTTCGATTTCGGCACACTTGCGCTGGATGAAGGTGCGCACGCGCGCCTCGTGCTCGTGCCGAATCCGCCTCATGTGGCGCGTGGGGACTTCGGGCTCGAAGGCGACGTCGTTGTCGAGCGCGAGCACGACCGTTACACATATTCCGGGATTGGCGTGTATTCGCCCGAGTTCTTCGCGGGCTGCGAGCCCGGCAAGTTTCCGTTGCTCCCTCTATTAAAGAGAGCCATCGCAGCCCGGCGCCTCCGTGGCCAGGTCTACCGCGGCGACTGGTGCGACATCGGAACCCCGGAGCGTCTGACCACCCTCGAAGCGCGCCTCGAGGGCTTGAATACCCGCGTGGCAGGCGCATCTTGATTCGGGCCCTTACAATGCCCGTATGTCTACCCTCAAAGGCATCCCCGTCGTTCCGGAGCTAGCCCAGGCTCGCAGTGGTGAAAAGTACGTTACGCCACAGGGCTTTACGGCTATCCGCGATGGCATCAAATCCAACGGCGGGAACGGCCCGGCAGCGCTGACGCGTAAGCCCCCCTGGCTTAGGGCCAAAGCGCCGACTGGCGAGGGATTCGCCACCGTCAAGAACATCGTCCGCGAACACCGCCTCGCCACAGTCTGCGAGGAGGCCAAGTGCCCCAACATCGGCGAATGCTGGAACGCGGGCACGGGCACCATCATGTTGATGGGCGCGGTGTGTACACGCGCCTGCCGCTTCTGCTCGGTGGACACCGGCAACCCGCGCGGCTGGCTGGATGCCGAAGAACCGCAGAATGTCGCGCACACTGTTGAGCTTATGGGGCTCAAGTACGTGGTGCTCACATCCGTGAATCGCGATGACTTGCCGGATGGCGGAGCGAAGCACTACGCGGATTGCATTCGCGCCATCAAGCAGCGCATGCCGAATACAGCAGTCGAAGCGCTCACACCGGACTTTCAGGGTGTGCTTGCGGACGTGGAGACGGTTGTCGACTCAGGCCTCGAAGTGTTCGCACAGAACGTGGAGACCGTGCGACGACTGACGCATCCCGTGCGCGACCCGCGGGCAGGTTACGAGCAAACGTTGCGAGTCCTCGAGCACGCGAAGAAGTACAAGCCTCAGGTGCTCACCAAGACCAGCCTGATGCTGGGGCTCGGTGAGACGGACGAAGAGATCGCCGAGACGATGGTGGATCTCCGCGCGATCAACGTGGACATCCTCACGCTGGGTCAGTACCTGCGCCCGACGGCGAATCATCTGCCCGTGCAGCGTTTCGTTACGCCTGAAGAGTTCGATCGCTATCGCGCGTGGGCGCTCGCACGCGGCTTCCTCGAATGCGTGTCAGGCCCGCTCGTGCGATCGAGCTATCGTGCCGAGCAAGTACTCAACAAGAACAATGCAGGGCTCGACAACAGCGCGTTGCTTCGCCCTTGAACTACCTCGGTCTCGTCGAGTACGAGCCCACGTGGCGCGCGATGCAGCGCTTCACGGAAGAACGCACTGAGGAAACGCCCGACGAAATCTGGTTTCTGGAACACCCGCCAGTGTTCACACTCGGCATGAACGGCAAGCGCGAACACGTGCTGGCCCCAGGCGATATCCCGGTGATCCAGATCGACCGCGGCGGACAAGTGACGTATCACGGTCCAGGCCAGCTCGTCGTGTATCCGTTGATCGACCTGCGAAGAGCAAAACTCAACGTACGCGACCTCGTCACCGCCCTCGAACGCGCAGTCATCGACTACGCAGCCACATTCGACGTCACAGCCGAGTGCCGCGCCAACGCCCCCGGCGTTTACGTCGAGGGTCGCAAACTGGCGAGCGTCGGCATCCGTGTTCGCCGCAACGGCAGCTACCACGGGCTCGCAATGAACGTGAGCAACGACCTGGAACCGTTCTCGCGCATCAATCCGTGCGGTTACGCCGGGCTGCAAATGACACGTCTCTTCGATCTCGGGGGACCGGCGTCCCTCGAACAAGCCGCAGCGGGCCTGGAACCGCACCTGCTGCGCCGTCTCGGATTCGTATCAAAATAACCACCTTGTTACGAGGTCTCGACTGACTTCGTAACCCACCCCTCCCTAGCATCCCCTGAATCCCCTGATCAGAGGCATGCTATGAGTTTCCGTCTTGCCCTCGCCGGCGCCGCCGTGGCGCTCGTTCCCTTGAGCGACGCGCTCGCGCAGACCCCGCCGCCCGATACAGCGGCGTTGCTGCAGAGGCTCGAGGAAGCCGAGCAGCGGCTGCGCGTTCTCGAGCGCAAGCTCGAATTGCAGCAGGAGGCAGCGACCACTGCCGCAGCGTCGACACCCCAGGTGCGGGCAACTCCGACGCGCTTCTCGATCGGCACCGCGGACGGCGCAAACTTCGTTCGTCTGCGCGGAGTCGCCCACATCGATGGCCGGCACTTCGAGGGAGAGGGAAGTCCTGTAACCTCGAACACGTGGCTCCTGCGCCGCCTGCGGCCGATGATCGAAGGCACTTTTGGTGGCCGGTACGACTTCCGCTTCACGCCGGATTTCGCACAAGGCCGCACGGTGATCCAGGATGCCTACGTCGTGGCGCGCTTCCAGCCCTGGGCGCAGGTAACGGTCGGCAAGTTCAAGGTGCCCGTGGGACTCGAACGCATCCAGTCTGCCAATGACACGCGCTTCGTCGAGCGCGCCTTTCCGACGTCGATCGTCCCGAACCGCGACATCGGCGTGCAGTTCGGCGGCGAAGTCGGCAGCGGCCTGTTCAGCTACAACGTGTCTTATACAAATGGTGTGAACGACGGCGGCAGCAGTGAGAGCCTGCCGACTCCGGACGTCGAGAACGACGCGAAGGGCGACGTATCGGCGCGCGTCTTCTTCCAGCCGTTCCTCAACTCCGACACGTTCGCCTTGCGCGGGCTAGGTTTCGGCGTCGGCGGCACGTATGTTGATGTAACCGGGAGCGTTACGAACCCGCTGCTCCCCTCCTATCGCACACCAGGGCAAGCTACCTTCTTCAGTTATCGTGCCAACGCGACGTTCGCGGATGGCGAGCGCCTGCGATACTCGCCGCAGTTCTATTACTACTGCAGCAGCTACGGCCTGATGGGCGAGTACGCGGTGGTTTCGCAGGATGTCACGCGCATGAACGGCGCGGTTACGCGTTCGGACACGCTCGACCACAAGGCATGGCAGCTTCAGTTCAGCTGGCTGCTGACCGGCGAAGAGGAGACCTTCCGCAATGTCACGCCCGCGACCAACTTCGAGCTCGGCAAGCCCGGCTATGGCGCGTGGGAGCTGGTGGCGCGTGTCCACGAGCTGCGCATCGACGACGACGCCTTCACGGGTGGCTCGGACTCGTTCGCGAACCCAGCCACGGCCGCACGCCGGGCACGCGCCGCGGGCGTCGGAGTGAACTGGTACCTCAATCCGAACGTTAAGTGGTCCGTGGACTATGAGCTGACGAAGTTCGATGGCGGCGCTGCCACGGGCGACCGGCCGGACGAGAAAGCGTATTTCACCCGCGTCGGCCTCTCGTTCTGACGCAGAATTCTTTCAGGAGACAGGAACATGTCGTTCAGGAAATGGTTGGGCACGGCCGCGCTCGCGGCAATCGTAATAGCGGGCGGACAGGCGGAGGTCCGTGCGGCGGGCGCGGTCACCTTGCTGAACGTGTCGTATGACCCGACGCGCGAGCTGTACGTGGATTACAACGCGGCATTCGCGAAGTACTGGAAAGGCAAGACGGGCCAGGACGTGAAGGTCAACCAGTCGCACGGCGGCTCGGGCAAGCAGGCCCGCTCCGTGATCGACGGGCTGCCGGCGGATGTCGTGACGCTCGCGCTCGCGGGTGACATCGACCAGATTGCCAACCAGGGCAAGCTCGTGCCGGTCAACTGGGAAAGCCGCCTGCCCAACAACAGCGCGCCGTACACATCGACCATCGTGTTCCTCGTGCGCAAGGGCAATCCGAAAGGCATCAAGGACTGGGGCGATCTCGTGAAGCCGGGCATCGGCGTGATCACGCCGAACCCGCGCACATCCGGCGGCGCGCGCTGGAACTACCTCGCTGCATGGGCGTGGGCGCGTCATCAGCCGGGCGGAAGCGATGCTACGGCGAAGACCTTTCTCGGCAAACTACTCAAGAATGTCCCCGTGCTGGATACCGGCGCTCGCGGCGCGACCACGACGTTCGTCCAGCGCGGCATCGGCGACGTGCTGCTGGCGTGGGAGAACGAGGCGCTGCTCGCGATCAAGGAGCTGGGATCGGACAAGGTCGAGATCGTCGTGCCCTCGATCAGCATCCTGGCCGAGCCTTCGGTCACCGTGGTGGACAAGGTGGTGCTGCGTCGTGGAACGCGTGAGGTCGCCACTGCGTACCTCAATTACCTGTACTCGAAGGAAGGGCAGGAGATCATCGCGAAGAACTACTACCGCCCGCGCGACGCAGAGGTCGCAGCGAAATACGCTGCTCAGTATCCGAAGCTGCAGTTCGTCACGATCAAGGATTTCGGCGGCTGGGCGGCGGCCACGAAGACGCACTTCGGCGATGGCGGCACCTTCGACCAGGTCAGCGCGCAGAAATAACTACTCGACGACGAGCTTGTACCCCGTGCCGGCAGAGGTTTGCAGGAGTTGAGGCATCGCTGGGTCGATTTCGATTTTCTGTCGCAGCCGATGGACGAGCTGTTTCAGAAGTTGCCGGTCACCGGAGTTACGGTGACCCCACACCTGCACGAGCAGGCGGTCGGAGGTCACCGTACGTCCCGCGTTCGCCAGCAACATCTGGAGCAGGCGCAATTCGAGCTTCGTCAGCCGGACCGGGTTGCCACCGCTGATACGCACGGTGTGTTCCAGCACGTCCAGCGCGATGCGGCCTGCGGCCACGGGTGAGGAGCTCTCGATGCCGGCGCGACGGAGCAGCGCCTTGATACGCGCGAGGAGCGTGCGCGGGCTGAACGGCTTCGTCAGGTAATCGTCCGCGCCCAGCTCGAGGGCGCGGATGAGATCTTCCTCTTCCCCACGCACCGTCAGCATCATGATCGGGATGCGCGATTTCGCGCGAATGGCTTCGCACACCTGAAAGCCGCTCGCGCCCGGCATGTTGATGTCCAGCACGGCGATGTCCGGCGATTCCTCACCGAACGAGCGAATGGCCGCGGGACCGTCGCCTGCCTTCACGACGAGATAGCTCGCCTGAGTGAGCGTGAAGGCGATCAGGCTCAGGAGGTCCCGGTCGTCATCGGCGATCAGAACTTTCATTCACCCATGCCTTTTCAAACCTGGCTTTTCATTCGGGCCCGCCGGCGGGCAGCGTCACGCTGAAGCGCGTGCGGCCTGCCTCGGTGCGCGTCGCGGCAATCTGGCCGCCGTGCCGATCCACGATCGACTTGACGATCCAGAGGCCGAGTCCGAGGCCACCGGGTTCGGGCTCGATATCGGCCCCGCGGCGGAAGCGCTCGAAGATCGTGGCATCCGCACCATCGGGCAGACCTGGACCCTCATCCTCGACCCACGCGGTTACGCGGCTGTCCGCGGCGCTGGCTCCGATGCGGATAGTGCTGGATTCCGGCGCAAATTTGCTGGCATTCGCGATGAGGTTCACGAACACCTGCTGCAGGCGTTGCGCGTCCCCATCGATGAGCGGGAGATCTTCGGGGATGGACACTTCGAGAGTCTGGCTCCGCTGCGCCAGCAGCGATTGGATCAGCGTGCGCGCGTCCTCGACGACGGCCGGTAGCTCCACGCTCTGCCGCCGGATGCTGAGCTGACCGGACTCGATGCGCACGCTCTCGAGCAGATTGTCGATGAGCCGTGTGAGCCGCTGAGTGCCTCGCTCCAAAGACAGCACCAGCTCGCGCTGCTGCTCTGGCGGCATCGTCGTGAGCCCATCGCGCAGCAGCTCGATCGACGCGAGCTGCGCCGCCAACGGCGTGCGGAACTCGTGCGATATGTTCGCCAGCACGGTGTCGCGCGCGCGGCGCACGGCCTCGAGCTCCGTCTCATCCCGGATCACCTGCACCTGCAGACCTTCTGCAAGATCCGAGCTCGTGATCACAGTGGTGCGCGGACCGCGCTCGCCAGGCTGAAGCAGCTCGACCGCCTTCGCGCTCCCTTCGAGTCGTGCGTGCAGGATCGGGCAGTTGGAATCGCAAGGCCGCCGACCGTTCTCCGAGCGGGGCTTCAACACGTCACCGCAGAAACGCCCGACCGCATCTTCCGGCTTCACGCCGAGAAGTTTTGCCGCCTGCGGATTCAGATAGCGAATCGTTCGATTCTTGTCGACGGCATACACGCCCTCGACGATGCCCGCGAGCACGGCCTGCGCTTCGGCTTCATGACGGCGCAGCGTGCCGGTGAGGTCCACGAGATTCCGGCGCATGTCTTCCATCGTGCGCGCGAGCGCGCCGACTTCGGCCGGCCCGCCGGGAGGGATCGAGGTCGAGAAGTCGCCTTGCCCGAGGCGAACGGCGGAATCGGTGAGCGCGGCGATAGGCGCGGCGACGATCTGGCCGAGAATGATTCCCGCGAGAACGGCGAGCACCGAGAGAATGATCGCCGTGAGAATGAGCCGGCGTATCAGGCGTCCCGCGGAGTTGTCGATGTCCGCCGCCGGCAGACGCGTTTCGATCAGCACGATCGCTTCGCCCGTCGAAGCGAATACGGGAAAGCTCGATGCGTACAGATCCAGCGGCTCTATGCGCTGCACGGCCGAGCGGCCGTCTGCGAGCCCGGCCGCGTGGAGCGCGGTGAAGTTGTCGACCGGGGCCTGCGGGAAGCCGCGATAGTTGATGAGCTGCACTTCGAGCCCGACGTGCTGGCTCAACGTGTGGGCGAGCTCGTCGTCCAGCAACCGCACGATGAAGACGCGCGCGCCCTGGCGAGTGCCCAGCGGAGTCACCGCGCCGAGCACAGGGTGCGTGGCGCCGGCCGGCGTCGCGAGGAAGGTCTCGCCCTGTTCGAGATTCGCCGTGACGATGTCGCTCCATGGGATCGTCGGTCCAGCCTGTGCCACGAGCTGATCGCCCTCGAACACGGCGCACGCGTCGATGCCGCCGGTCTCGCAGAAGCGGCGCAGGAGAGGCGTAACCGCCTCGACACGATTCTCGTTGAGCAACCGCTGCAGGGCAGGGCGTTCCGCAAGCACGCGCGCGGCGGAGAGCGCGTCCTCCTCCATGCGGCGCAAATCCTCGCGCGCGACAGCGCCTGCGAGCTGCACGCGCGCCTTGCCTTGCTCATCCGCAAGGTCGCGCAGCATGCCGACGGCATACAGCGAGATGCCCGCCACGACCACAACGACGACCACGACGTTGATGCCGGCGAGCAAATAGCCAAGGCCCGCCTTGCGCGGATCGAAGCGAAACCGCGCGGCGAGCTGACGGAGGCGCTCGAACATCAGTGCCCCTTGTAGCCCGTGCGCTCGACGAGTGCCTTGACGATGAGAGTCAGCACCGCGAGCAGGGTCAGGAGCGAGGCCACCGCGAACGCACCGACGAAGTTGTATTCGTTGTAGAGGATCTCGATGTGCAGCGGCATGGTGTTCGTGAGCCCGCGGATGTGCCCCGACACCACCGATACCGCGCCGAATTCACCCATGGCGCGAGCGTTGCAGAGTATGACGCCGTACACCAGTCCCCAGCGCACCTTTGGCAGCGTTACACGGAAGAAGGTCATCCATGCACCCGCGCCGAGCGTGATGGCGGCTTCCTCTTCGTCGTTGCCGAGCTGCTGCATGAGGGGGATCAGCTCGCGTGCCACGTACGGGAACGTGACGAACATGGTCGCGAGGACGATGCCGGGGACCGCGAAGATGATGCTGATGTCGTGGTCCTGCAGCCAGAGACCGAACCACCCCTGCAGGCCAAACAGCAGGACGTATACCATGCCGGAGATCACGGGCGACACGGCGAGCGGCAGATCGATGAGCGTGATCAGGAAGCTCTTGCCGCGGAACTCGAATTTCGCGGTGGCCCACGCGGCCGCGAGGCCGAACAGGGTATTGAGCGGCACCACGATGGCGGCTGCCAGAAGAGTCAGCCGGATGGCCGCGCCGGTGTCGGCGTCCTTGAAGCTCTCCAGGTACGCGAGCCAGCCTTTTTCGAAGGCCATGGCAAACACCGTGGCGAGCGGCGCGAAGAGCAGGGCGGCCAGGAACGCGAGCGAGATGCCGATGAAGAACGCGCGCGAGAGCGCGGTCATGATGGTGTCGCGACCCGGGCGGCGCGCGTGCTCGTCGACGAAGATGTCGGTCGCCCGGTTCGCCATCAGCGACCCGTCCGCACGTGGCGCCGCCGGCCCCAGGCCTGCAGCAGGTTGATCGCGAGCAGCATGATGAAGGAGATGACGAGCATCACCGTGCCGAGCGCCGCAGCGCCCTTGTAGTCGAACTCCTCGAGCTTGATCACGATGAGGAGCGGTGTGATCTCGGTCTTCATCGGCAGATTGCCCGAGATGAAGATGACCGAGCCGTACTCACCTACGCCCCGCGCGAACGAGAGAGCGAAGCCGGTGAGCATCGCCGGCAACACGGTCGGCAGGATGATGCGTCTGAAGATGTGGAAGCGCCCGGCACCGAGCGTCTCGGCAGCATCCTCCAGGTCCTTCTGCACTTCCGCGATCGCAGGCTGCACGGTGCGCACCATGAAGGGCATGCCGATCAGCGTCAGTGCCACGGTTACACCGATCCAGGTATAGGCAACCTTGATGCCGAGCGGCTCGAGGTACTGGCCGATCCAGCCGTTCTGCGCGAACACGGTCGTGAGCGCGATGCCCGACACGGCGGTAGGCAGGGCGAAGGGCATGTCGATCAGCGCGTCGATGATCTTCTTGCCCGGGAACTCGTAGCGCACGAGCGTCCACGCGATGATGAAGCCGAACACCAGGTTGATGCTGGCCGCCAGCGTCGATGCGCCGAACGACAGCCGGTACGAGCCGAGCGCGCGCGCATCGAAGATCGTGCTGAGGAAGTCATGCCAGCTCATGCGCATGGCCATCAGCACCAGTGCCGCGAGTGGCAGCAGCACCACCGCGCTCAGAAAGAATGTGGTGAATCCGAAGGTCAGCCCGAAACCGGGCAGGACGCTGGGTTGTCGCAGGGGGCGCGGCGCGACGCGGGCCGCCGTTGCATTCAAGCCTGCACCTCGGGCTCGCGATAGACGACGAGCATCGGCCAGCGGGGCGTCGCGGAGAGCAGCTCGCCGAAGCGTTGCGCGAGCCCCTTGATCTCGGAAATGCCGAGGATCAGCAGTTGATCGGCGGAGCGTTCGAGCTGCCGGGCCAGCTCACTCGCAACGTTACCGACATGCAGCTCGGTGCGCATTTCCAGGCCGTGCACGGCTTGCGCCTCGGAGCGCGCGTCGAGCAACGCACGCATGCCTTGCGGCCGCTGCGCTTCCGGCGTGCCGTGAGGCATGACGTCCACGTAAATCGCTTCGGCGGACAAGTGACGCAGCAGGCTAGCCGACACGGCGAGCGTCGCCGCCCGGGCACCTTCATCCGCCCAATGAATGAGCACTCGCTGCGGCGAAGGCGCGTTCGGCGGCAACACGAACACTTCTTCGGCGCCACCTTCGAGCAGGCATTCGATGCTTTTCAGCGCGTGTGGGCGCGCCGTAATTACGGCCGTGCCGGAGAACGGACTGGACTGTGAATCGCAGAGTGCGTCCACGTTTGCGAGCGCCGGCTCGATGCGGGCCGCTACCCGAGTCTTCATGCGCGTGGCCAGCTCGACGAGCAGCGGGTGCCCGCTCAGGCGTGCCACTTCGCTTTCACTGGGCGCGCATGCCGTGAAGCTCGATAGCGGCGTCGGCAGCACATGCACGCGGCGTACGCCGATGGTGACGTCCTGTCCTCGCTGCACCTGGAACGCGCGTTGTTCCGGCTGGGTACGCGTCACTTCGAGATAGTGGTCGTCATCGCCGTTCGGACGCGCGAGCTGCACTTCCTTTTCACCGTTCGTGAGTCGCACACGCAGGCGCTCGAGCGCTCCGGTGAACACCAGCTCTTCCACGACGCCGGCGGCGAGATAGTTGCCATTGAGCGAATTGCGCGAGGGCGCCAGCTCGATCTCTTCTGGCCTCAGCACCGCCACCACCTCGTGTTCCCTCACGCGCGGTCTGCCGTTCAATGCGTGCGAGTGCCCGTTGCCGTTACCGAAGTGAAGGCCATGCCGGGACTGGCGCGCCAGCAGCAGGTTGGCGGCTCCGAGGAACGTTGCGACGAAGCGCGTCGCGGGTCGGGTGTACAGCTCATCGGGACGACCCATCTCGAGCAGGCGGCCGAGATTCATCACGCCGATGCGGTCCGCGAGGGCGAACGCCTCTTCCTGATCGTGCGTGACGAGCACGGTAGTGATGCCGAGCTCACGTTGCACCTGACGAATCGTCCGCCGCAGCTCTTCGCGGATCTTGGCGTCGAGCGCGCCGAAGGGCTCATCGAGCAGGAGCACTTCGGGTTTGTGGGCGAGCGCGCGCGCCACAGCGACGCGCTGTTGCTGGCCACCGGAGAGTTGCGCGGGCAGGCGCTCATCCATGCCTTCGAGCGCCACGAGACGGAGCAGCTCCTTGCGCCGGCTGACGCGATCTGCGCGCTTCATGCGCCGGACGCGCAATGCGAATTCGATGTTGTCCGCCACGTTCATGTGCCGGAACAGTGCGTAGTTCTGGAAGACGAGGCCGACTCCGCGCTGACGCGCGGCTACGTGCGTGACGTCGCGCCCATGCAGGGCGATGCGCCCGTGATCGACGCCGGTCAGGCCGGCAATGGCCCGGAGCAGCGTGCTCTTGCCGCTGCCGCTGGGGCCGAGCAGAACGAAGAACTCCCCGTCGCCAATCTCGACGGAAACGTCGTTGACGACCGGAACGCCCTGATAGCGCTTGGTAACCTGATCCAGCGTGATGGACATAGAGACGGCAATGCTACCGGGGGCTCAGCCCTCACCACAGGGCCGGGCGGTTATATCGAGGTTACAAATGGATGTGGTTCGGCCTGCGGGATGCCACCGGCCGCGGTACCGTCTTCGGGTCAGATCAGATGACCATCAGAACGCCATCGGCCGCGCTCAGGTCTTTGGCCAAGGCTACGACCTGCTCGCGACTTTCGGCGCGGATCATGTAGGAGATGGACAGGAAATTGCCGTTCTCGCTCAACCGCTCGCTGATGCGGTCGGTCTCCACACCCGGCACGTGCCGGATGACGATGGCATGAATGTGAGCGCGAAACTCGGCGGACGGGCGCCCTACCACCTTGATTGGGTAGTCCGTTGGGAACTTGAGCAGCTCCTCACCAGCCTTTGGCTCATCTACCACGGCTGCCCCGCAAGCTCGGCCTTGTAGCGCTCGAAGGCATCGCGGATGCGCCGGTAAAGCGGGCCCGGGTTGCCGCTGCCGACTGGCTTTCCGTCGAGCACAGTTACGGACGACATCTCGCGTACGGATGCCGTAAGCCAGATCTCCTCAGCATTGCGCAGCTCGGATTCGGTGACGCGCGTCGATCGGTGAGGAATGCCGGCGCGCTCGGCGAGCTCTTCCATCACGCCGCGCGTGGTGCCCGGAAGAATCCTGCGCGAGTTGGGTGGTGAGCGAATCTCGCCGCGGATCACCACGTGCACGGCTGACGCAGACGCTTCCATCAACTCGCCATCGCGCAACAGGATGGTCTCGGCCGCGTTGGCGTCGACGGCCAGTTGCCGCAGCAGCACGTTCGCGAGCAGCGAGACGGACTTGATGTCACAGCGAGCCCAGCGCGTGTCCTGCGCGGTGACACACGCCACACCATTCTCGAGCGCGGCGGTGCTGGCAAATGGGAACGGAGAAGCGAACGCGAACACGGTGCGTGGAACGTTCGGTAGCGGCGCGTGGTTCCTGCCTCGCTCGGCACCCCGAGTGACTTGCCAGTACACGTATTGATCGACCGGGCCGTTGGGTGCGATGAGTCGCGCAATGATGTCGTGCCATTCCTCGCGCGTGTGCGGATCGTCCATGCGGATCTCGGCGAGACTGCGCGTCATGCGCTGTGCGTGCGCGCCGAAGCGGAAGGGACGCCCGCGGTACACAGGCATCACCTCATAAGCGCCGTCGCCGAAGAGAAACCCGCGATCCAGTGGCGAGATGCGGGCTTCGTAGATGGGCAGGTACTTGCCGTTCAGATAACACTGCGGAAACGGCTCGGGCATGGAGGCTAGAACCAGAGCGCGATGGAATCGACCATGCGCGTCCACAAGCCCGCTTCCGGCACGGCTTTCAGCGGATAGAGCGGCGTCTTGGCTACCGTCTCGCCGCTGGCGGTCGTGATGGTGAGCTCACCTACGGGCTGATTCGCGGCAAGTGGCGCGATGAGCGGCTCTTTCACCGTGGCCGTGCTCTTCAGACCAGCGGCCTCACCACGGCCCAGCGTGAGATAGATGTCCTGCCTGATTCCGACGGGCACGTGCTCCGCCTCGGACTTGTACACGCGCGGTTGCAGGATCGTGTCCCCGCGACCTTTCACCTTCGAGGTCTCGTAGAACGTGTAGCCGTAGTTGATCAGCGCCGCGCTCGCATCTTCGCGCGCCTTCACGGACTTGGTTCCCATGACGACGCTGACGAGCCGCATGTCGCCGCGCTTCGCGGACGTGACGAGGCAGTACCCGGCGCTCTCGGTGTGGCCGGTCTTCAGGCCATCCACGGACGGATCGCGCGTCAGCAGGCCGTTGCGGTTCGGCTGCTTGATGTTGTTCCAGGTGAATTCCTTCATGGAGTAGTACTTGTAGTACTCCGGGAACTCACGAATGATGGCGCGCGCGAGAGTGGCGATGTCGCGCGAAGTCGTGTAGTGGTTCGGGCTCGGCAGGCCGGGCGCGTTGTCCCAGTTCGTGCCCTTCATGCCGAGACGCTTCGAATACTCGTTCATGAGCTGCGCGAAGGCCGGCTCGCTTCCGCCCACGCGCTCCGCGAGCGCGATGGTGGCGTCGTTCCCGGACTGGATGATCATGCCTTTGATCAGCACTTCGGCGGGCACGGTCGTGCCCACCTGCACGAACGTACGTGAGCCTTCGGCTTTCCACGCGTGCTCGCTGATGGGCACGAGCTCGTCGAGCTTCAGCCGGTTCTCTTTCAGCGCCTTGAACACCGCGTACGCGCTCATGAGCTTCGTGAGGCTCGCGGGCTCCATGCGCTCGTCGGCGTTGCTTTCGCCCAGCACCTTGCTGCTCTGGTAGTCGAGCAGGATGTACGCCCGGGCGTCGAGCTGCGGGGCGCGCGGAATCGGCACGGCCGCGTGCGCAAGCGAGGTGAAGACCAGTAATGCGAGAAAGGAAGACCAGCGACGCATCCCCGAAGACCCCTTGAAGCAATGAACGTGCGAGTGAAGTGCGGCGGATTCTATCGGAACGGGCGCGGCGACCGGAACGTGCACGGTGCTCAATCAACCGCGAGTCGCACGTCGCTGATGCCCAGCGATGTGAGTTTCGCGGCCAGGCGGTCGAACTCGGCGGCATTGGATACCGGGCCCACGCGCACACGGAAAATCCTGGGTTTGCCGTCCGGCGGGCTTTGCACGAAGGCGCTGCCGATGCCGCTGGTTTTCATGCGGTCCGCGAGCAGCTGTGCGTTGCGCTCTTCGGCGAACGCGCCGGCCTGGATGTAGAGGGTCTGCGGGGGCAGCTCGTCGTTGCGTGACAGCTTGTCCGTCTCGTCGTCGGGGGTGACCACCTTCACTTCGACGAGCGTGGTGCCTTCCTTGAGCATGTCGAGCTTGGCCGCGGCCGTGTATGACAGGTCGATGATGCGGTTCGCGACGAAGGGGCCGCGGTCGTTGATCCGCACGACGACGCTCTTGCCGTTGCGGAGGTTGGTCACGCGCGCGTATGCGGGGAGCGGCAGAGTTTTGTGTGCGGCGGACATGCCGTACATGTCGTATTGCTCGCCGATGGACGTTGCCACGCCGTGGAAAGTGGGGCCGTACCAGGAGGCCACGCCGCGTTCGACGTAGCCCTGCGCGGTTGAAAGCACGGCGTATCGCTTGCCGAGAACGGTGTAGAAGGGCGGGTTGCCCCGTTTGCTCCGGGGCTCCCACTTTGGCACTGCGTCAGGGATGGAGTTGATGTCGCGTGGGGGCTTGCCGCCTGTCGCTGGCGGCGGGACGGGCTCGATCACCGGTGGCGGTAATGGAGGCGGGGCCTCGCGTTTGCCGGTGATGGAGCAGGCTGCCAATAGCGAGCTTAGTAGTACAGCTACGCCGAGCCGCAGATTCAATTCCGCGGCTCCGGAGCGGGAGCGGGCTCATTCGTCGGCGCAGTTGTCTGCGATTCCGGCGTTGGTGCAGGTTCGGCCGGCGGTTGCGGCGTTGGTTCTTGCGATGCCGGTGGTGCGGCCGGAAGAGCCGGCTCTTCCGATGTATTACCCGATGTGCCTTGAGCTTGCGGCTCCTCTGGCGGCGCACGCGTGCTCGAATCGGGCGCTGGCCGATCTTCCGCCCTATCTGCTGCTCCTGAATCCTGCGATTCCGATGTCGGCGCCGGCGCTACCGGCACCAGTTGCATTGCCTCGCGAACGCGCACCGCAAGCGCCTCAGCTAAATCATGAACCGCCATCGCATACCGCGGACTCCGGTTGTACCGCGTAATGACTTCGAAGTTGCGAAACCCAACCCGGTAAGCCGGCCCATCGCTCGCGGGCGCAAACACCAGCATCGCAGGCGTATCGGCAGCCGCAGAGATGCGCGCCTCGACGCCCTGCTCAGCCAGCGCCCCCAGCGTCGAGTTCAACGTCAGGTTGCGCGGATCGATCGTGAACGTCGGCTCCGGGTCCAATTCGACATCGGCGAGAATCGGCGCTCCGGTCTCCCACCCATACTCCCGAAAATAGTTGGCGATGCTCGCGAACACATCGCCCCAGTCTTCCCACAAATCGCGCCGCCGATCGCCCTGCGCATCCACCGCATACTTGCGATAGCTCGACGGCATGAACTGCGCATTCCCCATCGCCCCGGCATACGAGCCGAGCGTCTTCAACGGGTCCATCGACTCTTCGCGCGACAAGAGCAGGAACTCCTCCAGCTCCTTGCGGAAATACTCACTCCGGGGCGGATAGTCGAAAGCGAGCGTCGCCAGCGCATCGAGCACGCGATAGCGTCCGGTGATGCGCCCGTACTTCGTCTCTACGCCAATGATCGAGATGATGTACTCGGGCGGCACGCCGCGCTCGGACGCAATCTGCTCGAGCTCCAGACGATGATCCAGCCAGAGCTTCACACCCAGCGAGATGCGCTCCTCGTTCACGAAGCGCTCGCGATACTCCCACCACGGAATGACTCGCTCGGCCGGCTTGGTGATCAGCTCGATGATCTTCGGCTGCGGTTCGGCTTTTGCGAGCAGCTTCGAGACGTCACGTCGCTTCAGCGAATTGCGTCTGGCGACATCGTCGATGAACGTCTTGATTTCGGGACGGGTGAGATCGAAGCGATCCGGCCGCGTCGGCTTGATGGTCGAGTCCGCTCGCGCCGGCACGAGCGCGACCGCCACGGCCAGCCACAGGAGAAATCGGCAGAGCACGTTACGATCCAACGAGTTTCCGGTGCGAATACAGTGACATGAGAATACCGAAGCCCGCCAGCAGGGTCACCATCGAAGTCCCTCCGTAGCTGACGAGAGGCAACGGCACGCCCACCACCGGCAACAGGCCGCTCACCATGCCGGCGTTGATGAACACGTACACGAAGAACGTGAGCGCGAGACTTCCGGCGACCAGACGCGCAAAAGTGTCCTGCGTCTGCATGGAGAGATACAACGCGCGGCCCACGACGAACATGTAGAGCAGCAGCAGGATGACGAGTCCGAGCAGCCCGAACTCCTCGCCGATCACCGCGAAGATGAAGTCCGTCGAACGCTCCGGAAGAAACTCGAGCTGCGCCTGGCTGCCGTTCATCCATCCCTTGCCGAACGGGCCGCCGGAACCGATGGCGATCTGCGACTGGATGATGTGGTACCCCGCGCCGAGCGGATCGCTCTGCGGGTCGAGGAACGTCAGCACGCGTTTGCGCTGATAGTCGTGCAGGAAGTACCAGCCCAGCCACGAACCGAGGCCCGTGAGCGCCACGAGCCCCAGGATGATGCGGAACTGCAGCCCCGCCATGACGATCACCAGCACACCGCCGATGGCCACGAGCATGCCGGTACCCAGGTCCGGCTGCGCGACGATCATGGCGACGGGAACGAAGGTGAGGGCCGTGAGCACGGCAAGCGAGGAGAGTTTCGGTGGCAGCGCACGCTCATGCAGATACCACGCGCACATCATGGGCACGGCGAGCTTCATGATCTCCGAAGGCTGGAAGCGCACGATTCCCAGGTCGAGCCAGCGCTGCGCGCCTTTGCCGATGTAGCCCATGAGATCGACGATCAGCAGCAGCACGATGCCGAGGCCGAAGAGCCACGGTGATGTCCGGCGCAGGAAGTTCGGATTCACCTGCGCGAGCACCAGCATCGCGAGCGTGCCGAGGAAGAGGCGCGCGCCGGCGCGACCTATGGTTCCCAGGTTCTGGCCGGAAGCGCTGTAGAGAACGATGAGCCCATAGAGCGCGACCAATCCGAGGCCGATGATCAGCGGGCCGTCCAGTTTCAGCTCGAACAGCATGCGAGCCGAACCTGTGATGGTGCGGCGTGTGCGCGAGCCTGAGGTGACTTCTTCGTAGATCATGATGTCAGTCCGGAGGCTGCTCCTCGTCTGGCACCTCGCTCTGAGGCGCACTTCCGCCGGCCGGCACCGGCGCGGAGCGCGGCGCCAGGGGCCGCGTACCCGGCGGCAGCGGCACCTTCAATTGTCCGTTTGCATCGAGCAGATAGGTGTCCAGGATTTTGCGTGCGATCGGCGCAGCGCCGGTCGACCCGAATCCGCCATTCTCCACGATGACGGCCACCGCGATGCGCGGGGCTTCCGCCGGTGCGAACGCGACGAACCACGAGTGATCGCGCAGACGGTCCGCGACGGTCTTCTGGTTGTCCAGGCTCTCGTTCTGTCCGACCGTGAACACCTGCGCGGTGCCGGTCTTGCCGGCAATGGTGTACGACATGTTCTTGCCGATAGTCGCGGCCGCCGTGCCGCGTCCGCGCAGCGCGCCGACCATGCCTTCCACGACGATCTGCCATTGCGTCGGCGTGACGTTCTTGACGTTCGCACCTTTCTTCGGCGTGAAGTACTGGACCTTGCCCGTCGCCGGGTCGCGCACGCCGTTCACCAGGCGCGGTTGGTACGAGGTGCCGTGGTTCGCCATGATCGACGTGTAGTGCGCGAGCTGCAGCGGCGTGACGAGGAAGTAGCCCTGCCCGATGCCGAAGTTCACCGTCTCGCCCGGGAACCAGATCTGATCCGCCGGACGCGAGAACGCCTTCTTTTTCCATTCGCGCGAGGGCAGGAGGCCCGGCTTCTCGCCGCCGATGTCGATGCCGGTGAGACTGCCGAAGCCGAGCGGCGCGAGAAACTCGGCGATGTGGTCCACGCCGAGCGTGCTGGCGAGGTCGTAGAAGTAGACGTCGCAGGAGCGCGCGATGGCATCCCGCAAATCCACGGGGCCGTGCCTGCCCGTGCGGCCTTCGCGGAACATGCGGCTGCTGCCGGGCAGCCGATACACGCCGCCACAGAAACGATGCGCGTCCGGATTGACCTCGTTGTAGTAGAGGCCGGCGAGCGCAATGGCAGGCTTGATCGTGGAGCCGGATGGATACGTGCCGCGCAGGGCGCGGTTGAACAGTGGCCGGTCGATGTTCTCGTTCAGCGCGGCGAACTCCGCGCGCGTCAGGCCGCGGCCGAACAGGTTCGGATCGAAGCCCGGGCGGCTCACGAGCACGAGCACGTCGCCGTTCGCAGGATCGATGGCGACGGCGGCGCCGCGCTTGTCGATGAGCCCTTCCTCGGCCACGCGCTGCGAAGGCATGTCGAGGGCCATCAGCAGGTCTTGCCCGGCGAGGGGGGATTTCACCTTCAGGTCCGGAGTCAGCGCGCCCTGCTGCTGCACCGAGCGGCCCTGCGCGTTCACGAGCACTTCGCGGAAGCCGTTGGTGCCGTGGAGCTCCTGCTCGTACCTGGCCTCGACTCCGAGCTTGCCGATGAGCGTGGTGCCTGCATACGCGCCGCGGTCGATGCGCTCGAGATCGCTCTCGCTGATGGCGGCCACATAGCCGAGCGCATGCACGGCGAGATCGTTGTTCGGATACCAGCGCGTCTGACGGGTCTTGATGTCCACGCCCGGGAACTCGAACTTGCGCACGGAGAAGCGCGCTACATCCTCCTCGGACATGCGCAGCCGGATGGGAACGGTGTCGAACGCGCGGCGCGATTTGATCGCGCGCTTCACTTCGTTCAGCTCTTCCGGCGGGATCAGGCCGAGCGTGACGAGGGCGCTCAGCGTGCGCGGCATGTCCGGCACTTCTTCGGGCACCATCTCGAGCTGATACGTTGGCTGGTTGCTGGCGATGACCTCGCCGTTGCGGTCCAGGATCAGGCCGCGCTCGGCAGGGATCGGCTCGTTGCGGATGCGGTTACCCTGCGAGAGGTCCGTGTAGTAATCGTGGCGGATCACCTGCAGCAGGAACAGGCGCGAGATCAGGATGAACGTCAGCGTCACGATGATGACGCCCGCGACGAGCACGCGCTGGTCGAAGATGCGCTGCTCGCTCCAGTGATCCTTGATGCGCACGCCCTGGACCATGCCGGGTTACCGGGGCGAGTGGCCGCGTTCGAGGAGCGCGATGACGAGCGGCCAGATCAGCGCGCCGCTCAGCGTGTGCACCCAGCGCAGCGGATTCGTGATGGGATGGCCGGTCCAGCCGTCGATGGCGAAGGAGATGAACTCGTACGCCAGCAGTGCGAAGAACACGATGAGCGACTGCTGGAGGGCGGGCTTCGAGCGGATGATCTGGTGCTCGCGCACGACTATGTACGTGACCAGCGACAGGGCGAGTGCGTGCTGGCCGAGCACTGAGCCCTGGAACACATCGAGCGCCAGGCCCGCGAAGAATCCAAGCCCGATGCCGCCTGCGCGCGGCGCGGTGATCGAGAAGTAAAGCACCGCGAGCACGAGGAACGCCGGGCGCACGATTTCCAGCCAGTGCGGCAGCGGCAGCACTGACAGGAACAGCGCGATGAAGCCGCTGAAGAGCATCCAGCCGCGAGGTTCGCGGTTCATCGTTGGCCCTCCTCGGATGAAGAGGGGGCGGAAGTACGTTCAGCGTCTGTGGAGGCCGGGGTCTCGGCCGATGGACTCGATGCGTCACCTGCCGGCGCAGAAGGCGACGAACTCGCGGCACCGCGCGGCGCGCTGCCGTTCGCAGCGGCGGGTGCCGCTTGCGCCGGCGATGAGCGCGGCGACGCGGACGACTGCGCGGGCGGCGACGCTTGGGTTGCCACTCCACCGCCGGCCTTTGAGACGTTCGCACTTGCTGCTTCGGACGCCGGCGCCGCAGGCGTCACGACGGGCTTCGGAGGCACGGTACGGGGCTGCACCCTCGCATCGCCCTGCTTCAAATCCGCGCCAGTCGTAGTGCCAGGTGCAGCAGGGTGCGCAGGCCGAAACCAAACCAGCATCACTTCCCGCGCACGATCGATACGAGCCAGCGGCGCCGCCCGCACCTGCGCCAACGGCTGCACAGCGTCTCGCGTCACACCAATCACGCGCGCCACCGGATACCCCTGCGGAAACACACCGCCCAACCCGGACGTGATCAGCAGATCCCCCGACTTCACATCCGCATTGCTCGGTAGATAAGGCAACGCGAGCGCCGATCCCGTTCCCACGGCAATGGTCCGCACGCCGGTGCGCTCGATCTGCACAGGTACCGCGTGCTCCGGATCCGTAATCAGGATGACTTCGCAGCTCCACGGCCCAACGTGCGTGGTCTGCCCCAGAAGCCCGTAGTCATCCATGACCGCCTGCGACTTGAACACGCCGTTCCTGCTGCCAACGTTGAGCAACACGCTCTGGCGCAGGCTGTTGGGCTCGACGTTCATGACCTCCGCGATCATCCATTTCTCGGCGACCGGCGGAAGCGCCGCGCGCAGCCCGCGCAGCTCCGCATTCTCGCGGGCCAGCGCGTCGTAGCGCATGGCCTGCATCTCGAGCTCACGCGCCCGCGCCCGCAGAGCGGCGTTCTCCACACGCAGGGTGTCGCGGGTTTGCGCCGATTCGCGCAGCCACTTCCAGGCGGTGGACGGCGAGCTGACGGCGAGCTGGATGGGGTAGGCCGCCCCCTGCAGGATGTAACGCACCTCGGCCAGCCACTGCCCGCGCTGGTCGAGAAACATCAGCGTCACGGACATGATGGCGTACAGGGTGAAGCGGAAGCCGGGCGAGGGGCCTCGACTCGCCAGCGATCGGTTGGCGCTTACTCCGAAGGCCATCGCAGGTACCAGCAGCGGGATGACGGAATTCTAGGGGGTGCCGGGCCCCGGCGGTGTGCGCGACCGCATACTCCGGGAACGGCAAAATCCAAGCGTTCGACGTCGATCGCGACTGTCCCCTGAAAGCCCTGGTTCGGGTCGAAAATCCGGGCCGGATTATTCCAGGCCAAAGTGGCCGGGGCCGAGCTCGTCCATCAGCTCGAGGATGCGCCCGCCGCCGCGCGCCACGCAGGTGAGCGGATCGTCCGCCACGACCACCGGGAGACCGGTCTCCTCGGTCAGGAGCTTGTCGATGTCCCGCAGCAGCGCGCCACCGCCCGTGAGGACGATGCCGCGCTCGGCGACGTCCGCTCCCAGCTCCGGTGGAGTCTGCTCCAGGGCCTGTTTCACTGCGCTTACAATGCTCTGCAGGGGCTCCTGCAGCGCTTCGAGAATCTCGTTGCTGTTCAGCGTGAAGCTGCGCGGCACGCCCTCGGAGAGGTTGCGGCCCTTCACCGAAAGCTCGCGCACCTGCTGTCCGGGGTACGCCGAGCCGATCTCGATCTTGATGCGCTCCGCCGTGGCCTCACCGATGAGGATGCCGTAATTGCGGCGAACGTAGTTCATGATGGCTTCGTCGAACCGGTCGCCGCCGATGCGGGCCGAGTTCGCATAAACGATGCCATTTAGCGACAGTACGGCGACTTCGGACGTTCCACCGCCGATGTCGAGCACCATCGAGCCGCGCGCCTCGTGCACGGGCAGGCCTGCACCCACGGCGGCCGCCATGGGCTCGCTGACGATGGCGACGTTGCGCGCGCCCGCGCCTTCGGCGGACTCGCGGATGGCCCGGCGCTCCACCTGCGTGGAGCCGAACGGCACGCACACGAGCACTCGCGGCGAGGGCTTCAGCATGCGGTTGCCGTGGACCTTGTTGATGAAGTACTGGAGCATCTTCTCGGTGTAGGTGAAGTCGGCAATCACGCCGTCCTTCATGGGCCGCACCGCGTTGATGTGGCCGGGCGTACGGCCCAGCATGTTCTTGGCCTCGGACCCGACGGCCACGATGATCTTGCCGCCGCGCGAAGGCTCGTCCTGAACCGCGACCACGGAGGGCTCGTTGAGAACGATGCCCTTGTCGCGTACGTAGATCAGTGTGTTGGCCGTACCCAGATCGATCGACAGATCGCTGGAAAAATATCCGCGCAGGCGTTTGAACATGAAGCTGCCGAGAGAGTGCGACCGGGAGAGACCCCAAAAGTGGCGCGTAATCTAGCAACCGATGCGACAATGGGCAAGGCAAGCTGTATGATTTTGCGCGGTTTTTCACGCTGATTTTTCATCACTGCAATGGACCTCACACGCGAGCAGATCGAGAACATTGCGCACCTGGCGCGACTCGAATTGAAAGAGACCGAGATTCCGGTCTACCAGCAGAGCCTGTCGAGCATTCTCGACTTCGTGGGCGAGCTGAATCGCGCCGACACGAAAGGTGTCGAGCCCATGGCGCATCCGCTGTCTGGCCTCGCACAACGGCTGCGTGCGGACGCCGTCACAGAATCGGATCGGCACGAGCAATACCAGGCCAATGCCCCGCAGGTTACAGCGGCGCTGTATCTGGTACCGAAAGTGATCGAATAGGGTTTTTCGCGTGAGTATCTATTCCAGGACTGTCGCGGAGCTGGCCACCGGACTCCGCAAGAAGGAATTTTCGAGCGTCGAGCTCGCGAAGCTCTACCTCGACCGCATCGAGGCGCATCAGAAAGCGCTCAATGCGTTCGTGTCCGTCACTCGCGAGCAGGCGCTTGCCGCGGCTGCCGAAGCGGATCGTGCGCTGGCCGCTGGCCGCGCGGGTCCGCTCGCGGGCGTGCCGATCGCGCACAAGGACATCTTCTGCACGCAAGGCATCCGCACGACGTGCGGCTCGCGCATGCTCGACAACTTCGTGTCCCCTTACGATGCGACGGTCGTCACAAAGTTGAAGGCCGCGGGCACGGTCATGCTCGGCAAGACGAACATGGACGAGTTCGCGATGGGCTCCTCGAACGAAACCAGCTACTACGGGCCCGTGCGCAATCCATGGGACCCCGCGCTGGTGCCGGGTGGATCCTCCGGCGGCTCCGCTGCTGCAGTTGCGGCGCGCATCGCGCCGGTGGCCACGGCCACCGACACGGGCGGCTCCATTCGGCAGCCCGCGGCACTCTGCGGTGTGACGGGCATGAAGCCCACGTACGGACGCGTGTCCCGCTATGGAATGATCGCGTTTGCCTCGAGCCTCGATCAGGGCGGAGTGATCTCGACCAGCGCCGAAGATGCCGCGCTGATGCTCACCGCGATGGCCGGTTTCGACGGCAACGATTCCACGAGCGTGGATCGCGAAGTGCCCGACTACTCGGCGACGCTTGCCACGCCCGTGAAGGGGCTGCGCATCGGTCTGCTGAAAGAGTTCTTCGAAAAGGGCCTGGACCCCGAGAACGAGAAGCGCATCCGCGACGCGCTGCGCGTGTACGAGAAGCTGGGCGCGCAGTTGAAGGAAGTGAGCCTGCCAAGCCTGCCGCTGTCCGTGCCCACGTATTACGTGGTGGCGCCTGCGGAGTGCTCGTCGAATCTCGCGCGCTTCGATGGCGTGCGCTACGGGCACCGCTGCGAGAATCCGCGCGACCTGATGGATCTGTATTGCCGCTCGCGTGGCGAAGGCTTCGGCGCCGAAGTGAAGCGCCGGATCATGACCGGCACGTACGTGCTCTCTGCGGGGTACTACGACGCGTACTATCTGCAGGCGCAGAAGGCGCGGCAGCTCATCAATCGGGACTTCGAGCGCGCGTTCACGGAAGTGGACGTGCTCATGGGGCCCACCACGCCCACGCCTGCGTTTGCCATCGGCGCGAAGATGTCTGACCCGGTGCAGATGTACCTCAACGACATCTACACCATCGGCGCGAATCTCGCGGGGCTGCCGGCCATCTCGCTTCCGTGCGGCTTCGTGCAATCGCTGCCCGTGGGCCTGCAGATCATCGGGCCGCATTTCAGCGAGGCGAAGATTCTGAACGCGGCGCATGTGTTCCAGCGGGAGACCGATTGGCACCGCCGCCTGCCTGAGAAATTTGTATGAGTGACTGGGAAACGGTGATAGGGCTGGAGATTCACGCCCAGCTCGCCACGAAGTCGAAAATCTTTTCCGGGTCGCCGACGGCGTACGGCGCGCCGCCCAATGCGCAGGCGAATCTCGTCGACCTGGGCTATCCGGGTGTGCTGCCTGTGCTGAATGGCGCGGCTGTGCGCATGGCCGTGAAGTTCGGGCTTGCCATCGATGCGGTGGTGTCGCGGCAGTCGGTGTTCGCGCGCAAGAATTACTTTTATCCGGATCTGCCGAAGGGCTACCAGATCAGCCAGTACGAGCTGCCCATCGTGGCGAAGGGGAAGCTCGAGATCGTGCTGGACGATGGCGCGAAAAAGGTCGTCGGCATCACGCGCGCGCATCTCGAAGAGGATGCGGGCAAGTCGTTGCATGAAGGGTTGCCCGGCGCTTCGGGCATCGACCTCAATCGCGCGGGCACGCCGCTGATCGAGATCGTGTCGGAGCCGGACATGCGCTCGGCGAAGGAAGCCGTGGCGTACATGAAGAAGGTGCACACGCTCGTGCGCTATCTCGAGATCTGCGACGGCAACATGCAGGAAGGCTCGTTCCGCTGCGACGCGAACGTCTCCGTGCGCAAGAAGGGCGCGGAGAAGTTCGGCACGCGCGCGGAGATCAAGAACCTCAACTCGTTCCGCTTCGTCGAGAAGGCCATCAACTACGAAGTGGAGCGCCAGATCGACCTTCTCGAGTCCGGCGGCAAGGTGAAGCAGGAGACGCGGCTCTACGACCCGGACAAGGGCGAGACGCGCTCGATGCGCAGCAAGGAAGAGGCGAACGACTACCGCTACTTCCCGGATCCGGACCTGCTGCCCGTGAAGGTCGACGATGCGTTCATCGAGGCCGTGCGCAAGGAGTTGCCGGAGCTGCCGGATCAGAAGGCGGCGCGCTTCAGCACTCAGTATGGGTTGTCAGCGTATGACGCGGGCGTGCTCACGGCGAGCCGCGAGCTGGCGGCGTTCTATGAAGATGTCGCGCGCCAGGTGGGTGATGACGCGAAGCTCTCGGCCAACTGGGTGATGGGTGAGCTTGCCGCTGCCCTCAACAAGGACGGGCTGGAGATCGGCGCGAGCCGCATTTCCTCCAGCGCGCTCGCCGGGCTGCTCAAACGCATTCTCGACAAGACCATCTCCGGGAAGATTGCCAAGGAAGTGTTCGAGGGGATGTGGACGAGTGGCCGGGACGCGGATGCCATCATCGAAGAGAAGGGTCTGCGCCAGATCACCGATACGTCCGCCATCGAGAAGGCGATCGACGAAGTGATGGCGAAGAATCCGGGGCAGCTTGCCGAGTATCGAAGCGGCAAGGACAAGCTGTTCGGATTCTTCGTCGGTCAGGTGATGAAAGCCACCGGTGGCAAGGCCAACCCGGCCCAGCTCAACGAGCTTCTGAAAAAGAAACTCGCCGGCTGAACGCGCAACCTGAGCCGCATTGAGAGCGACTTCTGGCCCCATTTGCGTCGGCCACTCCTGCTAGCGTAGCCGGCATGAACACCATGCTCCGCGTCGCCTTCGCGGCGATCCTTCTCGTGCCACTGGCCGGCCAGGCGGCCTCATCCGATCTCGCCAACATGGTCCAGGCCGAATACGACTTCGCCGCCGCCGCGAAACGCGAAGGCTACAAAGCCTCGTTCTTGAAATTCCTGTCAGAAGATGCAGTGATGTTCGGCAACGGGCCAGTGCCCGGTCGCAAGCGAGTGGCTGAGAGGCCAGACCTTCCAGGCCTGCTCGAGTGGTACCCGGACTACGCTATCGTCGCGAACACGGGAGATGTGGGTTTCTCCACAGGCCCGTGGGTCTACTCCAACGAAGGCAAACCCTCAGCCTTCGGCCACTTCTTCTCTATCTGGCGCAAACAGTCCGACGGCAAATGGCTCAACGCCCTCGACCTCGGCGTCGATCACGACGAGCAGAAGCCCGCACCGGAGAGGCTGCAAGTGACCGCGGCTGCAGGCCACGCCGCCGCCCCGAGCGATCGCACGAAGGATATCCGCGACGCCGAAACACGATTCGCGAAACTGGCCAGCGCATCCGGCTACGCCGCCGCCGCCGAATCCATGGCTCACCCGAATCTGCGCGTGTACCGCGGTGGACACGCCCCGCAAGCCGGCGCGTCCCAGGCTCTGCCACTGCTGAAAGAGCAGAACGCGACAGCCACTCCCACCCTCGACTACGCATCCGGCTCAGGCGATTTCGGTTACGCGTACGGCTCGATCGCGAAACGCTCGTTCGTGCACGTCTGGAAACAGGACGCCGGCAAATGGCAGCTCCTCGCAGACATCCTCACTCCGGTGCCCGAACCGCCGAAGGCTCAGTGAGCCGCGCTGCCGGCCCGTCACACGCACGTACCAGTTCGCCGCGCAATCGGCACCATTCGTCCCGCCCCGATTGAGCCTGAGCCTGCCCGGCACCTAGGCTGGGCCATGCAGGTCCGCATTCATCCATCGCCACGCGGGCTGGTGGCAAGGCCAATCGCGCCGTCCGCGAATCTCGACGAAAGCGCCGTGATCTCCGTGCGCGCGTGCCACCACGAAGCGCAATTCAACCGGCATCTGCTCTCCGTGCGCTGGGTGCGCGGCGGCCGCGAGCACGTAACGCTCGACGGTCGCACGGTCGTGCTGGACGACGACACGTATCTGTTCGTCAATCACGGCCGCACCTACGACGCCCGCTTCGACAGCGCGACGCCGATGCAATCCTTCGCGGTGTACTTCCGGCGTGGCCTCGCCGATGAAATCCTCGCCAGCGTGGAAGAACGAATCGAACACCCGGCGCAGTTCGCAGAGCATCTGCACACGCACGACTCACTCGTGTCTCCGGTACTGCGCTTCATGGAACGACATCTGGATCTCGGGATTACCGAGCCGTCGTGGTACGAAGAGCAACTCGTCTTTCTGCTCGAGCGAATGTTCCGCAAGGAGGCCGACAACGCGCGTCGAGAAGCTGCGATAGGCGCGGCACGACGAGCCACACGACGCGAATCGATGCGCCGCGTGTCACTGGCCACCGACTACATCCATTGCTGCTACGAGCGCCCGATCATGCTGGCCGATCTCGCCGCGGCTGCGGCGTTGTCACCGCACCATCTGTTGCGGCTGTTCAAACTCGTGCACGGCTCCACACCGCGCGAATTCCTGCAAGCGAAGCGCACTCGCGTTGCCGCACGACTGATCGCCGGCACCGAGCTCACCCTCGAAGAGATTGCACATCGCGTCGGATTCGAAGACCGTAGCACCCTGGGCCGTCAGTTACGCCGCCTGT